>Ga0302198_10000006_pt1 | contig 204365 bp, 190 predicted proteins | sample II_Bog_N2_2_FD_193521 | JGI IMG/M metagenome (GOLD analysis project Ga0302198, IMG submission 193521) | Peat permafrost microbial communities from Stordalen Mire near Abisko, Sweden - II_Bog_N2_2 | ecosystem: Environmental > Terrestrial > Soil > Wetlands > Peat | place: Sweden: Abisko...
CGCGCAGATGGCACTCGCAGTCACGCTGCTGCTGACCGCCAAACTCATCGACTGGCGAAACCGGTGGGACGGCTGAAGGACGCCTATTCGCTCGTCCTCATAGTTCCGTTCGCCATATCGACCGCGAATCGCTCGTGACAGGCCGGACATTCCACCTCCGCAAGGGGACGCCCTACGGTGTTGATCCGCCTGTACAAGTCCTACAAGAAGGCGAGATCCGAGGCGTAGAGGCTCTCGACGACGTGCGCTCCAACCTCATCGCCCTGGAGGCTCCCCAGTGAGGCAATCACGCGAGCGAGGAACACCACGGTCAGGTAGGCGGGATTGGCCCGGATTCGATCGTCATGGAGTGGCAGCAGTTCGTCGCGGGCTGTCGCCAACCGCATGGTTCCGACCCGATGGAGAGTGGCATCGCCGTCGAGATAGCCACGTGGAAGTTGAAATTGGAATTCAGATTGCAGCTCTGACACTCCTCGGGATCATCTATCCAAAGGCGTAGCGAGAAACAAGCCCGAGACGGATCTCCTCATGCCTGGCCAGCGTCGATTGCCTTGCCTCGCTGTCCCGCCGACCCGCCGACCCGGCGATCTGGGGCGGGGGCCCTACTCCGCTAGAGATGCCTGATGACAGTCGCTGGCACACCCGCCACAAGGGTCGCCGGCGGGACATCGTGCGTCACGACTGCACCCGCTGCGACGACGGAATCAGCTCCGATGGTCACACCGGGTAAGACCGTGGCGGCGGTTCCGATCCACACATTCCTCTCAATCGTGATCGGCTCCACGGTGATGTATGCCCGTCGCTTGTCCGGCTCGACGGGGTGACCGGCCGTGACCAGGTTGACCTTGTTCGCGATCATGACCTCGTCCGCGATGTCGATGGCTCCGTGACCAGTGAACATGCACTGGTAGCCGATGAAGACGGCCCGACCGATGGTGATATTCAGCCCGTAGTCCGCGTAGAAGGGTGGGATGAGGTGGAACGAGTCACCAACGGGCTTGCCGATCAATTTTTCGAAGACTTCTCGGATCGACTCCGGCTCGTCCCAGCAGTATCCACTCAGCTTGGAGGAGAGTCGGGTCGCCACTTTGATTCGCTCGGAAATGGCGCGGAACTCCGGCGATCTCACTCCGATCCACTGACTTTCGTCCATCCAGTTCCTCGACTCCGGGCGCCGTAGGTGCCTGGCGAGGCTAGGTCGTCGTCATGTGCGGCGGTTGGATGCCGACGGACGCCCAATCCAGGGCCAGCAGTCCGCCAGGCGGGCCAGAGAGGAGCCGCTTCGGAGCGAACAGTCGTCTGCACCAGATCGAGCGCTTGACCCTGCCGACGCAGGAGCAGATCGCCGCCGAGGTGCTCCGCACTCACGAGGGAATTGTTCATGCCGTCGAGGACGGGGACAAGCGATGGCCCGGCACCGCATGCGCCGAGATGTCGAATCTCTCGGCTTCCTCATGCGCATCTGCTCAGGGCGGCCAGCAAGGCCGCCATCAATCGCTTCACCGAGGCACTGGCAGCGGAAACTCGCCGCCATGGGGTCTGCGTGTTCTCTATCTCGCCAGGGACGGTCAAGACGAATATGACGCGGGTGGCATTCGCAGACGACTGGAACGACCCAGACCTCTGGTCTCCTCCGGAGCTGTCCGCTGAGCTGGTTGCCTGCATCGGATCGGGGGCGCTGGACGACTGCACCGGTCGACACATTCGTGCTGCGGTCGATGATTGGCGAGCAATGGCTCGAAATTGATTGGCATGCTTGGAATGGCGTCAGAACACGCGTCGACCTTCTCACCCCCAGGTGGCGAGAAGAGGCTTTCCCGTCGCGGGTCAACAAACTGCTGCGGTCAGCCATCCAGGGCCGCGCGGACGAGCCCACCCAGTTCGTCATCCGAGATGGCGTCCGAATCCGCGAGCCTCAGTCGAATCGTTCCCTTGCTCGTTTTCGCCTGAGGGTGCTTGGACGAGAAGGCGGATTCTTTGCCCTGCTGCCATCGGTAGATCGAGACGCCGTGCTTCCACGCTCCGATATAGAGGCGGCGCTTACCGACCTTGTAAGTCGGCATCTTGTACGAGAGGACCAAGGTCGCCTCAGGGTGCAACCGCAGAACGAGACGGTGCAGCCGATCGAAGAGTGGGCGTTGCTCTGGCGCCATCGCCTCGATGTAGCTGCGCACCCCATCGTCCATCTCAAATTCGTCCATTGGGTCCCTCCAAGTGCATCAAAGTTCTGCCGTCCAGAGGAGTGAGGTGTCAGGGACGCATGACCCATCGAAGCGGAGAATAGGGCGACCATTCTCCCGGTGCTCGACAAATCGCCATCCAGCGAGACGCACGCGACAACTCAGCCGAGCCGTTGACGGTTCGCCGTTGCAAGGTTTGACCCGAAGGCCATTTCAGGGCCGAGCGGCGAAGCCGTGCGCCTCGACAGAGTGATGTCACTCCCTGATATGACTCTCCCAGACCATTCACCCACCGACATCGCGTGCCCGACCGCGCCTCGCAGCGGCGGGATGAAGATGAACCCATCGTGCTCTACCAGGCCCTGTCCATCCGTCACGAGTCACTGGCTCCGGGCAGATCCCGCCGAGGCAGTCACCCGCTGACAATCCGACAGAAATCAGATAGAACAGCCGATAGCTCAGCGACTGGAGGCAGTCATGACCGCAGCCAATCCCTACCTTCTCGGCAACTACGCACCCGTCGGAGCCGAAGAGACTGTGACGGGACTGCCGGTAACCGGGCGCCTCCCCTCGGGCCTCAACGGTCGGTATCTGCGCAACGGCCCCAATCCGGTCACTCCCCCTGACCCGGCCACCTACCACTGGTTCACCGGCGACGGGATGGTCCATGGCATCCGGATCGAAGACGGCGAGGCCCGCTGGTACCGGAACCGCTGGGTCCGATCGGCGCAGGTCGCCACCGTGCTGGGTGAACCACCTCGGCCTGGCCCCGCGATCGAATGGATGGACTTCGCTCCGAACACCAACGTCATCGCGCACGCCGGCAGGACGTACGCCATCGTGGAAGCCGGTGCCCGCCCCTACGAGTTGACCTACGAACTGGGCACCGTCGGGGCGTCCGACTTCCAGGGCACACTGCCGGGCGGCTACACCGCTCATCCCAAGCGCGATCCCGTGACCGGCGAACTCCATGCCATCTCGTACTACTGGGCATGGGGCAACCAGGTGCAGTACAGCGTCGTCGGCGTCGACGGGAAGGTGCGGCGGACCGTCGACATCCCAGTCGGCGGCCCCGTGTCGATTCACGACATGTCCCTCACAACCAGCTACGCCGTGATCTATGACCTTCCCGTCGTCTTCAGCCTCGAGGCTGCAGCTGCAGGCTCGTCGTTCCCATACCGTTGGGCCGAAGGCTACGAGAGCAGGGTCGGCCTGCTCCCGCTCGAGGGCGGCGCCGAGGACGTCGTGTGGTGCGATGTCGACCCTTGTTACGTCTTTCATCCGATGAACGCGTACGACGAGGACGGCGCAGTCGTGGTGGACCTTGTCCGGCATCCGAAGATGTTCGCCACCCACTTGACCGGACCCGACGAGGGCGCCCCGGTGTTGGAACGCTGGCGCATCGACCCTGCCGGCGGCAAGGTCGTCACCCAACTGCTGGACGACCGACCCCAAGAGTTTCCGCGCGTCGACGAGCGAACGGTGGGGCGCCAAAACCGTTACGGCTACAGCGCCGCACTCATGAACGACGAGAAGGATGAAGCGGGATTCACCATGGATGGCGCACTCATCAAGCACGACCTCGTCACCGGGGCCAGCGAGGTGCGGGCGTTCCAAGGCGGTGCCGGCGAGGCGGTCTTCGTCCCGGAGAGCCCGACGTCGGGTGAGGACGAGGGATTCGTCCTCAGCCTCGTGTACGACAGCGAGCGCGAAGCAAGCGATCTCCTGGTGCTCCACGCCCAGGACTTCACAGGGGATCCGGTGGCGACCGTCCACCTTCCTGTTCGCGTGCCCTACGGCTTCCACGGCAACTGGGCGAGCGACGCGACGTAGCGCCGAACGAGCGAGGAAGCAGCAAGGGAGATTGGCAAGTGAGTCTCCGCTCACTTCCCCGCCGTCCGAGCAGCCTCAACCCTTGCCGCGCGAGAAGAGCTGGTCGATGACCGGCGCGATGGATTTGGCCAACGCCTCCTGCCCCTTCGGCGTGGGATGGAAGGGCGCCTGCGAATCGAAGCTCGACGGGTCATAGACCGAGTAAATCGAGAGCCCGTACGCCCAGGGGTCGGCGGTGCACCACTCGTGGCCGTCGAGAGCATGCGAAAGATCAGCGACGGCGATATCGGGATTGTCCAGGCTCTCGACGGTCGAGATGATCAGGCTGTCGAGCTTGTGCAACAGTGATGACAGGTACTCGGTTTGCGACGGGTAGAGGTAGTTGCTGTCCGGACAGGTCGTCTTCCCCTCGGGCAACGGGTCGTAGTAATCGGTGAAGACCACTTTGGGCACGATGCCGTCCGCTTCACCCCTTGCTTCTATCCAGCCCGCCAGCGTCTTAAGATCATTCTTGAACGTCGGCAGGTAGGACGTGAAGTCCGCGTTCACCGTAGAGCCCGGGTTCGAGGCCACGCACTCGAGATCGGCAACGTTCAAGTAATACTGATATGCGTTCTCGATGCACGCCTCGACGATGGCGACGAACTGCACGTCGTCCGCGCCGAGCGTCACCAACGTGAGGTCGGGCTTGGCTGCGTCGTAATCGGCGTTGAGATCGCTCTTGGTGCTCCAATCGCCGAACTCGGCGGGCCGCAGCGTGGTGTTGGAGAAGTAGCCCGGATTGACCCGTGGCATGGTGATGCCATTGGTAAAGGTCGATCCCGTGCAGGCGAACTGGGAGAACTTTGCGTCGTAGGTTGTGGCCAGCAGCTGTCCATATGCTTCAGGCGAGTCATGGCAGAGCGGGTAGGGCCCGGGCCATTTGGCGTCGACGTTCCCCCCGGTCCACGTCCGGGTGCTCCCGTCATAGGTGTAGCCGTAGAGGGTCCCTTCGCCGGCGGCAACCGAATCGCCGAGTTGGGCGATCGACGTCGGACCATGACCAGTCTTCGGCGTCGCTGCATCCGCTTTGGCGGCTGGAAGCGCAGGAAGCGCTGCCGACAGTGCGACGACCAGTCTGAAGCAGGGAACAGCTGCGACCCGCATCGAGCTCACCGAGGTCGAACAGAGCCGGCGACTCCGGCCTGTCCTCCGAAGCTTCGATTCGGTGCTTGCGCTGAACTTGTCCCGCAGTAGTCGGATCAGGCGCCCACTCGGCGGACACCGCCTGGCGAGCGCGCCGCTCAGAGGTTCGGTCTGGCGGCCAGTCTGTGGATCGCGCGGTGAACCCATCGCAGGACCCCCCGAAAACACTTCGACGATGGCACGCTATCCCACGTACCGGACGCACCTGCAAGTGAAGGCAACCGACAGAGATGGCTGGGCTACGTTGCAGCGCACCGCAAGGCAGGAGCTCCTATGCCAATCCCCAGCCACATCGAGCAGCTGCAGACCCCGGCGCTGATCATCGACTCGGGACTGCTCGACGGCAATCTCAGCACCATGGCCACGCACCTGCCGGGCGGCCAGTTGCGCCCACATGTGAAGGCCCACAAGTGCACCGAGTTGGCCCGGCTCCAGCACGAACTCGGACACCATGGGTTCACGTGCGCCACCATCCGCGAGATCGAGGGCATGGTGGCTGCCGGGCTCGGTGACGACCTTCTGCTCGCCAACGAGGTGCTCGACGCCACTCGGCTGGGACGGCTCGTCGCAGACGGTGCTCGTGTCACCGTGGCCGTCGACTCCGTCGCCACCATCGAAGCAGCAGTGTCCGGCGGCATCCGAGAGGTTCTGATCGACATCAACGTGGGCCTCCCCCGTTGCGGTTGCGAGCTCGACGACGCCGCCCGGTTGGCGGAACTGGCCCGTCAGTCTGGTCTCGAAGTTCGCGGCGTGATGGGCTACGAAGGTCACGCGATCGGCATCGAGGACCGGGCAACGAGGGCGGGCAAAGTTGCCGAGAGCATGGGTATCCTGGCGGCAGCGCACCAGATCGTCGGTGGCCCGATCTGCTCAGGTGGGGGGACCGGCAGCTGGGATCTCAATACGGCCGCCAACGAGATCCAGGCCGGTTCGTACGCCCTCATGGACACGGCCTATGCCAAGCTCGGCCTGCCGTTCGCCACGGCGCTCACCATCACCGCCACGGTGATCTCGGTGAACCGAAACGGCTGGGCCGTCGCCGACTGCGGCCTGAAGGCCCTTGGCATGGACCACGGCAATCCCTCGATGCTCGACGGTTCCTCAGTCTGGTACTGCTCAGACGAGCACATCGTCTTCTCACCGCCCGATGGCGCCCCGCTGCCGGCGATCGGCGAGCGCGTCAGCGTGCTCCCGGCGCACATCGACCCAACGATGGCGTACCACGAGGCCGCATGGGTCACGGACGGAACGACCATTGTGGACCGCTGGGTTATCGATTTGCGCGGCTGGTAGCGCGCCGCCCGAGCAACGGTCTTTCGTTGAACGGCCGTCGGTCCTCATGAAGTCGCTGGAGCGCAGTTGATCATCCATCGGACTCCGTAGCGGTCGGCGCAGGTTCCCCAGTACGAGCCCCACGGCATGTCGTGCAGACCGAATTGGTCGCTCCCACCGTCGGAGAGCTGGCCGAAGATGCGCTCCGCCTCTGCCCGCTCCTCGAGTTCGATGTTGATCGTGATGTTGTTGCCGGTTCTCAGCTGGTGGCCCTGGGATTCGAGCATGTCGGTCCCCATGAGGACGTGACCCCCGAGAATGGGCAGTTCCACATGCATCACCAGGTTCTTCTCTTCAGCGGACAATGGCGCCACGCCTGGTTGGCTCGGCATGTCACCCATGCGCATGATCGGGCCGAGAAGATCAGTGCCGAAGACCGAACCGTAGAAGAGGAATGCCTCTTCGGTGTCGCCCATGAAGTTCAGATACGTGCTGACTCGGATCATGACCTGTCCTTCCGAAGAGATCTGCGGAGCACCATTGTGCCGAGTCTCGGGCGAGTGCGCTCAGCCCGCCCCGTGTGGGATTCGCACAGCGTGAGACCGGGGCTTCGGTGCGAGAAATTGGCTACAGTCCCGGCTCAGCGGTTTCGTCATGGTGCGAGCAAGAAGGGAACGTCGATGCCACCGACCAATTTCTCCCACGTCGTCTACCGGACCCACCGATTCGATGAGATGTTGCACTGGTACCAGACCGTGTTCGACGCCAGGATCCAGTTCCAGGACCCTGTTCTCGCCTTCTTGACCTATGACGACGAACACCACCGCTTTGCCTTCGCCAACCTTGATGTGCTCGAGCCGGATGGTGACGTAAGGGAACAACGAGCTGCCGTCGGGGTCGACCACGTGGCGTACACGTTCGCGTCGCTGCATGGCCTGCTTGAGAACTACGCAGCGCTCAAGGAAGAGGGCATCACACCGTATTGGTGCGTCCATCACGGGATCACGGTCTCGATGTACTACGCGGACCCCGACGGGAACCAGATGGAGTTCCAGGTCGAGAGCTACCCCTCGGCCGACGACGCCACTGCGTTCATGCACGGTGCGGGATTCGGCTCGAATCCAATCGGTGTCGAATACGATCCCGAGGAACTGCTCGTGCAACTGCGAGCCGGCACGCCTGAGTCAGGATTCCTCGTCCGCCACCTTCACGAGCCGGTCTCGCCGGTACGCGGGTACCTCGACAGCTAGTACCGCCCGCCCATGAGGTGACCGACAGTGGGGCCTGAAGCGGCGGACGGTCAGTCCTCTACGTCGCTTTCAACGACGGTGACGTCCTCTTCGACGGGGTGCAGTTGGCCGTCGTCGCCGAGCACGGACACGGTCTCGTCCACGACGGCAGTGCCCTCCGGGGTCACTACAGCAACGGTCTCGTCCGTCGCAAGGACGTTTCCGTCGGCGTCGACGACGGCAACGAGATCGTCGACCACGACGTTGCCGTCCTCGTCGACGTCCTCGGTCTCGACCTCGATCACTTCGAGGCCCTCAGCTGCGGGCGATTCGTTGGCGTCGGTCATGGTTGGCCTCCCAGGCAGTGGGCCGCGACGACCCACCCAGATCATGCCATGCCGGCTGCGAGCATTCGGCGGGCAGCAAGGGAGAACGCCTCCCTATTGCGACCGCTCAGGTGAGCGTTGCCGTCATTTCATCGCGCTCAGCGACCTGATCGATCGCCAGGCCGTCGAACGACGATGCCCACCCCTCCCCTCGCCCTGCATCACGCAAGCGAGAACACCTCGACCGGCTCGTCGAATCCCTTCAAGAGGCGATGGCCCGCTGGTCGAAACGCGAACGACCCGCTTCCCGCCGACGCGGTCACCGCGTCGACGAGCACCTCCCGTGGAATGGCCAGGTCGGCAAGACGAGAGGCCAGGTTCACAACCGGCCCGTAGTAGTCGCCGTGTCGTGTGATCACTTCGCCAAAGGCCACGCCTCCACGTGGTTCGACGCCGTCGGAATAGGCACGAGTGAGATCGCGTGCGATCGCGCAGCCCGCGCTGACGTCGAGGGCGACGAACATCACTTCGTCGCCGATGTGCTTCACGATTCGACCGTTGTGGGAGGCCGCCACCTCGAATGCTCGGGCCTCGAACCCGCCGATGAGACTGAGAAGCGCGGACGGGGTCGCGTGCAGCGAAATCGGCGTGAATCCCACCAGGTCGACGAAGCCGACGGTCAGCCGGAAGAGCGACCGCTCGGAAACTCCGTCTTGTGCGCTTCTCTGCCGGTCGATCGCGTCGTGCAGGTGATGGGCGAAGATCGCTCCCATCGAGTCGCCGAGTTGGACTGCCAGCGATGTGGTTTCCACCAGATCCTTGAGCGACGCCACCACATCGACGTGGGGCGAGTCCATCTCCGGCTCAATGGTCTGCACGTAGAGAGAGACGGCGGCCTCCGCCACTCTGGTGAGCGAGCTACCCAGGACCCTGAAGAGCTCTTCGGCGTAGTGGCCTACCGGTCTGAACTCGAGGGCGAGGGTCGTGAACCGAACATCGCGCTCGGAGAACATGGCGTGGTCCTCATCCGGGACCGCAATGCCGAGCGTTCGCCACATCGCGACGATGAGGCTCACCTCGACGCCGAGGAGCGATGCCAGTTCGGCGGCGCTCAGTCGCGCGTCGGCAGCGAATATGAGATCCGTGGGGAGCTGGTTCAGAGAGTTCTCCCGCTGGGCGTTTTCGATTTGTCCGGTTGTCGCACCGAGGGACCGCAGGAAAGCGACCAACTCCTCACTGGCGGGCTCAGCCATGACCCCGACGTTACAGGCGTGCGTGCGCCCCCGAAGGGCGAAAGCGCGCATCGAGGTGGCGGAGAATCCATCGCGATCCAACCGGTTGTGCCAGCGGGCCCGGCGAATCCACCGCGTTCTCAGAACAGGACGTCGGCGAGCGCCCGATATGCCGCCATCGGGAACCCTTCGCCGGCTGCGACCACCTGGACGCAGACGTGGTCCGCTCCCGCGTCGAGGTGCGCATTCACTCGTTCGGCCGCCGCGTGCGCATCTCCCACGGCCACCACGGCATCGACCAGACGGTCGCTGCCGGCACCAGCGAGGTCCGATTCGCTGAATCCGAGCGAGCGCAGGTTGTTGGCGTAGTTGGGCAGCGCGAGGTACCGGGAGGTGAACGTGCGAGCGAGCTCGAGGCCCCGGTCACGATCGGCGTCGAGGACCACCGTCAGCTCAGGTGCCAGCACCGGTCCCTCCCCGAGGATCTGGCGCGCCAAGCGCGTGTGCTCGACGGGTATGAAGTACGGATGCGCCCCGGCCGACCTCGCGCCGGCCAACTCGAGCATCTTCGGCCCCAGGGCGGCGAGAATCCGGTGCTCCGGCGAAACACCGGGCGTAGCCGCATCAAGTCCGTCGAGGTAGGCCACCATCTTCGAATACGGACGCTCATAGTGCTGCACCGCCGGTGCGTGACTGGTCCCGAGACCCAGCAGGAATCGACCGGGGTGAGCCTCCGCCAGCTGTGCCACCGCCAGTGCGATCTCGTCAGGCGGGGTCACCCAGATGCTGACGATGCCGCTCGCGACCACGATGTCGTCAGTGGCGTCGAGGATCTGGGCGAAGCGGGGCGAGAGCCCGGGTTCGAATCCACCGGACATCCAGATCGCCCCATAGCCGAGGTCCTCGAGCGACCGTGCGACCCCTTCATCAAGCACCCCGCCCGGATTTCTCGTGCCGCTGCGCCAGACCCCGACCGAACCCAGTTCCATTCGCCCACGCTACCGAGCCGGTGATCCTCGCCCGCTCAGGCGAGGCTGGTGTCAGTCCCCTTTGGGCCGAAAAGGTCACCGGCGACCTCCGGACGCTGGGCGAAGTACGGTGGAGCGAAGGGCAAGATTGCCCACCACGGGATGCAAGCCCTTCGGCTCGGTGTCAGTCATAAGGAGACATCCAGCGCCAGGAGGGCACCATGACATCTGAAGAAGCTCGGCTTGTGGCAACTCGCCTCGATGAGGACCATCGTCCGGAGACAAACGGGCGAATGGCGGTCTGTCGGCGATGCGGTGCGCAGACGAACGACCTCGAAGGCCACGCACATGCTCCGAACGAGGGCCGCGTGTCCCGTTCCACCGCGTGGCTCGATGCGCAGAACCGGTTAAACCGGATTGGTTGGGCGCAGGAGTCGCTCAGGAATTGAGGGCCCCTCCGGCGGTTCCGGGGGGCTCGAAGGAGGCCACCTCGCCGGCTGGGTACGGCTTGCGCAAGGGTTGCCGCTGGCTGGCATGGACCCGCCGCGGGACTCGCCCGATCTCGCCGAAGTGACCCATGACGCCCACGTCGAATCGAGTGCGGGCCACCTTATTGATACGGGCGCAGATGCTGCCACGAGATCATCTCGGTCGAGGCTCGCACCGGCAGATAGCGTCCTGGCGGTGATGACCTGCAACGAGGTCGCTCGACAGAAGGCCTGGCCTGCCCGCTCGCTCAGCGTTGCGTGGCCCAGCCGGGACTGAACCGCTGTGGGCCGCGGACGATCCTCCGCAGCAGAACTACGCAACCACCAGGCCCCGGCCTGGTGGCGTGACGCCAAACTCGGGATCTTCATCCACTGGACGCCGGCGTCGGTCCCCGGCTACGCCCCGACGGGCAACGAGGTCGGCGTCCGTCTGGCCCGCCGGGACCACGACGCCTTGGCCTGGATGCCGTACACCGAGTGGTACGAGAATTCGCTGCGGTTCGACGCCAGCCCCGCAGCCCGGTTCCACGCCGAACACTTCCGGGGGCGCACCTACGAATCGTTCGTCGCCGATTGGGAAGACGGCCTTTCGACATGGGACCCGTCTGCGTGGGTGGAGCAGTTCTCGTCGGCCGGAGCCCGCTACGTGGTCCTTGTCGCAAAGCACCATGATGGCTATTGCCTCTGGCCAACCGAGGTCGAGAACCCGAACAAGCTCTCTTTCCACTCACGACGCGACGTCGTCGGTGAGTTGGCCACCGCGGTGCGCAGACGTGGGATGCGGTTCGGTCTTTACTACTCGGGCGGTCTCGACTGGACCTTCGACGCACACCCGATCGGAAAGGCGAGCGACCTGCTCGTGGCCCAGCCCGGTGGCGCCTATCCGGACTATGCCGAGGCGCAGGTCCGCGAACTGATCGACCGCTACCAGCCGAGCATCCTGTGGAACGACATATCCTGGCCGACGTCGATCAGTCGTCTCGCCCGCCTCTTGGCCGACTACTACACGGCCGTCCCAGATGGCGTGGTGAACGACCGTTTCTTTCCCCGAACCGTGCCGTGGAAGCTTGCGTCAGCAGCGGCGCTGCGGCCACTGCTCGATCTCGCGGTCGCACGGGGATCCGGTGGTGACCAGGGCCTCGTTCCTCCCCGGGCGCCCTTCTTCGATGTCCGCACACCCGAGTACACGTCCTTCCCCGACCTCCAAAGGACCCCATGGGAGTCCGTCCGCGGCATCGACCACAGCTTTGGTTTCAACAGGGCGTCCGGCGAGGCGCATTTCCTGACAAAGCGCGACCTGCTCTGGTCCTTCACCGACATCGTGGCCAAGGGAGGGAATCTGCTGCTCAACGTGGGGCCCAGAGGGGAAGACGCGCAGATTCCCGACACGCAGCTCCGCCGACTCGAATGGCTCGGCCATTTCGCCCGAGTGGCCGGCTCTTCACTCTTCGCCACCCGCCCATGGGTCGTCGCGTCAGGCGCCGATGCCACAGGACCCGAGGTCCGCTACACCACCCGCGCTGACGTCGTCTATGCCCTGCTGCGGGCGAGATCGGGCGACGAGGTGACGCGAACCGTGCTCCTCGCCGACGTGGCGAGCACCCCGACAACGGCGGTGCGCGCCGTCGGCAGCGGGATGCTCGAATTCGACACGACAGACCACGGCCTCGTCGTGCATCTGGGGCACGCACTCGACCCCGACGTTCCCGTCGCGCTAGAGCTTCGCTCGGTCACCGCAGCCGGCAAGCGGGGCGGGTGATCGGAAGCGACAGGATGTTGTCGGGTTCACCGATCGGGCAGCGCTTCCTCACGGGCTGCGGCCACCATCGCTCGCCAGCCTTCGCCCGCGTTTGAGAACCGCGGCGACTAGGTCGTTGCCTCCTTCAACCGCCGGTTGGAGACCCGCTGAGACCGGAGGTAGAATCGAGTGTTCTGGTTCAGACGAAGCAGGGCCGACCCCGTGGTTATCGGTGGCTTCGCCCCCAGCGCCTCGGCCACCTCCAGGTTGGATGCCCGCCGCGTCATCGGCTCGTCGTCGCTGACGTTCCATGCCCCGCTTGGGGCCTCCCGTGCGGCCACGATCCCCGCTGCGGCATCATCGGCGGCGATCGTGGGGCTGTAGGCCGACGCAGGTCCGGGAAGCGCCGGCAGGCGCCGGCGGACCATGGCGCGCATGAAGCGAGTGTGAGCGGAGTACCAGTCGTAGAGCTGCCCGAACCGGAGCACGACGCCGACACCGCCCCCTTCGTTGAAGCGCTCTGCCTGCGCTTCTGCCACCAGGCACGCCATGCCGACGGGTGGCGGTTCGAGCGGTGCGTCCTCGTCGATCCATGCCTCGCCTGCATCGGCGTACATGAAGGCGATGGATTCCTGGAGGAAGCGGACCACGCCCGCCGTGAGCGAGGCCTCGACCAGGCGACGCGACGCCTCGGACCGGATGCGGTTGTTCTCGGCCCAGGCGCTGGCCGGCATCGCCCGCGACGGTGGAGGGATCGTCGTGGCGAGATTGATGACGCATTCCTGGCCGTCGACTGCTCGCACGAGCTGCGCGCGGTCGAACAGGTTGACACCAACCGGCGTGGCTCCGACGGCACGGACAAGATCGGCCTTCTCCTTTGTCCGAGCGAGCGCGCTCACCGCGTGCCCGGCCTTCACGAGCTGGGGAAGCGATCTTCGGCCAAGCACGCCAGTCGCGCCGGTGACGAGGACCTTCACCAGATCACCTCCTCGTAGGGAAGCCCGACCACAAGCAGCGAGAGCCGGGGCTCTTCGCCGGCGTCAACCCCCGACCCCACAAGGGGCCGGCCGGGCGCCGGAGTACGCCGCCCAGGGCATATCGCCGATTCCAGGAATAGTCGGCGAAGGGCGCAGGTTGCAACCCACGTGACAGACGCCGTGGTGGCAAGTGCATACGGTGGACCTGAGGTCCTCACCGTGATCGACGAATCCGTCGGGGAGCCGGGTCCTGGGCAGCTCCTGCTCGAGGTGAAGGCGGCTGGCACCAACCCCATTGACTACAAGTTCTACGGAGGCCTCTACGGAAAGGACCCTGCACGGCTCCCGCTGCACCTCGGCCTCGAGGCTGCGGGTGTTGTGAGGGCGGTCGGCGCAAACGCCGAAGGACCTGCGGGACCCATCCGCCCCGGCGACGAGGTCATCGCCTACCCCATCGGTGGCGGCTACGCCGCGCGGGTCATCGTGCCGGCGTCGTCAGTGGTGCCCAAGCCCGAAGCGCTGACCTTCGAGGAGGCCGCCGGGCTCCTCCTGGCAGGGGCGACCGCCGTCCATGCGCTCGCGGTCACCGCGGTGGGCCCAGGCGACACCGTGCTCATTCATGGCGCGTCCGGTGGTGTGGGCCTTCTGGCGGTTCAACTCGCGGTGGCGTCGGGGGCACGGGTGATCGGCACGGCGAGCGAGAGTAGCCATGCCCATCTTCGAGCGCTCGGTGCCGAGCCGGTCGTCTACGGTGCCGGGCTCGTCGACCGGGTGCGGTCCGTGTCCCCCAACGGCGTCGACGCCGCCATCGACGCCGTTGGCAGCGAGGAAGCGCTCCAGTCATCGATCACCCTCGTCGCGGACCGTGATCGGATCGTGACCATTGCAGCCTCCCGACAGGGCATCGAGCTCGGCATCAAGGTCATCGGCGCGGCGCCCGGCGCGGATCCCGGAACCGAGATCCGCTCGGCGGCTCGCCTCGAGCTCGTCGACCTGGCCCGAGCCGGGAAGCTCCATGTCCACGTCGCCGGCGTCTATCCGCTGCGTGACGCGGCCGCCGCTCATCGCGAACTGATGGCCGGGCACACGCACGGCAAGATCGTTCTCGTCCCGTAGGCCCTGCCTCGGGCATATGGGCCCACCCCGTCTCCGGGCTAATCGAACACTCGGTCCCCTCGACCCCCGGCCAGCTACGCTGCTCGACTCGCTGCTTGATTCGAGGTGCTACGTGCAGGTGATCATCCTCGGGAGCGGGAGTCCGATCCCCGATGCCGATCGAGCCGGGCCCGCGACGTTGCTCCGCACGTCGATCGGGGACCTTCTCTTTGACTGCGGTCGAGGAGTTCTCATGCGCGCAGCGGCCGTCGCGTCCGGCGCCGCCGCTCTCCAGGGCCTGTTCTTGACCCACCTGCACAGCGACCACATCACCGACCTGAACGACGTCTTCACCATGCGCTGGGTGACATCGTTCGCACCGAGCCCTCTTTCCGTGTTCGGCCCACCTGGGACCGCCTCGACGCTCGAAGCCGTCGAAGCGATGCTCGCCCCTGACATCGGCTACCGGCTCGGCCACCACGACGATCTGACGTGGCGCCCCTCCGCGGAAGTGGCCGAGAACACCCAAGGTGTGGTCTTCGAGCGCGCCGCGGTGCGGGTCACCGCTGCAGCCACCGATCATTCACCGGTCAGGCCGACCGTGGGCTACCGAATCGATGACGCAGACCACTCGGTCGTGATCGCCGGCGACACGGTTCCCTGCGCCGGCCTCGACGAGCTCTGCCGGGACGCCGATGTCCTCGTGCAGACCGTCGTGCGGCGCGACCTGATCGAGATGATCGGGCTCCCCCGGCTCACCGATGTGCTTGATTACCACTCCTCGGTCCCACAGGCCGCTGAAACGGCGGTGCGAAACGGCGTGGGCACGCTGGTCCTGACCCATCTCGTCCCGCCGCCCGCCGCCGGCACTGAGCAGGACTGGCTCGACCAGACGGAGCGCTTCCACGGCGAGGTCGTCCTGGCGCACGACCTGCTCACCCTCGACCTGGGCGCGGGCTCGGCAGCGTTATCTGGCTGACGCCTGCAACGCACCTCGAGCTGTCGCCCGAGCCGCCCTTTAGCCCAGCGCGGCGGTGATCTCGTTGATGGCCTCTTGCTCGGAAGCGCTGACGGCTTGATCGTGCTCGCGATGGGCCGCCGCCACCTTGCCCGCCAAGGTGATGATGAACCGGCGGTATTCGTCCACCTCTGCGGGCGTCGCCTTGCGCTCCAGGAGTGCGACCGAGTCGCGCACGTGCGCCAATCCGTGCTGCTTGAGCTCCTCGGCGGAGTGGTAGTGGGTGTGGTCCCTCTCGGGCTTGGCCGAGACGATGTCGTCGAGGAGTTCGCTCTCGCCGTGCTGCTGGCGGGCCTCGACGTACGCCTTGGCCATGGCGATGGTCTCGCGGAGCGATCCACCGCGCTGCGCGGTGACCACGATCATGCCGGCGCTCGGCGGCGCTTCGAGTAGGAGATCCCACTCCTCGTCCGTGAAGTCAGCCTTTGCGGTCATGGTGCTCTCCGATCCATTGAAGGTGTCGACGCCCGCACCGGGCGCCGACGGCGATGCTGTACAAGTGTGGCGCGTGACGATGACCCTCGAATCGGCTCGGGATGGCGAGGGGGGCTGTCCACCAAGCAGACCCGCACGAGTGCAGATCGTACGTACTCCGTTCGCTCACGAACCGAAGTCGATTCGGACCAGTGGATCCTCGCAGGAAGGTCCCTCTGAGGCCCACACCTCGGGAAGCTCATCTGCCGCTCGTGGCACCCGAAGGAGCAACGACGACCTCGTGCCATAGCCGTCCGCGTGGACACAGCACGCCGAGAGCTGCGAAGCCAGCCTGGCCTCCTCGGTGTCGTCGGCAGTCGGCTGGGTGGGCGTGTGGTCACGGAGCGCCCGCCGCAAGATGGCCATCAGCTCGTTGACTGGCGTGCCTCGCACGTCGCCGAGAAGTCGCCGCACGTGTTCGACCTTGGTGCTCGGCGCGCCAAGCGGCTTGTTCTCGAGTACGTGCACGCCGGATGCCAACTCGACGCGCCGAGCGTGGTCGGGGTCAGTCAAGTCAAAGGAGGTCAACCCGGTCCGGTCCCCGACGAGGACCCAGCATGGGTTGAACGCACCGGCGATCGACCAGGCTTCGAACGCTGCAGCGGCTTCGGCGGCCGTCGTGAAGGCGCTCAGCTGGAGCGGAATCTCGCCTCTCGTTCGCTTCGAGCCGTCACGGCCCCCGGGAATCGGAGCGTTCGTGAGTCCGGCTGCGACCCCGTCTTCGTTGACCGCCAGCCATGTGCCTCCGGCCAGGAGGTCCCGACCGCCGAGTGTCCTCGGCGCATCGGTGCGGAGCAGGCCGACGGGCACGGCGGGGCGGTCAAAGCGCTCATCGCGGTTGGCGGCGAGGACGAGCGGCCAATCCGGCACCACTCTCGACAGAACAATCAGCAGGCACACGACGACTCCCGGGGGTTCGGGCCCATCAGGACCGGGGCAACACGTCGGACAGTCGTGTCAGGGCGTAGTCGCGATCTCTCGCTCCCGGCCCAGGCAAGGCGGTGACGGATCTCGCGTCGAGCGCTTCGCCGCAGTACGAGCACACACTGACAGCGCTCACGATCTGCCCGCACGCCTTGTGCTGTAGCACCAAGGGCTCACCGCCCGGGGCGGCCCACCGATCACCCCACTGGCGCATCGCCGTGATCACATGCCACAGATCGCGACCTTTGTCCGTCAGTCGGTAGTCCGAGCGCGGCGGGTTGTCCTGATAGGACACGCGCTGGAGGACGCCTGCCTCCACGAGGTGGTTGAGGCGGTTGGTGAGGATGTTGCGGGAGATCCCGAGGCGGGTCTGGAAATCGTCGAACCTGGTGACGCCGAGGAACGTGTCGCGCACGATGAGGAGGCTCCACCATTCGCCGACGACTTCGAGGCACTGCGCGACCGAACAGTTCAGGTCCTCGAAGCTGGTTCGCTGCACAAGGTGAGCCTAGTGGGTTGTGTGATAGAACGCACTTCGGTAGATTGAGTTTCCCAACGTAGGAACTCATGACCCAGCGCCTCACTTCGGGGACCGAACAGAAAGGGCCCAGGATGACGACAACGACCACGGTGCCCGGAACGCCCAAGCTGGACGTCGGATCGCTGGAGAATGCCAGTGCCTTTGTGGCTGCGGCAGGCCTCGTTCTCGACGAGATCGGCGACGACCGGGTCACCGGGCGCATCGAGCTCGGACCCGAGCACCAGACCCCCTGGGGCATCGTGCATGGGGGCGTCTACACGAGCGCCATCGAAAGCGCAGCCAGCATCGGGGCAAGTGCGGCAGTGGCTGGGCGTGGCATAGTTGCCGTCGGTTTCACCAATACGACACATTTCCTGCGCTCGGTCAGCTCAGGGAAGGTGCTGGTGGAGGCGACGACCATCAACCAGGGCCGGACGCAACAGCTGTGGAGTGTCGACATCCACGACGGCGCAGGAAAGCTCCTCGCTCACGGTGAGGTCAGGCTCCAGAATCTGAAGCCCGCCGCCGAGTAGGAGCGGGCGCCGGGTGGCGCCGATGCCGCTCTCGGGCGCCTCGATGACATCGCGTTTGTCTCGTCGTCACTTAGCATCTGGCCCAAATGCCATCGAAACCTCTCTTCACCGCAGCACACACGCGCTTCTTGAGGCTGAGTGCGACGTGCCTGGCTCTCAGCCTCCTGACGGCTCTCGCAGGACTCTCGGGCGTCGGGGCCAGTGCCGGTGCGGCCACGGTCACCGGCTCTGTCCCGGTCGGTCAGGCGCCGTGGGGCGTAGCGGTGACGCCCAATGGCCAGTACGCCTACGTGACCAACTTCGGCGACAACACCGTGAGTGTGATCTCGACGGCCACCGACACGGTCATCGGTACGCCGATCCCCGTCGGGGTCTATCCCGAGGACATTGCAATCACGCCGGACGGCTCACATGCCTACGTCGCCGATCCGGGCACGAACGATGTCCGAGTTATCTCGACCGCGACCAACACGGTTGTCGGCACGCCGATCGGCGTCACTGGGTCGCCCTATGGCGTCGCCATCACCCCGAACGGCCAGTACGTTTACGTGACGAGCGAATACACCGGGACCGTGAACGTGATCGCGACCGCCACCAACACCGTGGTCGCCGGCCCGATCAACGTCGGGAACACTCCCCGGGAGGTGGCCATCACGCCCAATGGCCAGTACGCGTATGTCGCGAACAATGTCTCGGACAATGTGAGTGTGATCTCGACCGCCACTAATTTGGTGGTGCAAACAATTTCAGCGCCCGGCGGCCCCGATGGACTAGCGATCACACCCAACGGCGAATTCGTCTACGTCAGCGAGGCCGACGCAGACGCCGTCACCGTGATCTCGACTGCCACGAACACCGTGGTCGGGTCGCCGATCGATGTCGGTGCATCCCCCTACGGCCTGGCCGTGGCGCCTAACGGCGCTGCCGTGTACGTGGTCAACGGCGGGGGGAGCTCGATGGACGTGATCTCGATTGCCACGAACACCGTGGTAGGGGCGCCGATCGACGTCGGCTCTGCCCCCTACCGTGTGGCTTTCACCACTGACGGCACCACGGCCTATGTCGTCAACAACGGATCGAACTCGGTGAGCGTCGTCGACCTCTCCCTCGGCATCACGTCGCCGAGTACGGGATCCGTGACGGCCTCGGAGTCCTACTCCGGGCAGCTGACGACGGGCGGCGCCACCGGCGCGGTGACGTACGCCACGACGGCCAGCTCGCCCTGGGTGAGCGTGAGCAGCCAGGGCGCGGTCAGCTCGTTGGCCACAGCACCCGTCGGCACGTATACGACGTCGGGAACCGTCGCCGACGCGGCCGGCGATGTGGGGACGTGGTCGTTCACTCTCACCGTCCTGCCCGAACACGGTCCCGGACTCGTCCAGGGGTACTGGGAGGTGGCATCAGATGGGGGCGTGTTCTCCTTCAACGAGCCGTTCTTCGGCTCGATGGGTGGGCGTCACCTGAACAAGCCCGTCGTTGGCATCGCGGCCGCTCCGGGCGAACTGGGCTACTGGGAGGTCGCATCCGACGGCGGCGTGTTCGCTTTCGGCAGCGCCGCGTTCGAGGGCTCGATGGGCGGCAAGCACCTGAACGCACCTGTCGTCGGTACCGCCGCTGATCCGCAGGGCCAGGGCTACTGGGAGGTCGCATCCGACGGCGGCGTGTTCGCTTTCGGCAGCGCCGCGTTCCACGGCTCGATGGGCGGCAAGCACCTGAACGCGCCGATCGTGGGCATCGCAGCCACGTCGGACGGCGGCGGCTACTGGCTCGTGGCGTCCGACGGAGGGGTCTTCGCATTCGGCGATGCGCACTTCGACGGCTCGATGGGTGGGAGCCACCTTAACCAGCCGGTCGTCGGCATCGCCGCCACGCCCGACGGCACCGGCTACTGGTTGGTCGCCTCGGATGGGGGGATCTTCAGCTACGGCAGTGCACCGTTCCGAGGCTCGATGGGTGGCCTGCACCTGAACAGAGCGGTCGTGGGCATGGCGACAGCACCCGACGGACAGGGGTACTGGGAAGTTGCCTCCGACGGCGGTGTCTTCAGTTTCGGCAGCGCCGACTTCCAGGGCTCGATGGGCGGCCAGCACTTGAACGAGCCGGTCGTCGGCCTCGCCGCCCCCTTCGCCGCCGCTGGTTGACGATCGGGTTCTCGCAACTGCCAGTGAGTCGGCCGGCACCTGGGGCGTCAGGAGACCGGCGCCGGTTCGGCCTCTGGCATGCGCACGTCGCCGGCGAGCGTGGCGAGGTTACCGCTCCTGAGGACGAGACCGGCGATGACGGCGCCGGCCACGAAGATCAGTGACGACCACAAAAACGCCGTGGTGTAGCTGTGCAGGGCCGCGGTCTTGAGGTTCTCGGGATTGAGGGCCTTGCCCACGAGGTAGGCAGTGGCGGCCCCTGCCGCCAGGGTGTTGAGAAGAGCCGTGCCGATCGAGCCCCCGACCTGCTGGGTGGTGTTGAGGGTCGCCGATCCGACGCCAGCATCATGTGGCTCGAGGCCGAGCGTCCCGGTGCTGAACGACGGGGCGAGGCTGAGGCCGAAGCCGAGGCCGAGAAGCAACAGGTAGGGCAGCACATGGCTGACGTACGAGCTGTGGAGCCCGACGAGGTGGAGCAAGTACAGCGCGGCGGCGTCGACGAGGAGCCCGATCGGAACGATCACCTTCGGCCCGATGAGCGGGAGGAGGACCCGGTTGGAGACCTGGGCGGTCCCGGCCAGGACGATCACCATCGGGAGGAACGCCACGCCGGTCTTGACCGGGCTGAAACCGAGCGTCCCCTGGAGGTAGTAGGTGAGGAACAAGAAGACCCCGAAGATCCCGATGCTGGCGAACAGCATGGCGAGCATCGAGCCGCCGCGGGTCCTATTCAGCACCACGCGTGGCGGCAGCAGAGGGTAGGACGCACGCGTCTCGAGGAGCGCGAAGCCGACGAGGAGGAGGGCGCCGAAAGCCAAGAACCCGACTGTGTACGGATTGGCCCACGCGGTGGTCTCGGCGTGCGAGAACCCGTAGACGAGGCAGAACAGTCCACTGGTCACGAGGAGGAGACCAGGGATGTCGATCGGGTCACGGTCGGCGGCCTTGTCGTTCTTGAGCCAGAGCAGCGCCCCGGTGGTGGCGATGGCCGAGAAGGCCAGATTGACGAACAGGGTCCATCGCCACGACGCATACGAGGTCAGGATCCCGCCGAGCAGCAGCCCGAGCGCCCCACCCGCTCCCGCGATCCCGCCGTAGATAGCGAAGGCCTTGCCCCGTTCCGCAGGGTTGCGGAACGTGGTGGTCAAAAGGGCGAGCACCGACGGTGCGAGCAAAGCGCCGAAGGCGCCCTGGACAGTCCGGGCGGTCACCAGCATCACGAAATTCACCGACGCGCCGCCGATTGCCGACGCGCCGGCGAAACCCACCAGACCGACGATGAGGGTGCGCTTGCGGCCGAAGATGTCCCCGATCCGCCCCCCAAGAAGCAAGAGGCTGCCGAACGCCAACGAATAAGCCGTCACGATCCATTGACGGTCCGCGTTCGAAAAGCCCAGTGAGTGCTGAGCGGTCGGCAGGGCGATGTTGACGATGGTGTTGTCCAAGATGACCATCAGCTGCGCGGTGCCGAGGACGGCCAGGATCCACCAGCGCATGGCGTGGTTCGCCGCCCCGTCGCTGGTCACGACCGGCTCTGCGGTGGTCGGTGGACTCATCGATGCCTCCTGGGTGGGGGACAACTCGCTGGGGTGCCAACTCGCTGCCGGGTGATCGGGCGCGCGACGCCCGACGAGGTATCCCCTCAACATACCGACCGGGGTTGTGGCCTCATGCAGGCCCATCCTGGGCCGGCGTGTGTGTGCGCCAAGGGGCCCTCGTCGTCAGCGGCCGTGGAGAAGCTCGAGGCCGTCTCCGGTCAATCCTGCGAGCTCATGGCGACCGAGCATCATGAGGATTACCGACCGGGCCGGCCCTTCGACGACGGCACCCTCGCCAAATGACCACTCGAGGTCCGGGCACACCCACGTGACACCATCGAGTCGTCCCCGCTGAACGAAGCCTCGCGTTGCCTTCGCCGAGACGAGAAAATCCAAGATGGGAAGAGCGCGGTCGGGTGCCACCTCGCGCTCAATGCCGAGAGGTATGCAGACGTCCTGCCCATGGACCACGACGTCGGTCAGGGGTGCGATCGGCCCGAAGCCCGGCGGGGCGAACCGGTGGTCCTTCTTCGCCCGCAGCACCGCAGCCAGCCGTGCGCCGGTCATCGTGTTCTTGCGAGCCTCGGTGAAGGAATAGCGATCGAAGTCGAAGCGGTACGAGGCCAGCGTGAGAACGAGGCGGGGCAAGCTCTGGCTCAACGGTGTCACCAGGTGGGCGGCGACGTCACGCACAGTCCAGCCCTCACAGAGGCTGGGCGTCTGCCACTGCGACGCCGAGAGACCATCGAAGATGTCGGCGAGACCGACGCGCTCGCCTGCGATCATCGCCCACAGCTGCGCATTGGTCGCCACGGAGGGAGCCTACGTTCGGCCGGTCCGGGCCACCAACAGGGGCACCGAGCAGCCTGGCCGCCGACCCGCTCGGTCCGACGGAGATGGCGTGTCGACGCCGGGGCACACTGGCGGCATGCGGTTGTTCGTCGCCGTCGACCCCTCCCCCACCGCCGAGGCTGCACTGCGCGCACTCCCCCGGCCCACGTCGCACGACCTCCGATGGACCACCCCGGACCAGTGGCACGTCACCGTTCGGTTCCTCGGTGACGTGGAAGACGACGGGCCGGTCATCAAGGCCCTCGCTCGGCTGCCGGCGCAGGTCGCAGGCGCTGCGACCGAAGCGCGCATGGGGCCGGCGACCGCGTGGTTCCCTGGCCGGCGGATTCTTCACGCCCCGGTCACCGGGCTCGAATCGGTGGCCAAGGAGGTGGAACGACTCACCGCCGCGTGGGGCACCGCCACGGTGCAGCCGTTCGTCGGCCACCTCACCCTGGCGCGCACGCGCGGAGGCGCGCCCGGGCCCCGCGGCCTGGCCGGTGCCATCCTGCAGGGGAAATTCGACGTTCGCCGCGTCGTGCTCTACGCGTCGACGCTCGCCCCGCAGGGAGCCTTCTACGAGGCTCGCGCCGCCGTGCACCTGCCGGCGGCGTCCACGTGGGCAACCCGAAGTGGCGGCGACGGCCCCACATCGCCGAACGACCGTTGGGCACAGAGGTAAAGGGGCAGGTCGCAAGGGCGGGGCCAACCCGCCGGGCGCTACCATCCGTGCATGAGGCGGGGAGGCTTCTAGGTGCTGACCGTCCAGCTCCTGGGCCCATTGCAGGCCACATGGTCCGGCGAGAGTCTGGTCTTGTCGCGGCGACTCGAACGAGCCCTCCTCGCGCGCCTGTCGCTCGACCCTGGCCGTGCAGTGCCGGCCAGTCAGCTGGTGGTTGATCTGTGGGGCGGCGGCGACGAAGGCCCCCGGGACGCGCACTCGAGCCTCCAGACCCTCGTCTACCGGCTCCGACGGTCGCTCGGGCCGGCGTCTGCCCTGCTCGAGTCGGCGGGCGGCGGCTACCGCCTCGCCATCGAGCCCCAGCAGGTCGACGCCTGCCGCTTCGAATCGCTTGTGAGCTCGGCCGCCCGCAACGGTGACCAGCACGTCGCACGCCAACTGCTCACCGAGGCGCTCGCCCTGTGGCAGGGGCCTCCCCTCGCAGACCTCGAAGTCATCCCTTTTGTGCCCGCCCAATCGGTGCGGTTGGCTGCGGCGCGTCTTGACGCGATCTCCAAGCGCGTCGACGCCGATCTGGCCACCGGGCGGCACGCGTTGGTCGTGCCCGAGCTCGAGGCGCTGGTCCGCCAGGAGCCCTACCAGGAGCGAATCTGGCGGCAGCTGATGCTCGCCCATTACCGCTCCGGCTCGCAGACTGCTGCGCTGCGGACCGCCAGCAGGCTCCGTGAGGCACTCGTGGAGGATCTCGGACTCGAGCCCGATCCAACGACGCTCGAGCTCGAAGCGGCGATCCTGCGTCATGACCCCTCCCTGGCGGCCGTGCCGACACTGCGACCGTCTGGCGGCTCGGGGTTCAATCCACCCGGAGGCGAGCCAGAAAGGCCAGTGTCGCGCGAGGAGGTGGGTGCACTCCCCCCTGTTGGTGGTACGCCGGGCAAGGACATCGCAGTCGTCCTCGCGGCCGATCCGGGAACTGTGCCCGAGGCAGTCGAACCGGAGACGGCCGACTCGGTCGCACGGCGCCTGCGAGGGATCATCGATCGCACGATCGATGCGGCAGGAGGCTCCCCCCTTGCCAGCGACGAGCGCTGCTCGCTCGGCGCTTTCGCATCCGTCGCCGACGCCGTTCGGGCGGCCGTGGCAATCCAGCAATCCGTCGCCGAGGAAGGATGGCCCGAGGGATGGAAACCGGCGGTGCGCGTGGGCATCGACGTCGGCGTCCTTCGCAGCCGAGCGGGCAGCGGGTCAGCTGTCGAGCGAGTCATTCGCCTGGCTGCCAGCGCGAATCCGGGACAGATCGTCACATCCGCCGAAGGAGTGCCCGAAGCGTCGCTGCTGGCACCGGCGGCATCGGGGCACACGCTCGGGACGTTCCTCTTGGGGGATCTGCCCGAGCCGGTCACCATCCTCCAGATCACCGCCCGGGGGATCCGCGACGAGTTTCCGCCGCTCGAGTCGCACGACCCCTCCACGGTCAGGATCCTGCGGACGTCCAACAGTTTCGTCGGCCGGAGGGCCGAACTTGCCGAGGTGGGAGCGAAACTCCTCGGCGGTGCGGTCGTGACGCTCGTCGCCGCAGGAGGCACCGGCAAGACCAGGCTCTCTCGGGAGCTGGCGGTCGAACTGGCCGGGACGTTCCGAGGCGACGTTCATTTCGTCGCCCTCGAAGACGTCGGGACCGCCGGCGTGGTGACCCATGTGGCGACCACCGTCCTCGGGGATTCGCCGCTCGCGCGCGCCGAGGGTGCTGACGACCCACTGGCCGCGCTCGTCGATCATCTTTCGACTCGCCGCGCACTCCTGATCCTCGACAACTGCGAGCACGTCTTGGGCGAGACGGCCGGGCTTGTTCGCTCGCTGTGCACCCGTTGCGACGCGCTCTCGATCCTGGCGACGAGCCGTGAACGGCTGGGCGTGCCCGAGGAGTTCGTCGTCGCCCTCCGCCCGCTTCCCGTCGCTGCCGACACGCACGGTGACGGTGCTGCGGACACTGCCGGACCGATCGGGCCTTCGCCGGCCGCACAGCTGTTCTGTGACCGGGCGTCGAGCGCCAACCCGGCCTTCGAGGTGTCGGCCACGACCCTGGCGTTGATCGAGCGAATCTGCAGAGCCGTCGACGGCCTTCCCCTGGCGATCGAGCTGGCGGCCGCCCGCATGCGCACGATCACCGTCGGACAGATGGCGGACCGGCTCTCCAACCTGCTCAGCCTGCTCCGCCAGCCCCGTTCCGGGGCGCCACAGCGCCACCAGTCGCTCGAACAGGCGATCGCCTGGTCGTTCGACCTGCTCGAGCCCATCGAACAACGACTGCTCTCCTGGGCGTCGGTGTTCGTCGGCGGCTTCTCCCTCGAGGCATTCGAGCACCTGGCCGAGGCCGCCGGCGCCTCCGCTGACGGCCTCGATATCCTCGAGTCGCTCTGTGACAAGTCGCTCGTGACGCCCGAGCTCAGAACCGATGTCATCCGCTACCGGTTGGCGGCGCCGATCCGCGAGTTCGCCGCCACCCGGCTGGACCGGCTCGGCGAGCGCCCCGACGCTGAGGGGGCCCACCTCTCGTTCTTTGCCGAGCTCGGCGGCAGGAGCGAGGCTGCGATCAGCGGCGAACTCCAGCCTGCAGAGCTCAGCGCGTTGAAGGCCGAGAACGAGAACTTCGTGGCGGCGATCCACCGGGCAGCGGCCGGTGGCGATGCCGACCGGGCGCTCGTGCTGGCCCTGGGGCTGCATGCCTTCTGGGAGGAGACAGGGAACCTCCCCGAGGCCAGCCAGCTGATCGAGTCCCTGGTCGGCGACGACCTGTCGGATCCCATGACCTTTCGGGGGATCGCGGTCCTGCTGGCGTATGCACCCATGTGCGGGAACCTGCGCCAGGCGGTCGAGCTCGCCGATGCCCTCACCCCGGCGCTCGAACGGGAACTGACGCCCCGCCAGGCCGGCCAGCTGCGCTACACGCTCGCCTTCGTCCACTCGGCCAGGGGCGATCTCGAAGCAGCAAGCGATCTCTGGGCCGAGGCCGGCCGCATGCTGGTCGGCGTGGACAACCCGTTCGCCCGCCACGCGCTGTTCAACGCGGGCCACTCATCGACCCATGCCGGGCGCTTCGACGACGCACGCCGTTACCTGGAGGAGGCCACGGCCGTGCCCCCGCCGGTGCAGGGCTGGTTCCCGGACCTGGTGCGGGTGAACCGGGCATTGATCGACATCTACACCGGCAGAGGCGGGGCCGACGAACTCGTCGCCGGGGCGCTGGCCGTGGACTCGAGGGGACTCCGCTTCCGGATGATGCTGGCGACCATCGACACGGCATTGGGTCTGCACCGTGCCGGCCTGACGGGCGCGGCAGAACCCTGGTGGCGCCGCCTCTTGGACATCGGGCTCGAGATGGGAAACATGTGGACCGCGCTGGTCGGACTCGAGTTCGCCGCCTGGACCTCGGCCGGGTCAGGCGACGATGCGCGCGCTGCGGAGATCTGGGCGTGCGTCGACCGCACCGCGGCCGACCGCTGGTACGGGTGGTGGGACCTCATCGAGCAAGAGGGCGCGGCCCAGCGAAAACTGGTCGAAGGCCGCTCGCCGGACGCGTTCGAAGCCGGTGCGGATCGCGGCCGGGGACGGGCGCTCAATGACATCGCCGACGCCGTGCGCCGGGCCAAACCCAACCCGGAGCGAGCGCCGCTGCCGTGACGGACAGGCGGCCACGGATCGCCATCGTGGGCGCCGGGCCCGCCGGACTCTCCGCCGCGCTGCACCTGACCGACCCGGTCAGACAGCCCAACTGGCGGGACCGCTACGAGGTCCACATCTACCAGATGGGCTGGCGGGCAGGCGGCAAGGGGGCCACTGGGCGCAACCCGCACGCCCATGAGCGCGTCGAAGAGCACGGGATCCACCTTTTCGGCAACTTCTACTTCAACTCGACCCGGATGCTGGCGGGCGTCCTCGACGAGGTGGCGTGGGACGTGCACGACCGGTTCCGTACGATGCACGAGCTGCTCCTCCCCTCGCAGGCGTCATCGGGAACCGACTATGTCGAGGGCCGCTGGGAGCAGACACTCACGCCGATGATGAGCTCGGGTGGCGATCCGTGGACCGGCGAGGTGCGCATCGATGGGCGCGACATCGTCGGCCATCTGCTCGAGCACATGATCCACATCTTCGAACGCGCCATCGACGCGCAGCCGCCGAAGGGCGCCCTCGGAGCGCTCGAACGGATCCCGCGCCAGCTCATCGACGAGTGGCTCCGCGGGCTCCGCCGGCTGGTGCAGCGCGCCATCGAGTCGGAGCGTAAGGATCCGGCGCCACCGGGCCGAGAGCGCCACCGCGCCGTCGTCGCCGAACTGAGCGCCAAGGTCCGACAGCTCGGCGCCGTCAACAGGCTCCTCCCCCGAGACGCCGTGCTTCGCGCCGTCTACATCTCGGCCGACCTCGCCATGACGCTCTTCCGGGGTCTCATCGAGGACGAGGTCGCGCAGGTGGGCGTCGACTCGATCGACAACGAGAACTACCGCGACTGGCTCGAGCGTCACGGCGCCTCCAACGTCACGCTCTCCTCCGGCTGGCCCCAGTCGATCCCGAACACCGCTCTCGGCTATGAGTACGGCGACACCACGGTGGTGCCCACGATGTCGGCGTCCGCCTTCGTCATGTTCTTCACCCGGTGGATCATGGGCTCGGGGTCCGGCGCCTACTTCTTCCGCCAGGGCACCGGTGACACCATCATCAAGCCCCTCTACCGCACACTCGTCCAACGTGGCGTGCACTTCCACTTCTTCCACAAGTTGGTCTCGGTGACCGCAGAGGGGCCGGGCGACGGCGGGCTCGTGACCTCCCTCGTGTTCGATCGCCAGGCGACGGTCCTCGCCGAGACCTATGACCCGTTGCGCCGCCTTCACGACGGTGAGCAAGTCTGGCCGGACCGTCCGCGCTACGAACTGCTCCGCGAGGGCGAGGCTCTCCAGCGCGGCGACGAGCTGCCCGGCGGCGGCTACGACCTCGAGTCGTGGTGGAGCGCCTGGTCGCCTCCCGAGCGCCTGACGCTCACGCACGGCGAAGGCTTCGACCACGTGATCCTGGCCACGCCCATCGCGACGCTCCCCCACACCTGCCAGGCACTGCTCGAGCGCTCGACGGCGTGGAGGGCGATGACCGAGCACCTCAAGTCCGCCGCCACCCAGGCGGTCCAGCTCTGGGTCGACCGGCCAACCACCGAGCTCGGCTGGAACGCCCCGCTCACCGGCACGGATCGCTATCTCGGCGGCATCTTCGCCCAGGACCTCACCTCGTACTGCGACTTCAGCGACCTAATCGAGCACGAGCGCTGGCCGGCCGAGCACCGTCCCCGAGGGCTCATCTACCTGATCGGCGCCCTGTCGGACCCCGACGAGATCCCAGGCTTCGACGACCACGGCTACCCCGCTCGCCAACGTGAGCGGGTCCGTTGGATGAGCGTACAGTTCCTCCGATCGATCAACGGCCTGCTCCCCGAGGCGTCGAGCAGTCCCATCGACCCGCGCTCGTTCGATTTCGACATGCTGTTCCCCTACGACCCCGACCGCCGAGGGCGCGGGGTCAACCAGTTCGACCAGCAGTACTGGCGCGCGAACGTCGACCCGAACGAGCGCTACACCTTGAACGTCGCAGGCTCAACCGTCTACCGGCTCGATGCGTGGGACTCCAAGTTCTCGAACCTCGTGCTGGCGGGCGACTGGATCCACACCGGCTGGAACGTGGGCAGCTTCGAAGCGGCGGTGATGTCGGGGAAGCTGGCATCGCTGGCGCTCACCGGCTGGCCGGGCATCGGAGAGGTCTGGGGCTACGAGTTCCTCCAGCGCGAGCGCCCAGGCCCGCCAGCGCCGCCGTTCCCGGCTCCTTGAGCGCACCGCTTGGCTCAGTCGATGCTGGTGCGCTCTCGTCGCAGCACTTGGGCAACGGAGCGCACGAACAGCACCGAGCCGAAGACGAGGCCGATGAACCCGATCGCCTGGAGCGAGAGGCGCACGTCCCTTGTCGGCGCCAGCTCGGCCGCCACGAGGATCACCGCCGAGGGCGTCCACCGCTGCCGGCGTCCTTCGGCTCGGCGACCTCGCCGGGGGTCGGTGTGGGTTAGCGGTCGCTCATGACGCCGGCACCGATCTCGGCGGATGCGAGCTCGCCCACCTCGAGCGTGCCGAGACCGGCTTCGTCGATGGCCGACGCCGTCCCGTGGATGTAGCGGCCGCCGCGCAGCCACGATGCGATCGCCGCGATGAAGGTGGTGGCGGCGGCGAAGTCGAACGCCAGGTGCAGTCCGTTCTCGAACGCCGGTGCGATCAGCTTCGGGAAGAAGCTCCGCCCGGTCAGGTAGACGGCACGGGCGTGGCCCAGGTGAGCCAGGACCTGATGGGGCACCTCGGTCTGGATGGGGTTGAAACCGAGGAACGCCGCGAAGAGGCTCCCGATGGGCGGCAGGTGCGAGAGCTTCTGGGCCTGCGCGTTCGGCACCCCTTCAGCGAGCAGGCCGTGGAGGAGTTGGCCCGGGAGCGATGCGGCGAGGCCCAAGGTGACGATGGAGAAGAACACACCGATCGAGAGCACCTGGGCCGAGTTCATGAAGGTGGCGTTCATCCCGCCGCCGGCACCGCGCTGCTCCGCCGGCAGGCTGTTCATGACGGCCATCTGGTTCGGGGAGAAGAACATGCCCGAGAAGATGGAGAAGAACAGGACGATGACGGCGAAGGGCCAGTAGTTGAAGTTCATCGGCAGGGTCTCGAGCAACAGATAGCAGATGCCTGCACCGATGAGCCCGATCGTGGCGATGGCCCGTGCCCCGTGGCGGTCGGCGAAGATCCCCGAGGCCGGCCCCGAGAGCAGGAAGCCGATGGTGAGGGGGATGAGGTAGATCCCCGCCCACAGCGGCGTCTGCGAGAAGTTGTAGCCGTGCTGGGGCAGCCAGATCCCCTGCAGCCAGATGATCAGCATGAACTGGAGGCCACCACGCCCGAGCGCCGACAGCAGCGAGGCGATGATGCCGGTGGTGAAGGCCCGGATACGGAAGAGGTGGAGCTGGAACATCGGGTTCTCGACCTTCGTCTCGATGATGACGAACGCGACGAGGAAGAGGAGGCCGCCGAACACCGCACCGAGGACGCCGGGGTTGGTCCAGCCCATCGTGTGCCCGCCATAGGGCTGGATCCCGTAGACGATGCCGGTGAGGAGCGCGATGAGGCCGATGGCGAAGGTGATGTTGCCCAGCCAGTCGAGGCTGCTCTTGATCCGCACCCCGTTGTCCTTCAGCATCAGGTAGGCCCAGACCGTGCCGAAGATCCCGAAGGGCACCGAGACGAGGAAGACGAGCCGCCAGTCGATCGGTGCGAGCACCCCGCCGAGGATCAGGCCGAGGAAGGAGCCGGTGACGAGGGCGACGCCGTTGATGCCCATCGCCTTGCCGCGCTCGTTCTCGGGGAACGCGTCGGTGAGGATCGCGCTCGAGTTGGCGAACAGGAACGCGCCGCCGACGCCTTGGCCGATCCGCATGAAGATGATCCACAGGGCCCCGTCGGCGCCCTTCATCCAGGTCAACGACAACAGGATGGAAAAGACCGTGAAGACGGCGAACCCCAGGTTGTACATCTTCACCCGGCCGTACATGTCGCCCACCCGGCCGAAGCTGACCACGAGGACGGCCGAGACGAGCATGAAGCCCATCAGGATCCACAAGAAGTACGACGTGTTGCCGGGAGCCAGGGGCGCGAGGTCGATGCCCTTGAAGATGGCCGGGAGCGAGATCAACAGGATCGACTGGTTGATCGTCACCATCAAGATGCCGAGGGTGGTGTTGGACAGGGCCACCCATTTGTAGTGGTCAGGCCGCGCGCTCGGCACGGCCACGTCGGTGGCAGCCGTCGTCATCGACTGACCCGCCCGCTGCCCAGCGGGCCGTCGCCGGTCCGGTCAGAGCCCTGGGGCGCCGTCTTCGCTCGTTGCGTGCCTCGCAAGATCCTTCGTCCCTTCCCTGTCGGGCCGACGCCGCCCGCGCCGCAAACTACGTGTACCGTACAGTTAGTTTCCCAGTCTATAGGGGACGAAACGACGCAGGTTCATCCGATCGGAGCGCCCGTGGAATCCATCGCCACCATCGAGATCGAGCTCATGACGCTCGTCCGCCAGCTCGACACCCTCGGCCGAAAGAGCTCGCTGTACGTCGACGTGGACCGGGCCGGCTACCTGGCCCTTCGCACCCTCGAACGCCTCGGGCCGGTGCCGACCCAGGTCTTGGCCGACGAACTGCACCTCGACGCCTCCACCGTGACACGCCAGGTCACCGCTCTCGTCGGAGCGGGCTTCGTGGCCCGGAGCCCGAATCCGACCGATGGGCGCTCCTCCCTGCTCGTGCTGACCCAGGGGGGCCGACAGGTGATGCGCCGCGTCGAGCAGCAGCGCAGTCAGGTGCTCCAAGAGATGTTCAAAGAGTGGGGCGACGGTGACCGGCGCGACCTCGGCCGGGTGCTCACGAAGTTGAACGCCACGCTCATCGAGCGCGTCGGCGAGCTGCGGAGCCAGAACTCCACGACCCGCCGGCCGGCTGCCGATGCCGTCGTTTCGGAGTACTAGGTCGCCATCGCCCAACGACGATTTAGGTCAACTTGAAGTGCCGGGTGGCTGCGTGCTTCGCCCGGTGCTCCCCCTGGTAGGGGCCGCGCAGTGCCTGCACTTCGGGGGACTGCAGTTGCGCCGGGCCGTCGGTATCGCCGCACTCGGCGCAGAAGACCTCCCAGAGGTGTGCGTCTTCGCCCTCGTGTGACCAGGCGCCGTCCGCGTCCTGCTTCCATCCGGTCCGGACGTGACGGGCATAGGGGTAATGGTGGGGGTCGCCCCCCTCGGCGTGCCGGCTCCGCCTCTCCGTCTCGGTCTTGATGTTGTTCATCAGGGCCGGCTCACCCACTAACCGGAAGTCGGACACCTCACGACGCGCTTTCACCGAGCGGGTGCATCCGGAAACCCGGGTGGTGCTTCAGGATCTCGCGACGGGCGATCGTCATCTTGTGGACCTCATCGGGCCCGTCAGCGATGCGCAGCGTCCGCATGCCGGCGTACATGTGCGCCAGCGGCGTGAACTGCGTGACACCGGCGGCGCCGTGCACCTGGATGGCCCGATCGATGACCTTGAGCGCCATGTTCGGGACGGCGACTTTGATGCCGGCGATCTCGGCCGCCGCGGACTTGTTGCCGACGGTGTCCATCAGATAGGCGGCATGCAGCACGTACTCGCGGGCCATGTCGATCTCGATGCGGGACTCGGCGATCCAGTCCTGGATCAACCCCTTGTGCGCCAGGCTCGTCCCGAACGTGGACCGCTCGAGTGAGCGGGTGACCATGAGATCGAGGGCGCGCTCGGCGACCCCGATCGAGCGCATGCAGTGATGGATCCGCCCGGGCCCGAGACGTGCCTGGGCGATGGCGAAGCCGCCACCCTCCTCGCCGAGGATGTGGTCGAGCGGCACACGGACATCCCGGTAGATGACCTCGGGATGACCGCCTCGCTCGGCGTAGCCGAACACGTGCGGGTCGAGGCCCACCGAGACGCCCTCTGTGTCCATGGGGACGACGACCATCGACTGCTGGAGGTGGCGCGGCGCTGTGGGGTTGGTCTTTCCCATCACCACGAGCACCTTGCACCGCCCGCTGCGCGCGCCCGAACTGAACCACTTCCGCCCGTTCAGGACATACCCGTCGCCCACGCGCTCGATGGTGAGGTCGATGTTGGTGGCGTCCGAGGAGGCGACGTCAGGCTCAGTCATCGAAAAGGCGCTGCGTATATCACCGGCCAGCAGGGGCTCGAGCCACTGCTGCTTCACGGCGTCGGAGCCGTAGAGATTCAAGATCTCCATGTTGCCCGTGTCGGGTGCTGCACAGTTGAGGACCTCGGCGGCGAAGCTGACACGCCCGAGCATCTCGGAGACCGGCGCGTAGTCGAGGTTCGTGAGGCGCGTGCCGAGATGGTCGGCGGCGAGGTCCGGCAGGAAGAGGTTCCACAGCCCCCTGACCATGGCCTCGGACTTGAGCTTGTCGAGGATCGGTGGGTAGCCGTCAGGGCCCACCTCTTCGAGTTCGGCGTAGAACTGCTGCTCGGCCGGGTACACGTGCTCGTCGAGGAAGCGCGCAACCTCGGCCTGGATGGAGAGACCCTCGTCGGTGAACTGGTACGGCACGTTGCTCCTCTGTCGTCGCGGCGCGGCCCCCGGCACCGGTCCCGCTGCCGCGAAGTCAACGCTCTTCGGGGCACCCTCGACAGGGCCGAAGGACCCTTTCGGCGCCGACGACGCCCGTGCAGGCGCCAGGCGCCCCGTGCCAGGCGACGACAGCCCGACGTTCACTCCATGAGCGGGCGCAGTCGTGTCCGGGTGTCCGCGTGCGCAAGCCGGCGAAGGGTCGACTCCCTCGCCTGGCGTGCCACGGCTCCTCGCCGGGTCGGGTCCATCGGGTTGAGCCCGATCACCGCCAGATCTTCGGGCGTCGGCTGGAAGGCCAGCACGTGCGCGCCTGATCGGCGGAGGCGCCGCGCCTCGGATCCGAGGGCCAGCCGTGCCCATCGTCGACCGGGCTCGTCGAGTGCCACACGCGCCCGTCGCCCCGCCTCCGACATCGGGGAGCTGACCAGCACGAGGCCGACGTCTGCACCCAAGAGGACATCGGCGTTCGACGGCGAGTGCGCACCTCCGTCGACGAAGGCCTCCCCCCCGATCTCGACGGGCGCGAAGAAGCCCGGGATGGCGCACGATGCCGCCACCGCATCGGGCAGGGCAGGGCGGGCGTCGCGGCCGAACACGACCAGGCGCCCGTCGCGCTCGCGCACGGCGCACACCCACAGGTGTTTCGCCGGCCACGCACCGAGGGCCATGCCGGCAATCCCCTCCCAGATGACGTCGGTGGCGACGGTCCCTTGCGGGATGAGACCGGCAAGCAGGGCGAGGGGGCGGGCTTCGAGCGGTCGCGTCGCCGCGCGCCCGAGCCGGGCGGCGATGTCGCCCGGGCTGCGCATCGTGGTGGCGGGGCGTAGCGGGGGCGGTGCGCGCAGCGGTCCGACCGCCTGGAAGAGGTGCGTGCCTGCGGGCGACATGGGCCGACCCTCGGAGCGGGCAAGCAGGTCGGCCGTGCTGAGGCCGGCACGCAGCGACGTGGCCGTGATGGACCCGGCCGATGTGCCCACGACCACCGTCGCTCGTCGTGGGTCCCAGCCCGTCACCTCTTCGATCGCCGCGAGCACGCCTGCGTGGAACGCACTGCCGGCGACGCCCCCTGCGCCGAGCACCAGGCCGACACCCCCGGGGCGAGCGCCCGGGCCGGGTCCCGGGTCGGCCTGGCCCTCGTCGGTCGGGCTCATCGGCGGCCACCGCCTGGCAGGACCGCCGGCGCCGGGCAATGGCAATCGACGGCCGGACTACCTGTGCACATCGACCGCACCGGATCCGTCGTAGCGCTGCACACAGCATCGGAACGAGCGTTCGACCGCTTCTCGGGAGGCACCCGAGCTGAGCAGGGTCGAGAGCAGGATGCGGGCCTTGAGCGCCCCGAGTCCGCCCGCCGCCAGCAGGCCACGCGAGAGCAGGTCGATCTCCCCACCCGGGAAGCCATAAGTCGACTCGAGTGTGCGGCCCGCCTCCACCCGCGAGGCCAGCACCACGGGTGCGAAGGCCACCAGGTCCTCGATCACCGGGACGAGGTGGCGCGGGACGTGACCACCTCCGAATCCGGCGATGACGAGCCCCGAGGGCCGCGTGGAGGCCAAACCCTCGAGGATCCGCGCCCCACCACCCAGCGTCGCCACGACGAGCTCGACGCTGTCATCCCACTCGTCGGGGACCTCCAGTGGCTCGGAACGAGCGAGCTCCACCGTGAAATAGGGGCGCCCCTCGCTCACCGACCCGATCGGACCGTTCGGCGCCGAGGAGAATGCCGAGAGGCTCGACGTGTGGACCTTGCTCGCGAACCTGGCCGCATGGACCTCGTCGTTCATGACCACGAGCACGCCACGACCCCGAGTGGCGGGCCAGGCACCGACTTGGACCGCGGCGAGCAGGTTGGCCGGCCCGTCGGACCCGGTGCGCAGTGGATTGCGCATGGCACCGGTGAAGACGACCGGCTCGTCGCGCGCCCACAACAGATCGAGCGCGTACGAAGTCTCCTCGAGCGTGTCGGTGCCTTGGGTCACGACAACGGCATCGCAGCCCCGCTCCACCAGGCTGGTCAGCCGGTCGTACAACAAGGAGATGTCGGAGAACTCGAGGTCACCCGATGGCTTCGTCACGAGGCCCTCCGCCTCGACGACGGCCACCTCGGCGAGCTCGGGAACCGAGCCGACCAGGTCGGAGGCCTCGAGCCCGGGGCTGACGCCCGCACCGTTGGCGTGCTGAGTCGAAGCGATCGTCCCCCCGAGCGCCACCACCCCCACCCGCGGCAGGCTCAACGCTCGGTACCCCTCACGTCGTGGCGTCCGTCGGCCGGTTCCGGCCGAAGGCGTCGTGGCTCGAGACCCACTCGTCGGCGGCGATGGCCGAGCCGAGCGAGAGTTCACCGCAGAGCACGGTGGCGGCGACGATCTCCGCCAGGGCCAATGCACGGCCGGGCCCGTAACAGCCGAGCACCTCGAGGCACTCGCGCTGGGTGGCCAGGCCCGTGCCCCCGCCATAGGTGGCGACGATCAGTGAGGGGATCGTGATGGAGAAGTAGTAGCTCCCGTCGTCGCGCAGCTCGGCGAAGGTGAAGCCAGCCGAGGACTCCGCCACGTTGCCCGCGTCTTGGCCGCACGCGATGAAGACCGCGGCGACGCCGTTCGCGTAATGGGCCCCGTTGCTCACTGCTCCCGAGAGGAGGCTCCCGAGGTTCGAGAGCTGACGGAGCCGGTAGAGGTCCTCGCCCGTCGTGTGCAGCACCTCTCGAATCAGTCGAGCAGGGATAGTCGCCTCGGCAACGACTCGCTTCCCCCGGGAGTGGAGGTTGTTGAGCGCCGAATGCTTCTTGTCCGTGTCGAGGTTGGCGGCGAGCGCGAAGTCCCTGAGCCCGCGCGGCCGCTGCCCGAGGATCCAGCGACACGCCTCGTGCGTGGCCTTGGTCACCATGTTCTGCCCGGCGGCGTCGCCGGTCGTGAAGTTGAACCGGAGCCAGCGCATCGCCCCCACCGCGTACTGCTCGATGTCGCGGAGCTTGCCGACCCGGGTGGTCGTCTCGGCCTCCGCCTTGATGGCGCCGAAATTGTCGCTCACCCAGCTCCCGAAATCGCGCGCCGCCCTGGCGTCGTCGAACACGAAGATCGGTGCCCGCTGCATCGCGTCATCGAGCACGGTCGTCGTGATCCCCCCCGCCTCGCGGGTGAGCCGCATGCCCCGGCTGTAGCTCGCGACGAGGGTCCCCTCTGTTGTGGCCATCGGGACGAAGTACTCGCCGTGGGCGTGCTCGCCGTCCACCAGCATCGGTCCGGCGAAACCCACGGGCACCTGGGCCACGCCGGCGAAGCCCTCCATGTTCCCCGGGAGGATCTCGGGGTCGAACGAGAAGGCAGCCAGGTGCTCGAGGGACGCCCCGGTCGCGTCACTGACCACGCGACGGCGCGACTCGGCTGCCTCGGGGCTGTAGTCGTCACGCGGATCGCGCGGAAGCCGCTGCATCCGTTCTCCCTCCATCGCTTGCCCTGATCAACGTACGCCCCCCCGCCCGCCGAAGCGAGCGGGAGAAGGCGTGCCAAAAGGCCCTGTGCGTTCAGATCGGGGGTAGGAAAGGATGGAGCATGGCTTTCGAGCTCGAACACGTGACGATCCACGGCCACGACGTCGGCTTCCGCAAGGCGGGCAGCGGACCGGTCGTGCTCCTCATTCACGGGATCGCCGGCAGCTCCTCGGCGTGGCGTGCGGTCATGCCCGTCCTCGCCGAGCGCTACACGGTGATCGCCCCTGACCTGATCGGCCACGGCCAGTCCTCCAAGCCCATGGGGGACTACTCACTCGGCGCCTATGCCAGCGGCATCAGGGATCTGCTCGGCGTGCTCGACGTGGAGCACGCGACGGTCGTGGGCCAGTCCTTCGGCGGCGGGGTGGCGATGCAGCTCGCCTACCAGCACCCTGAGTACTGCGACCGTCTCGTGCTCGTCGACAGCGGCGGGTTGGGCCGCGAGGTGAGCTGGCTGCTCAGGTTCATGACGCTCCCCGCGTCGGAGTACCTGATGCCGGTGCTTTTCCCCTCCTTCGCCCGCCAGATCGGCAACGATGTCAGCCGGACCATGCAGGCCAAGGGCCTGCGGCTCCCCCGCATTGGTGAGATGTGGAATGCCTACGCATCGCTCACCGAGTCCGAGAACCGCCAGTCCTTCATCCGCACCATCCGGTCCGTCATCGATCCCGGTGGACAGACGGTCAGCGCCCTGGACCGCCTCTACCTGGCCGAGGCCATTCCGACCATGATCGTGTGGGGGGACCGAGACAGCATCATCCCCGTCACCCATGCGTACGCGGCCCACGAGTCGATCGCCAACAGCCGCCTCGAAATCATCGAGGGGGCGGGCCACTTCCCCCAGATGGAGGCACCCGATCGCTTCTTGGAGGTGCTGGTCGACTTCCTCGAGACCACCGAGCCGGCGACGCTGCAGGCCGGCGACCTCCAGCAGCTCCTGCGTGAACGAGCCGTGGGCTGAGGCGGGGGTCCGCTCAGTTCGAGGGCGCTTCGTGGAATGCGGCGGGTGCGCGCCGCTCGGCGGTCAGGACGTCGGGCGCGGCGATGAACACGCCGACCGGAGCGCCGAGCGCAAGGGTGGCGACCTCCTCGCTCGGCTGGTCGACCTGGACGCCCAGCCCATCTTCTACGAGGACCTGAACGCGCGTCACGGCGCCGAGGAAGGTCTTGTTGGTGACGATGCCTCGGCCGTCGCTACCTGGAGCATCGCTGAGCGAGAGTGCTTCGGGCCGGACCAGCACATCGACCGGGACCCCCGGGTTCGTGGTGCCTTCCCCGCGCATGGCCAAGAGCCGACCGAGCACCCGCACTCCCCCGCTCTCGGTGACGCCGGGGATCCGGTTCATGGTCCCGACGAACTCGGCCACGAAGGGCGTCGCCGGCCGGGCATAGAGATCAGCCGGGGCGTCGACCTGCTCGATCCGGCCGTCGCGCATCACGCAGACCCGGTCGGCGATCGAGAGCGCCTCCTCCTGGTCGTGTGTGACGAAGACGGTTGTCGTCTGCAGTCGTTGCTGCAGCGACCGGATCTGCTGGCGAAGCTGGAGGCGCACCTTCGCGTCGAGGGCCGAGAGCGGCTCGTCGAGCAGCAGCACCCGGGGCTCGATGGCCAGCGCCCGGGCGAGGGCCACCCGCTGCTGCTGACCACCGGACATCTGATGGGGGAACTTCTTGGCCTCGACGGCGAGGCCCACCAGGTCGAGCAGCTCGCCCGCTTTGTCCCGCCGGGCCCGGGCGGCGTGGCCACGCATGCGGAGCCCGAAGGCCACGTTGTCGACGGCGTCCATGTTGGGAAAGAGCGAGTAGCTCTGGAAGACCATGCCCATGTCGCGCTTCTGGGCCGGAGTGCCTGCCAGGTCCTGGCCGTCGACGAGCACGTGACCGGCGTCGAGGGTCTCGAAGCCAGCGAGCACCCGAAGAGCCGTCGTCTTCCCGCAACCCGAGGGGCCGAGGAGCGCCACCAGCTCGCCCGGAGCGATGTCGAGGCTGAGGCCGTTGAGCGCCTTGGTGGGCCCGAAGGAGCGGCGAAGGCCAGACAGACGCACCGACGCACCCGCCCGCTCGGCCGGCAGTGGAGCCCTCCAATCGGCCTTCGCCCGGTTCCCGAGCACCTTCACCTCGACTCCTTCCGAAGCCATCGCCGCGATTGGCGTCGGTCGAACGATGTGATCAGCAGCAAGAGCAGCCAGGTGCCGACCAACGCGAGCAGCGACACGGCGGTCGAGACGTGGGCGTCGTCTTGCTCGAAGTTGACGATCCAGACAGGGAAGGTCTGGTACTGGTCGAGGCTCGCCATCGTGAACTCGCCGAGCACCAGGGCCACGGTGAGGATGGTGGCCGAGAGGAGCGCAGCGCGCAGATTCGGCAGCACGACGCGCAAGAGCGTGCTGGACCAGCGGCCTCCGAGTGAGCGCGACGCCTCGACGAGGGTCTTGAGGTCGATGGCCCGCAGCCCGGCGTCGAGCGACCGGTAGACGAACGGCATGGCGAGCACCACGTAAACAAGGGCGAGCAGGTCGGGGGTGCCCTTCAGCACGGTCGGTGCCACCTGCAGGACACCGACGATGAGGACGACCGGCGGGATGACGATCGGCAGGACCGTGATGCCGTCGAATAGCCGTCGAAGCCTGGGGACGCGCAGGTGCACGTAGACCGCCGTCGGCACCATGAGCACCATGGTGATGACCGTCGTGATCACCGCCAGGCGCACCGAGAGTGCGAAGGCGGCACCGAACCCGGGCTGGCTCGGGATGCTCGTGAAGGCCGACAAGGTGAATTTGCCGTTGGACCCCTCGAGCGAGAACCGCAGAGCGGCGTAGAAGGGGATGATGAAGTAGGCGCCCACCGCGAAGAGCACGATGCCGCGCCACCACCTGATACGGCGGTGCTTGCCCGTGCCCTCCTCCTCGGCGGGGACCTCGAGCTCGTCCAGCGGCTCGGCGACTAGCGCAACCACTTCGACGCCCTCCGCTGGAGGATGCCGTAGAGGAGCATGACGACCATGATGATGACGATCATGCCGAATCCGAGGGCCTTGCCCACGTTCTGTTCGCCGGCGAGCACATTGCCGTTCAGGAACGTGCCGATCTGTATGGGCGTGAGGGCGATGCTGCCGCTCGTGAGCGCCTGGGCCGTCGCATAGGCGGACAGGGCGCTGCCGAAGAGCAACAGGACCGCGCCGAGCACCGAGGGCAGGAGCACGGGGCCACCGACATGGCGCCAGAACTGCCAGCTCCGTGCGCCGAGGTTGTTCGCGGCCTCGCGCCAGGTCGAGCGGATGCCCCCCAGGGCCGGCGTGATGACCAGCACCATGAGCGGGATTTGGAAGTACATGTAGACGAGCGCGACACCCGAGAGCGTGTAGAGGTCGAAGCCGTGCTGGTAGGGGTCGATGCCGAGGTCGCGCAGCCATGTCGTCGCGACGCCGGTCGTCCCGAGCGTGGCGATGAAGAGGAACGCCAGCGGCACGCCCCCGAAGTTGGCAAAGACGCCCGAGGAGGTCGACACGATGCGTCGGAGATTCGTGCTCTTCGATGTGTGGATAGCATACGCGAGGAGCAGGCCGATGATCCCGGGCACCACCGACGAAATGACGGCGAGCTCGAGACTCGTCTCGTAGCCGGTCCGATAGATGCCGGTCGTGGCCAGCCTCAGATTCTCGAACGTGAAGCCGCCACTCGGCTTCTGGAAAGCGCCGTAGACGATCGCCAGCGCCGGGATGCCCAGGAACACCAGCGTGTAGAGGGCGAACGGCGCCAGCCCGACGAACGGCGACACCCTCGAGCGCCAGGTCCGCCCGCTCACGTCGTCCTCGAAGGCGCCCCCGGCCCCGCGCCTGGTGGCAACGGGCCCGGGGTCGCCGGCAGGGATCGAACGGTGCGAAGCAGCGGAGACCTGGGCGCTCTCACCCACCCGCTCAACCACCGATCGCGCTGGTCCAGCCCTGCGCCACCGTGGCTTCGGCCTGGGTGATCTGCGCCTCCGTCGGGAACGTGAGCGGTCCTGACGGGGCGGCAGGCAGTGCCTTGTAGGCCGCCTCGTCCACCGAGCCGCTCTTCACCATCGACGGAAGCTCGATGGGCCGGGCCTCACCTTGGAGCCACAGGTTCTGCCCCGTGGCCGAGTAGAGGTACTCCTCCCACAGTCGGGCCGCCGCCGGGTCCGGCGCCGTCTTGCTGATGGCCTGGCTGTAGTAGCCGGCGTAGCTCGCGTCCGAGGGGATCACGACCTTCCAACCCGGGTACTGCTTTGCCACCTCTGATGCTTCGAGGTAGTCCCACCAGATGAGAATCGGCGTCTGGCCGCTCTCGACGGTCGACGGCCCTCCGGTCACCGGGACGAAGTTGCCCTCGCTGCTCAGCTTGTGGAAGTACTCGATTCCCGGCTCGATGTTGTCGTACGAGCCGCCGTTCGCCAGCGCCGCCGCGTACACCGCAGCAAAAGCGGCACCCGCCTGCGTGGGATTCCCGTTCAGGGCGACCTGGTTTTTGTACTCGGGATTGAGCAGGTCGGCGAATGAGGTCGGTGCGTGCTTGACTACCTTCGAGTTGTAGCCGATCGCCACGTAGCCGCCGTAGTCGTCGAACCAGGTTGCGTCTTTCGACTTGGCGATGGCGGGGATGTCGCTCCATTCGACAACCTTGTACGGCGCGAGCAGGCCGTCCTGGTCGGCGGTGATGGCGAACGACGTGCCGAGGTCCAAGACGTCGGGGGCTCGGCTCTGTCCCTTCAGTTCGGTAACAGCATTGATCTCGTCCTGGCTCGTGCCGTCGGGATTGGCGGAGTTGACCTTGATCCCGTACTTCTTCGAGAAGTCCTTGATGATGTTCCCGTAGTTGGCCCAGTCCGCCGGGAGGGTGATCACGTTGAGCGTGCCCTCCTTCTTGGCGGCGGCGACAAGGCCTTCCATACCACCGAAGGCGGCGACCGACGTGGCTGTGGCAGCGTCGGTCGACGCTCCCACGGTGGGTGTGATGACGAAGCTCATGGCAACAGCAGCGACCCCGGCTAGTGCCGGGGCGACTCGGTTTTTCCTGCTCCTGGCCACCCTTGCGTTGCGCATCCGGTCTCCGTTTCTCGGGCTTGTGGTGGAATCGACTTGTCCCGACAACGCGAACGTAACGACGCAAGGTGAACAGACCGAGTGCAGCGCGCGTCGGGCCGGGAATCCGCCGGTGAACACTCGCGGCGCTCGGCGTAACACGGCGGACGCGTGGCGCGAGGGGCTCAGGCGCCGACGACAAGCGCTTTGCCGCCGCCGCAGGTTCCCTCGCCGTTTGAGAGGTCCTTTCGCGGGTGACGGCTCGCACGGTTCGACACTCGTTGTCCGAGTGGTCGTCACCGTGCGTTCACCGCCCCCGCGGCTGGCCGCCCCGGTGACGACCTCGGTTTCAAGCAGCGGGCGGACCGTCGGGGTGCTGGGATGCGGCGGCAACGGGGTCGAGGTCCGAGATCGTCAGCAGGTGCCCGGGCTCCTCGGGGAAGGCCAGCTCGGAGGTGACCGAGAGGTCCGCACCAACGTGCACCAGCTCGCCGGACTCGAGGAGCCGCCATCCCTGCTCGCCGTCCATTGCCTCGCTCGCCACGACGACCGATCTCCGGCGCTCGAGGTGCTCAGCGCGTGCCCGGAGCCGGCTGCCGGTCACGTCCAGGCCCCCCCCACCCGTGCCCCCGGCGTCGCGTTCGAGCACGAAGAGCGAGTGGGTCGACGGGTAGCGAAGGGCCCACAGCTCGTGGGGCGTCGTGAGCACGAGATTGAGCGAGTACACGCCGAGGTGCTCGCTCACCCAGCTGAGCGCGGCCCGCAGGCCCGCCCCCACGTCGCCTTCGTGCCGGGCCGTCTCGGCGGAGACCAGCGCGAAGACGCGCTCGCTGTCCGTGTCACCGTGCACCAGCGCGCCGGCGCCGAGCTCTCGCAGGTGGGCGTCGAGCTGGTCGGTCCCCTGCACCACGCCGTTGTGGGCGAACAGCCGCCCGTCTTGGAGGAACGGGTGGGTGTTGGCCACAGTGTTCGAACCCGTGCTGGCGTGGCGGACATGGGCCACGAAGGTGGTGCCGTGCAGCTCGTGGGCCTCTTCGGCGAATGCGGGGTCGTTCCAAGCCGCCAGGGGTTGCTTGTCGACGACGGGCGCGCCGTCTTTGTCGAAGACGCCGATACCCGCGCCGTCGGGGTTGCGACGGCTCTGCGCCGCGAGGCTGTCGGGGGCCCCCACCAACCAGAAGGTCGCCGTGACGGGGCTCCTCCCGGCATGGAGGCCGAACAATCGACACATGGTGCACCTCCTCGGTTGACGCGTCGCCAAGGACACCGGCCCCACCGGGCCTCGCGCACTCTTACCTCACCGTGCCCCTCCGGCCAGGAGAAGGGCCAAAAGGCCCTGATCTGTGACCATGGGCGCTGGACCCTGATCCCCGCCCCGTCTGCCGCTCAGTTGACGACGGCCACCCCGCGGGCGGCATCGTCCATGTCGCTGCTGCCGTCGCCGTCGCCGTCGTCGAAGGCCATCTGGTCGTCGAGCGGTCCGCGGCGGAGCATCATGATGTCGAGCGGGTAGTTCTGGTGCAGGCGCCAAGGCATCGTGGCGGCCTGCTTGGGCAACCGGTCGACCGAGCGACGCACATAGCCCGACGTGAGGTCCATCAACGGGATCCTCGGGACCTGCGGATCGGGTGGGATGGGCCGGCACGAGCGGGCACCGCGCTCGTCCATGTAGTTGAGGAGCCGGCAGACGTAGCGGGCGGCGAGGTCCGCCTTGAGCGTCCACGACGCGTTGGTGTAACCGATCGTGAAGGCGAGATTGGGAACACCGCACAGCATGATGCCCTTGTAGGCCACCGACTCGGCGAGGTCGAGGGGGCGCCCGTCGACGGTGATGGCCATGCCCCCGAGCATCTGCATGTTGAGCCCGGTCGCGCTGACGATGATGTCCGCGTCGAGGGTCGCGCCCGAGTCGAGGAGCACGCCGTCTCCGGTCAGCCGCTCGATCTGCCCGGTCACGACCGACGCCCGCCCGCTGCTCAATGCCTTGAAGAGGTCGCCGTCGGGAACGAAGCAGAGCCGCTGGTCCCATGGGCTGTAGCGGGGGCTGAAGTGGGTTTCCACGTCGAAGTCGGCCGGGAGCTGGCTCGCCACACCCTTCTTCAAGAGCCGCGCCATCAGCCTGGGTGCACGCCGGCACAGCTGGTAGACGAAGGTGGTGAGCACCACGTTCTTCCACCGCACCAACGGGTAGGCGAGCCGCTCGGGCAGCAGGTGCCGCAGCAGGTCGGCGATGCCATCGTGCTCGGGCAATGACATGACGTAGCTCGGTGAGCGCTGCAGCATCGTGACGTGCGATGCGCGCGCGGCCAGCGCCGGGACGAGCGTGACGGCGGTGGCGCCGCTGCCGATGACCACCACCGAGCGGTCCTCCCACTCGAGGTCGGCCGGCCAGTGCTGGGGGTGGACGATGCGCCCACCGAAGTCCGAGGCGCCCTCGAAGCGCGGGCTGTAGCCCTCGTCGTAGCGGTAGTAGCCGGTATTCCCGTAGAGAAATCGGCACGTGAGGCGCTCGAGCTCGCCGGACTCGGCGTTCTCCACCTCGACGGTCCAACGGGCGTCGGATGACGACCAGGCGGCACGCACCACCCGGCGGTGGTAGCGGACGCGGCGGTCGACCCCGTGCTGGTGGGCGGCCGCCCTGATGTAGCGAAGGATCGAGGGGCCGTCGGCGATGGCCTTGGCCTCGCGCCACGGGCGGAACGAGTAGCCGAGCGTGAACATGTCCGAGTCCGAGCGCACGCCGGGGTAGCGGAACAGGTCCCACGTCCCACCGCTCTCGGCGCGTGCCTCGAGGATCACGAAGCGCTTGCCCGGGCACTCTGCCTGGAGGTGGCAGGCGGCGCCGATGCCCGACAGCCCGGCACCGACGATCACGACGTCGAAGTCCTCGCCCCCCTCGCTGGTCACCGCACGAGTGTAGGCACCCACCGCCCGGGCGTTCAGGAGACCGAGAGCGACGCCACGTCGCGCAGGCCACCGCGACGCCGCTGCTGTGCGCTTGCGCTGTGCGACACCCAGACCCGCTCGCCCTCGGTGAGCCCGAGCACTCCGACGTCGGGGCGGGTGAGCTGGGCCCACGCGGCGCCAGCGCCTTCGACGTCCAGGTCCACCCGCACCTCGAAGCCCAGATGGGTGATCCGCTGCACCAAGGCCCGACGGCCGCCGGGCACAGGCTCGCGGTGCAGTGCCAGGTCGTGGGGTCGCACCGCCACCCCGTCGAGCTCGGTGACCGGGCCGAGGAAGCGCAGCACGAAGTCGCTCGCCGGGCGGTCATAGAGGTCGGTCGGTGCCCCGACCTGCTCCAGGCGCCCCTCGTTGATGACGGCGAGCTGGTCTGCCACCTCCATGGCTTCGTCCTGGTCGTGGGTGACCAACAGCGTGGTGACCGAGATCTGCTCATGGAGGTCGCGCAGCCACGAGCGCAGCTCCTCGCGCACCTGGGCGTCGAGGGCGCCGAACGGCTCATCGAGGAGCAGGACCGTGGGCTCGATGGCCAGCGCCCGGGCCAGGGCCATCCGCTGGCGCTGGCCGCCGGAGAGCTGCGACGGGTAGCGCTCGGCGAGATGCTCGATGTGCACCAGCTCGAGCAACTCGTCCACCCGCCGGCGGATCTCGGCCTTGGGCCGCCGTCGGACCTCGAGGCCGAATGCGACGTTGCGGCGCACGCTCAGGTGGCGGAACGGCGCGTAGTGCTGGAAGCAGAACCCAATGCCCCGCTCGCGTGCGGGGAGGCCGGTGACGTCTCGCCCGTCGATCTCGATTGAGCCGTTGTCGGGCGTCTCGAGGCCCGCCACCACGCGCAGCAGCGTCGACTTCCCGCCGCCGCTCGGCCCGAGCAGCGCGGTGAGGGAGCCCTCGGGGACGTCGAGGGTCACCCCGTCAAGAGCAGGTGTGGCTCCGAATCGCTTTGAGACCGATCTGATCGCGATCGCCATCGGGGTCCCCTCTCTTTCTTCTCGGCACTCATGACGGCAAGGACAAACAGGGCGAGCAGGGCGAGCAGGACCGCCCCGGCGTAGGCCGCCGTCGAGTTCAGGTTCTCCACGCTGTTGGAGATGAACAGGGTCATCGTCTGGGTCTTGCCGGTGATATTCCCCGAGACGACGACCACGGCACCGAACTCGCCGAGGACGCGTGCCGTCGTGAGCGTCACGCCGTAGGCGAGCCCCCGACGGATCGAGGGAAGGGTGACCCGCGAGAAGACGGCCGCGGGCCCTGCCCCGAGGGTGGCGGCCGCCTCCTCCTGGTCGGTGCCGATCTCGAGCAGCACCGGCAGGACGGAGCGCACCACATAGGGGAGGGACACGACCGCGGACGCCATGACGATCCCCGGCACTGCGTAGATGACGGTGATGCCGGCGGCGGCCAGGGGGCGGCCGAACCAGCCCGTCTGACCGTAGGCGAGGACCAGGGCGAGACCGACGACCACCGGCGACACGGCGAGCGGGATGTCGATGAGCGCGTCCAAGAGCCACGCACCGCGGAATCGGTGGCGGGCGAGGATGAGGGCTACGCCCACCCCGAAGACCGTGTTGAGGGGCACGGCGATGAGGGCTACCACCAAAGTGAGCCAGAGGGCATGGAGGGCGTCGGGCGTGGTGATGGCGACCCAGGCGGCGACGAAGCCGTGGGCGAAGGCACGGTAGAAGACGGAGCCGACCGGGACGACGATGAGCAGTGCGAGGTAAGAGAGGGCCACCACCCGCACCGGCCAGCGCGACCTGGCGGTCATACCGACTCCGCCACGCCGAAGCGGCGGCGCACCAGGCCGATGCCGACCAGCACGAACAGGGCAATGAGCACCAGCACCACCGAGACGGCCGCGGCGGCCGAGAGGTCGCCGCTCTGTGAGAGCGAGTAGATCCACGACGAGGCGACCTCGGTGTGGAACGGCAGGTTGCCCGAGATGAGGACCACCGAGCCGAACTCGCCGACCGCCCGAGCGAACGCGAGGCCCGCGCCGGCGAGGAGGGCCGGCGCGATGCTCGGCAGGACCACCCGGCGCACCACGCCGGCGGGCGACGCGCCGAGGGTCGCCGCCGCCTCTTCGGTCTCGCGGTCGAGCTCGGCGAGGACGGGCTGGACCGAACGGACGGCGAAGGGCAGCGTCACGAAGGCCAGCGCCAGCAGGATCCCCGCCGGCGTCCCCGCCACATTGACCCCGAAGGGGCTGTTGGGGCCGTAGAGGCTGAGCAGCGTCAGCCCGGCCACGATGGTCGGGAGGGCGAAGGGGAGGTCGATGAGCGCGCCCACGACCTTGATGCCGGGGAAGTCGTCGCGCACGAGCATCCAGGCGATGACGAGCCCGAGCACGGAGTTCACGGCAGCGACGGCGAGCGAGCAGAGCAGGGTCAAGCGGAGGGCGGCGACGGCCTCGGGCTGGCTGACCGCCTGCCAGAAGGCGCCCGGGCCCGAGCTGAACGCCGAGGAGAGCACCGCGGCCAAGGGCAACAGTACGAGGAGGCTCAGGTAGGTGACGGCAAGCCCCGGCCCGGCGAGCCGTGCAGCCATCCGGCGGATGCGCCGAGGCATGGTCGCCGGTCCGTTCGCGGCCTCAGCCGGGCGACTCGTGATGGTCCGTTCCTCGAGTCGCGTGCTCACCGAGGCTCAGCCGCTCGACGTCGAGACGCCGAGGCCTGCTTCGATCTTGGCCACCTTGCCCGTCTCGGGGTCGAAAAACGAGCCGTTGACCTTGGTCCAGCCGCCCAGGCTCTCGATCGTGAACAGCTTCTCCGGCTTCGGGAACGAGAACTGCTTCGCCACGCTCGCCAGCACCGGGCGGTACCCCTGCTGGCCCCAGATCTTCTGGCCGGCCGGCGTCAAGAGGAACGCCACGAACGCCTTGGCGGCGGCTGGGTCGGCTGCCTTGGTGGTAACGGCGATCGGGTTCTCGATGAGGATCGTCTGGGGTGGTGTCACGATCGAGATCGGCTCGCCTTGGCGCTGGGCGTAGAGGGCGTCGTCCTCGTAGTCGAGGAGCACGTCACCTTGTCCCGAGAGGAACGTCTGGAGCGCATTGGATGCACTGCTCGGCTGGGCGACCACGTGCTTGAACAGGTCACTTAGGTACGACGTGGCCGCCGTCTGGCTCTTGCCCTGGGCGAGCTGTGCGCCGTAGGCGGCCATCAGGTTCCACTTCGCGCTCCCCGAGCTGAAGGGGTTCGGCGTGATGACCTTCACGCCCGACTTCACGAGATCGGCCCAGGAGGTGATGTGCTTCGGATTCCCCTTGCGCACCACGAACGAGACGATCGAGTCGGTGACCATGCCCTTGGTCGGGCCCGAGTCCCATGACGGCGACACCAGACCGGCCTTGACGACCTTGTCCATGTCAGAAGAGAGCGAGAAGTTGACGACATCGGCCGGCAGCCCCGACGCCACGTCCGTTGCCTGGGTACCCGACGGCCCGTAGGACTGCGAGAACGACACGCCCGTGCCGGAGGAGGTCTTCGCGAATGCGCTGATCAGGGCGGCGAAGGCGGGCTTGGGCGTCGAATAGGCGACGAGGGCGACGTTCCCGCCGGCGGCTCCAGCAGGCAGGGTCGCTGCACACGTGGCGAACAGCGCCACGAGGAGGCCGACAGCGGAGGAGGGAAGGACGCGGGCGCGTGAACCGAGGAAGTTACTCATAGAGCTATAGATGACCAGATTAGTCATACTTCATGCAAAAGCCCAGCCGTCGTCGCGTGTGCTTCGCTATGCCGTGCCCGTTTCCGCCCCCCGGCGCTCACCCGCCCTCCTCTTCGGCCTCGCTGCGGTGCTCCTGCTGGCTGCGGGCTGTGCGGGGTCGGCGAGTGGTGCCGGTTCTGCGAAGACGGTCACGGCGACCGGCATCGCGGTTCGCTCAGCGGGCTGCGCCCAACCTGCGGGGCCCGAGCAAACCGAGAGCCGCCAGAGCATCGACGTCGGGGGCGTGGCGCGCTGGTACCTCCTCAGCACCCCGTCGCCGCCCACGCCGGGCCCGCTGCGCGCTGAGAAGGGATCGCCGGTGGCGAGGCCCCTCGTGCTCGACTTCCACGGCCTCGGCGAGGGTGCCATCCTCCACGCGACGACCTCGGGTTTCGGGACCCTCGGGCAGAGGGACGGCTTCGATGTGGCCTTCCCGAACGGCACGGGGACCCCAGTGCAGTGGGACACGGGCGACGAGCGTGCGACCAATCCCGATCTCGAGTTCGTGCGAGCCCTGCTCGACCAGATCGAGTCGACCACGTGCATCGACACCTCACGGGTCTACGCCAGCGGCTTCTCGGACGGCTCGTTCATGGTGTCGCTCCTCGCCTGCACCATGTCCCGTCGCATCACCGCCATCGGGGCTGTGTCGGGCCTGCAGCTACCGACTCCGTGCCCCACCACCCGGAGGGTCCCCGTCATCACGTTCCACGGGACCGCCGACCCGATCGTGTTCTTCAACGGGGGTATCGGCACCGCCACGCTCGGCCGCCTGTTCGGGCAAAGCCCGGCGACGACCGCCCCGGCGACCACAACCACCACCGCCCTGGCCAACCTCAATGGTGCGGGCATCCCGGCGACCGTCCGCGGCTGGGCGAAGAAGGACGGTTGCGACGGGAGGGCCACCAACACGAGGCTGGACAGCCAGGTCGTCCAGCGCACCTACCGGTGCCCGCCGGGTGCAGGCGTGGTGTTCTACATCATCCTCGGCGGGGGCCACGCATGGCCTGGCAGTGCCTTCAGCCGGTCGATCAGCGCCATCACCGGCTTCACCACCTTCCAGGTGGACGCCACCACGACCATGTGGTCGTTCTTCAAGCGCTTCGCGCTCTGAGCGGGCTCAGGAGACCAGCCCGGCCGTCGTGACGTTCAGCCCATCGGCCGCGCGCGAGCGGTAGAGCGCCTGGATCTCGGTGAACTCCGAGAGGCCCCACGGCCCGTTCTCCACGCCCACGCCGCTCCACTTGAAGCCGCCGAAGGGCTGCTGGGGTGCAAGAGCCAGGTGCGTGTTGACCCACGCGGTCCCGCACTCGAGCTCGGAGGCCACCTGGGCCGCCCGCTCGGGGTCCGCGCTCCACACCGAGCCCGAGAGCCCGAAGTGGGTGCTGTTCGCCCGCTCCAGTGCGTCGTCGAGGTTTCGGTAAGAGATGACCGGCAGGGCCGGACCGAACTGCTCCTCGTCGACGATGCGCGTGCCGTCGGTGATGTCGGCGAGGATCGTCGGCTCGAAGAAGTAGCCGGGCCGGTCCATGGCGTGGCCGCCGGTCACCGGCCGAGCCCCGCCCGAGATGGCGTCGGCCACCAGCTCCTTCACCCGCTCGTACTGCGGCTCGTTGTTGATCGGGCCGAGCTTGGACTCGGGGTCGGTCCCGTCCCCCACCTTGACCGTCGAGGCGTAGCCGGCCAGCGCCTCGACGACGTCGTCGTGGAGGGCCTCGGGGACATAGACCCGCTTGATGGCCGAGCAGACCTGCCCGTTGTTGTTGAAGGCGCCGGCGAAGATCGCCCGGGACACCACCGCCGGGTCGGCGTCGTCCAAGATGATCGCCGGGTCGTTGCCGCCCAGCTCGAGGGTCACGCGCTTCAGATCAGGTGCGGCCGACATGGCCACCTTCTTGCCGGTCTCGATCGACCCAGTGAAGCTCACCTTGCGCGGCGTCGGGTGACTGGTCATCCAGGCGCCGAGCTCGTCCCCACCGCTGACCGCATTGATCACCCCGGGGGGGACGGCGTCGCGGAGAAGCTCGACCGCCTTCAGCGTGCTGAGGGGCGTGAACGGCGAGGGCTTGATCACGAGCGTGTTGCCGGCGAGCAACGCGGGGGCGATCTTCCAGAAGGCGAGCGTGAGCGGGAAGTTCCACGGCGTGATGGCGGCGACGACACCGAGCGGGCGGCGTACCACCTCCACGAGGGCGCTCTCGTCGTCCTGGATGATCTGCGACGGCGTCTCCAGGTTGGCGAAGTACTGGCACCAGATGGCCGCGGCGAAGACCTCGACGTTGGCGTCGGCGAGGGGCTTGCCCTGCTCGGCGGTGAGCACCGGCGCGAGCTCGCCGGCAGAGGCCATCAGCACGTCGGCCATCCCGAGCAGCGTCGTGCGTCGGAACGCCTCGTCGGACTTCCAGTCCCGGTAGGCCTTGGCGGCGGACTCGAAGGCGCTGTCCAGCTGGGAGCGCGTGCACTCGGGCGCCTCGGCGAAGACTTCCCCCGTGGCCGGGTTGCGAACCCCGAACGTGGCCGCCGCGTGCGCAGTGTCCCCGGCGATGGTCATGACGACGTCGGACATGGATCTCCCCCTATCGGATGCAACAGCTCTCCCGGCAGTTAATGCCGAGACCAGCGCGTTGTCAATGCGTCCGGGTGCTCGGTCGGCCCGAGGGGGCCGCTCAGGGGCGCACGTCGGCGAGGGCCGAGAGCGCCTCCTCGTCGAGGACGACATCGGCCGCGGCGAGGTTCTCCTCCAAGTGGGCGAGCGCCGAGGTGCCCGGGATCAGCAGCACGCGCGGCGCGATGGCCAACAGCCACGCGAGCGCCACCTGGGGCGCCGTGACGTCCATGCGAGCGGCGGTCGCCTGGACGACGGGGTCGTTGAGCACAGGGCTCTCGGCGACGAATGCCGACCCGAGGGGGAAGAAGGGCACGAAGGGTGTCCCGTCCTCGACGCAGGCGTCGAAGAGGTCCTGCTCGGCCCGCTCGATGAGGTTGTACGCGTTCTGCACGCAGGCGACCTCCGTCGTGGCCTGGGCAGTGCGGTACTCGTCGAGGGTGACGTTGCTGAGCCCGATGCCACCGATCAGCCCCTCGTCGCGCAGCGCAGCCATCTCGCCCAACTGCTCATCCAACGGCACCGTCCCCTCGGGGTGGCGCCGCAGGTTGACGACATGGACCTGGTCGACCCCGAGGCTGCGCAGGTTCGTCTCGACACCCGAGCGGAGCTCCTCGGGGCGCTGCGCCGGGAGCCAGCCACCGTCGGCGCCGCGGGCCGCGCCCACCTTCGACACCAAGACGAGCTCGTCGTCATAGGGGAAGAGGGCCTCTTTGATCAGGTCGTTGGCGACATCGGGCCCGTAGAACTGCGCGGTGTCGATGTGGTTGACGCCGGCCGACCTCGCCGCCCGCAGCACGGCAATGGCGGCGTCGTGGTCCTTCGGGGGGCCGAACACGCCCGTCCCTGGGAGCTGCATGGCCCCGAACCCCATGCGGTGGACGGGATGGCCGGCGAGAAGGACTGGTGCGGTGGGCATGCACCCATTTAACCGTCCTCGGCGCGCGCGCAGACCGGGACCACCCCGGCTGGAGTCGCGGGGCCGGGCGGTCCGTGCCCTTCCGCCAGTCCGGGTGGAGCACCGGTCGAGCCGCCCGGGCCCGTCCTCGACTGCCTGCGATCTTCGGACCGTCCATGCTCGACATCATCGGGTGACACGGCGACCCACTCAGCCGTGAAGGGGGTCCGAGAGGTACCCGCGCAGCGCCGCGCGCCGGCGCTCGAGCAGGCCCAAGCCGACGAAGTGGCCGCCCACCCAGCCCGCGATGGCCACCGCACACGTGAGGGCCACCCCCTCGGTGAACTCGACCGGGCTGAGCGGGCCCGAGAGGCCGTGCTTGGCCGACATGTCCCACAGGAGCGCAGAGGGGAACGTCAGTGCGGTCGCAAGGGCAGGCACGAAGCCGTACGGAAGAAGGGCGAGGGCCAGCCAGCGCCAGATCATGTGCCTCCAGGGGCGGCGGTTCATGGCCCGGGTGCGCAGCGGGATCGGGTGGTAGGGCGCGACGATGCCCAACCACCCGGCGATCCCGAGCGCGCCGAAGGGAACGATGGCGATCCACACCATGGTCGGCAGTCCCGACCGCCAGTTGCCGCTCGAGGTGATGACGAAGGTGGCGACCAGGAGGCACACGGGCGAGACCAGGAGCCAGAGCGCGACGTTCTTGGCCGACCACAAGAGGCGCAGCTCGTCGGGCTCCTCGAGGGCCGCCAGCATCCGCCGGCGGTCGGGGGCGATGACGTTGGTGGCGGGCACGTCGGAGTACATCCACACGGCCAGCACCATCGGCAGCGCCAGCGAGCCATGGAGCCTGAAGAAGAACTCGCGCAGGCCGAACGGTATGAGGTACCAGGCGAACAGCATGAGCGCGGCATTGGCCGCCACCACGATCGGCGTCTCGTAGGGGCGCTGGAAGCATCGGCGGAACTCGCTGCGAACGGCCTGGCCGAACGTGAGCGGGAGGACGACTTCGCCGTCGGCGCTCCGCCGGGCACGGCGCTCGAGGGAGGTCACGGCCTGGAGTCTTGACCGGCCCCGCCGGCGACGCAACGCGCCCGCCACGTGCGGGGGCGTCGCAAGCGGGGGTAGAACACCTCCATGCAAATCGGCGTGGTCTTTCCTCAGACAGAGTTGGGTGGCGACCCCGGAGCCGCCCGTGCGTACGCACAGGGGGTGGAGGCGCTCGGCTACGGGCACGTGCTCTGCTACGACCACGTGCTCGGCGCCGACGCCGAGGTGCACAAGGACTGGAAGGGCCCCTACGACCTGCACACCACCTTCCACGAGCCATTCGTGCTCTTCGGCTTCCTCGCCGCGTGCACCGCCCTCGAGCTCGTGACGGGGATCATCATCCTCCCCCAGCGCCAGACCGCCCTAGTCGCCAAGCAGGCGGCCGAAGTCGACCTCCTCACCGGCGGGCACTTCCGCTTGGGCGTCGGCCTCGGGTGGAACGCCGTCGAGTACGAGGCCCTCGGCAAGGAGTTCTCCAACCGCGGGGCGCGCATCGACGAGCAGGTCGAGCTGCTCCGGGCGCTGTGGAGCAAGCAGAGCGTGACGTTCCACGGTGCCCACGAGACGGTCACCGGCGCGGGCCTCGCACCGCTGCCGGTGCAGCGCCCCATCCCGGTGTGGTTCGGCGCCCAGTCGGCCCCCGCCTACCGTCGGGTGGGGCGCCTGGCCGACGGCTGGTTCCCCCAGGTGCCGCCCGGCGAGCGGCTCGACGAGGCGAGGGCGCTCGTCGAGCAATCCGCGCGCGACGCCGGGCGTGACCCTTCCTCGCTCGGCATGGAGGGCCGGGTGTCGTGGGGACCCGAGGGCCTCGACAAGCTGGTCGGCCACGTCGAGAAATGGCGGGCCGCCGGGGCCAGCCACGTCTCGATCAACACCATGGGCGCGGGGCTCGTCGGCGTGGACGGCCACCTCGAGGCACTCGGGCGCGCCATCGGGGCGATCGGGCCGGCCTGAGCGGTTCACTCAGTTGCCGAGCCGGGCGCCAGCACCCAGTTGCAGCACTCGAAGAACCCACGCTGGCCGGCGCCCACCTGGTTCAGGCAGACGCGGTCGAAGCCGGCGTCGAAGACCACACTGATCGCCGCCACGTGGCCCTCGGGCCCCAGGTGATCGCCTCGGCCACCATGCCCTCTGTCACCGGCGCGACAGCGGGCGAACTGCCACGGCAGGGGCAGCTCCTGGGCCAGCTGGCCCTCAAGCGCCTCGTTCGGCCACAGGCTGGCGGCGAGGGTCCGCGCCGTCGCCGCGTCCTCCCCGGAGCAGATCGTGACCACGCCGATGGCCCGGCCCTTCCCGCCGCTTCCGATGAAGACCGAGCGACATCCTGCCTCCTCTCCCCGGCGTGCGTACTCGACGAGCTCGCCTGGCCCGTACTCCTCGCTCGAGAGAAAGAGGCCGATCTCAGCGATGTGCGCTGCTCTCCGTGTGAGCGCCCGTGCTTGCGCCAGTCGCCGGCGAACGGCAAGCCGTTACCCCGACGTCGCCGCAGGTTGCGCGGCACTCGAGAGCGCAGGTGCCGGGGGTGCCCACTACCCTGCGGGCCATGGTCGAGGGGGCGGGGACATGGGCTGCGGCGGTGGGCTCGGTGCAGGGGGGCACACCGGTCGCCGAGGTGGTCGCCGGCCTGCTCGAGGCCATGACGCCCGATGAGAAGCTCTGGTGCCTCGACGGGGACCTCCCGTTCTGGGCGGGGCTCGGCGACCTGGGTGAGGGCGGCTACCACAAGCGGACCTTCCCAGCGGCACGCGTGGAGCGTCTGGGCATCCCGGGCTTCGCCTTCTCCGACGGGCCGCGCGGCGTGGTGATCGGCCCGGCCACCTGCTTCCCGGTCTCGATGGCCCGCGGGGCGGCCTGGGACCTCGAGCTCGAAGAGCGCATCGGCGACGCCATCGGTACCGAGTTGCGCTCCGTGGGTGCCGACCTCTTCGGGGGTGTGTGCGTGAACGTGCTGCGCCACCCGGCGTGGGGCCGAGCCCAGGAGACCTACGGCGAAGACCCCTTCCACGTGGGCGAGCTCGGGGCAGCCCTCGTGCGCGGCGTGCAGCGCCACGCCATGGCGTGCGTCAAGCACCTGGCGTGCAACTCCATGGAGAACGCCCGCTTCGAGGTCGACGTGGCCGTCGACGAGGTCGCGCTGCACGAGGTGTTCCTGCCGCAGTTCCGGCGCATCGTCGACGAGGGCGTGGCAGTCGTGATGACTGCCTACAACGCGTTGAACGGCGAGTGGTGCGGCCAGAACCGCCCGCTCCTCACCCAGATACTGCGTGACGAGTGGGGGTTCTCGGGCTTCGCGATCAGCGACTGGATCTTCGGCCTGCGAGACGCCGGACTCTCGCTCACTGCGGGCCTCGACGTCGAGATGCCCTACCAGATGGTGCGCGCCGGGGGCCTCGATGCGGCACTGGCGGATGGAGCCACAAGCTGGGAGGACGTCGACCGCTCCGTGGCCCACGTGCTCGCCACGCTGCTGCGCTTCAGCGGGGTGCTCGCTGCCGAGCGGCCCGGCAGTGACGTCCTCGCCAGCCCGGCGCACCGGGCCCTCGCACGGGAGGCCGCGGCCAAGTCCGTGGTGCTCCTGCGCAACGAGCCCGTCGACGGGGTGCCGGTCCTCCCCCTCGACCCGGCCCGGCTCCAGCGCGTGGCCCTGCTCGGCGCGCTGGCCGATATCCGCAATCTCGGTGACGGGGGGTCGAGCGACGTGTGGGCAGAGAGCGTGGTGACCCCGGCCGCCGGACTGCGCCTGGCGCTCGGTGGCGTCGAGCTCACCCTCGACGACGGCACCGACGCAACCCGGGCCGGCGTGGTGGCGGCCGATGCCGACGTGGCGGTGGTCGTCGTCGGCTACACGAAGGACGACGAAGGAGAGTTCATCGGTGCCGGCGGGACGAACACGGCCCTCCAGGCACTGATGCCTGGCCCCGACGATCCCGATCTCGCCGCCCGCTTCACCGACTCGGTCGCTGCGAATCCCGGGCCGGAGCCGCCGGCCGGCCTCGCTGCGGCAGGCCCACTCACCTTCTCGACCGGTGGCGACCGGTCCTCCCTTCGCCTCCACCGGTCCGACGAGGACCTCATCGCTGCGGTTGTCGCCGCCAACCCCCGCACCGTCGTGGTGCTCGTGGCGGGCAGCGCTGTGCTCACCCCGTGGGCCGACGACGTCCCGGCCGTGCTGCAGGGCTTCTACGGCGGCATGGAGGGCGGCCACGGCCTAGCCGACGTGCTGGTCGGCCGGCGCAGCCCCGGCGGCCGGCTGCCCTTCAGTGTGCCGACCGACGAGGCGCACCTTCCGCCCTTTGACCACGAGGCCACGGTGTGCACCTACGACCGCTGGCACGGGTGGTGGAAGTTGGAGCGCGACGGTCACCCGGCGCGGTTCCCCTTCGGGTGGGGCCTCACCTACTCGGGCTTCGAGTGGGGCGAGTTCTCCGCCAACGTGGCGGACGGCGTGCTCGAGGTCACCGGGTCGGTCACGAACACCGGCGGCCACACCGCGGCCGAGGTCGTCCAGGTCTACGGCGCCGCCGCGAGCTTCCCCGACCAGCCGCGCCGACTGGTGGGCTTCGCCCGGCTCGAGGTGGCACCGGGCGCCGGTGCGGAGGTAACGATCCGGGTGCCTCTTTCGCTCCTGGCGGCACGTGACGCCGCCGCAGCGCGCTGGGTGTTGCCGCAGGGGCGTGTGGACCTCGAGATGGCCCGCCACGTGGGCGATCCCCGCTCCCAGCGCGTCACCGTCGAGGTGCCGGACTGAAGAGCCAGGAGCGGATCAGGGCCTCGGACCGCGCGGGCCACCGGCTATGGCCACAACAGCTCGCCCAGCCCCGACGCCCTCGCCACCGGACGCTCGATGGCCGTACGCAGCGCAGCCTCACTCGAGACGACGGTGATCCGAGGTGCCCTCGTGACCGCGGTGTAGAGCAGCTCGCGCGACAACACGGGCGACGCGGCGTCGGCCAGCGAGACGACGGCGTGGCCGAACTCCGATCCCTGTGCCTTGTGGATGGTCATGGCCCACCACCATTCGAACTCGGCCAGCTGTGCGGTGGAACGGAGGTCGATGCCCGAAGGGCCGGCCATGGCCACGGCCACCGAGTCGCCGTCGGTCACGACGACCCCGACGTCGCCGTTCGACAGCCCGTTCAATGCGTCATTGGCCGTCACGATCACCGGCCGGCCGGGCGCCCACCTGCGGTAGCGCGAGAAGGCGGAAACCCGCTCGGCAACGGCCGCCTCGATGCGCTCGGACCAGTCGGCGGCGCTGAGTCGACCCAGTCGGCGGGCCGCCAGCACCTTGACGCCAGTTGCGGCTGCCAGCGCCCCCGCGGCGTCGCCGGCGATGGCGCGCGTCGCCACGTCGACGGCACCGTCGACTGCCACTCGCTCCACCTCGGCGAGCGCTGCGGCATCGTCGGATCGCACCCACGACACGTCAGGCGACTCGCCGTCGAGGACCGCCATTGCACGAGCGGCGTCACCGGTGCGCACGGCCCGGGCCAGGGCGGCGACGGCCGAGTCGGCGGCGAAGCGGTGGACGTGGTCGAGGACGCTGACGTGCCCGGCCAGCGGTCCCGTGCCTGACAGCGGGTCCGGACCCACCAGGTCGGCCATCACCGTCCCGACTTCGATGCTCGTGAGCTGGAACGGGTCACCAACGAGCACGAGGTGGGCGGCCGGCGGCAGTGCTTCGAGCAACCGGCTGAGCAGCGGGAGCGACAGCATCGACGTCTCGTCGACCACCACCATGTCGTAGGCAAGCGGGTTTCGCCGGCCATGACGGAACCTGGTGCCACCGCCCGCCCCGAGTAGCCGGTGCACGGTGAGTGCGGGCGTGGCATCGATGAGCGCCGCCATCCCGGGGGTGATGGCACCGGCGCCCTCGAGCGCCGCCACCTGCTGGCGCACGGCCTCGAGCATCCGAGACGCCGCCTTGCCGGTGGGTGCGGCCAGCGCAACCCGCAGCCCCTCTCCCCGCCGGCTCGCCACTAGGTGGGCGGCCGACAGGGCACGCGCCACGGTGTGCGTCTTGCCCGTCCCCGGGCCGCCGGCGATGACCGACACCGCTTCGGTGAGGGCGCGTCGAGCTGCTTCTCGTTGACGGTCCCGCCCGCTCGGCCGGGGCCCGAAGACCGCGTCGAGACAGCTGTCGAGCTCAGCCGGCGACGCCTCCCCGAGCACAGGCGTCGTCGAACAGCGCGCAGCGATGACCGCAGCCGTGCAGCGCTCGAAATCGAAGTAGCGCTGGAGGTACAGGCGTCGCCCGTCCCAGACGAGGGGACGGAGGGGCTGGGCCTCGTAGTCGGCCGGCTGGGCGACGATGCGGCTGTCCTCGAGTACTGCCGCCCATTGGCCGGTCTCGGGCCAGTCGAGCGTGGACGCGAGCTCATCGTCGGCGTCGGCCGCCAGGCGGTGGACCGCCTCGAGCTCCAGCCCGACGTGGCCGAGACGCGTGGCACGGACGGCAGCGGCCAGCGCCAGCTGCTCTTCGGGCCCGAGGCCACCGGCCAGACGACCGATGGCGGCCACGCAGTGGACCTCCAACCGCCCGAGGACGCCGGCGCGCACGAACGGGGTCAGCACCTCGGTCCCGGCCGGCGCGCTTGCCAGCCCGCCGGCGCCAACGGCGCTCATGCGGGCACCTCGGCGCTCCGACGGCCCGCGAGCAGGTCGCTTACCTCGACGACGGCGGCCGGCGGGATCGCCCAGTCGAACACGCCGTTCACGTGCCCGCCGACGACCGGCACGGTTGGTCCCGTCATGCCGCGCAGGAACAGATAGGCCGCACCGCCGAGGTGCACAGAGGGCTCGTAGTCCGCCAGGCGCCAGCGCAGGTACCGGTGCAGGGCGACCGAGTACAAGAGTGCCTGCAGCGGGTAGTCGTGCTCCCTCATGGCCGATGCCATGGACGAGCGGTCATAGTCGCGCTCGCTCGCGGCCGCCCCCCAGGGGGTGAGCTGGTTCGTCTTGTAGTCGATCACCACGAAGCGCGCTGCACCGTCGGCGTCGCGCACTCGGACAATGAGGTCGATCGAACCGGTGAGGTGACCCCGCAGCGAGGACTGCGAGCCAGCGGCGCCGAGCCGGCTCGCCCACGCCGCCATCGGGTCGTCGTCGGGCAGGTGGGCCCGTAGCGCCGCTCCCATCTGGCGGAGCGTCGTGGCCTCAGGACCTCCGAGGGGCAGGTCGAAGCCCATCTCGTCGACGCGGTCGACTCGGGCGATCTGTGCCAGGCAGCGACCGTGGAACGGCGCGCCCAGCGCTGTCGTGAGGACGGCCGAGAGGCCCTCGACCAACAGGGGGGTGCCGTCACCGCCCTCGTTGTCGAGAAGCGGGAACGGGCGGCGGGCGAGCTGGGCGCCAAGCGACGAGCGGATCTCCCCTTCGAGGTCGACCGCAGCGAAGTCGATGCCCTCGAGCACGGCGTGCACGAGTGTGCCGAATGCGGTCCCTGCTGCCAGGTGCGAGAGTGCTCCCCCGCCCCGGCCGGCGCCATTCCCTCCTTCGGCACCCATGGTGTCGGTGGGCCCCTCATCGGCCGCGCCACCGTCGGCCGCGCTCTCGTCCATCGGCTCAGCCGCCGGCGCCTCGGGCCCGTGGCTCAGGGCGGTGAACGACCACCGACTCGACGAGCGGTCGAGACGGACGTCGAACGACGCGGTGCTGAGCTCGGGACGCGCACGGCCCCCGAGCGAGTCGTGCCAGGTCATCGGTGGCACGTGGCCGTGGCTCGACACTGCCAAGAGACCGTCGGCCGACTCGATCAGCGGTGCGAGCGAAACCAGCAGCTGGTCGTCGGCGGGAGGGCTCACCGTCGTCGCACCGTAGAGGTCAGGGTCGATGGTGCCGTCGGGGCGCCGGGCATAGAGGAGGCGGGTAAGCGGCGAGCTGTCTCCACTTGCCGCTTTCGCCCACCACATGACGGTGGCGTGCCGCGCGCGGGTCAGTGCCACGTACGCGAGCCGCAGGTACTCACCGGCCGCGTCGCTCGACGCCGCGTCCTTGCGACGCTTGGCAGTCGCGGCGTCGGGCCAGGCCGATCCGTTGGCAACGTCGAAGGTCCGACGCCCTCCCTCGGTGAAGATGACCGGTGGTGCCTGCGGCTGGCGCCAGAGCGTGGGGCAGCAGACGACCGGGAACTCGAGCCCCTTCGCTACCCATGCCGTCATGATCTGGACGGATTCGGACTCGGTCTCGATGCGCCGGTCCCGCACGCTTCCCTCGATGTCGGGCTCGGCCTCGGGGTCCGCAGGCGCGTCGAGTACGGCGAGCAGGGACGCGATGCTGGCCCGACCATTCGGGGCGCCGGCACGGAGCAGGTCGCCCACATGGCCGAGGTCGGTGGCGGCACGGTCGCCGTCGGGGAGCCCAAGGACCCTGGCGACCGCCCCGCTGTCGGCCAGCACTTGAGCCAAGAGGGCATCGACGCCGTCATTGGCGAGGACCTCCAACCACTCGCCGAGTCGCCGTTGGACCTCGATGAGGTCATCGTCTGCCGCCGCAGCGAGCTGGGCAGCGCCCCATCCCCCGAACCATGAGATCGCCATGGTGCGCGCCCGGCGGGGGTCGGTGGGACGCAGCAGCGCCTCGAGGAGCCACCGCCAGTGCATCGCAGCTTCGGACTCGAGGACGCTTGTCCCGCGCACCAGCACCGCCGGCACGCCGGCACGGCGCAGGGCGGCTTGGAACTGCGCGGCCTCGTCGTTCCGGCGCACCAGCACCGCGATGTCCGAGGGCCGAAGCGCCCGGGTCCCCCCGGCCGGCTGTAGCGGGTCCGGCATGCAGGCACCGTCGAGCAGGGCGATGACGTGGGCGACCAGGTCCTCGGCGATGGCACGGACTGCGTCGTCGACGATGACCCCGTTGGCGTGCTTGCGCGCGATGTCGGGCCCCGTCGCCATATGCAGCGTCAGCGGGGGCCACGGCGCCCCGTCCGTTCGGAGCAGGGACCGGTGCTCGAGATCGGGCGCGGGCATGACCGGAGCGAAGCGGATCGCATCGGTGCCGAACGTGGCGTCGGCGAAGAGCACCTCCAGGGCGCGCAGCAGGCCCCCGTCGGAACGCCGGTTGACCTCGAGTGACCGTCGGTCGGTGGCCGGGTCGGCGAGCGCGGCCACGTAGGTGGCCACGTTGGCGCCTCGGAAGGAGTAGATGGCCTGTTTGGGGTCGCCCACCAGCACCAGGGCGGTCGTCGATGCCGGGTCACCGAAGGCCGCCTCGAAGATGGACCACTGGACCGGGTCGGTGTCTTGGAACTCGTCGATGAGGGCCACGCCGAATCGGCTGCGCAGGCCAGCGAGCACCGCCCGGCCGCCCGGTCCTTCGATGGCGCGTCGCAGCTCGGTCAACACGTCGTCGAAACTGAGCGTGCCGGCCTCCCGGCGCCGCGATTGCAGCGTGGCGAGCGAGCGCCCCACCAACGAGCTCAGCACCTGCGCCTCGAGCGGCGCGCCCTCTTCCCCCCACCGCGGGGCGAGGGAGAGGTCCGGGATCGACTTCGCCGTCGACGTGGCCTTCACCAGGTTCGAGTAGGTCGGCAGGGCGCCAACGAATTGTGGCTGGGTCGATGCCCAGGCGAGGACGTCGGAGCAGGCCGCGGCGACCTCGCTCTGGCCCGCGTCCACCAGGGTGGCGTCGGGGTCGGTCGCGCTGTTGGCGCCCAGCGTGCCGAGCACCTGGGTGGCGAAACCGTGGATGGTGGTGATGGTCGCCGAGTCGAACTCGGTGACCGCCCGCGCCAACCGATCGGCGCGCAGTCCCCGGTCGCTCGATGCGAGGTGGGCGAGGACGGGGTCAGCGAACGTCGCTATCTCCCCCTCGAGGAGCACACCCGCCGCCTCGGTCAGACGGGAGCGGACCCGGTCGCGCAGCTCCGCGGCGGCCGCCCGCGTGAAGGTGACCATGAGCAGCTCGCTCGCCCGGATCCCGCGCTCGGCCACGAACCGCGTGGCCAGCGCCGCCAGCGTGTAGGTCTTGCCGGTCCCCGCACTGGCTTCGATGGCCATCCTGCCTGCCGGCAGCGGCGCCGCCGGATCGAACGGCTCGGGCCTCATGGCGTGCCTCCCGGCGGTGGGAGCTCTTGGGTCGTCTGCTCCATCGTGGCGTAGAGGTAGTGGGCGAATCGCCGCACCCTGCCCCCCCGGCCTGGTGGGTCGCCAGGTTGCGCCGGCGTGTCGAGGAGCTCCTGGGCGGCGACCCTGCCGAAGGCGAGTGCACTTGCCGGGTTGCTGCGCTCCCCCGGCCGGAAGTCCGTGCCCTCCCACGCCTTCACGGCCTCGTTCTCGGCGCCGCGGAACAGCTCGTAGCTGAGCCCCGGGAAGAAGGGAATGGGCTCGCGCGAGCCGCGACGGAAGCAGTCGACGATGACCGTCAGTGCATCGAGGGCGAGCTGGTGCGGATCGCCTGGCGCGACGGCGAGGTTGACCACCTTGGGCGCGTCGCCGCTGACCGCCCTGCTCGCCACCACCGAGTGCCACTCGGTGGCAGGGAAGGTGGCGGTGAGTGCCACGAGGTCCAGCCAAGCCGCCAGCTTCTGGTGGTGCTTGTAACGGACGTAGCGAACCCGTGCCGGCCCCCGGACAGCCCCGGCCAGCCCGCACACCACATCGCCCACCAGGCGGGTCCCATCGGGGAGGACAACGTCGACCGCTTCTACGTCGATCGCCTGGCGCTGCACGCCGGCGGCCTCGGCACCTCGGCGGAGCGCCTCGACCGTCGGTACGAGCGCAACGAGCACGGCGTCACCCAACGGCCCCGTCGGCAACAAGCCCAGCCCACGCTCGAACCTCGTGCATGCTTCGAGGTCCGCGCCGTCGAGCACCGCCTGGAGCAGCCGGTCCCCGACCTCGTAGCGGCCGAGCCCGTCCAGCTCCACGGGGAGGAGCCCTGAGGGGTCGTCCTCGTCGCGGGGGAACCGCAGGCCGAGGCGCTCGCCCATGAAGTACTCGACCGGGTGCTTCAAGAAGCGGTGCAGCTCCACGAGGTCCACGAGGTCGGCCCCGGGGTCGGCGAGACGAGCGCCGAGGAACGGGGCCGGCTCCGTCAGCCGGGTGCGGCGGGCCTCGGCGTTGGCCAACTCGGCCGGGTCGAAGCTCCACGCATCCCGAGCGAGCAGGCCGCCGCGTTCGAAGCACCGCTCGTCGTAGGGCTGGCGGGGGTGGTGCACCTCGAGCCGCCCGGCGAGTGACGCCCCGCTTCCCGGCTCGACCGTTGCCAGCAGGGCGTCGCGCAGTTCAGCGACCACCACGGCCGGTGGGATCTCCTGATTGGTCCGCACACTGTGGCCGTCTCGGATGAGGACGAGGTGATCCGACGGTGCGAGGACGGCCTCGAGGAGCTGTTGGCGCACCTCGGCGCGGGGGTCCCGGTCGCCGACGACCGGCCGCTCGGCGACGAGGTCGTCGCCGTCGACGTTGGCGGCGCCGAACGCCGCCTGGTCCATCCCGAGCAGGCACACCACCCTGAAGGGGACCCAGCGAAGTGACGAGAGCGAGGTGACGGTGATGCCGCCCCGGAAGAAGTCGGGGCGTCCCGCCTCGGCGGCGAGTCGCTCCGAGAACACGGCGCGCACGTCGCCGTAAGAGATGCCCGTCTCGCCGGACCCCACGGACTCTCTCGCCGACTCGATGAGCTTCGCGAGCAACGAGTCGAGGGCGTCGAGTTGCCATTGCGCGTCCGGTGGCGGGCAGAAGAGCCGAACCGCAGCCTGGCGGAAGAGGTCGACCCAGTGGCGGATCGGCCGTTCGGTCGTCGTCTCGCCGGCCAGTTCCGCCAGGTTCCAGAGGATCTCGGCGAGGTTGCCGAGGGTCTCGGCATCGTCGCCCTCCACCCCGTAGGGCACGGTGTCACCGAGGCCGATGCGCAGGTCGCCGTCCTGCGTGGCCACGCCGAGCAGGAGGCGATCGGCTCCTGCTCGCCACGTGTTCGCGTCGCCGACGGCGATGCCGTGCGCGGCCCGGTGGCCGTCGTCGAGCCCCCACCGCACGTTGGTCTCGACCACCCACGACTCAATGGCAGCCACCGCCACGTCGGTCAGCCCGAAGCGTTGGCGCACGGGCGCAAGCGAGAGGAAGTCGAGGACCGCCGGCGCTTCGAAGCGGCCACCGATGAGGTCGACCAGCACCGCCATGGCGTTGAGCACAGCGTTCCCCGACCGCAGCGATCGGTCCGCGATGCGGTAGCGAAGGCGCGGTGCTGCAGTGGTCGCCACCGGTGCGGCGGCGGCGTCGGCCGAGGGCCCGAAGATCCCCTCCACCAGTGGGGCGAAGCGCTCGAGCGACGGGCAGAGGACGACGATGTCCTCCTCCCGCAGCCCGAGGCTCGGGTCGGCCAAGAGGTGCAGCAGCGCGTCGCGCAGCACCTCGACCTGGCGACGCTCCCCGTGGCACGCGTGGAACTGGACGGTGCGATCGTCGGGGTCGGGCACAAACGATGCGCCCGGTCGGCGGTTCGCCCGCAGATCCGCCTGCAGCTGTCCGAGGAGTGTGGACGCAGGACCCTCCACCGGCGCGGGCACCGGCTGGGGGGCGGGCAAAGACGTCGACGCAGCCAGCAGCACCGACGTCTCACGCAGCAGCGCACCCCACGAGGCGAGCAACGGGTGACAGTCGAGGGCCAGGCTCGGATCGTCGGACCGGGGCCACGGTCCGATCCGCCGGGACCGGTCGAGCACGCTGCGCAGCGTCGCTTCGTCGTAATGGCTCGGTTGGAGCATGTAGAGGTGCAGCTCGTGGGAGGCGGCAACCCCCGAGGCGAGATCGAGGAAGTCCGCTCCGCCGGGCAGGACGGCCAACCCGAACAGGTTGAGGCGATCGGGAAGCCCGAGCTCGAGCGAGCCGTCGGCCAGGCGAGCGAGGAGCTCCTCGGTGCGCTCGGGTGGGCTCGGGAGTGCGATCGCCCGGCGGACGAGCCGCCAGAGGTGCGGCTGCCAGGCCTGGTGCCCCCCGAGCGGCTGCCCGAGGCCGTCGATGTCGAGCCCGGCGCGCCATGCCCGGACCATGGCCGGCCGGTGTCGGTGGTAGCGGTCGAACAGGTCGGCCACGCGGCGCGCCCGGGCGTAACGCGAGGGTCCGAGATCCGGTTGTGAGAAGGCGGTGAGGCGGTCGCCGCCGGCCGCGCCGGCGGCCACGGCGAGCACCGTCCAGACGAGGCGCTCGACCTCCCAGGGGTCGCCATCCCTACCGCGCCCCGCCTCGAGTACGCGGTCACGCAAGGTGTCAGGGAATGCACGCGTGACATTGGCCGACACGCCGTCGCTTTGCCCAGGAGCGGCGACCCCCAGGCGACGGCCCAGCTCCAGCGAGAGCCAGCGGTGGACCCCGAGCGACGGCGCGGCGATCCATTCGGGGGTCATCGGGTCGCTCGGGGCGTTCGCCAGGACGTCGGCGAGGGCGCCGGCCAGGACATCGGCTCTCCCGGCGGTGTGCAGGTGCAACATCTGGGCGAACAGTAGCAACGGGGTGTTCGCCGCCCGGGATGGGTGCGCGCGCCCCGTCTACGTACGCACCGCCCTCCAGCACCGGGCGCGCATCGGGAGCTCGCGGACCCCGTCGTCGGCCCCTTGCATGATCGAGTCGATGGCGCCCTCCACCCGGGAACGCGCCGCGCGCTGCTCCGCCGGGGTGCGAATGAGGACCGAGCTGTAGGTGCCCGCCAGACCGAGCAGCTCAGGACCGGTGCGCGGCAGCGTCCACTGCAAAGAGGCGAGCTCGGGGCGCTCGAACGGCGCCCCCGGTGGCAGGTCGACCGTGCGGCGGTGGTGCCGAACGGGAGTACCGGCGGGCGCCGCGAGAACCTCGCCCACCCAGTCGACCGAACGGTCGGCCCCGCTCCACAGCACGCCGAAGACACCCCCGGGCCGCAGCACCCTGGCGATCTCCATCGAAGCGGCGGCAGGCTCCATCCAGTGCCACGCGGAGGACACGACGACCACGTCGAACTGGCCGCTCGCAAGGGGCAGGTGCTCGGCGGCCCCGACCACCGCCCCGGCGGCCGGTGAGCGCCGGTGCAGGACCGCCAGCATTCGGGCGTCGGGCTCGACGGCCACCACCCGCCCAGCCCGCTCGGCGAGGCGCCGGCTCATCGCGCCGGTCCCTGCGCCGACATCGAGTGCCGCACCGCAGTGCTCCCCCACGAGCCAGTCGAGAGCCTCGTCCGGCGGGCCGGGCCGGAATCGGTCGTAACGATCTGCCTCGCTGCCGAACGAGCGGGCGGCGCCTGGGCTCAAGGAGTCGGCCACATGCCGAGCGTAGCGAGCGGTGGTTGACCGGCGGCCCGGCGCGGGCATGGCAGTGTTAGGACCAGGCCATTTCGAGGAGGACCCATGGATGAAGCGACCGCACGCAAGCTCGTCGAGGCTGAACGCGGCCGGGTGAAGCAGTTGCTGCGCGACGTCAACGAGTCCGGCCGCGAGGACCGCGAATGGGCGCGCCAGCCCGGCGACGCCGCCGACCCGGCGCAGCCTCTCACCTTCGAAGAGGAGTCCGACGCCGTGGCCGAGTCGCTCCGCCAGCGCCTCGCCGCCCTCGACCGGGCCATGGAGCGGATCGAGGAGGGCACCTATGGGCGCTCGGTGCGCAGCGGGGCGCCCATCCCCGACGCTCGGCTCGAGGCGGACCCCGCTGCCGACCTCACCATCGATGAGGCGAGCGAGGCGCTCTGAACGGGTTGGCTCAGTTGCGCGAGAAGATCTGAAGGAAGAACAAGAAGACGTTGAGCAGGTCGAGGAAGATCGACGCCGCCATGAGGGGTGCTGACGCGATGTTCTTCGAGCGCCGCAGACGCTGGAAGTCGAACATGATCAGCCCGGCGAAGATCACAAGACCGAGAACCGAGTAGATCAGGTCGCCGTTCGGTATGTGCACGAAGATGAGCACGATCCCGAAGATGATGAGTCCGAAGAGCGCGAAGAACGACGCCCTCCCGAGCCACGAGAGGTCGCGTCGGGTGGCGTAGCCGATCGCCCCGAAGCCCGCCACGAAGAGCGCGCTCGCTCCGCCGGCCTGCCACAGGGCCTGGGGGTCCACGCTCGCGTAGTACGCGAGCGTGGGGGCGATGGCGAGACCGAGCAGCAGTCCGAATGCGAGCAGCAGCGCGACGGTGAGCGAGTTGCTCTTGCGAGCGGCGAAGTTCATGGCGACCAGGCACACGAACGCGGCGATGAACCACACCCACCCCAACTTGTAGGAGAGGTCACGGCCGAGATAGGCACCGAGGGCGAACAGGCCGGCGGTGAGGGCCACGTAGCCCATGGTCTGCGCGAAGAGCGTGTGCGCACGGTCCCGAGGCATCGCACCCGGCACCGCGCGATAGCTCATGGCATTGCTCACGCTGCTCTCTCCTCTGTCCGTGCGGCTCTCGGTGTCCGGCGCCATTCAACACGAGGAACGGTTGGCATCGTGCGGCCGTGCCGTTCCCGCATGCCGACGTAGGGTTGCCATATGGACACCGCAGCTGTCTATTCCGGGTCCCGGCAGCGCCTGCTGGAGCTCTGTTTCGAGCTCACGGCTGAGGATGCGGCCGCCGTCGTGGCCCCGACCCCGGCGTGGCGCGTGCGCGACATCTACGCCCACCTGGCCGGCGTCTGCGCCGACACCCTCGACGGTCGCATGGACGGGGCGGGCTCGCCGGAGTGGACCGCAGCCCAGGTTGAGTCCCGGCGCCCGGCGGGGATCGAGGGTGCCGCCCAGGAGTGGGAGGCACGCGCACCCGAGCTTGACGCACTGCTGCGATCGGCAGACCCTGGCGCCATGACCTTCGTGGCCTTCGACACATGGACCCATGAGCAGGACGTCCGCGCGGCGCTCGGCTGGGGCCGGCTGGACGATGGGTTCGTGCCGGAGCTGGCCGAGTCGGCCCTCGACGTCTTCGACGGGAGATTCCGCGCGGCCGGCACACCCGCGCTGCTGGTGGTGACCGAACGCAGAGAGAGGGTGCTCGGCGACGGGGAACCGGACGCCACCTTGACGATGTCCTCCTACGAGTGGCTCCGCATGGTCTTCGGGCGCCGCAGCCTGCACCAGATCCACGCCGCGAACTGGGAATGCGAGGTAGGTGCCGGCGGCCCCGATGCCTTCATCGGCGAGCTGCACCTCTTCGCGCTGCCGGCGAGCGACATCGACGACTGACGGGCGGCTCTAGGGAACGAGCACCACGCGGCCGAACGCTTGGCGGCTCTCGATGTAGGCGTGGGCGGCAGCCGCCTCGGCGAGCGGGAACCGGCGGTCGATGACGACCCGGAGGCTGCCGTGCGCGACGTCGTCGAGGAGCCCGGCGATCATGGCGTGCGCCCGGGGCGCCATGAACAGCTCGGCACCGAGGAAGTAACCCGACAATGTCTGGTTGTTCGGCCGCAGGCCCGAGATGTCGACGCGCTCTGAGGGATGGCGCCCGGCGTCGCCGACGGTGACGCAGCGGCCGCGGTAGGCGAGCGCGCGTAGGCTCTGCTCCAGGGTCCGACCCCCCACCGAGTCCACGATCACGTCGGCCCCGCGCCCGCCGGTCAGCGACCGCACCGCGTCGACGAAGTCCACCTCGGCGTAGTTGATGCCGTCGTCGAGCCCGTACGCAGCGAGCCGTTCGAGCCGCTCGGCACTCGAGGCGGTCGAGAGCACCCGGGCCCCGGCCGCCTTGGCCATCTGGATCGCGCCGATCCCCACACCCCCTGCGCCGGCGTGCACGAGGGCGGTCTCGCCCGCTTGCAGTCGGCCAAACTCGAAGAGGCAGTCATGGGCGGTCCCAAAGGCGACGGGGACGCACGCCGCCTCCTCGGTGGCGAGGCCGTCGGGCACCTTCCACGCGAATGCCTCGCCGGCCACCCGCAATTCGGCGTGGGAGCCGTCGACCCCGACGGTCACGACGCGATCGCCGAGCGAGAACGACTCGACGCCCTCGCCGAGGCCGACCACGGTGCCGGCGCACTGGTAGCCGACGATGTGGGGCGCCCGGGTGATCTCACCGCCCGCGCGGTTCAAGGTGTCCCCGCCCTCGATGCTCACCGCCTCGACGGCGACGAGCAGCTCGCCGCGGCCAGCTGTGGGGTCGGGTACCTCCTCGTAGGAGAACACGTCGGGGGGACCGGTGACGGAGTAGACGGCTGCCTTCATGGGAGCGAGCGTAGCGATATCGGCGATATTCGGCGTGTCCTTCGGGCCGAGGGGCGGCGAGGCGGCGGTCCGCACCCCTACGGTCGTGGACAGCTGGCACGTTGCACTGTGCGCGGCAAGGCTGTACCGAGAGAGGTTGACGTCCGTCGAGAACCCCACGGCGGCCGTCGAAGAGCGCCCGGGGGACCATCCCCGGGTCCGAGCTGCAAGGGAACGGGTGTCATGGCCATCGCGCAACTGCTCGACGAGTCGCTGAAGGGGGGCCTGCCCGTCAGGCTGCGCGCCTACGACGGCAGCGAGGCCGGGCCGCCCGACGCGTCGGCCACGGTCATCCTCCGTTCCCCCGACGCTCTCGCCCGGATCCTGACGCGCCCAGGGGAGCTCGGCCTCGGCCGGGCGTATGTGGCGGGCGACCTCGACCTCGAAGGGGACATCTACTCGCTGTTCGCCCTCAACGTGGACGCCAACAAGTTGCGCATCGCCCCCCACCGGGCCCTCGAGATCCTCAGGGCCGTCGGACGCCCCGCCATCCGCTTCCTCCCTCCACCGCCCGAAGAGGCTCGTGTGCGGGGCGCCATCCACTCGCGCCGGCGCGACCACAACGCCGTGTCGCACCACTACGACGTGGGCAATGCCTTCTACGAGCTCGTCCTCGGGCCGTCCATGACCTATTCGTGCGCGGTCTTCGGCTCGCCCCACGATCCGCTCGAGACGGCGCAGGCCAACAAGTACGACCTCGTCTGCGCAAAGCTCGGCTTGGAGCCCGGCATGCGCCTGCTCGACGTCGGCTGCGGGTGGGGCGGCATGGTGCGCCATGCGGCCACCCACTACGGGGTGGACGCCGTCGGGGTCACCGTGTCCGAACGGCAGTACGAGTGGGCCACCAAGCGCGTGGCCGACGAGGGTCTGGGGGGCCGGGTCGAGATCCGGCTCCAGGACTACCGCGAGGTCGCCGACGGTCCGTTCGACGCCATCAGCAGCATCGGCATGTTCGAGCACGTGGGCCGCGCCCGCATGGAGGAATATGTCTCGGACCTCTGCAGCCTGCTGGCACCGGGGGGCCGGCTCTTGAACCACGCCATCGCCCAGCCTGGGCATCCCTTCCCCGCCACACCGACGGGTCGGGTGCGGGCGGCGTCGCGGCGCATGGCGGTCGCCGCGGGGCTACGAGCGCCGTCCAAGATCCACAGCCCCTTCATGGACCGCTACGTCTTCCCCGACGGCGAGCTGCACGAGGTCGGCGTGGTGGTCTCGATGCTCCAGGACAACGGCTTCGAGGTGCGCCACCTCGAGAGCCTGCGCGAGCACTACGCCCTCACCCTCCGCCAGTGGGTGGCCAACCTCGATCGCAACTGGGACGAGGCGGTGCGCCAGGTCGGGGCCGGGCGCGCCAGGGTGTGGCGCTTCTACATGGCCGGCTCAGCCGTCGGCTTCGAACGCCACAACCTCGAGATCCACCAGGTGCTGGCGGTTCGCCCCGACGCCGGTCGGTCCGGGATGCCCCTGCGGCCGGACTTCGAAGGGGCGGCGCGCTCGCCTGACGTGCCCCGGTCTCAGCCGCGGTAGGCGGCGGCCTCGCTGCGCACGATGCCGACCAGGTTGCCAAGCGCGAGGTTCACGTCCTCGAGGTGCAGCCCCCAGGTGGGCCCCAGGCTCTCGGGCACGATCGGGCGGTGGTCGCCAGGGCCGGCTTCGCTGTCCACCTGCAGCCAGCTGGCGCCGCCGCGGTACTCGCACTGCGCCCGGTAGAGGTCGGGGTCGCTCACCCACGGCGTCGCATAGGGCAGGCCGGGGTCGTTGGCGCCGAGCGGGCCGGGGAACGCGGCCGTTGGGAAATAGGGCTCGAGTGTGCCGCTGCCCCCGCCCAAGGCGGCGGGGTTCACACAGAGCACCTGGAGGGCGCTGGCCGGCTGCTGGCCCGAAAGCGCGCTCACCCCCGTCCCCACCCGACCGAAGAGCGAGTCGGCCGGCGGTGGCGTCGAGAAGCTCGAGTAGGCGATCACACAGCCGGTCTGGCCTGCGGACCGGCACGCGGGGATGTGGGCGAAGTCACCCCCGACGGTCTTCCCCACCGGGACCGTGACGTTCCCGCCCAAGATGATGGCCGAGACCAGCTTCTTTCGCACCGACGGCACCGGGTCGACCTGGGCCTTGAGGAGCTGGATCAGCATGGCGGCGCCCTGCGAGTGGCCGATGAACACGACGGGTCGGCCATGGTTGTCGTGGGCGAGGTAGTCGAGCCACGCGCTCTGCACCCCCTCATAGGCGGTGCTCACCGCCTGGGCGCTCAGACCTGTGCCACCGATTGCCGACAGCGTGAGCTGGGGGTAGACGGGAGCCCACACCCGGCAGACCGACGAGAAGCGCGACGCCTGGGCGACGGCGATGGCTGTCTCCTCGGGGTCGATGTCGTAGTTGGCGTTGGTGGTGGGCTGGGCGCTCACGGTCGGGTACACGTAGAAGCAGTCCACCTTCGGCTCGGCAGCCGGCTCGGTGGTGACCACCTTCGTCGATCCGTCGGCGCCGACGACCGTCGTTGTCTGTGATGTGAGGCACGGGTCGTGGGCGGCGCCGGGTCGGCACAGCCACACGGTCGGGTGCGCCTCGAGGCTCGACGCCTCGATGACCGTGGCAGACGTCGCAGCCGACGCCGTGCCCTGCCCGACCGCTCCGGCGACGAGGGCCCCGGTGACCGCCGCTGCCGCCAGGGCAGCGGCCGCAACGGGCCGCAGGGCGTGTGCTACCGCACGGATCGTGGTCACGTGGGGTGTCCGGCCGGGATGCGCATCGGTGCTGAAACGCTAGTGCTGCGGAGCCCCGCCGTCGCGTCGTGCCCATGGGCCGACCGAAGGCCGCCGGTGCAGTGGCGCCGCCCTCCACTACCGTGTTCCTGCCGGGATCGGAGGGGTACCCGGCCATGAGGGGGACACGGTGAGCGACGACATGGCGCCAGAAACGGGCGGACCCGGCGTCTCGCGGGCTGACGACGGCGACGGGGCGGCTGCCACCCCCGGGTCGGTGCGTGGCCTGAACGTGCCCGCACTCGGTGCACGCCTGCACATCACGGCTCGTGCCGTGCAGATCGCGCTCGGTTGCATCTGGCTCCTCGACGCTGCGCTGCAGCTCCAGCCCAAGATGTTCTCGCAGACCTTCACGAGCATGCTGGCCGCCAATTCGGTCGGCCAGCCGGCCCCGATCGCCTGGTCGATCAACACCATGGTCCACTTCATCCGACCCGATGTCGGGGTGTGGAACTTCCTCTTCGCCATGGCCCAGCTCGCCATCGGCGTGGGCCTGCTCGTGCGCTCGACCGTCCGGCCCGCCATGGTCCTCATGTTCGTCTGGTGCGCCATGGTCTGGTGGTTCGGCGAGGGGTTCGGCATGCTGCTCACGGGCACCGCCTCACCGCTCACGGGCGCACCGGGGGCCGTGCTCCTCTACGCCGCCATCGGCATCCTGGTCTGGCCGCGGCGCACCCCTGCCGCCGACGCACCCGGCGCCGTCGGGGTGGCATCGTCGGCGGCGGCTGTCGGACCGCTCGGCTCCTTCGGGGCGCTCGCCGTCTGGGTGGCGTTTTGGGTCAGCTCCGCCGTGCTGTGGCTGCTCCCGGCCAACCGGGCGCCGGGCGCGGTGTCCGGTGGCATCAACTCGATGTCGGCGATGGGCCCGGGGTGGTACTCGAGCTTCCTGCACTCCATTGCGGGCCACTTCGGCTCCATCGGCCCCCAGAGCGCGTGGGTGCTCGCCATCGTGTCGGTCGCCATCGGTCTCGGGCCACTCCTCTCGAGCCGCCCGAGCGCCTTCCTCCTCGGGGGCAGCGTGCTCCAACTCGCGTTCTGGGTGACCGGCATGGGCCTCGGATCGATGTTGAGCGGTACGGGGACCGACCCCAGCATCGCCCCGCTGGTGGTCCTCCTGGCAGTCGCCATGCTGCCCAAGAAGGTGCCGGTGCAGGCGTCGGACCGGGCGCCGATCGGTGCGCTCGTGCGCCGTAACCCGGTGGCGACGTGGGGCTTCGCTGCGGGCATCGGAGCCGCGCTCTTGCTCAGCGCCACGTACCCGGTCGCCGCCGAGGTCGCGACCGTCCCCACGACGTCCACGACGGCGGCGAAGGCGCCGACGGCCTCGTCGTCATCGAGCTCCTCGAACTCGTCAAGCTCGGTGCCGGGGATGAACATGTCAGGCGGCGCCGTGTCACCCAAGGCGAAGGCCAAGGGCTCGGGGATGGCGTCGAACGTCACGATGGCGGGCATGGCCGGCCTCGGGGTGACGGCGAAGGGATGGAAGTACACCGGCCCCCCGCTCCCCGCCGCCGAGGTCGCCACCCTCACCACGGTGAGCGCGGCGACCGACAAGGGCCACGCCATGCAGACCCCGGACTGCACGCAGACCCCGACCGCCGCGCAGACCCTCGGCGCGGTGCAGTACGTCCAGGCCGTCAGCGCCGCCGTCTCCAAGTACGCCGTGCTGGCCGACGCCACCGCTGCGGGCTACGTGCCGATCACCAACCCCGCCTACCCCGTCGTGCACTACCTCAACGTGTCCGACATGAAGACCCAGGACATCTTGGACCCGAACCACGTCGACTCACTCGTCTACGCCACCACACCGAACGGGCCGGTGCTCGTGGCCGCCATGTTCCTCATGCCCGGCCCGGGGGACGGGCCCATGCCCTACGGGTGCTTGGTGCAATGGCACGCCCACACCAATCTGTGCCGGTCGCTCAGCACCGGCCAGATCAGCGGCTTCCAGCCCTGCGCTCCCGGATTCACCCCCGAGGGGACCACACCGATGATGACCCACGTGTGGCAGGTCCCCGTCGCCGGCGGCCCGCTCGCCATCGACCCCTCGGACCTCCAGGTCGTCGAGGCGGCGATCATGGCCCAGCAAGAGGGGCTGGCCCCGGTGACATCGCCCGGGGGTACGCCGACGTTCGAGACGACCTCGACGCACAGCACGCCGTGAGCCCGGTCCCCCGTGCGCTCCACGGCAGCCGACCATCCCCCTAAGGTCTGGGGACCGGCCGACACAGGGGGACGCATGAGCGACTCGGGAGACGTGAAGGGCAGCTTCGACGGGCGGTTCAAGGCGCTGCGCGACATTCTCGCCGCCAATCTGGAGAGCGGCGAGGACCTCGGGGCGTCGGTGGCGGTGACCGTCGAAGGCCACCCGGTGGTCGACCTGTGGGGTGGATGGTCCGACGAAGGCCGCCAATCCCCGTGGGGCGAGGACACGATCACCAATGTGTGGTCGACGACCAAGACCATGACCAATCTCTGCGCCCTCGTGCTGGCCGACCGCGGGCTCCTCGACGTCGACGCGCCGGTCGCCCGGTACTGGCCCGAGTTCGCCGCCAACGGCAAGGAGGGGGTGCTGGTCCGCCAGGTCCTCTCGCACACCTCGGGCGTGTCGGGATGGGCCCAGCCCGTCACCGTCGAGGACATCTTCGACTGGGAGCGCTCCACCGCCATGCTCGCCGCCCAGGCGCCGTGGTGGGAGCCGGGCACGGCCTCGGGCTACCACGCCCTCAACCAGGGACATCTGGTGGGCGAGGTGCTGCGGCGCATCGATGGCCGTTCGCTCGGGCGCTTCTTCGCCGAGGAGGTGGCCGGCCCCCTCGGGGGCGACTTCCACATCGGGCTCGACCCGAGCGACGACCACCGGGTGTCCGACGTCATCGCGCCCCCGCCGCTCGACATCGACCTCGCCACGCTCGACATGGACAGCGTGGCGGTCAAGACCTTTACCGGCCCGGCCCCCGACGCCTCGGTGGCCAACACCACCGCATGGCGGCGGGCGGAGATCGGGGCGGCGAACGGGCACGGCAATGCCCGCTCGGTGGCGCGCATCCAGGCCGTCGTGGCCAACGGCGGCACGCTCGACGGCGTCTCGCTGCTCTCGCCGTCGACCGTCGACCTCATCTTCCGCGAGCAGTCCAACGGCGTGGACCTCGTGCTCGGCCTCCCGCTGCGCTTCGGGATCGGCTACGGCCTCACCGACCCGGAGACCTTTGCATTCCTGCCGTCGGGGCGCGTCTGCCACTGGGGTGGCTGGGGCGGGTCGGTCATCATCGTCGACGTGGAGCGCCACCTGACCATCGCCTATGTGATGAACAAGATGGCGGGCGGCCTGGTGGGCGACCTGCGCGGGTTCAGCCTCGTGACCGCTGCCTACGAGGCGCTGGGGCTCTAGGCGACCGAGCCGAACCGACCGTCGGCGGCTGGCGCCGCCGACGACGCAGGAACGGTGGTCGTCGTCGGAGGGCTCGTTGTGGTCGTCGGAGGGCTCGTTGTGGTGGTGGGCCCCGGGGCGGTCGACGTCGTACTCGGAGGAAGTGACGTGCTCGGGGCGGCGGTGATCGGGACCGGCGTGGTCGTCGGGTCACCAGCCGACCCCTGCGAGGTGGCCGCCGGAGACGACGACACCGACGGCGCCGTAGACGCGGCCTGGGCCAGGACGGGGTAGCGCACCAGGACGCGCCGAGCAATGGTGGCAAAACCCGGAGCGGGAGCAGCTCGCGTGGCCGGGACGGTGGTCAAGGTCGATGTGGGCGCCGGGGTGCCCGACGTGGCAGTCGTCGAGGGCCCGGACGGTTCGCGGACCGGCGCGGTGGGAGCAGGAGGCGCCACATCCCCGGGGTGCGTGCGGTGGAACGAGTTCGTGATGAAGAGCACCTCGAAGACCACGAGCACCACGACGATTCCGAGAGTTACCCGCTGCCAGGTCTTCATCCGCACGCTGCGTTCCTCGCCCCGCCGCTCCGCCGGCCCGCACCGGTCCCGGGACGGGCCGACCCACCGTCGTTCGCGGGCCCGCATCCGGGTCCCGGGACTGGCGTCACTGCACCCCTCGACGGTAGCCGTCGACGCCGCGCGTGCGCCGAGCACGCAGCTCGACCAGCGGTCCTCTCACCGAGCCGCCCGGGTCGCCGGCCCACACGGGGACGCACGCGGCATGACCACGCCGACATCGCACCTGATCGGCGCTGCCACTTCCGTGCGGCGGCACCTGTCAGGGGGCTCGCCGGGCGAGCACGAGAGTGGACACGCCGAACCGCCGGATCACGGGGGCCGAATCGAACCATGCGATGCGCTCGCGGTACCAGTCGGACCAGCGTGACGGCAGCCAGGCGTACTGCTCGAAGACGGGCCAGACGAATCCGATCCGCTCGACGTCGAAGCCCGCTTCTCGGACGAGCCCGGCGAGTTCGCCGGGCCAGTAGTTTCTCGCCTCCATCATCGGCTGTGACACCCGCGTCGGCAGCCAGGGCACGAACGGGGTCGGGGCTGACGAGCGCCACGCTCCGATGCGGATGCCGTGCCCCTCGAACGGGAACCACCGGTTCGGGCTGATGACGACCAGCATGCCCCCGGGGCGCAGCACGCGCCGCAGCTCGCCGAGGGCCGTCTCCTCGTCGACCACGTGCTCCATGACCTCGTTGACGAACGCGCCGTCGAAGCTGTCGGCGTCGAAGGGGAGGCTCTCGCCGTCGAGGGCCTGGAACGTCGCAGCCGAAATGCCCCGGGCACGGGCCTCGGCGATCCGCTCGGGCCGCACATCGACGCCGGTCACCTGCTCCGCCCCCGCTGCGAGCAGCTCGGCTGCGTACCCCCCGTCGGCACAGCCGAAGTCGAGCCAGGACCCGCGCACGCACTCGGCGAATTTCGCGACCCGATAGGGCACGTTCTGCTCGTGCGCGGTCGATGCCCCCGGGTGGGGCGTCCAACGCTCGGCCGGGGGCGCCTTCACCGGCCTATGCCATGGCCTGCCACGGGTGCAGCTGCGCCGGCCCGATCGCTTCGGGGACGCGGGGCGCTGGGCCCTGCGCCGTGCGCCTCGGCCGATTGCAACCCGAGACCGTTGCGGACCGCTCCCCTTCCCGACGCCCCACCATCGGACCAGTGTGCGCACAGCCGGGGTTGCCGCCAACCGGCAGCGGCACGAACTTCCTACGCCAAATGATGGACGTCACCGGCTGCGAGCGGCCAGGGGCGAGACGCGCTACTCGCGCACCTTGGTCTTCGCTGCCCGCACAATGGGCGGTGCGTCCTGCCAGGCGGTAATCCCGTCCTCGGGGCGCGCCGCGGGGAAGCCGTCATCATGACGCTCGGCCCAGTGCGAGTGGTTGAGCTGATGAAGGGTGAAGCATGCCTGGAGGCTCGTGTAGAAGCCCATGTTGTCCATGGTCTGGTTCACCGACTCTTTGATCAGCAGGGCGGTCATCGTGGGCAGCTCAGCGATGCGGCGCGCGAAGTCGAGCGTGCGCTCGGACAGCTCGGCTTCGGGGAAGATCTTCGACACCATCCCGAGCTGGTACGCCTCCTCGGCGCCGAGCGAGTCGCCGGTGAGCATCAGCTCCTTGGTCTTGCGGGGTCCGAACTCCCACGGGTGGGCGAAGTACTCGAGGCCGCACATGCCGAGCCTCGTTCCCACCACGTCAGCGAACTCGGCGTTCTCGGCCGCCACGATCAGGTCGCACGCCCACATCAGCATCAGGCCCGCCGCGAAGACTGGTCCGTGTACCTGGGCGATGGTGATCTTGCGCAGGTTGCGCCAGCGCAACGTGTTGGTGAAGTAGTAGTGCCATTCCTGGAGCATGCGGTTCTCCGCACCCAGCCGGGTGCCGCCGTCGACGGCGAACGTCGGGTGCTGATCTGGACCGGGGCGCATCTCAGCCAGCATCTCCTTCGAGCCGAGGTCGTGGCCGGAGGAGAACATCGGGCCCGTGCCCCCGAGGATGACCACGCGCACCTCGTCGTCGGCCTCGGCGGCGAGCAGCGCCTCGTCGAGCTCGACGAGCAGGCCCCGGTTCTGAGCGTTGCGGCTGCGCTCGCGGTTGAGCAGCACCCGGACGATGCGGCCCTCGTCGAGTGTCTCCACGGTGATGTACTTGTACTCGGGCAACGTTCCTCCTCGTTCCGGGTGGGCGTTAGCCGCCCGCCGCGTCCTTCGACTGCTTGCGTCCACGCTCGGCGATGCCGGCACGCCGGGCGGCGATCGCCGACGCGTCGTAGCCGTCACCCTCCCAGGCGCGGCTGACCTCGCCCTCGATCGCCCAGGCCTCCTCGCCGTCGGTCAGGCTGATCCGCTCGTAGGACGCCAGGAGCTGGCGCACCGCCCGCTGGTCGATGCTGAGGCTGTCAGTGGCCAGGCCACGGCAGAAGGCGAGCAGCTCCTCGTGCGGCACGACATGGTTGACCAGCCCCCAGGTGAGGGCCGTGTGGGGGTCGACGAAGTTGCCGGTCACGCTCATCTCGCGCGCCCGGGTCACGCCGACGCGTTCGGGCAGCAGCACGCTCATCCCCCAGCCGGGCATCACCCCCACGCGGGCATGGGTGTCGGCGAAGCGGGCACGCTCGGAGGCCACCAGGAAGTCGCAGTTGAGGGCCAGCTCGAGGCCGCCGGTGACCGCTGCGCCATTGACCGCCCCGATCAGGAGCTTCGTGCGCGCCGGGAAGGGGCCGCGCTTGGAGGAGGACCCCGCCGCCGTCTCAGCGACGCCGCCGAACACCGGGGCGAAGTCGGTGAGATCGACCCCTGCGGAGAAGGCGGGGTCGGCACCGGTCAGGATGAGCGCATCGACGCCGTCGTCGGCCTCGAGGTCGGCCACTGCCCGGAAGAGGGCGCGCAGGAGTTCGATGCTGAGGGCGTTTCGGACCTCGGGGCGGTTGAGGGTAAGCACCGCGATGCGGTCGTCCACCTCTATGCGCAGCACATCTCCAGCCATGGTCCCCTCCTCGTCGTGCGGCCCGGGACCTGACGCTACCGCTGCCCCAGTTGGTGGCGCGGCGTTGCCGTGCTCAGGCGGTGGCGGCCAGCCCCAGTAGGGCGGTCGCGTTGTCGTGCATGACGAGGTCGAGCTCGCCTGCGTCGAGACCGTCGACGCGTTGGAGGTAGTCGCGGGGCTCGGCGAGGCCTTCGGGATGCGGGTAGTCCGACCCGAAGAGCACCCGATCGGCACCGACCAGCTCGATCAGCTGTCGCAAGTCGTCCTCCCAGAACGGGTTGAAGTAGAAGCTGCGCCGCAGCTGCTCGAGGGGGTCCCCGCTGAACTCCTGGGGCATCATGTGCGCCACCCGGTCGAGGTTTTCCATGAGGTGGGGCAGCCACCCCGTGCCGTTCTCCACGCTGGCGAGCCGCAGATCCGGGAACCGGCTGAGCGTCCCGTGGCAGACGAGCGACGCGATGGTGTCTTCGATGTCGCGGTGGCCTTCGGCCATCATGCGGAACGGCGAGCGTCCGAAGGCGCTCTGGGAGGCGCCCGGCGGCTCCCAGAGGTTGACGTAGGCCTCGATGATGGTGTCCGCCGCGTGGAAGCACACCGGAACCCCTGCACGTTGGACCTCGCGCCAGAAGGGATCGAACTCGGGCAGTCCGAACGACCGTGAGCCCCGGTAGCCGAAGGCGGGCGCGGGGCGGATGAGCACGGCACGCGCCCCGTTCTCGAGCACCCAGTGCAGCTCGTCGATGGCGGCCTCGACGATGCCCAGGGTGAGGACGGGCGTGGCGAAGATGCGGCCCTTGTAGTCAAAGGTCCAGGTGTCGAGCATCCAGCGGTTGAGCGAGTGGATCACCGCCCCCACCAGCTCGGGGTCGTTCTCGATCCGCTGCTCCACCAGGTTGGCCAGCGTCGGGTACATGAGGGCCTTCTCGATGCCCTGCTCGTCCATGAGGGCGAGGCGCGGAGCGGGCTCGCGGAACTCGGGACGTGCCCGGATCGGGTCGCCGGCCATCTGGCGCAAGGTGCGGCCCTCGGTGTTGCGCGCCGCGTAGAAATCCCCGAACGTGCCGGGCGCGGCCACCACCTCGAAGGTCGGGTTCGGGATGTAGTCGGTGATGCGGTTCTGCAGCGCGATGCGGGTGCGGCCCTCGACCTCGACGAAACGTATGGCCGAGCGGTACTGCTCGGGCAGGTAGCGCAACAGCGCGTCCTTCGTCTCGTACATGTGGTTGTCGGCGTCGAAGATCGCCTTGGCATACGTCCCCACCCTGTTCTCCCCCCGGCCCTCAGCGGCAACGTCGCGGCTTGCGTGCATCATCGCACCTCCTTCCTCGACGTGGGCTCACGGTGCACCGAGAGCATCGGGTGGCGGCATGTCGGTCGAGCCGCTGCCCGATGCATCCTCATCGGTCGACGCTTCGTGGACGAACGCAAAGCGCGTTGCGCGCAGCCGACCGAGCCCGAGGGCCGGGAAGAGCAACACCGACAGGATGCCCGCCGCAACGAGAGCTGAGGCGTTCTCGGGGCGGATCCTGCCCTCGGCGGTCCCGATGGCGGTGATGACGACGATGATCGGCAGGGCCGTCGCCGAGAAGAGGGCGAGCGGCACCCGTTGGTTGCGCGGCAGCACCTTTCGGTAGAGCAGGAGGGCAGGAGTGCCGCGCACGACCAGCATGAGGGCGAGGAAGAGGGGGACACGCAGCAGCGCGCTCGGCCGGTCCGTCAAAGACTTGAGGTCGAAGTGCATCCCGCTCACGATGAAGAAGATCGGGACCAAGAACCCGTACCCGACGGCTTCGAGCTTGCCGCGCACGACTGCGCTTTGCTCCCCCTCGGTGAACAGTCGTACGACGATGCCGGCGGCGAAAGCGCCGAGCAGAACGTCGAGGCCGAGCTGGTAGGCGAGATAGACGAGCAACAGGATCAGCAGCAGCGAGACCCGAACGGGGAGCTGGGCGCTCGAGTGCAGATTACGGCGAAGGATCGACACGACACGTGGCGGCTGGGGCCGGGTGGCGAGCAACGCAGTGGCGACCGCCACCGCGACGAAGATGAGCAGGAGCAAGGTCGTGAGACGCGGGTCCTTCTTCGTGAGCAAGAGCGCCACGGCGACGATCGGGCCGAACTCACCGACGGTGCCGACGGCCAGGAAGAACGAACCGAACGGCGTCTTGAGCACCCCGGCGTCGCGCAGCACCGGCAGGAGGGTCCCAAGGGCAGTTGTTGTGAGGGCGAGGCCGATGATGACCGTGTCGCGGGCCAACCCGGTCGAGACCAGGCCGAAAGCCATGCCGAGGGCCAGGGCGAGCGACAGCACCCACCCGACGGCGGCCAACCGGAGTGGCCGGCCGCGTATGCGCAGCAAGTCGAGCTCGTAGCCGGCCAGGAACATCAGAAAAGAGAGCCCGAGATCGGCCAGACCGTTGACGATGGTGTCCGGGTGGGCCAGACCGAGGACCGCCGGCCCAACGATGATGCCGAGCAGGAGCTGGATCACGATCTCGGGTACCGCCAGCCGGCCACTCAACTCGGCGAGGATCGGCGAGAGGACGCCGACGATGGCGATCACGACCAGGGTGGTGATCGATGCAGCCGTCACCGGCAGGTCCCAAGCACGTCGCCGACCCGCCAGCGCCCGAAACCGCCCATTTGCTCACGATAGACCTGGGCCTCGGGCGAGGTAGGTGCCCGCTCGGCGGGGTCGAGGCCGCTCGCCCGCTTGGGGCGTGGTCGGAACGGGCATAATCACACACGGGCGCACCAGCTTCGCTGCGCCGGAAAGGACTGCGATGACCACGTCAGGCGAGTACCCCGCCGAGGAGTACCTCGGGAGCGACTCCTCGGGACGCAACGACGCCGCCCGCGATGAGGCCGACCGACTGAACCCCGACTTTGAAGAGGACCTCGAGGGCGATGACGACCTCCGCCCCGACTCGATGGTGGACCTCACCGAGCTCGACGAGGTGGGGGCGCTGCTCGAAGACCCCGAGCAGCGTGGCCTCCTCCAGGGGGCGGCGGATGACCCTGACGGGGTCGGGGCGCCGACCGGTGCACCAGTCAACGACGAGGGTGAGGGTTGGGACCTCGACGCCCCCTTGGCGCCGGGCGGCAGCGAGAAGGAGTGACGCCGCCGGCCCGCCTCAGCGCGTGGCACCCAGGCGAGCCTCGCCGGCCGCGACGACGGAGCTGATCTCGTCTGCGAACGACGGCCACAATGCACGCGGCAGGTCGTGGCCCATGCCCGAATAGCCGACGAATCGGGCGCCCGGGATGGCACGGGCGATCGCCCGGCCGCCATTCTCAGAGACCAACGGGTCGGCGAGCCCGTGCAGCACGACCGTCGGTGCCCGCACGTGGGCGAGGGAACTGCTGCGGTCCGCCTGGGCCGCAATGGCCGCAACCTGTCGGCGGTAACCGTCGAAGTCGTAGCTGCGGTCATAACCTCGCCCCGCGAGGTCGCGCATGTACGCCTCGTCATAGGGGAAGCCGGGCGAGCCGATCATGCGGAACGTCTCGACCGAGGACTCGACCGCAGCCGCCCGGTCGGTGACCGCCCGACGGCGCCCCATGCGGGCGAGGACGCGCAACTTCGGGTGGCCGACGCGCCTCGACCCCGTCGACGTCATGATCAACGTCAGGCTGCGGACCCGGGCCGGGTGGCGAATCACCAGCTCTTGGGCGATGAAGCCGCCCATCGATGCACCCACGACGTGCGCTGAGCCGACGCCGAGCGCGCCGAGGAGCCCGGCGGCGTCGTCGGCCATGTCCTCCAAGCGGTAGGGCGGCTTGCCCCGGCGGAGGAGCGAGTCGACGGGATGGGGGGCGGGCAGGTCCGAGAGGTGCGTCGACTCGCCCACGTCACGGTTGTCGTAGCGGATGACATAGTCCCCGCGTGCCGCCAGCTCTTCGCAGAAGGCGTCGGGCCAGGCGATCATCTGGGCGCCGAGACCCATGATCAAGAGCACAGGGGTGCCGGTCGGGGCCCCGAACGTCCCATAGGCGATCTCGATACCGTTTGCCTGTGCGATCTTCGTGGGGGTGGTGGTCACGCAGGTGAATCTATGACGCGAACACCTAACTGCGACACTCCGGTGCACCCCAGGGGTCCGAGCCTCCCTGGAGCACGGTGCCGGTTCGTCGACGCTTGACATCGAGAGCAGCGGGCGTAGCCTGCACTTTGGGAGCGGCGGACAGCGGCCCGCGCGCGGACAAGGGGGAACGATGGCCATCGATGCGGGGCAGTACTCACTCGATCCGAATGCCGAGTCCTGGGAGATTCCCTCCCCGGCGATGACGATGTTCGATTTCGACTACACCGACGGCCGGGAGCAGCTGCTCCGGCTCTACGACAAGGGCACACGCAAGCAGTGGATCGGCAGCGACCGCATCGACTGGTCCCAAGACGTCGACCCCACCAACCCGGTCGGGATGCCCGACGAGCTCAACCCGCTCTTCGGCACGACGTGGTGGGACAAGATGAACGAGGCCGAAAAGGGCGAGGTGCGGCGCAACCTCGAGGCATGGCGCTTCAGCCAGTTCATGCACGGCGAGCAGGGTGCGCTCATCTGCACGGCCAAGATCGTCCAGACCGTGCCGGACATCGACTCCAAGTTCTACGCGGCCACCCAGGTCATCGACGAGGCGCGCCACGTCGAGGTCTACAGCCGCTACCTCCACGAAAAGGTCCAGCTCGTCTACCCGCTCAACAACAACCTGGCCAGCCTGCTCGACGACGTCATTCGTGACAGTCGCTGGGACATGACCTACCTCGGCATGCAGGTGCTGATCGAGGGGCTGGCCCTTGCCGCCTTCGGCACCATCCGCAACATGGCGAGCGAGCCGCTCGCCAAGTCGGTGAACGCCTATGTGATGCAAGACGAGGCACGCCACGTCATGTTTGGTCGCCTGGCGCTTCGCGACTACTACCCCCAGCTCACCGCCGCCGAGCGAGACGAGCGCGAGGAGTTCTGCGTGGACGCCTGCTACCGCATGCGTGACCGGTTCTTGGGCGAGGAGGTCTGGGAGCGCCTCGACCTGCCCGACGAGGTGGGGCCCTACGTCCGCGACAGCGAGTCGCAGCGCGTGTTCCGCAGCTACCTGTTCATGCGCATCGTGCCGATCCTGAAGGACATCGGGCTCTGGGGCCCGCGCATCGTCAAGGCCTTCACCGACATGGGCGTGCTCGGCTTCGCCGACGGCGACCTCGATGCCGAGATGGCCAACGACGAGACGGCCGCCGAGGACCTCGACAAGCTGCGCATGGACCACATCAACTCGGTGGCCGCCAAGGCTTGAGCGCTGCACGGTCACGCCCGGGTCCGGTTCGGGCGCCCGCGCGAAGCCCGCTCGACCTAGCATCGCCGTGAACTCGCCGGAGCACCGGCAGAACACGGAGGATGCGTGAGCGCGACGACCGACGCACTGGCCGGCTTCACCAAGGAGCCCTTCACCGCGCAGGGCAAAACCCGGGACCTCTACCGCATCGGCGAGGGGCCCGCGGTCATCGTGATCTCGGAGATCCCCGGCATCACCCCACTGGTGGCGAGCTTCGCCCGCAAGGTCGCCGAGCGCGGCTTGACGGCGGTGCTCCCCCACCTCTTCGGGGAGCCGGGTGCGGAGCCCTCGGGGGCGGCCATCGCCAAGGCCATGGGGCCGATCTGCATCTCGCGCCAGTTCTCCCTGCTCGCCCTCGCCCGCACGAGCCCCATCACGGTGTGGCTGCGCGCACTGGCTGCCGCCGAGCACGACCGGTGCGGCGGCCCCGGCGTCGGCGTGATCGGTATGTGCCTCACCGGGGGCTTCGCCCTGGCGATGATGGTTGACGATGTCGTCGTGGCACCCGTGCTGAGCCAGCCCTCGCTGCCCCTGCCGCTCACGAAAGCCCAACGCGCCGACCTCGGCATCTCCGACGCCGACCTCGACCGGGTGAAGGAGCGCGTCGCCGAAGGCACCTGTGTGCTCGGGCTGCGCTTCACCGGCGACCTGGCCTCGCGCCCCGAGCGCTTCGAGCGGCTGCGAGAAGAGCTCGGAGACGGCTTCATCTCGGTCGAGCTCGACTCGTCCCCGGGCAACGCGGCCGACCACCCGAAGAGCGCCCACTCCGTCCTCACCGAGCACCTCGACGACCGCCCCGGGACCCCGACACGTGCTGCCCTCGACCAGGTGCTCGACTTCTTGAGCGAGCGCCTTGCCGGCTGATCAGGTGGCGGGGACCTTCCAGCCCATCGACTGGGCGATCTCCTTGCACGTGGGGCACAGTGGATAGCGCTTGGGATCGCGGCCCGGCACCCATTCCTTGCCGCACAGGGCCCGCACCGGCACCGTGTTGACCATGCCCTCCACCACGCTCGGTCCGGTTGAGACGAACTTGCCCCGCTTCTTCGTGTAGCCCTCGAGGACGATGTGGGTCATCCTGTCGTGGTCGCCCTCGTCGAGGGCCGGATCGGTGACCTGGGGGGAGACGGTCGGCTCAAGCGTGGTCACGCACCCACGATAGGTCCGGGAGGTGCACGGTGGTCGCCGCCGGGGCGACAGACTGTGGGCATGGCCCGGCACCGACGAGCACCGCACCGGCCACTGGCCGTCAACTCGTCGCACTGGCGCGCCGACGGGATCGCCAAGGTCGGCTACCCGAGCGAGGCTGCGGCCGCCGCCGCCGCCGCCGACCGCTCTCGGGAGGCGGGCGTCGTCCTCGGCGTCTACCGCTGCGACTACTGCTCGTCATGGCACATGGGACGGCGCGCCGAGCGAACCTAAGCCAGACTCATCGACCGGGCCGCACCGGCGGCCCCGAGGGGAGCACGCATGGCGCGGACCGCCGAATCGAAGCGCTGGTACGTCGAGGAGGTCGGCACCGTCGTGTCGGGTCGCGACGAGGCGATCGACGACGAGTGGGGCCTCGTCGAGAGCCGCATCGAGCTCACCAGTGGCTTCGGGCCCGCCGCGCTGGCCGGACTCGAGGGCTTCAGCCACGTCGAGGTCGTGTTCCTCTTCGACCGCGTCGACCCACGGTCGGTGTGCCGCGGGGCGCGCCGTCCGAGGGGCAATCCGGACTGGCCCGAGGTGGGCATCTTCGCCCAGCGGGCGAAGGACCGGCCGAACCGCCTCGGGGTCTCGGTCGCCGAGCTGCTCGCCGTCGAGGGCACGGCCCTCACCGTCCGCGGCCTCGACGCCGTCGCCGGCACGCCGGTCCTCGACATCAAGCCCGTGCTCGCCGAGTTCACCCCTCGGGGTGAGCTGCGCCAGCCCGCGTGGTCCCACCAGCTGATGCTCCGTTACTGGTAGGTAAGTTTTTTCCGGGGTTCGTTGACCGGGACGGGTCGAGGACGTAGCGTTCGGGGTATCGGACAAGCTGTCCGATTCTCAGGGGGAGACGTCCGAATGCAGCTGACCGACATCGAGCTGATGGATCCGGCCACCTACGTGCCGGCCGTGCCGCACGAGTACTTCTCGTACCTGCGCGCCGAGCACCCTGTCGAGTGGCGCGAGGAGCCGGGCCACCCCGGTTTCTGGGCGGTCACCACCTACAACGAGTGTGTGACGGTCAACCGTGACTGGGCGCACTTCAGCTCCTATGCCAAGGGCGCCCTTCCCTTCGACATGGAAGAGGACCAGCTCGAGCAGCAGCGGCTGATGATGCTCAACATGGACCCACCGCTGCACACCCGCTACCGGCGCCTCGTCAACAAGGGCTTCACGCCGCGCATGGTGCGCGACCTCGAGGCGAGCATCCACCGCTCGACCGATGCCATCATCGACCGGGTCTGCGAGAAGGGCGAGACCGACTTCGTCACCGAGCTCTCCGCCGAGCTCCCCCTGGTCGTGATCGCCGAGCTCCTGGGTGTGCCCAACGAGGACCGCCACAGGATGTTCGACTGGTCGAACCGGATGATCGGCAACCACGATCCGGAGTACCAGATCACCCCGGAGATCAGCGCCCAGTCCGCCATGGAGCTCTACGTGTACGCATCCGAGCTCTTCGCCAAGAAGCGCATCGACCCCCACCAGGACCTCATGAGCGTCCTCACCGAGGTGGAGATCGAAGGTGAGCGGCTGAGCGAGCTCGAACTCGAGCTGTTCTTCCTCCTCCTCACGGTGGCGGGCAACGAGACGACGCGCAACTTGATGTCGGGAGCGATGCACACCTTCTTCGAGAATCCCGACCAGTGGCAGCGCCTGCTGGCGGACCGCAGCCTGCTGCCGAGCGCGGTCGAAGAGATGCTGCGGTACGTGTCGCCGGTCATGAACTTCCGCCGCCAGGCGACCGCGGACGTCGAGATGCGTGGCCAGCGCATCGCCGAGGGCGACAAAGTGGTCTTCTTCCACGCCTCGGGCAACCGGGACGAGGACATCTTCGAGAACTCCCAGGTCTTCGACATCGGCCGCGAGCCCAACGCGCACATCGCCTTCGGCGGCGGCGGGCCCCACTTCTGCCTCGGTGCCAACCTGGCTCGCATGGAGATCCGCGTGATGTTCGAGCACCTCTTGGACCGCATGCCCGACATCGCCCAAGACGGTCCGGCCCAGCGCCTGTGCTCCCCGTTCATCAACGGGGTCAAGCACCTCCCCGTGCGCTTCACCTCCTCGGCGCCAGTCGGCGCCTAGCGTGCCCCGCCGCTCGCCAGAGGGCCTCCGTGAGGTCATCAGGGACTACCGGCGCGACCAGATCGTCGACGTCGCCCGCCGGCTCTTCGGCGAGCGCGCGACAACCGAGGTCTCGATGGACGAGATCGCCGCCCACGCCGGGGTGGCCCGCTCGACGGTCTACGTGTACTTCGCGAACCGCGAGGAGCTCCTGCGTGCCTGCCTGCACTCGATGTACCAGCAGTTCCAGGGCACCGTCGCCTCGCTCTGGGAGGACGAAGAGGACCCGGTGACCCGCCTCGAGGCCCTGGTGCGCTCCCTCTTGGAGCTGATCGACGAGTACCCGGCCTTCTTCCGCCTGGCCATGGCCACCCAGGTCTCGGGCAGCCTCGCCGCGGCTGCCGTCGACAGTGAGCTGGCCGGCATTGGCTTGGACATGGCTCGCCTCTTGGAGGAGATCGTGGTGGCCGGAGTTGCGAGCGGGGCGTTCCGCCCCATCGTCCCCTCCCTCGCCGCCACCCTGATCGGCCAGCAGCTCTACGGGGCCATCTCGGTGCGCGCCGGCGACCCCTCCCCCATCGACGTTGGCCAGGCCGCCGACCAGGTCTGTACGTTCATCCTGCGCGCGCTGTCAACCTGAAGGCAGCACCACAGGAGACCGGTGCCACCGAAAGGAGCCCGACCATGCGATTCGACCTCTTCGTGCCGACCGTCAGCGAGATGGCGACGCCCGAGATCCTCGCCGCGCTCTGCGCGGAGTCCGAGGCCCGCGGCATCGGGTGCATTTGGGTCGGCGAGCACGTCGTCCTCTTCGACGACTACCGCTCCGAGTACCCCTACGCCGACAATGGGCGGATTCCCGTCGACGGCCGCAGCGGGATGCTCGAGCCCCTCAACACCCTCGCCTTCCTGGCGGCGCAGACCTCCACGGTGCGGCTCGGCACCGCCGTCGTGCTGCTGCCCCAGCGCAACCCCGTCTACACGGCCAAGGAGGCGGCCAACGTGGACTGGCTCTCCGGCGGGCGCCTCGACCTGGGGGTGGGCGTCGGCTGGCTGCGCGAGGAGTTCACGGCGGTGGGGGTCGACTTCGCCCGGCGCGGTGCGCGCACCGATGAGTACCTGGCCGTGCTGAAGACGCTCTGGTGCGACCCGGTCTCCTTCTTCGAGGGCGAGTTCTACCGACTCGACCCGTGCATCATGGCCCCCAAGCCCGTCCAGCACCCACACCCTCCGATCCACATCGGTGGCGAGAGCGAGGCCGCGCTGCGCCGGGCCGCGGCCTTCGGCGACGGCTGGCACACGTTCAACCGGCAACCCGCTGCGCTGGCGGCGCCGCTCCGTCGACTGGACGAGCTGCTCGGCGAGCACGGCCGGAACCGCGCAGAGGTGACCGTCACGGTCAGCCCGTACTTCCAGGAGCTCTCCCCCACCACGGTCGAGCAGTACGCCGAGGCCGGGGCCGACGCGGTCTCGGGGCTGCTCTACGCCACGAGCGTGGACGACCTGCCCGGCGCCTTCGACGCGCTCATGCCCTCGATGGAGCGCGCCGCCAGCCTCTAGGTGTAGTGCCCATGGACCTTGCTGACAGGGTCCACCCATAGATGAAGCCTCCAAGGCGAGTGTGGAGCTGTTCCGGCAACACGCTCACCAAGGAGGCTTCGGATGCACCGTAACGCTCGCCTGACCCCACAAGGTCGACTGCTCTTGTGCCAGCGGATCGAAGGCGGCTGGCCGGTGGCCCATGCGGCAGCGGCCATGGGGATCTCGAGGGACCTACGTCTGGTGGCGCCGCTATCGGGAGGAGGGCCCAGCCGGACTCGAGGATCGCTCGTCTCGGCCGAAGCGGTGCCCCACCAGAACCAAGGCCTCGATTGAGCGACGGGTGGTGACGCTGCGCCAGAAGCGGGGCTTGGGGCCGGCGCGCATCGCCGGCATCTGCGGCCTGCAGGCGTCGACGGTGCACCGGGTGCTGGTGCGCCACGGGCTGAACCGGCTCGACCACCTCGACAAGATGACGAGGGCCCCGATCCGCCGCTACGAGATGAACCGCCCGGGCGAGCTCGTCCACGTCGACATCAAGAAGCTGGGCCGCATCCCCAAGGGAGGGGGCTGGCGGGCTCACGGCCGGGGAAGAACGCCCGAGCACCGAAAGAACATGGTCGGCTACGCCTACGTCCACACCGCCATCGACGGTTACTCCCGGCTCGCCTACTCCGAGGTGCTGGCCAACGAGCAGGCGGTGACCGCAGCGGCATTCTGGCGCCGAGCCGAGGTCTTCTTCGCCGAACATGGCATCACCGTCGAACGGGTGCTCTCGGACAACGGCTCCTGCTATCGCTCGAGGGTGTTCACCGCCGCTTTGGCTGGGGCCCGCCACAGCTTCACCAGGCCCTACCGACCCCAGACCAATGGCAAAGCGGAGCGCTTCAACCGCACCCTCTTGGCCGAGTGGGCTTACGCCCGAACCTGGACGTCAGAAGGCCAACGCAACCGCGCGCTTGCTCACTGGCTCCACATCTACAACCATCATCGACACCACACCGCCATCGGGGGCCCACCCATGCGCCGTGTCGGCAACGTCACAGGGCACTACAGCTAGACAGCCCGGCGGCTCGGCTTGGGTCAGGCGACGGCGCGCCCTGAGGCTCCTCTCAATGCCGCGGGGACCGATCCCAGATCTCGCTGTCCGACGGCCCGGCGCCGTGGCCGGGGTGTCCGGTTGTCCGAGGCGCCCTCGGCGGAGTCGAGCCCTCCGGGCTCTTGGAGCGGGGCCTTCTTGCCTGGGGGTTCGCCGAAACCAGCAGTCGGGCATCACTACCTTGTGTGGTGAGACCTTCATTCCCTATGGACATAGGAATAGGTCAACATGGCGAACGGATCGGAAACGTCGAAGACGCTGCTCCTCTCCCTCACGATGCTCACAGTGGTGAGCGGGCTCGTCGACGCGGTCAGCTATTTGGGCCTCGGGCACGTCTTTACGGCAAATATGACGGGCAACGTAGTGCTCCTGGGTTTCGCCGCTGCAGGCGCACCGGGGTTCTCCGTTGCCGCCAGCCTCGTGTCCTTAGGATCGTTTCTCGTCGGTGCGGCCGCCGCCGGGAGGGTGACTCTACGAGTTGCCTCACGGCGGCGTTGGCTGCTGATTGCGATGACGGTCGAAGGACTCGTCGCCGGCATAGCCGCGCTGGTTGCCGCGATTCACTCGGGCGCGGTTGGATCGGGGTCTGGGCGCTACACGATCATCGCGGTGCTGGCGTTTGCGATGGGGGTCCGCAACTCCACGATCCGGAGACTCTCCGTGCCGGACATCACGACGACCGTCCTCACGATGACCCTGACAGGGTTGGCCGCGGACTCCTCCCTGGCCGGTGGCTCCAATCCGAAGGTGGCCCGAAGGGCTTCTGCGGTGGTCGCCATGCTCGTCGGCGCGGTGTGCGGTGCCACGCTGTACCTGCATGTGGGCGTCACCTGGCCCCTCGTCGTGGTGGCACTCACGGTTCTGGCAACCACCATCATGTTCGCGGTCAGCCCCAGTTCCCACCAGTTGGATGCTCAGGGCAAGGCGACCGATTAGGTCGAGACATGCGAATCACGCCAATGCGTCATTCGGCCATATGTGGCTGACCATGACGCCACGGCGGCAGGGGTGGAGGAGCCGGGCATCCGACGACCATCCACTCACGGAGAATGGTCTCCGATGATCTTTCGGACGACGGGCGTCCGGAAGGTGGCGCTCATCGCGGATTCCAGCGGAGTCGGCCAGCTGCTCGCGGTGGCTCGCGAGCTCGCGGAGTCCACCCATCGCCATCCCCGCGTGGACGTCCTCGAGCAGCGGCGTCGCGAGACGTGGGGTTGCGGCGCCAGGTCGCCAGCAGAGTGGTCACCGACGCGAGCGCGATGCTGACCGCCGCGTTGGCGGCCTGCTCAGAGAGGTCGAACTCGCACATCGCCTGATTGGTGCGATAGCGCAGTGTTTGGCGGTCCCGCCTCTTTTGCGGTCGACCGGCCATGTTGCACGTGCGGTCATTGGCCACCGCCGCTCGCGTCATGGTGGCCCGACGGCCTCGGGTGTGCGGTACTTCAAGACACGTAAGGCGTGCGCAAGGTCCGTCGTGTCTCCGACAGGTGCAAAGAACTCTCGGTCCACCTCTTCGACGACGGCGACGGCCCGGTTGGCGAGCGCGCGACCTTGCTTGGTGATCGTGAGCATCCGGGCCCGACCGTCACCCGGGTCGGCTGCGCGCACGACCAGCGCCCGCTCCTCGAGCACCCGCAGGACTTGCGACGTCATCATCGGGTCGGTGGAGGCATGGTCAGCCAGGTCCCTCTGATTGATCGGGCCGTCGGAGCCCAGCCACGCCAATGCGGCCAGGAGGACGAATTGCACGTGTGTCAACCCAAGCGGCTTGAGCGCGCAACGTTGGGCAGCCTGCCAGCGGTTCGTGATCTGCCAGAGCAGGAAACCGGGGCTGTCATCGGCCGCATCGAAGCGAGACTTCAGTTGCCCACTCACGCGGTGGTCGTGCTCATGGCGCCTCGTATGACCTTGAAATCCGCTTCGGACAGCTCCAACAGTCCCCGCCGCAACTGGTAGCCCCAGTTGGGGGTCGACGTCAGCTCAAGCTCGTCGGCCAACATCGCGATCGGAATCTCGGTCACGTCGTCGAGGTAGGCGATCCGCCTCCGCCAAGGATGGAAGTCCCCCTCGTCGGCCTGCCAGATGTCGTTGTCGGCCACTTGCCCGATGGCCGTGAAGGCCCGAAGCGCCTGCTTGCTCCCAAGCGACGGTCGAGGCGAGTAGTAGACGAGCCAGTCATCGGCCTTCAACCTTTGGAGGCCGGAGCGCCTTCCGTGGCCGATCTGGGCGATGCCCAGCGCCACGCCACGCAGCACGTGGTCACGGCTCACCACGCCGAGCCAGAACCTCATCGTGACTCCACGAGCGCGACCAGGCAATCGAGTTCACGCTGCGCCGTGCTTCGCAGCCCTTTGCCGAGCACGCGTTCCCAGAGCGCCCGCAGAGGTCCTCGCAGTGTGATCTCGGGGTCAATCGTGCAGCCACCTCCGGCACTCGCGGTGACGACGTGGCTGAAGGCGAGCCGGGCGCCCGGGAGGATCGAGACGTCGACGTAGGCCCTCTCGGTGTCGAGTTGCTCGATGACGAACTTCGTGAGCGGTCCCCGTCTGGGCTCGCGGACCCCAGTGGTGTCTTCGGCGAAGGGGCCGTCGAGGCGGGCCCATTCAACATCGGCGTTCCACCCGGGCCACGTGGCGATGTCGCTCCATCGATCGAAGAGCGACGCGGCTGATGCAGCGGTGGTCGCGTGCGCCGAGGTGATGGTCGTCATGAGAATACTATGTGCGCTTAGCACCTCCCTCGTCAACTGCCCTGTCAGATGAATCGGCACGATCCGCCTCAGGTCCGGGTCTCCCGCCCCTTCTCGTGGCGGGACGCGACTCGAACCGGCGCGTTGGTGGGCGGGCCTGTGTCTCCCTGGCGGGGCCATCCGGGCTGGCTCCCCGATCGAGGGGTACGGTTTGCCCGTCCACCACGTGTGGTGCAGGGCAGCAGGGAGCAGGGCATGAGCAGCGCGAGATCCGATTCGTCCGGGACTGCGGCTGCTCCCAGAATCGTCGTCGCCTCCTCCATCATCACGATGGACCCGGCGGCACCCAGGGCAAAAGCCCTCGCCTTCGACGCCAGCACCGGGGTGATCAACGCGATCGGGTCACTCGAGGAGTGCACCACAGCGTCGCCCGCTGCCGAGATCAGCGATCTCGGCGACAGCGTCCTCCTACCCGGCTTCATCGAGCCGCACAGCCACCCGTTCGTCTCGGGGGTGGTGACCCAGGCCCCCGCCATTTGGATCGCCCCCTACGTCGGGTTCCCGACGTGGGACGACGTCACGACGCTGTTCGCGAAGCTCGACGCCGAGACCCCCGCCCACGAGCCACTGCTCTTCAATGGGTTGGACCGTCTGCTGCAGGCCGCACCGATGCCGACGGCTTCGATCTTGGACCGGTACTTCCCCTCGCGTCCCGTCGTCGTCGCTGACAACTCGGGGCATCTCGCGTACTTCAACTCGGCCACGATGTCCATGCTGGGCTGGGACGAGCATCCTCCCGCCGACCCGGTTGGCGCTTCGTACGGGCGGACGGCTGACGGGAAGCTCGACGGCTGTGCCTTCGAGCTGCCAGCCGTGATGGCAGTCGCCGGACCCGTCATGGCCAAGATCGTGCTGCACCCGCTGCACTCCGCAGCGAAGTGGTACCGGCTGATGGCATCCAACGGCATCACCTCAACGTCGGATATGACCTATGACACCGAATACCTGAAGGGTTACGAGGCGCTGGCATCGGTCGCCGACTGCCCTCTGCGCGTGTCGCTCTATCACGTGTCGACATCGTCGGATTGTGGGGACGTGGTGGCGTCGCCGCTGCCCGACAAACTGCGCAAGCAGGGCATCAAACTGTGGGCCGACGGCTCGCCCTGGGTCGGGACCGCTGCCCTGTCCTTCCCCTACCTCTCGAACGACGTGGTGAGGACCGCGCAGATCCCGATTGGTCCGTCGGGGCGGTCAGCCATGAACTACAGCCCCGCCGAGCTCGACGCGGTCATCGACCAGCACGCCCCGCAGGGGTGGCAGATGTCCTTCCACTGCAACGGTGACGTCGGCTTCGATGTCGTCCTCGACGTCTACGAGCGCGGCCTTACGAAGCACAACCTCATGGGGACGGACCACCGCTGGAGGGTCGAGCACCTCGGCGCCTGTCGCAAGGAGCAGTTCAAGCGGGCTGCCCAGCTCGGTGTCGAGGCATCGATGGGTCCCTTCCAGTTCCTTTTTTGGGGCGACCTACTCGACGGGACGCTCTTTGCCCCCGAGATCGGCTCCCAGTGGCAGGCCATCGGTGATGCGTTCGCCGCCGGGCTCGAGGTGTCCTTCCACAACGATGGATCGGTGACGCCGCCCAACGTGCTGCTCAACATCCAAGGCTCCGTCACCCGGACTACCAACTCGGGCACCATCCACGGAGCGAACCAGAAGATCACTCTCGACCAGGCGCTCCGCGCAGTGACCATCAACGGTGCCCGCCAACTCGCCATCGATGACAAGGTCGGCTCGCTCGAAGTCGGCAAGCAAGCCGACCTGGTCGAGCTCTCGATGGATCCCTATGCCGCCGCCCCCCTTCGAGTCGCCACGCAGGTGTCGGTCCTCGGCACCTGGGTGGGGGGCCGGCGCATCGACCTCGAAACCTTCGAAGCAGAGGTGGCGGCCATGGACCCAGCACCGCACCGGGCGCTGGCGAAGCCCAATCAGCACGCCTGTTGTTGACGAAGGACGGGTCGGGTCGGCAATGGGCGCGAAGGGCACGGTGACGGCGAGAGGCGCAACGACGCTGCCGTCAGCAAGCTCGTGGGCCGTCCCATTCCTCGGTGTGCTCGGGGCGATCCAGGGTGCTGCCCCAAACATCGCCAGCACCGCGTTGGTGGGCGCCAGCCGCGGCCTCCACATGGCGGGCGGCACCCTGGCACTGGCGTCGAGTGTCGCCACGCTCTCGACGGCGGCAACGGTGATCTCCACCGGCCTCCTTGCTGACCGGCTCGGTCGCCGGCGGGTGCTCATGGTGGGGCTGCTCATTGCGGCGCTCGGCGACCTGATGGTCGCGCTGGCGCCCACGACGTCGACCTACCTCCTCGGCCGGGCCATCGCCGGCGTTGGTCTCGGTGCCGTGTTCGGCGCGGCCTTCGCGTACATCCGAGCGGTCGCCAAACCCGGAAAGCTGCCGGCCGCCGTCGGTATCTTCTCTGCGGTCATCGGCCTCACCTCGCTCGTCCTCACGTTCGTCGGCGGCAGTCTCGCCGGCATCGACTGGCGCTTGGCGTTCCTGGTGGCTCCCGCCATGTCCCTGGTGTGCTTCGTGCTGGTGCCGCTGGTCCTGCCGAAGGAAGCGCGTGTGGTCGGGACCTCGACCGACGCCCTCGGACAAGTGCTCCTCATCGTCGGGATCATCGCCTTCCTCTACGGCGTCAGCGAGCTTGGTCGCAGCCTGACCAGCCCCCGGACCCTGCTCTCGCTCTTGGCCGGCGCCGTGATCATCGGCGCGTTCTTCGTCCACGAGTCGAGGGACGAGCACCGATTCTTCCCGGTGAGCCTGTTCCGCTCACCCATGTTCCTCGCTGCCATCTGCGCCGGATTCATCTACAACTTCGGTCAGGCTGTCGCTTTCCTGCAGGTCACCAACCTCTGGCAGTACGTAAACGGTCTCAAGACCGCCCAGGTCGCGCTCTGGCAGCTTCCCTTGACGGGGGCCGGCATCGTCGCCGCGCTGATCGTGGGTCGAATGATGACGAGGGGGATGACCAACAGGTCGGCCCTTCTCGCCGGCACCGCCATCACCGCCGCCGGATTCGTCTTCCTGGCTGCGCTCCACGGTTCGACGAATCTTGTGGGCTTCCTCCCCGGGCTGGTCCTTGTCGGGGCGGGTGTCATCACTTGTGCGGTGCCCTACGGCAATCTCATCATCGAAGAGGCCCCCCCGAAGTACTTCGGTCCGGTGACCAGCTCGCGCACGACGATCGGTCAGTTCTTCTTCGCCATTGGTTTCTCGATCTCGACGGTGGCCATCGACAAGCTCACGGTCGGGGGAACCTTGCACCGGCTGTCGGCGGCTGGGGTGCCGCCGACGCAAACCAGCACGGGACTCGACGCGGTGACGGCGTACGCGGCGAAGAGCACAGCGCCCACCACTTCCCTCGGCCACCAAGCCCTCGGCGACGCCCTTGTCTCCTACGGGAACGCGTTCGCCGTCATGATGCTCATCGCCGCAGCCGTCTGCGTCCTCGCAGGGGTGGTCGGCTTCTACCTGCTCCGGCGTGAGGGGGAGTCGTCCACCACGACGGAGCCCGCCCCGGCGGCTGCAGCCGCGTGAGGCCGGGTTGACCGGCGATACCCGCAGGGAGTTTCAGGTCACGAGCGACTAGAAACGTCCCTCAGTAGTGGGCTGTCCTTCTCGCAGGTGATGAGCCTTCCCCGCTCGTCCTTCTCGGACAGTTCGGCGTCGAGGCGCTCGAGCACACGCTTGCAGACGCTCGGAGGTTGGCCCATCCACGTCAGCGTGGCAAACACGAGGATGCCGGCATTGCGTGCGCGCCCTCTCTCGGATGGCGGGCCACGCGTCACCGTGGCCCATGTCCAACTCCACGCCGGGTCTCACCCCGTGTGCCACCACGAGGGTGGCCTCGCCCTCGACGTCGCGCTCGGCCAGGCGGCGAGAACCTGGCTGAGGCCGCACACGAGTGCGACGGCGTGGAGTTGGTTGACGGGCATGGCTCGGGCATTCTCCCTTCCCGGGCCTCTGCTCCCAACTGGGGGCACACGGGGGAGGACCCGAGGCGGGTGCTCGCAGCGCGATGCCTCCGCCCGATGGCGAACTTGTTCGTAACGAACATGTTCGTTACGATGACAGCATGCCGATCATCGCCCCTCGCAGTCGCCGCGAACGTCCCGCGAAGCCGTCACTGAGCCGGGACGGGATCATCGAGACCGCCGTCGCCCTCATGCGCGAGGAGGGTCTCGAACGCGTCACCATGCGGCGCCTCGCCGCAGCGCTCGACACCGGACCTTCCTCCCTCTACGTCTACGTCCGCAACACTGCCGAGCTCCACGCCGCCGTGCTCGACGAGCTACTCGGGTCTGTCGGGCTGAAGGCGGGAGTGACGTCCGAGGGGTGGGACAATGTCGTGGTCCGCGTGCTCGGGTCTTACACCGGCATCCTGATCGAGCACCCCGCCCTGGCCCGGTCCGCACTCGTCACTCGCCCATCGGGACCGAACTACCTCGCCCTTGTCGAGCGACTGCTGAGTTTGCTTCGAGAAGGGGGCGTTGCCGATCCACAGTCCGCATGGGGGGTGGACCTCCTGCTGCTCTTCGCCACATCGATCGCACTCGAACACGGCACCCGGGGACTGACGCTCGACGACGGCGAGGACCAGGAAGCATTGGCCGAAGCACTCCGTCAGGCCGATGCCACGGGGTATCCCACTATCGCCGCCCTCGGCGATGACCTGCTCTCAGGTACTCCCGAGGCCCGCTTCGAATGGCACGTCCGGGTGCTGCTCGCCGGCATCGCCCTGACCGCCCGTCCGGCCCGAGAGGCCGGGAACGCAGGTCCGGGACTGCCATGACCCGCGCCGGCTTGCCCGACGTCACCGAGATCCCCGCAGCCGAGAATGCGCCCGACCCGACCCGCCTGACGCCGCGCCTCCGGGCCATCCTCGCCGTCGTGCTCCTCGCCGACATCTTGGACCTCATGGATTCGACGATCACCACCATCGCCGCGCCGTCGATCGCCCGGCAGCTCGGCGGGGGAGAGTCACTTATCAAGTGGCTCGGGGCTAGCTACGCCCTGGCCATGGGCGTGTTGCTTGTCGTCGGGGGTCGCCTCGGCGACCGCTTTGGCAAGCGCCGGGTGTTTCTCATCGGCATGACCGGATTCACGGCTGCCTCGGCCATGTGCGGCCTGTCCGTCGATCCGGCGATGATCATCGTGGGCAGGCTCATCCAGGGGGGCTTCGGTGCCCTCATGATTCCCCAGGGGATCAGCATCCTCATGACCTCCTTCTCAAGGCCGCAGTTCCCACGGGCGGTCAGCGCGTTCGGACCGGCCATGGGGGTCTCGGCCATCCTCGGACCGATCGCGGCGGGTTTCATCATCTCGGCCAACATCGGCGGGCTCGATTGGCGCCCGGTCTTCTTGATCAACATCATCCTCGGTCTCGTCGGGCTGCTGGCAGCCTTCACGTTGCTTCCCCGTGACCGGCCCCAGTCCAGCGAGGCGATCGACGCCATCGGCGCGGTGCTGCTCGGCACCTCGATGCTCGCCCTCATCTTCGGCCTCATCCAAGGTTCCACCGACGGGTGGAGAGGCGTTCCGGTCGTGAGCCTGGTCGCCGGGGTGCTGCTTTTTGCAGCCTTCGCCGTTCGACAGCAGCGGGCCCCCAACCCATTGATCGTGACCTCGCTGCTCAAGAACAGAGGGTTCACTTCCGGGATGCTCCTGGGCCTGGGTTTCTTCTCCGCGGTGAGCGGGCTTGCCTACGTCATCTCTTTGTTCTTCCAGCTCGTCCTCCACCTGAGCCCGGCACACGCCTCGCTCGGCCTGGCGCCGGTGATGGTCGGCATCATCGCCGCTTCCATAGTGTGTCGACCGCTGCTGACTGTCCTCGGCCGACGGCTTGTCGTCCTCGGGCTTTCCACCACATTGGTCGGTACGATCGGCCTCTGGCTCACGGTTCTCGCCAAGGGCACCTCGGTGTCGCCCTGGCTCGCCGCCCCGTCACTGCTGGTCCTCGGCATCGGGATGGGCGCCTGCTTCTCGAGCATCTATGAAGTGGCCCTTGGTGACGTCGCCAAACACGAGGCCGGAAGTGCCAGCGGCTCCCTCAGCGCCGTGCAGCAGCTCGCCGGAGCAATCGGCTCAGCCATCGTCACCACTGTCTTCTTCAGCATCCTGCGTGAGGGCGGCGGCGTGCGGGCCATGACGGTCAGCGTCCTCGTCGTGGCCTGTGTAGTCGTGCTCTGCCTCGGGCTCGTCTGGCTCCTGCCGCGAGCGGCGCCGGTCGACCAGTTGGACCTGTAGGCCTCGCCTCACGAAGCAGTGCGGCCGCTATCTTCCTGCACCGGACGCGCAGCACCGCACAGACACCAATCGATGACAGAGCCACGAGGTCAATACGGCGGTTCTGAGCCGCCCGGGTCAGGCCACCGCCTGGCGAAACACGTCGGTTGCCCATGCCACGACCACGGTGCACAGTGGGACGAGCACCGCGAACGCCTGCCTGACCGCCGAGCGGAGCGAACGCGCCCGCCGGTGTCCTCAGAGTCGCCAGGTTGCGGTCACCCAGGCCGGGGTGGTCTTCTTGGACCAGCGCGGGACGCCTCGTGCGACCCCAAATCGAAGTGGAGCACCGGTGACTGACTCGACCATCATCTACACGCACACCGATGAGGCGCCGGCACTGGCGACGTATTCGTTGCTACCGGTGATCCAGGCCTACGCCGCGACCGCTGGCGTGCACGTGGAGACCCGTGACATCTCCCTTGCGGGTCGGATCATCGCCAGCTTCCCCGAGTGGCTCGAAGCGGACCAGATCATCGCCGACGACCTCGCGGAGCTGGGCGAGCTGGTCAAGACGCCCGAGGCGAACGTCATCAAGCTGCCCAACGTGTCCGCCTCCAGCCCGCAGTTGAAGGCGGCGATCGCCGAGTTGCAGGCGCACGGCTATCCGTTACCCGACTTCCCCGAAGAACCGAAGTCCGACCTCGACCACAACATCCGCAACCGCTACGACCGGGTCATGGGAAGCGCCGTGAACCCGGTGCTGCGGCAGGGCAACTCGGACCGGCGGGCGCCTGCCTCGGTCAAGAACTACGCCAAGGCCCACCCCCACAAGATGGGAGCCTGGACGCCTGCGTCGAAGACGGACGTGGCGACGATGGCATTCGGCGACTTCCGCTCCACCGAGCGCTCCGCGGTGCTCGCCGAGGCCGGCTCGCTGCGCATCGAGCTGCAGACCGAGAGCGGCGCCACCAAGGTGCTGCGTGCGTCGGTGCCCGTGCTGGCGGGCGAGGTCGTCGACGCGGCGGTCATGCGTGTGGCGCCGTTGCGCGAGTTCCTCACCGCACAGATCGCCAGAGCCAAGGCCGACGACGTGCTCTTCTCGGTGCACCTCAAGGCCACGATGATGAAGATCTCGGACCCGATCATGTTCGGGCATGTCGTCGAGACCTTCTTCCCCGCCACCTTCGACCGCTACGGTGACGCGCTCGCCGCTGGCGGACTCAGTCCCAACAACGGGCTCGGCGGCATCTTCAAGGGCCTGGCGTCGCTGCCGGCGGGCGAGGAGATCCGGGCGTCCTTCGATGCCGAGCTGGCGGAGGGGCCGGCCCTCGCCATGGTCGATTCCGACCGCGGCATCACCAACCTCCACGTCCCGAGCGACGTGATCGTCGACGCCTCCATGCCGGCCATGATCCGAAGCTCGGGGCACATGTGGGGCCCAGACGGCAAGGAAGCCGACACCTTGGCCGTCATCCCCGACAGCAGCTATGCGGGCGTCTACCAGGTCGTCATCGACGACTGCCGGGCGAACGGCGCCTTCGATCCGGCGACCATGGGCTCGGTGCCCAACGTCGGCCTTATGGCAGAGGCAGCAGAGGAGTACGGCAGCCACGACAAGACCTTCGAGATCCCGACCGCCGGCACGGTGCGCGTCGTCGACACCGCCGGCACCGTCGTCCTCGAACAGCCGGTCGCCGGCGGAGACATCTTCCGCATGTGCCAGACGAAGGATGTGCCGATCCGCGACTGGGTCAAGCTCGCGGTGAAGCGGGCCCGGGCCACGGGAGCCCCCGCCGTGTTCTGGCTCGACGAGGGGCGCGCCCACGACGCCATCCTCATTACAAAAATCGCCCAGTACCTGCCCGAGCACGACACCAGCGGCCTCCAGATCGAGATCATGTCGCCGGAGCAGGCAACGGCATTCTCGCTCGAGCGCATTCGCCGTGGCGAGGACACGATCTCGGTCACCGGCAATGTGCTGCGTGACTACCTGACCGACCTGTTCCCGATCCTCGAACTCGGCACGAGCGCCAAGATGCTTTCCGTCGTCCCGCTCATCGGCGGTGGAGGCCTCTTCGAGACCGGAGCCGGGGGGTCGGCTCCGAAGCACGTCCAGCAACTGCTGAAGGAGAACTACCTGCGCTGGGACAGCCTCGGTGAGTTCCTGGCGCTCGCAGTGAGCTTCGAGCAGCTGGCCCAGAGCACCGGGAACGCCCGAGCGCAGATCCTCGCCGACACGCTCGACCGCGCGACCGGCACCTTCCTCGATCGGGACAAGTCGCCGACCCGCCGAGTTGGCGGCATCGACGACCGAGGTAGCCACTTCTACCTGGCGCTCTACTGGGCCGAGGAACTGGCCGAGCAAACCGATGACCCGGAGCTGGCCCAGGCGTTCAGGGCCCTCGCCACCGCGTTGGCCGAGGAGGAGGAGGCCATCGTCGGCGAGCTGTTGGCGGTCCAGGGCTCGCCGGTCGACATCGGCGGCTATTACCAGCCGGACCCCGCCGAGGCCGCAGCCGTCATGCGCCCGTCGAAGACCTTCAACGAGACCATCGCCACCCTCGGCTGACGGATCGAGCCGCGTCGGGCGCCGATCGAGCCGCCGCACCGTTCGGTGGTGCCCCCGGGTGGGTATATCGAGCGTGGACGGCGAGGAGCCCACGAGAGCGGTCGTGCGCCGGCTGGGCACCGACGAGAGGAGCGGTAGATGGCTGAAGAAGCAGCACGAGCGGTGCGGTTCGACCACTACGGGGGGCGAGATGTCCTCTACGTCACCGAGGTGCCGATGCCGACACCGGGACCGGGGGAGGTCGTCGTCGCCGTGCGGGCTGCGGCCATCAACCCGGGCGAGGCGTCGATCCGCTCCGGAGCGCTCGCCGCCCGATTCCCCTCCACGTTCCCATCGGGGGAGGGGAGCGATCTGGCCGGCGTCGTGACATCCGTCGGCGACGGCGTCGGCGAGTTCTCGGTGGGCGACGAGGTACTGGGCTTCTCTTGGAGCCGTTCGAGCCACGCCACCCACGTCGCAGTCCCGACGAGCCAGCTGATTCGAAAGCCTCCGGCTTTGAGCTGGGAGGTGGCGGGGTCGCTCTACGTGGTCGGTTGCACGGCGTATGCGGCCGTCCGGGCCATCGACGTGAAGGAGGGTGAGACCGTCGCCGTCTCGGCGGCCGCGGGTGGAGTCGGGACCGTCGTCGTGCAACTGCTGGCCCTGCACAAGGCGGCGGTCGTCGGTATCGCATCGCCGGACAACGCCGAATGGCTCATCGCCCACGGAGCCGTCCAGGTCTCCTACGGTGAGGGGCTCGCGGAGCGGCTGCTGGCCGCCGCGCCGAACGGCATCGATGCGTTCATCGATCTCTTCGGTCCCGAGTACGTGCAGCTCGCGGCCGACATCGGGATCCCTCCCGACCGCATCGAGACCATCATCTCCTACGAGAAGGCAGCCGAGATCGGGGCAAAGGCAAAGGGCAGCGGGGACGCCTCCACCACCGAGGTTCTCACCGAGATGGCCGACCTGGTGGCCTCGGGCGCGATCGAGATTCCCATCGCCGCGACCTATCCCTTGGACAAGGTGGTTGACGCCTTCGAACAGCTCGAACAGCGCCACACCCGCGGAAAGATCGTCCTGATCCCCTAATCCCTGGTCAGAAGGCCTCGTGTCCTCGTCGGGAGCCGGTGACGAACGCCCGAGGTTCTGGGTGGATCGGACATCTGAAGAGCTGTGGGGCGAGCCGATCTGTGTCGCGGCCGCCCTCGGCCCGGGGAAGTCAGGTAGGTTGGCCGGCGGAAGCGACGAAGGCGGTGGCCACGAATGGTGACGGCGACGGTTGAAGAGGAAGAAGCTGAGCGAGCCCACGGCGCACCGTCGGTCTTCCTCCGCTCGCTCGAGTGGCGTGCTGGCCTCGAGTACGGCGCCATGCTCACGAGCTACCCAGCGCTGCGCATGGCGCCACATGGCGACGGCCATCCGGTGCTCGTTCTCCCAGGGCTCGGCGGGGGTGACCGCTCGACGCGACCGCTGCGCTCGTATCTCGACGAGCTGGGGTACTCCAGCTACGGCTGGGGACTCGGGGTCAACTTCGGGCCGACCGACAAGGTCCTCGATCGGTTGCCCGAGCGGCTGGCGGACCTGGGCGGCCACCACGATGAGCCGGTCAGCCTGATCGGTTGGAGCCTCGGCGGCATCTATGCGCGCGAACTGGCACGCCGCGAACCGGCCGCCGTCCGCCAGGTCATCACGCTCGGCTCGCCGTTCAACCAGGCGCAGCAGCGGGCCACCCATGCCACACGCGTCTACGATGCGCTCGGCCGCTTCCACAGTCCGCGCCTGAGCGACGAGGTGCCAGCGGGCGTCGAGCGCCTACCCCTGCCGGTCCCCGCGACGTCGATCTTTACGCGCACCGACGGGGTCGTGGCCTGGCAGTCGTGCATCCAAGAACCCGACGGGCGCCACGAGAACGTCGAGGTGTGGGGCAGCCATGTCGGGCTCGGCGTGAACCCAGCCGTGCTGTTCGTGATCGCGGACCGTCTGGCGCAGCCCCAGGGCACGTGGGAGCCCTATCGACCGATGTCCACCCTGGAGCGATTCCTCCCGCCACTGCACCCGTACCGCAGCTGACCAGCTGCAGCGGCGACGGCGCTCGCTGCATGCGTCGCTCCGGGAAGTGAGGGTCCGCTTCGCTAGCATTTCCCCCAGTGGCCCTTCCGGAGACCCACCTGTTCAGTTCGGACCTCGAGCCGTACCGGCGAGAGCTGACGGGCTACCGCTATCGGATGCTCGGTTCGGGATTCGAGGCCGAAGACGCCGTACAAGAGGCGATGCTGCGTGCCTGGCGCCATGCAGACGGCTTCGAAGAGCGCTCGAGCGTTCGGTCGTGGCTCTATCGCATCGCGACCAATGTCTGCATCGACATGCAGCGCCATGTGCAACGCCGTGCTCGCCCGATGGACATGGGCCCCGCGTCGCACCCACGTGAGTCGCTCCTTCGCCCGACGTTGCCCGAATCCACCTGGGTGACGCCCATTCCGGACTCGCTCGCCGCGCCCGAGGGCGCAGACCCGGCCGAGATCGCCCAATACCGCGACTCGGTGCGCCTCGCGTTCGTCACGGCGCTGCAGCACTTGCCGGGGCGCCAGCGCGCCGCACTGATCCTCTTCGAGGTGCTCGGCTGGCCGGCGGCCGAAGTCGCCGAGCTCCTGGACACGACCGTGCCGGCCGTCAACAGTGCCCTCCAACGCGCCAGGGCCACGCTGGCCGCCCGCCCGTCGAACCAGCCGGTCCGCGTCCTCGACGGTGGGGACGCTGAGCTCCTCGACCGGTATGTGGACGCATTCGAGCACTACGACATCGAGCGACTGGTGGCGCTGCTGCGCGAGGACGCCGTCCAGTCGATGCCGCCCTTCGAGTTGTGGATCGCTGGTGCGTCCGACATCGGCAAGTGGATGCTCGAGCCGGGCCCGAGCGCGTGCCGAGGCTCTCGGCTGTTGCGCACCTCGGCCAACGGGTGCCCGGCATTCGGTCAATACCGACCGAACCCTTCCCCGCAGCTTCGACCCATGGGCACTGCAAGTCCTCGAGATCTCGGATGCGAAGATCACGGGGATGCACTTCTTCCTGTCGCTCTTGGAGCCCGAGCGGCTCTTCCCGCAGTTCAGGCTGGCACTCCATCTCGAGCCCTGAGAGGGGGCGCCGGATGGTCCGCCTCGATCCGAGCGTGGACGGATCGCGCCAGGAGCGATGAGTTTCGTGCTCGGGCCCCGTCAAAGGACTTGACTGGAAGCCCGAGCAAAGGAGCAGGACCATGACCACCCGTGACAGTGCCCCAATCGGATCGCCGTGCTGGGCGGACCTCTGGACGTCCGACGTGGAGGGGAGCGCCAGATTCTACGGCAGCGTCTTCGGCTGGGAGGCGCTCGAGCCGAGCCCCGAGTTCGGTGGCTACTTCATGTTCGCCCGCGACGGCGTGCCCGTAGCCGGCGGCATGGGTGACATGGGTGACATGGCAGCCGACAACGCGTGGAGGGTGTATCTCGCCACCGACGACATCGCCAAGGCGGTCGATGCAGCTGAGGCTGAAGGGGCACAGATCGTGGTTCCAGCCATGCCGGTCGCCGACCTCGGGCAGCAGTCCGTGCTCGTCGACCCGACGGGTGCTCGCCTCGGCATGTGGCAGGCCGGGACGTTCCCAGGGTTCACCGTCCTCGGCGAGCCTGGCGCTCCGAGCTGGTTCGAGCTGCACACCCGGGATCACGCACGCGCCGTCGCCTTCTACCGGTCCGTCTTCCACTGGGATGTGGACGTTGTGAGCGACACCGACGAGTTCCGCTACTGCACGATGCGCGATCCCGCAGGTGATGGGGAGCTCGCCGGGATCATGGATGCTTCGGGTTTCCTGGCCGACGGTACGCCGTCGACTTGGTCGATCTACTGGGAGGTCGATGATGTCCACGGCACGCTTGCCAAGGTGGAAGAGCTCGGCGGCTCGGTAGTGCTGCAGGCCGAAGACACTCCCTACGGACGGCTTGCGGTCGCCGCGGACCCTTCCGGCGCCCAGTTCAAGTTGCGGACAAGTCCCCGCTAGATTCCCGATCTCGACAAGAAGGAGAGCGATGCTCGATTTGGAGCCGGCGACGCGCGCGTTCAGCGACCTGTTGGCGGGCGTGCGCGACGACCAGCTGGCAGACCCAACACCGTGCGCCAGGGCATGCCTCGGCGATCTGATCGATCATGTCGATGGCGTGTCGATCGCCTTTTGCGCTGCCGCCAGGAAGGTACCGCTCGCTGAGAGTGCCCAACCCCCCACGGCCGATGTGGCCCGACTCGACGCCGACTGGCGATCGCAGGTCCCCGAGCGGCTCGCTGGCCTGAGCGCTGCGTGGGGCGACGAGGACGCGTGGGCCGGGCTGACCAGTGCGGGCGGCATCGAGCTCCCCGCCGAGGTCGCCGGGGTGGTGGCCCTGAACGAGGTGATCGTCCACGGGTGGGACATCGCCGTGGCGAGCGGCCAGCACATGTCGTGCGACCCACACCTTGCCGAGGAGGCTTTTGCGTTCGTGCAGTCGACGGTCGCTGCCCACCCGCACGGCAGCGCGGGCCTGTTCGGTGCACCGGTGCCGGTTCCCGATGCGGCGCCCCTGATGGAGCGTCTCATCGGCTTGACCGGCCGCGACCCGGCCTGGCGCCCGGCACGTGGCTGACCGGTTGACGAAAAAAGGCGTGGAAGAGTTCGCTGCAGTCGCCGCGGAGCACGTGGGCGACGACAAGGTGCCGGGGTTGGTGGCACTCGTCGCGTGCGGTGAGCAGACGCACGTCGAGGCGCTCGGATCCCTGTCCGTCGGCGGGCCGCCGGTGGAGCGGGACTCGCTGTTCCGGATCGCATCGACCACGAAGCCGCTCACCGCTGCGACGACGCTGGCGTTGGTGGGCGAAGGCCAGTTCGAACTCGACGAGCCGGTGGAGCGGCTGCTGCCAGAGCTCAGCCACCCCGAGGTCCTGCGCCGGATGGACGGACCTCTCGAGGACACCGTTCCGACGCACCGTCCGATCACGGTGCGTGACCTTCTCACCTTCACCTTCGGGTTCGGCATGGCGCTCGAGACGTTCATGGCGCCCGAACCATGGCCGATCGTGACGGCAAGCGAGGAGCTCCACCTTTGCACGCTCGGACCTCCCGACCCCCAAGTCCAACCTGATCCCGACACCTGGATCGCCGCGCTCGGCTTCCTGCCACTGCTCGCGCATCCCGGAGAGCGGTGGCTGTACAACACCGGAGCGTCGGTCCTCGGGGTCCTCGCTGCGCGCGCCGCCAGGGAGCCCTTCGCCGACGTGCTCCGTACACGGGTGCTCGAGCCCCTCGGGATGAGCGACACGTCCATGTGGACGACCGAAACCGAACGACTTGCCACCTCCTACATCCCGACGGACCACGGCCTCGAGGTCGGCGACCCGCCCGATGGAGCGTGGAGCAAGCAGCCCGCCTTCGGCGATGCGGCGTCGGGCCTCGTCTCGACAGCTGACGACCTGCTCGCCTTCGCCCGCATGTTGTTGCGCGGCGGATCGCCCGTGCTCAGCGAAACTGCCGTCGAGGAGATGACGAGCGACCAGCTCACCGCTGAGCAAAAAGAGCGCGACGGCCACGGCGTGCTCTTCGGCCGCAGCTGGGCGTTCTGTCAGTCGGTGATCACCCACGGACCGCGCCGCGGCGCCTTCGGGTGGGACGGGGGGCTCGGCACCTCCTGGTTGGTCGACCCCTCGCGGGACCCGGCGGTGATCGTGCTCACCCAACGCATGTTCGAGAGTCCTGAGCCGCCGCGGGTCCACACCGCCATACAGGACGCTGCCTACCGGGCTCTCCGTTGAACCGTCCGCCAAGGGGTGCGCCCTGAAGGCCCTCTGGCTTGCCTCTGGCAGCGAGCAGCATCGGCGCCCCTTTGCCCGAAGCACGTCGTCGAGCGGTGCTCGACATCCTCGCCTATGCGGTGCGGCAGCTGTCGCCTACCACGGGCGCCGTTGCGGGCGGCCGGTCGAGATCGGCCCGCTGACCTGACGTCGGCGGGACACGCCGGACCCGCCGAACCCGCTGAACCGTCGCGCCGGCCCGGCGGGATCCCCCCCCGTCGACATGGCCGGGCGTATGTCCAACGCACGCCGGGCGCGACGGCGCCGAGTGGCCTTCGACCGCCGGTCCGATATGGCCAACTTCGCCACCGGGATCGGCAATCCGCGGTTCATGAAGAGGAAACATCAAAAACAAGCCGACCCTGTTATCTTTGTCACAAATTCCTCAGCTGCAGTGAAAAGGAAGTGGTCAGGCAGTACTGCACGGTGCATCGGTAATCCAAGAATCGGGGGTTGGTTAACGATGGTAACGACGAACGAACCGCAGACGCCGCAGACGCTGACAGAGGCGGGGCTCGGTGCCGAAGGGCTGAACCGAGACGTCGGCTTACTCGGTCTCCTCTGGGCATCCGAGGGATCCATCATCGGATCTGGCTGGCTCTTCGCCGGCTTCGTGGCGGTCACCATCGCTGGGCCCTCAGCGCTCATCTCGTGGGGCATCGCCTCGGTCATCGTCATCCTCCTGGCCCTGGTCCATGCCGAGCTAGGGGGCCTCTTTCCGGTGACCGGCGGGACCAGCCGGTTCCCGCACTACGCGTTCGGCAGCCTGGCGGGAGCCACCTTCGGATGGTTCGCCTACCTGCAAGCGGCCACCGTGGCCCCGATCGAGGTGCTGGCGGCCATCCAGTACATGTCGAGCGCCTCGTGGGCCTCAGGTTGGTACAACCCCAGTAAGGGCACCCTCTCGGGAACGGGCATCGCGGTGGCCGTGGGATTGATGGTCGTGTTCGTCATCATCAACCTGATCGGCGTCCGTTGGTTGGCCAACTTCAACACCGGGGTCACCACGTGGAAAGTGGCGATCCCCGTATTGACGGTGATCGTCTTCTGCCTCTTCCACTTCCACGCCCACAACTTCACGGCGGGTGGCGGCTTCTTCATCCCGGGTCACGACGGCGGTGTCCACGCCATCTTGGAGGCGATCGCCGCCGGGGGCATCGTGTTTGCCCTGCTTGGCTTTGAACAGGCCGTCCAGCTCGGAGGGGAAAGTAGGAACCCCCAGCGGGACCTGCCCCGATCGGTGATCGGCTCGATCCTCATCGGAGCGGCGATTTACATCTTGGCCCAATTCGCCTTCATCGGTGCCTTGAACCCGGCCACCATCGCCCACTACCACACGTGGACCAACCTGGCGACGGACGCTGGGTTGGCACAGGCGCCGTTCTACACGGTGGCCAAGGTCGCGGGAATCGCCTGGCTGGCTTGGATCCTGCGCATCGACGCCGTGATCTCGCCGGCGGGGACCGGGTTGATCTACCTCACGTCGGCCTCTCGGATCGGCTTCGGCCTCTCCAGAAACGGTTACGTCCCCGAAGCGTTCGAGAAGAGCAGTCCGAAAACGAAGATCCCGGTGTTTGGTGTCATCATCACGGCTCTCATTGGCCTGCTTTTCCTGCTCCCGTTCCCGAGCTGGGCCGCCCTGGTGGCCGTTGTGACAAGCGCCTCGGTGCTCATGTACGCCGGTGCCCCGTTGGCACTTGGAGCCCTTCGATTGAGCAAGCCCGAGCTGGCTCGCGTCTACAGCCTGCCCGCCGCCAAGGTCTTGTCGCCCCTCGCCTTCGTGTTTGCCAACTTCATCGTCTACTGGTCCGGGTGGTCTACCTACTCCACCTTGATGGTCGCAATGGTCATTGGCTACATCTTGATGGCCGTGTCGAGGTGGCTCAACCTCAACCCGAACCAGCCGAAGATCGACTGGGGGGCAGCCAAGTGGATCTTTCCCTACCTGATCGGGCTCGGCATCATCTCCTACTTCGGTGACTTCACCGGTGGGGTGGGCGCCGGTGCGGGATCGATCTTCAATGGCATTGGCGGACTCACCGGCAAGGTCGTCGGGGGTCACGGTGATCTGCCGCTCTACTGGGACCTCCTCGTGGTCGCCGTCTTCAGCCTGGTCATTTACTTCGTGGCCATCGCCAGCCGGCTTCCCGAGGCCGAGGTAGACGTCTACGTCCGCGACGTCTACCCCCCGCCGATCAGCTGATCGAGACGGGAGGCCTTCCGGGTCCGCACTCGCAGAAAGGGCCGGCCCTCGCGGGTCGGCCCTTTTGCATCATCGATGGCTCGACGGACATCCGCGGTCGTGGCCCGGTCAGGGCTGGGTTGCCGACTGGCCGGGGTAGAGCAGCCGCTGGTGGGCGGCGGCGATGAGCCCGACGGTTCGTATCCCGAAGTGCGAGAAGCCACAGGCGAGGGCGAAGCTGACTGCGGCGAAGACGAAACCCACCGGATTGCCGACGAGCGCGAAACCGTCGGTCACTAGGTTCATGATCAGCGCGCCGACGAAGCAGGCCCACATCCGGCCGACCACCTGGCGCCCCGGGTCCCCGGGCGCAAAGCAATCCCGAATGGCCTGGTAGGGAAACCAGAAATTGACGATCGGGATGAACCATCCGCCGACCCCGAGGCCGGGGGACCGACGTGCTGGGAGGTGGAGGAGTTGTGCGGTCTTGGCGGCGTGGAACTGCCAGATGCACAGCGCCACATAGAAGGCAGCCTCGACGAGCAAGGTGAGCTGGGACGCGAGCGCCAAGCGGCTCGACTGCGTTGGCAGCACCGGGGTGACGCCGGTCGGTGTGGTCCTGATCACGTCGTAGGCGTGCCGGAACCACGAGGCCTCCGCCCAGACCGTCAGCAGCTGGGCGACGGCGACGAGGACAAACGCGAGAAAGGCGAGCTTGCCCCACGGCACCGTCTTCATCTCGCTGCTGAAGCGGTCGTACACCGACGGCACAGCGCGAGCCGGCTGGTACGCCGGGTAGGCGGTGGCCAGATAGGCCTCGGGTGCCGAGGGAGCTGGTGCCGACGTGTGCTCCGTCCAGGCACTCCCGTCCCACCATCGCCATGCCGTCGTGCCCGAGGGATCGGGATACCAACCCCTCGGGATCGGGGTCGACCCCGTCGAACTCATGGGCGCACGGTAGTGCCTGCCACCACAGAACCCACGCCCGGGTTGTGCGTAATGGCATGATCTCGGTAGCGAATCCGTCCCACGGGCAGTTGGCGGCACTTCCCGGTGCGAGATCGCAGCAGTTGCAGCGCACTGCGCTGTGGGAAGTCGAGCTTCATGACGCAGTACCTCGAGCGGCCTCGTCCCCACCCGAGAGCTATCACGTGGGTCGGGGCCTCGTCGCTCGCCCTCGGTGGGAGTAACCAATCCATCTTCCTCATCGGGGCCCTGCTGGCCACCCAAGGAAGTGGGGCCGTGCCGCTTCTGGTGGTGGGGCTCGGTCTCGCCTACATGGCAACGCCCGGGTGGATCGAGCTCTCCTGCATGTTCCCCAACCGTGTGGGTGGCATCGCGGTACCCGGTCATCGTGAAGCCCCGTCATGCCGGCGGCGGCCGGGGCGTCGCCCTCGTCGCTTCACCCGCCGAGCTGGCGGCCTGCGCAGCGGAGCCCGACCTACTCGTGCAGGACTATCTTCCGGGCGACGAATACTCGATCGACGTCCTGGCGGACCACTTGGGTCGGGTCCACGCGTGCGTTCCCCGTGTCCGGGTGCGGGGCGACTCGGGGGCATCGGTGGCCGGCTACACGCTGCGCGATCGCGACCTCGAGCGATTCGGCCGCCTGGTGGTCGAGGTCCTGGGCCTTCCCTTCATCTCGAACGTCACGGTCCGCCGCGATGTCGATGGACGCCCGTCGCTGCTCGAGGTCAACCCGCGGGTCCCCGCCACGCTGGCGCTCACGGCGGGCGCCGGGGTGGACATGGCGAGCATGGCGGTTGATGCACTGCGAGGCCGGCCCATTCCCGCAGGCATCGAGCATCGTGAGGTCGCCGTAGTCTGCTACCTGGCCAGCATGGTGGTCGCCGTCGATGCGATCGTCTCTTCCCCGGCACCCGTGGCGACATGACCGGGTTGCGCCTCGACCAGGACTATCAGGTCCACTCGACGTTCTCGGACGACGCAAAGAGCTCGCTGTTCGAGAACATCCGAGCGGCCGAATCCGCCGGGCTGCGCACGATGTGCCTGGTGGACCACGCCAGAGCTTCGACAGCATGGGTACCCGACATGGTCGATGCGGTCGACGATCTTCGCCCGCGGGCGGGACTCTCGCTCCTCGTGGGTGTCGAGGTCAAAATGCTCGACCGAACGGGGCTGCTCGATTCGCCCGAGCCGGTTGTCGGCGTCGACCACATCCTGATCGCCGATCACCAATACCCGTCTGAGGATGGCCCGGTCCAGCCCACGGACGTGCGCAGGATGCTGGCGGAGGGGTCGCTCCTTCCGGCGGAGGTTGCCGAATGCCTCGTGGAGGCAACGGTAGGTGCAACGGGGAGGCGCGAACGTCCCATCGTCGCCCACCCGTTCAGCTTCCTTCGAAAGCTTGGCCTGCACGAAGACGTGCTCGACCAACGACTCCTTCGCCACTTTGCAGCATGCGCACGACGTGGCGGGGTCGTGGTCGAAGTCAACGAGAAGTGGCGGTGCCCCGGCCCGATGGTCGTCGCCGAACTCTCACGGCAGGGCGTCCGGTTGGTCGCCGGATCCGACAGCCACCAGAGTGGCGGCGTTGGGCAGTTCCGTTACGTGCGCGAAGTCGAGCGCCGGGTGGAGGCCATCGTGGCTCCAGCCCCCACCGTTCGTGAACCCGTGGCGACGGGCGACCTGCGGGGTGATCGGGTGCTCTTGCGACGTGCTGAGCGCGAGGCCAGTCCACGCGCCATGTCAGGCAGGAAGGTTGATGTGCAGCTGGCTGCGCAGCGTTCCCATGACAGCCTGTGACAGCACCTCGCCTCCGCCCGGGGAGATGTGCGTCCCGTCGGGTTCGCGGATGTTGACCTCCTGGCCGTTCGCGGTGATGAACGGGGTGAACTGGCCCTGTGGGGTGCCGAGGATGGTCAAGCTGCTGAGGTAGGTGACAGCGGGGTTCTTTGCCGCATCGGCCTGGTAGATGCTGTCCAGGTTCGCCATGGCGGCGCTCAGGCCGGGGGATTGCATCGGGGGCATGCCGACCCACACGACCTTTGCCCCGGTGGAGGAGGCCAGCGTCATGAAGCTCTGCACCCGCTCTGAGTAGGCGGCGTTCCACGCGGGGGTGCCATAGGGGATGTCGGGAGGACCGGGAAAGTCCTGGGGATCGTTGGCGCCCACCATGATCACGACCACCTGGGGGTCGTACTTGGGGAGATCCGCCTGCAGCTCGGCGGGCCAGTTGTAGTAGTCGGGCCGGGTCAAGCCAGTCGACTCCTTGCCGTCGAGCGTCGCCGTGACGACACCCGTGTTCGCCAGGTCGTTCACGAGCGAGTCCCCGAGGTCGATGCCGAGGGAGTCGCCGACCACGAGGACACGCAACGGCGCGGCTGCTGTTGGGCTCTGGTAGGCGGGGACCGTCGTGCTCGTTGCTGTCGGCGACTGCTTCGGGGCGGTGGTCGGGGTTGGCGACCCGTGGTGGGGCCCCTCGGTCAGTACCGCCGAGCCGTTGCCGGGCTGGTTGCCGCTTCGGCCGATGATCCCGTCGCCGATGGAGACCACGTGGGACAGACCGAGACCGCGGCTGACGGCGGCGATCGGCCCGAGCACGTCGAGCGAGACGGTGCGTCGTGTGCCGACCGGTGAGACCTTGGCGTTGTGCTGGAGGGTTGGTGCGTCGAGCAGCAGCCAGATCCCGAAGGCGGCGAGGGTGATCCAAAGGGCCCGTGTCCAGGTCAGCCTTCGGCGCGCCGGAGAGGGAGGTCCCTGCCGCTCGTCCTCGCTCACAGGGTGCTGATGGATGCTGGTCATGGCAGGGTTCGGGCAGCACCTGACTGGTCACCGCCGCCTCGGTCAATGCTAGATGGAGTCCGGGGGTGCCCGACGTGCAGTCCGCAGATTCCCTGGTCACCGAAGGCTGCGCGCAGGGATGCTCGCACCGGTGCGCTGAAGCCCGCATGGCACGAGGGGCCAAAGTCTGGGCCGTACCATCGCGCCATGAGCCCGCAGGGATCCGACACGCGATCCGCGGGCCGAGAGGGCAGTCGAGTACCGAGCGCCACACGAGGCGAGCGCCAGAGGGAGAGCCGCCGACAGCAGCGCCGTCGGCTCCTCCCCCTGCTGGTGGTGGGCGCAGCGGTCGTGCTCATCGTCGGTGGCCTGGTGGCGTGGAGCCTTCGCAGTCCCTCCACCGCCACCACGGCGGCGCCACGCCCCCCCTCGACGAGTCCCTCGACCACCACGACGACCGCGCCCGCCTATCTCCCACCGGCCGTCGCGACCACGATCGCTCCTCCTCTCGCTGGAGAAGGGCACTGGGCCGTGGCCGATTCTTGGAGCGCAGGCCCACCGGCCGTCATGACCACCACGTTCCGTCCGGACCCGACGCAGCCCACCATCACCGCCTATGTCACCTGGATGCGCAGCGCCACCACCCAACTCGCGTTGTATCCGGGCTACGAGGGCCCTGGTTCGACCCCTCTCAATCGGGGCCCCGAGATGGTGCCCCAGTCGGCATGGCCCAACCTGCTCGCCGCCTTCAATTCGGGCTTCTACGAGTCGGATGCGAGCGCAGGGTTCTACACCCACGGCACGCTCTACTTCCCGATGGTCAACGGCCTGGCCACTGTGGTTTCGTACACGGACGGCACCGTCGACATCGTGGACTGGCAGGGTGGGCCCACCCCGGGTCCCGACATCCTCATGGCACGCCAGAACCTCCCGCTGCTCGTCGATGCCGGGGCGGCGACGGCGGCGGCGGCGGTGCCGAGCCAATGGGGGGTCACCCTCGGTGGCGTGCCGGCAGTCTGGCGGACGGGTCTGGGCGTCGACGCCAAAGGGAATCTGCTTTACGTGGCCGCTTCCGACCAGACCGCGGCCGGCCTGGCTCAGATCCTGATCGACGTCGGCGCCGTCCGTGGGATGCAGCTCGACATCAACCCCGAGTGGCCCATCTTCGTGACCTACGGGGGGGCGGGGGCCGTCTCCCCGACACTGTTCGTCCCCAACCCCAACCAGATACCGAACCGGTTCCTCTACTCGAGCACCAAGGATTTCTTCGCCCTCTTCCAGCGCCTTCCCGGCGATCTCGACCAGCCGTGGTAGGCATCGTGGGGCGATGATGGCGTCGAACGGGGCGCACGGACGGCATCGCCGTCCTCCGAGCCGCTCGGTCTCCTTGTGGCAGCGGGTTGGGCTTGTGTTCGCAGCTCTTCTCATCCTGGCCGCCGCCGGAGTGGCGGTAGCCAAAATGACGGCCTCGAGGGGCACGACGTCGGCGGCCACGACCGCTGGTTCACCGGCGGCGGCCAACGCGACGACCACCACGTCGCAGGGGCCCGGACCGGTGACCATCTCGGCGGTCGGCGACACCGACCTGGGCAACACCCCTGACCTGCCGCCGGACCCGTCGACCTACCTCCAACCAGTGGAGTCCGCCCTGGCTGCACCGATCGTGTTCGGCAACCTGGAGGGCACGCTCACGAACGCCACGACGTCGAAGTGCGCTGCGGGTTCGACTGAGTGCTACGCCTTCCGCAACCCCCCGTCCTATGCCCAGATCTACCGCGCCGCCGGGTTCACCGTCATGAACAGCGCCAACAATCATTCCCACGACTTCGGGGCCCAAGGCGTAGCGGACACCACGGCCGCGCTGACGAGTGCGGGCATCGTCCAGGCGGGGCTCCCCGGCGAGATCGGCCTGGTCACCGTCGGCAAGACGAAGGTCGCGTTCGTCGACTTCGCCCCCTACGCCAACGTCAACAACCTGCTGGATTTTGCGACCGCCAAGACCCTCATCGCCCAAGCGAAAGCCGAAGCGAACATCGTCGTTGTGTACATGCACGCCGGTGCCGAGGGTGCAGCGGCCGACCACGTGACCGGCCAGGAGGAGTACTACGTCGGCGAGGACCGCGGCAATGCCAAGGCATTCGCCCACGCAGCCATCGACGACGGGGCCAACATGGTGATCGCCAGCGGCCCCCACGTCCTGCGAGGGATGGAGGACTACGAGGGCCACCTGATCGCCTACAGCCTCGGGAATTTTGCGGGCTACCAGAACTTCTCCACGGACGGGACACTTGACCTCGGCGGCATCCTGACGGTGACGCTGAGCGGTGAGGGCACCTTCGAGAGCGGGAAGTTCACGTCGACCACCTTCTCGAGTGTGGGCCAACCGTCCGTCGACCCCTCGGGGGCCGCCGCATCGTTCGTCAACCAACTCTCGAACCAGGATTTCGGCGCCGCCGCGGTCACCATCCTCCCGTCGGGACAGTTGGTCCTCCCGGCGGCAGGCTGACGAGACGTCGCTCAGCAGCCGCCGGCCGGACCTGGCGAGCCCGCGCCTGCAGCCGGCTGGTCCACGGTACCGATGTCCTCTGGGCGAGGGTTCGGGCCGAGGTGCACGACATACCACTGGCCTCGCCAGGAAATCAGCGACGCGATGGCGAACGACTGGACGGCGCCGCCCACGGAGTAGACGAAGCGGACGCCGGGCAGGTGCCAGTAGCCGATGGAGTTCTCGCATGATCCCGGCGGGATCCACGCGGCATCTCCAGCGGTGGCATCGACGCTGAGCAGCGTCGCCGACCCTGCGTCAGGACCGAGCGCTTCGTGGTACGCCGCGATGTCCAGGTTGTAGAAGGCGAGAAGGCGGTCGGCGTAATCGCTGGACGGGTCGGGGAGCAGCCCGGTCTTCATCTGCAGGTACGCCGTTCGCGGGAAGAAGACAGGCGCGGCGCCAGTGACCGAACCGCCCACGATCGCTGACCACAGCGGCGCGAGCGTGCTCTTTAGTGTCGCGTCGACCGGTGGCTCCATTGGCGTCTGCGGAAGGAGGCCAGGGTCGGTCGTCGTCGTGGTGGCCGTTGCCTCACTCGTCGTCGTTGTCGTGGGCACTGGCGCACTGGTGCGGGCCGGCGACGAGGGGGGAGACGACGTGGGCGATGCGGCACACGCGGCGCACAGGACCGCAAGCGCACCGAGCGCTGCGAGTTGCGCAAACCGACCGGTCACGATCCGGATCACGCCTGCCCGTGCAGCTGCAGTCGCCCAGAAGCTGGCACGAGCGTCGAGCGTACCGCCGCGTCCACGTGGCCAGCGCCACCGCGGGTGGCAGAGGCTCAGGTGCGGGGCACGTAGCGGGGCGCGGGCGTTCCCGGTGGGTGGAAGATGCCCGGCACCGCGTCGGGATTCTGGACGGTCACTTCGCCCTCCAAGCCGTCGGGGTCGCGGAAGAAGAGACTGAGCACCGGCCCGAAATCGGTGACGAACTCGCCGCAGGCGCCGCGCTCGAGCAGACGGGAGCGGACGACGTCGAACGCCTCGAGCGATGCTGCTTCGAGGGCGAAATGGTCGAGCCGACCGCGGCCGAACATCGGAACCTGGCGGTCCGCCTCAGTGTTGCCGTCGATCTCGAACACATTGAGCTCTGCGAACTCTCCGACCTTGATGATGGTGAGGCGGACGGCTTCGTTGCTCCCGACCTCGGGGCCGTCGCTCGGCACCTCGGCGTCGAAGACCGCTTGGTAGAAATCCCGGAGACGGGCCGAATCGTTGGTCAGCGTCGCAACATGGTTGATTCCTCGCAACAGCATGTTCGGTCTCCTCGCGCGTGCGTGTGTGCCGCCGTGCGGTGCCGGTGCAACCTCGCTCAGCGTACGGCCACCTGGCGAGGTCGGGTACGTTCCTCGGATGGCATTGCCCGAGAGCGCCGTGGACCTGAGACATCGTCCGCTCCCCGCACGAGATGTCGCCCGGGCCGGCGGCCGGCAGGCGTGAACATCCTCGCGATCGATCAGGGGACGTCCTCGACGAAGGGCCTCGTGCTCGACGACGCCGGTCAGATCCTGGCGAGGTCGGTTGCCCCCGTCTCGACGGTCCCGGCCGCCGACGGCGGAGTGGAGCTCGACCCCGAGGCGCTCTACCGCTCCGTTCTCGATGCGGGGAACGCGGCGGTCGCCGCCGCGCGCGTCGAGGTGTCGGCGGTCGGATTCGCCAATCAGGGTGAGACGGTGTTGGCCTGGAACCGGGAGACCGGCTCGCCGGCTGGGCCCGCCATCTCCTGGCAGGACCGCCGGGCGTCTCCACTTCCCGAGCCCATCGAAGCCAGCGGGCAACGGCTCTGTGAGATCACGGGGCTGCCCCTTGACGCGTACTTCGCTGCACCCAAGATGCAGTGGCTGAGGGGGCAGGGCGCACAGGGCGTGATCACGACCTCTGACACGTGGCTGCTGCAGCGGCTGACTGGGGCCTACGTCACCGACGTGACGACCGCGTCGCGCACCATGCTGCTCGATCTCGACGAGCGGGACTGGTCGGGAGAGGCTGCTCAGATCTTCGGGATCGACATCGAGATGCTCCCGCCCGTTGTCGGCTGCGCCACCGTCATCGGGGAGACCGCCGCCTTTGGTGGGCGGCTCCCCGTCTGCGGTCTCGCCGTCGACCAACAGGCGGCCCTGCTCGGCGAGGGGTGCGTCGAGTTCGGTGCGGCAAAGTGCACGTTCGGCACCGGCGCCTTCCTCCTCGTCAACATGGGAGCTGAACGGTGCCGTTCGGTGGGGGGACTGTCCGCCTCGGTGGCCTGGGAAGCCGGTGGGCAAGCCGCCTACTGCCTTGACGGGCAGGTCTACAGCGTCGGCGCGGCAGTTGACTGGCTCGTTCAACTCGGTGCCCTGGTGCGCGCCGAGGACCTCGACGGCGTCCTGGGCAGCGTTCTTGACTCGGGCGGGGTCAGCGTGGTGCCCGCATTCGCCGGACTGGGAGCTCCCTACTGGAAGCCGGGCGCACACGCCCTCATCGAGGGAATCGACCTGGCGACGACGCCGGCGCACCTGGTGCGGGCGACACTCGACGGGGTGGCTGCGCAGATCGCCGTCCTCGTCGCCGTGGTGGAGCGCGACGCCGGCACAGCACTTCGCTCATTGCGTGTTGACGGAGGCTTGAGCCGATCCGCCGCCTTCATGCAGCTCGTTGCCGACGTGACCCAACTGCCGGTCGAGGTCTTTCCCTCTCCGGACGCGACCGCACTCGGTGTGGCTGCCCTGGCGGTTGCCGGGTTCGAAGGGACGTCGACGCTTTCGCCCTTCCCGTATGCGGGCATCGTCAGGTGCATTGAGCCCCTCGTCGGCGCCGACGAGGCAGCGACCAGGCGCCGATGCTACGAGCAAGCCGTTGCACGGGTGATCGAGGGCTGCGAATCGTGAGGGCCGAGACCAGGGAGCATCTCTTCGATGTCGCCGTCATCGGAGCGGGAGTGGTCGGCTGCGCAGTTGCGCGCGACATCGGGCGCCGCGGCATGTCCTGTGTGCTGGTCGATCGGGCGGACGATGTGGGTGACGCCACCAGCAAGGCCAACACCGCCATTCTCCATACTGGCTTCGACGCCGAACCCGGCACGCTCGAATCGAGGCTTGTTGCGCGGGGCCACCAGCTGCTCTCCGACTATGCCGGCGAGGCCGGTGTCGCGCTCGAGCGCATCGGAGCCCTCGTTCTCGCATGGGATGACGATCAGCGAGCGGCATTGCCAGGCCTTCGTGAAAAGGCGCTGTCCAACGGGTACGGCGCTGTAGCGGTCCTCGATGCGCACGAGGCGTATCGGCGCGAGCCCTTCTTGGGGCCGGGCTGTCTTGGCGCGTTGGCCATCCCCGACGAGTCGATCATCGACCCCTGGAGTACGACGATCGCCCTGGCCACCGACGCGGTCCGCAGCGGCGTCGACCTGCGGCTTGAAACCGAAGTGGTCGGTGTCACGACGGTCGCCGGGGTGCACCGCCTCGAGACCACGACTGGCAGCCTCGCGGCCAGATGGGTCTGCAACGTCGCTGGTCTGGGCGCGGATCGGCTCGACAACATATTCGGCCATGCCGAGTTCCACGTGACCGCCCGGCGCGGCCAACTCGTCGTCTTCGACAAGATGGCGCGCCAACTGGTCTCCTCCATCCTTTTGCCCGTGCCGACGCAGCGCAGCAAGGGTGTCCTCGTGGCGCCGACCGTCTACGGAAATGTCCTCCTCGGGCCCACCGCAGAGGATCTTGATGACCGAACCGACACGGCCAGCACTGCGGACGGCGTGGAGCAGCTCCGGGCCGCCGGCAGCCGTGTGCTGCCCCGGTTGCTCGACGAGGAGGTGACATCGGTCTTTGCGGGGCTGCGGGCCGCAACCGAGCATCGTGACTTTCAGATACGCGCCTACCCCGAGGAGCGCTACCTCTGCGTGGGCGGCATCCGCTCGACGGGCCTGACGGCGTCGATGGCAATTGCCGAGCATGTGGTGGAGTTGCTCGGGTCGGCCGGCGAGGACGTTGTGCGCCTGGACGACGCCTCGGGCGCGACCCGTTTCCCGCCGCTCGGCGAATGCCAAGTGCGTCCGTACCGCGATGCCGCACTGATCGCGACAGATCCCGAGTACGGCCGCATCGTGTGCCACTGCGAGTTGGTCAGTGCCGGCGAGCTGCGCGACGCCTTCGAGTCACCCGTGCCGCCACGCTCGACGGGGGGGATCCGACGGCGGACGCGCGCGATGAACGGGAGATGCCAGGGCTTCTACTGCGCAGCCACGGTGGTCTCGGCGCTGGCTGCGGCGCGCGGCATCGATCCACGCCACCTGCTCGGGCTCGACGGAGGGCAGTCGTGACCACGGGAAGGGTTCAATCCGAGGCGTGTGCACGCGAGGTCGCCGACGTGGTCGTGATCGGGTCCGGTCCAGCCGGGCTGGCCGCGGCTACTGCCATCAGACGGTCCCACCCTGGGCGTGTGCTGGTCGTCGAGCGCCAAGCGCGAGCAGGCGGGATCCCAGCCCAGTGCGACCATCGCGGCTTCGGCCTGCGAGACCTCCACCGCTCCTACAGCGGCCCCGATTACTCCCGTGCCCTTGCTGGGCAGGCGCTCGAAGCCGGTGTGGAGATCATCACCGAGACCACCGCGTTCATTGAAAGCGACGGTGCGTTGGCGATCACTGGCCCGGCCGGGTTGCGACACGTCGAGGCGGCGCACGTGCTGCTCGCGACCGGGGCGAGGGAGCGCCCCCGCACCGCACGGCTGGTGCCGGGGACGCGCCCGGCGGGCGTGTTCACGACCGGTCAGCTCCAGCAGTTCGTCCGCCGGTCGCTCCCCGTCGGTTCTCGCGCCCTGGTGGTCGGGGCCGAGCACGTCTCGTTCTCCGCAGTGCTCACTCTGCGAGAGGCGGGAGTTGCCGTCCGGGCGATGGTGACCGACCTTGAAGAGGCCCAGAGCCTTCCCGTCGCGAACGCCGTGCTGCGCCACCTCTACCGCGTACCGCTCATGACCCGTACCGCCGTCGTATCCCTGGAAGGGCGCCGACGACTCCAAGGCGTCACGCTGGAGGATTGTGTGACCGGCGCGCGCTTGAGCGTCGAGGTGGACACGATCGTCTTCAGCGGCGGGTGGGTGCCCGAGTATGGACTTGCCCGTAGCGCCGGCGTCGTCCTCGACCCTGGCTCGGGCGGACCGGCCGTCGATGCGCTCGGCCGCACCAGTCGGATCGGCTGGTTTGCCGCGGGGAACCTCGTGCACCCGGTCGAGACGGCGGACAGCACGGCGGTGCAGGCGGCGCGCGTGGGTGCCGGGATGGCAGCGAGCCTTACGAGGACACGAGGTCCCCTCGCTCCGGCGGTCCCAGTTCGGGTCGCGGCACCGCTTGCGTGGGTGTGGCCGAACCTCGTGCGGCCAGGCTTGACGAGTGGTGGCGACGTCACTTTGCTGCGGACCGCGGAGTTCGGTGCGCAGCGTTCCGTCCGCTTCTCACAGGACGGGCGCGAGCTCGGTACCTACCGCATCCGCCACCTCACCCCGAACCGGTCGCTGCGGGTGGGCGCTGCGTGGCGCAACGGCGTCAGCGCCGAAGGCGGCCTCGTCACTGCCTCGCTTCACTGAAGACGCCCCGCGCGGCACCCGACGTTACGTTGGGAGGGGCCGTCGGTTGAGGTGGTTCCGCTCGGGGAAGGGGTGCGTCGATGACGCCAGAGCTCGACTCATACCGGGAAAAGCGGCGAAAGGGCCGGACGCCGGAGCCGATTCCGCCAAAGTCGCGTGCGAGGAAGCAAGCGAAGCCCAAAAGCCCGAGCCGCCGCAGCCCGAAGCAGGCGAACGCCCCGAGCTTCGTCATCCAAGAGCACCATGCGTCGTCCCTGCACTGGGACTTCCGGCTCGAGCGCGACGGCGTCCTCGTCTCCTGGGCTCTCCCCAAGGGCCTTCCCGTCGACCCGCACCGCAACCACCTGGCGGTCCACGTCGAGGACCACCCCCTCAACTACGCGAGCTTCTCGGGTGAGATCCCGCAGGGCGAATACGGGGCCGGCTCCGTGTCCATCTGGGACCAGGGTACCTATGACTGCGAGAAGTGGTCAGAGCGCGAGGTGATGGTTTTGCTGCACGGCGGCCGGGCGAACGGCCGTTACGTGCTGTTCAAGACTGCCGGGCGCGGGGGCAAGGACAACTGGATGATCCACCGGATGGACGCCGCGCCCGCCGATTTCGAGCCGATGCCGGAGCTGGTCCGGCCCATGCTCGCCGAGCCGGGGGCCCTACCCACGAACGATGATGGTTGGAGCTACGAGTTCAAGTGGGACGGACTGCGGGCCGTGCTCTACGTCGAGGGCGGACGAGTCAGGATCCTCACCCGCAATGACCATGACGTGTCGGACTCCTACCCTGAGCTGCGGGAGATCGGCGAGCGGCTGGGTTCGACACAGGCGGTGCTCGACGGCGAGATCGTCGCACTCGATGACGAGGGGCGCCCGAGCTTCGAGGCGCTCCAGCGCCGGATGCATGTCGCCGACAGCTCCCGGGCACGCCGACTGGCCGACGAGGTCCCCGTCACGTTCCTGGCGTTCGACGTGCTGTACGTCGACGGACACCTGCTGCTCTCGGCGACCTATGACGAGCGGCGCAAGGTACTGGCTGCGCTCTCCCTCGACGGCCCCGAGGTCGCCCTCCCCCCTGCGTTCGACAGCGCTCACGGCGCCGATGTGCTCCACGCGGCTCGAGAGCGAGGGCTCGAAGGCGTGGTGGCCAAGCGCCGCGACAGCCCCTACCGGCCTGGGCGCCGGTCGGGCGAGTGGGTCAAGGTCAAGAATTTCATGACCCAAGAGGTGGTGATCGGGGGCTACACGGAGGGCAGGGGCCGACGGAATGAGGGGATCGGCGCGCTCCTCCTCGGCATCCCCGAAGGTCGGACCCTTCGCTACGTGGGGAAGGTCGGCACGGGCTTCACCGACGAGGTCCTCGCTGACCTCACCCGTCGACTCTCGAAGCTCCGGCGGACGAACAGCCCCTTTGCTGACCCTCTGCCGCGCGCCGAGCAGGCCGCAGCCCACTGGGTTCGCCCGGGCCTGGTCGGCGAAGTCCGCTTCGCCGAGTGGACGAAAGACGGTCGCCTCCGGCACCCCTCGTGGCGGGGCCTGCGCGACGACAAGAAGCCGGCCGAGGTCGTGCCCGAGTCCTGAGCACCCGTTTGCGTTCGAGGCCCGGGAACGTGACCTCTTCCAGAATGAGGTGGACGGCGGCGGCGGTCGATGGCGATCAGCGCCCGATTGGGCCGAGCAGGACGCCCCCGATCAACGTGGGGATGATGGTCAGCCCAGGGGAGATCCGACACCGAGCGCGCCGGTGGGGCCCGCACCGGTGAGGCCAATGGAGAAGAGCACGGCGGTCGACAGGCTTGCCCGGTGCGCCGAGTGCCTGCACTTCGGCCCGCCCCCCATCAGCCCGCGTCGCACCTTCGGTGTGGGCGAGCTCGTCGCTCGCTGGCTCCTTCGGCACCGCATGCTCCGCCGGCGCCTTCGTCACGAGGCTGCGTCCTGAGGCCATCGGGTTCCTCTCGCTGCCGCTGAGCTTGACCGGCGGTCAGTCCCCTTCGGCTACCCGAATGGCCCGATTCAAACGGGGCGCAGACAGGCCCCTGACTCGATGCGCTGCTTCAATGCGGCGAGATTGCGCCTCCAGATGAAGGCGAGGACGGGGCGCGCGAACCAGGCGCCGACGGCTGCCCCCATCCACCAAGGGAAGACGAGTTCTTCTTCCCAGGACAGCCGCGTGGCCGATCGGCCGAGCGGGACAAGGCGGAACCTGCCTTCCCCGGTGACCACGCCCCGGTGGGCGACGGTGATCCCAACGCCCTGCTCCCACCCGGCGACGAACATTTCGTCCGTCAGCCGAAAAGGGCCGACCTTTGTGTCGCACAGGAACTCCGTCCCCACGCCCCGCCGCTGCTCGGAGGTGAACCGGATGGCCACGGCGTCGTGCATCCACTCGACGTGGTCCTCGATGCGCTCGAGCTCAGCCCAGACCGATTCGGCCGGAGCCGCGATCACCACGTCGACGGCAATCGGCACACCAGGCCGGCCGCCCCCCCCGTCGGCACTCATCGCCCACCCCCGAGGCGTTCAGATCGAGCGCGCCCGGGCCCAGGTCGTCGCGTCAGCATCGCCTCAGGCTGGGGGACCACAAGTCCGGCTAGACGATCTCGCCCTCGCCCTTTTGGTGGGCGCCCCTCTCGATCATCTCGCGGTAGTGCTCGCCGACCTCTTCCTGGTCGCCGCTCATCGACGGGTCTTCCCGGGATCGTTCGGCCGCGAGATCCTCGTCGGTGGTCGGGGGTCGGTCCGCCTCGTGAGCAGAGTCGGCCCCTTGGGACTCGGCGTTGTGGGTCGTCTCTTCGGACTCAGTTGGCTCGGCCACGACGTCCTCCTTGCTCGGTGTCCGCAAACAGTCCAAGGTACCCCTGACGTCGTCGCGCAAACGACCGTGCGCGGCTCACGGCTCTTCCTTGAAGGCCTGGCGGAGCTGAGCGAGGCTGGCGGCGAGAAGCCGCGAGACGTGCATCTGGCTCACGCCGATGCGAGCCGAGATCTCCGACTGGGTCAGCCCATCGACGAAACGGAGCTGCAAGATCGTCTGCTCACGAGGCGGCAACTTGGCGAGGGCCGGCGCCAGCACCGAGCGATCATCGACCGCCAAGTACTTGGAGTCCTCTGACCCGAGGCGATTGGCGAGCGTCTCCTCCTGGCGGTCCGGGACGTCGATGGAGGATGTGCGGTAGCCCTGGCCTGCCTCGAGGGCCTCGAGCACGGCTTCTTCGGTCGCTCCAGTCGATGCCGCCAGCTCGGCCACAGTGGGGGAGCGCCCGAGCTCCTGGGACAGGGTGCCGATCGTGTGCCCGAGCTCCAAGTACAGCTCTTGGATTCGACGGGGGGCCCGGACGGCCCAACCCTTGTCGCGGAAGTGCCGCTTCAACTCGCCGATGACGGTGCGGGTCGCGAAGGTCGAGAACTCGACGCCACGATTCGGGTCGAACCGGTCGACGGACTTGACCACGGCGAGTGATGCGACCTGGAAGAGGTCGTCGAAGGTCTCGCCACGGTTGGCGAACCGCCGGGCAAGCTGGTGCGCCAGCCCGAGGTGCGCCGTGACCAGCTCGTCGCGGAGCTTGGGGTTCCCGGACTCGGCGAACGCTTCGAACTTCGCCCGTGCCTCTGCTGATCGCCTCCGCACGTCCTCGGGCGAGCGGACCTCGGGGGTCACTGGCTCTCCGTGACGCGCCGTTTGCGCAGCCAGGCGCGCGGGTTCTCACCTTCGAGGTCGTGGCCGTGCTCGTCGACGAGGGCCTCGAGAATCCTGAGCGAGAGCGACGCTTCGTCTTCCTCGCCGATGAGCGAGCCCGCAGCACCCGACGACGCGTCGGCGTGCCTGATGTAGGTGCAGCTGATCTCGATGGTGTCCTCGGCCGGCCGTTCGAAGCACAGGGCCAAGCGTCCAGTCGTGTCCCCACGGAGCACCGTGAGGCAAAGCTCGTCGACGGCCAGGCGCAGGTCTTCGATCTCCTCGACGCCGAAGTGGGCTCGCGACGCCACCGTGGCGGCGGTGAGACGAGCGAGCACGGCGAGGTCGGCTCGGACCGGGAGCGAGAGCTCGACGACATCTTCGGTCACCAGAGTCGCCTGGCGCCCTTCGTCGGTGCTCACTTGGAGCGCGCCTCGTCGATGGTCGGCGTGATGGTGAACACCTCGGTCAGCCCTGTGATCTCGAACACCTTCAAGATGCGCGGTTCGGCGATGACCAGCCGCAGGTCGCCGCCGGCCTCCCGACAGCGCTTGAGCGCGCCCACGAGCACGCCCAGGGCGGTCGAATCGAGGAACGTCACGCCGAGAAGGTCCACCACCACGGTGGCGTGACCGGCAGCGACGAGCCCTTGGAGCTGCTCACGGAGCCCGGGTGCCGTGGCGACGTCGATCTCGCCACTCACCGACACGATCGGGACGCCTCCGCGTACTTCCTCGGAAATGTCGAAGGTCTGTTCCATCGGAGTCCTCTCGATCGGTTGCGTATCCACGATCGAGGGGAAGTCGATTCGACCGCCCCCTCGAACGGAGAGCCTGTGCCGTTGCGGCGCACGCTCTCGGCTTCTTCCACCCTGGCCGGGCACTCAATAAAATGTGTATTGCCTGCTGACTGCACCCCTACATTACCGGTCCCTTTGGAAATCAATCCTGGGATCGTGGACGCATCAGCGGAGGCGCATTCACCGGTCGCAGTGGTCGACCACGTGAAGCCGTGGGAAGGTGCGCCGGTGAAGATCGACGCCAACCTCGTGGGCGTGCCGCTGCACGCCGTGCCGGCCAGAACAGCTGCCCTCCTCGACGCCGGGGTCGACGGTGTCTTCGCCGCAGAAGGGCCCAACGACGTCTTCTTCCCCCTCGCGCTCGCCGCATCGGTGCAACGCCGGGTCGACCTCATGACGAATGCGGCCGTTGCCTTCCCCCGCAACCCCATCCACTTGGCCCATTCGGCCTGGGACCTCCAGGATTTCTCGGGTGGTCGGTTCCGTCTCGGTCTCGCCACTCAGGTCCGCACGCACATCGAGCGTCGTTTCGGGGTCGAGTGGTCGACGCCGGTCGCACGAATGCGCGAGCTCGTCGGGGCGCTGCGTGCCATCTTCGCCACGTTCCAAGAGGGCGGGGCGCTGCAGTTCGACGGGAAGTTCTATCGCCACCGTCTCATGACGCCGATGTTCAGCCCGGGGCCCTTGTCGAGCGGGGCGCCGCCGATCTTATTGGGCGCGCTCGGACCGCAGATGACCGCCATGGCCGCCGAGGTCGCTGACGGTGTCTTGGTGCTGCCCTTCCACGGCCGACGGTTCCTCGAGGGCGTGACGATCCCCGCCATCAACTCGGGCCTCGAGGCAGCCAATCGCACGAGGGCGGACATCGAGGTGGTGTGCGGGGCGATCGTCGGAGTGGGCGGCGACGAAGAGGAGCGCCAGAGCGCGCTCGACGGCGTGCGGGGGTTGCTCGGCTTCTACGGGTCGACACCTGCGTACCGCCGGGTGCTCGATGCCGAGGGCTGGGGGGACCGCCAGCCGGTCCTCCAGCGCGCCGTCCGCTCGGGGGCGTGGTCCGAGCTCGGCGAGCTGGTCACCGACGACATGGTCTCGGCGCTTGCGGTCACTGGCTCACCGTCTGCGTGTGCGCAGCAGCTGGTCGAGCGCCTCGGCGGTCTTGCCGACCGCGTGGCGCTCTTCCTCCCCTTCCAGTGCAGCGAGGAAACGCTGACCCAGCTGGTCGCGGAGTTGCGTGCCGCCTCGGCCTGAGCTTGGTCGCGAGTTCAGCTGCTGGACGTGCCCGCACCCTCGGATGGCGCAACCGTTCCGGGCCCGCTGCTCGGAGCGGCACCGGCCCAGGTCGCAGGAGATGGCATCCCCGGTCCGAGGTGCAAGGGCATGGGGAAGGTCTCGGGCGCGAGGCCGGCGGCCTTCAGCTGCTCATCGAGTGCGGCCGGGATGGCGGCCGCGATATCCCAGAGGCGCGGCGCGGCGCGGGCGCAGGCGAGCAGGCCGAAGTACAGCACGCCTCGATAGCTCATGATCGTGATGTTGAGGCCCATGCCGTCCATCACCGGACCGAAGGGGAACCCCGCCAGCATCTCGGCGCCCCCGAGGTAGAGGGGGAACTCGGGACCGGGCACGTTCGAGATGACGAGGTTGGCGATAGGACGGTGGCGGTCGGCCAGCCGCATGCGGCTGTAGAAGCGGCTGGCCAGTGCGAAGACGTTGGGCGTCGCGTGCTCCGCCCAGTTCAACAGCGTGTCGGCCCCGAGTGCCTGGTGCTCCTCTTTCGCCCCCCGGGTCCCTTCGTGGATGAGGTCCAGGCGCTTGATGGGGTCGGCCTCTTGCACGGGGAGGGCGACGAACATCGCCGAGACCTTGTTGGCGCCACGCACGGCGGCGAGGTCGGGCGCCACCGAGACCGGCACGACCGCCACGAGCGGGATGTCGGGCAGCTCGTCGCCAGCGTCGAGATAACGGCGGAGCGCCCCCGTGCAGATGCCGAGCACGACGTCGTTGACGGTCGTGCCCGTCGCGTTCTTGAGGCGCTTCACATCGGCGAGGCTGGCGGCTGCGTACGCGACCCGCCGCCGCCCGCTCAGCGCTGAGTTGAAGCTCGTGCGCGGGGCGGTGAGGGGCAGCGCCCCTTTGGGGCCGACCTCGGATTGGCGGACCCGGCGGATACCGAGCAGGGACTGGCCCGTGCGCCAGACGGTCCTCGTGAAGCCCAGCGGCTCGAGCATGCGCGTGACCAGCGCCTGGGAGATGAGTTCGGCGTTCGACGGGAGCCGGGTGTCAGGGGTGTGCTCGGGGACGGGCGGCTGGACCGGCGGGTCGGGCTCGAGGTCGAAGAGGACGCCCAAGAGCTCGGCGCCCGAGACGCCGTCCACCGTCGAGTGGTGCATGGTCGCGATGAGCGCGAGCTTCCCGTTCTCGAGGCCCTCGACGATCCACATCTCCCACAGCGGGTGGTGACGGTCGAGCTGGCGGCTCGCCACGTCGCCGGCGAACTCGGCGAGCTCGCGCATGCCGCCGGGGGACGGCAGCGCAGCCCGTCGTAGGTGGTTGTCGATGTCGAAGTCAGGGTCGTCCACCCAGACCGGGTGCCCGAGCCGTAGCGGTACCTCCACGATGCGCCGCTGGAAGACCGGCATGAGCGGGATCCGAGACCGGATGAGCTCGCGGAGACGCCGGAACGAGTAGCCACCCGGGACGGTTGACGGGTCGAAGACCGCCGTCATCGACACATGCATGTGCAACGTCGGGCTCTCGACGTAGAGGAAACTGGCATCGAGGCCAGTCAGACGCTCCGTCACCATGCTCCTCCTCCGACCGCAGCTGCCCGCCGACAGCGTCGGGTCACTACGAGCGTCCCACCTCAGCCCCGCCCCGGCAACACCCCCGCCTGGTAAGGAGGTGGGACCGGGGTCATGATGGTGCGATGGCATACGCCCTGCTCGCCATCGGCGTCCTTGCGCTGGTGCTTGTCGTCAACGCCTATTGGCCCGTCCGGCGTGAGCCGATGGCCACCCTCAGCTTCTTCGCCGGCTGGCTCTGCGGGGAGCTCCCGCTCCAGAACCTCGTGGTCACCGTCGTCGTGGCGGTGGTGTTCGGCGCCCTCGGCGCGCTCGGCTCATGGGCCGGTTGGTTGGGGCTCGTCCTTCTCGTGCTCGCCGCCTGCGGCCTCGTCGGCCTGGCTGTCCTTGGCGCGCGAGCCACGAGGGTGACCATGGCGGCACTGGCGGCCACGACCGGCGGCGAGATCGCCCTGCCGGCGGCGCCGCCGCCGGCGGCATGGGGGAGCTGGTGGCGGTTGAGCAGGGCCGTCCCGTTCGCCGGCCGGTCCGTCTCGGTGGTTCGAAACCTTGACTATGCCGGCGACGGCGCCGCCGCTCATCGCCTCGACGTCCTCTCGCCCCGGACACCAGCGAGCGGCGCACCGGTGATGGTCTACATCCACGGCGGTGCGTGGGTCATCGGCGACAAGCGCGAGCAGGGTAAGCCGATGATGTTCGAGCTGGTCTCGAGGGGGTGGGTCTGCGTCACGATCAATTACCGGCTCAGCCCGAAGGCGACGTGGCCGGAGCACATCATCGACTGCAAACAGGCACTTGCCTGGGTCAAGGCTCACATCGCCGAGTACGGCGGCGACCCGGGCTTCGTGGCAGTGAGCGGGGGGTCGGCCGGCGGCCACCTGGCCGCCCTGATCGCCCTCACTCCCAATGCGCTCGAGTGGCAGCCTGGCTTCGAGGCCGCCGACACCTCGGTCGACGCCTGCCTTCCCTACTACGGCGTCTACGAGATGACCGGTGACCCAGCGGGGACCGGGCTCCATGGCTCAGGGCTCCTCGAGCTCCTCCAGAGCCGGGTGATGAAGACCACCATCGAGGCCGACCGCCAACTGTTCGAGCGCGCGTCGCCGACCTACAGGGTGAACGCCGATGCCCCCCCGTTCTATGTCGCCCACGGCACCAACGACACCCTCGTCCCGGTCGAGGTCGCGCGCACTTTCGTCGCCGCCCTCCGGAAGGCCTCGTCGGCCCCGGTGACCTACGTCGAGCTGCCACGTGCCCAGCACGCCTTCGACGTCCTCGCTTCCCTGCGAAGCAGGGCCACCACGATGGGCGCAGTACTGTTCCTCGATTCGATCCGGGCGCCAGCAGCAGCGAGCGGATCGTCGGGGGCGCCGGCCCTCGGGGACGCAGCAGGAGATCAGCGGCCCTAGGCGGCTGAGGCCCCGGGAGTTTTTCTCCAGCGACGGCGCGCTGGTGGCTTTCTGACGTACCATCAGATTTCTGCCCGGGGGGGATCGAGCCGACCAGGGGTCGGCAGCGTTCGTGCAGGCCTGCGCCGAACCCCGGTTCGTGAGCGGTGCGAGGCACTGAGAACAAGGGGGAGTGGATGTCGAGCGAGGGTCACCACGGGCTCGGGCGCGCCGAGCGATCCCGGCGCACGCCAAGGGCACGTTCCATCATGGTGGGGGCCACTGCGGTCTCGCTCTTGTGTGCCACCACCACCGTGATCACGCTCTCGGCCCCCGCAGCTGGGGCATCGGGCCTCAATACCACTGGCCCTCCGTGCGCGACCCCGCCTCCGGTGACGACCGCAGAGGCCGACTCCACTGTCGGCATCACATCGAACTCGGTCACCGTCGGGAACATCTCGATCCTCTCGGGTCCCGTGCCGGGCCTCTTCCAGGGAGCGCCCTACGGCGTCGAGGCCTATTTCGACTACATCAACTCGAAGGGCGGCGTGAACGGGCGCCAACTGAAGGTGGACTCCTACGACGACGCGTTCAGCGGCCAGTCGAACGAGTCCGAGACCACCACCGCCGTGGGCAAGGACTTCGCTCTCGTTGGCAACTTCTCGCTGTTCGACAGCTACGGCTGCAAGGTGCTGGCGGCCAACCCGGCCGTCGCAGATGTCTCGGTGACCCTCGACCCGGGCACCAACGCCCTGCCCACCGACTTCAGCGCGCAGCCGCTCTCCCAGGGCGCTCCCGAGGGCCCCTACATCTATCTGAAGAAGAAGTACCCGAAGGCCATCAAGTCCGTCGGCAACCTCGTCTCGAACACCGCGACGGCCATCGCCAACTGGCAGGGCCAAGAAGCCGTCATGGAGCACCTCGGCTATCACATCTCGTATGTGCGCGACATCAGCCCGGTCGAGACCGACTTCACGACCGACGTCATCAACATGCGCAACGACCACGTCCAGTTCGTGTACCTGACCGACTTGGACTGGCAGGTGGCTGCCGGGCTCGTCCAGGCCATGAACCAGCAGAACTTCCACCCCCAGGTGCTGTTCTCGGCGGGACCGGCCTACGCCGACCAGTACATCGCGGCCGCCGGGGGCCCGAGCGCCACCAACGGCCTGTGGCTCGGCCAGGGAACGTCGCTGTACCTCGGCGAGGACGCAAAGGTCATCCCGGCGGTGAGCACATTCCTCACATGGGTGAAGAAGGACCACCCCGGCTTCACTCCGGACCTCTACACGCTCTACGGGTGGGCGTCGGCGCAGTTGTTCGTCCAGGCCTTGCAGGCCGCAGGCAAGAACCCCACGCGTGGCGAGCTCCTCAGCCAGCTCCAGAAGATCACCAGCTTCTCGGCGAGCAACCTGATCGGGTCATCGAATCCGGCCAAGAAGCTGCCGCCGAACTGCTACATCATGGCCAAGATCGTCAACGGGAAGTACCAACGGGTCGACGACCCGCCCAACGGTGGCTACCGTTGCGACGCGCCCTACTACTCGATCAATGGCACGCTCCCCGAAGTCAACCCCTCCTCCTGAGCACCGCGGGGCGCACGGGAATGCGGGGTAGTTGAGAAGCCGTGGAGACCTTCCTCTCATTCACGGTCATCGGCATCGTCGCCGGTGCCATCTACGCCGTGACGGCCATGGGCCTTGTCGTGACCTACACGACGACGGGGGTCTTCAACTTCGCCCAGGGGGCGGTCGGGATGGTCGCCGCCTTCTCGTACTGGGAGCTCACCCAGAGCTACCACTGGCCAGTCGTGCTCGCCCTCGTGGTGGTCCTGCTCGTGGAGGCGCCGCTGCTCGGCGCGCTGGTCGAGTTCATCTTCATGCGCCGGATCTACGGCGCCTCGGCCGACCGGTCCCTCATGGTGACCCTCGGCGTGCTCCTGATCATGGTCGGTGTGGCCACGGCGGTGTGGGGCCAGCAGACGCTGCGGATCGTCCCGCCCTTCTTCGAAGGCCACGAGGTGACCATCTTCGGTGTCGTTGTCACCTATCAGCAGCTACTGATCGTCATCGTGGCCGTGGTCATCGCCCTCGGCCTCCGCTTGTACTTCATGAATTTTCGCTCCGGTGTGGCCATGCGGGCAGTCGTCGACGATCCAGAGCTCTTGGCGCTGGCCGGTGTGGCGCCCTATCGCGTGTCGCGGCGGGGCTGGATGCTCGGCTTCATGCTGGCCGGACTCGCCGGGGTGTTGCTCGCCCCGACCGTCGGCTCCACCGGTCTCAACATCGACACGCTGACGCTGCTCGTGGTCAATGGCTACGCGGCCGCTGTGGTAGGACGGCTTCGCAGCCTGCCTTGGACGTTCGGGGGCGGCATCGCGCTCGGACTGGCTGACGCCTATGCGACGGGCTACCTCCCAGGGCACATCCCCGCGGCGCTGGTCGAGCAGATCGCCACCATCATCCCCGCCGTCTTCTTGTTCGTCGCGCTGCTCGTCGTGCCGAGCGCCCGGCTGCGGGCCATCGGCCGCATCCCCGTCCACCTGCCGCCGAAGGTGGCCAACGCCCGCCAGTCGCTGGTCGGGTCCGGGCTCCTCGTGGTCGCCGTCGCCGTGATCTCGGTCGTCGCCGCCGGCTCCACCCTCGCCACGATCAGCCAGGGCATCGCGCTCGGGATCGTGGCGCTGTCACTCGTGCTGCTCACCGGCTACGGCGGCCAGGTCTCGCTCTGCCAGTACACCTTCCTCGGTGTGGGCGCCTTCACCATGGGCAAGGTGGCTGGCGGGGGCGGCTCCTGGCTGGGGCTCCTCGCCGCGGTCGGGATCTGCGCCGCCCTCGGCATGCTCGTCGCACTGCCCGCGCTCCGGCTGCGCGGCCTCTACCTGGCGCTGGCCACCCTCGCCTTCGGGGAGGCCATGTACTACGGCTTCTTCTCCAACTCCTCGATCTTCCCCGGCTACGGCGGCTCGATCACCGTCGGGAGGCTGGCGCTGCCCGGCACACAGGGGATCGGCGACCGCACCGAGATGATCGAGATCGCCGTGTTCTTCGGCGCCTGCGCCATCGGGGTCCTCGCCCTGCGGCGCAGTGCGTTCGGTCGCCGCCTCGTGGCCATGAACGACTCCCCGGCGGCCTTCGCCACGTTGGGCATCGACGCGACGGTCACCAAGATGATCGCCTTCGGGGTCTCGGCGGGAATGGCCGGGTTGGGCGGGGTGCTCTACGCCGGCGTGCAGGGCTCCATCAGCGCCAACGACGTGGAGCTGTTCGCCAGCCTGATCCTCCTGCTCTTCGTCAGCATCTGGGGCATCCGCACCACCGCGGGCGCCCTCCTCGCCGGGCTGACCGCCACCATCCTGCCCAGCCTGAGCACGCACCTGCCCCCGGCATGGGCGCAACTGAGCGGCCTGGTCGCCGGACTGGGCATCGTGCTGCTCGGCCGTAGCCCAGAAGGCGTGTTGGGCGTGCCGTGGCTGCGCGCGCGAGTGCGTCTGCCGCTCGGCGACCGAGATGCGCTCGAGCCGAGCGGCGCATTCGGCCAAACGAGTGAAGGGCCAGTCGGTGTCCTCAGCTGAGCTCGCGGTGGCCCAGCCCGAGTCGGAGGACGCACTCGAGGTGAACTCGGTGTCCGTGCGCTTCGGCGGCGTGGCCGCGCTCTCGAACGTCTCGCTACGAGTCCATGCCGGGGTGGTCACCGGGCTGATCGGCCCGAACGGCGCCGGCAAGACAACACTGTTCAACGTCGTGAGCGGTCTGCAGCGTCCGAATCACGGCGAGGTGTACATCGATGGGCGCGACGTCACCCGCCTCGGTCCCCATCGCCGGGCCCGCCTGGGATTGGCCCGGACCTTCCAGCGCCTCGAACTGTTCGGGACGCTCTCGGCCCTCGACAACGTGCGCGTCGGCCTCGAGGCGCGCCACCGGGAGTCCGATGTCGACGAGCTCGACACAGCCGAGAAGTTGCTCGAACGCGTCGGCGTCCATGCCCGACGCGACACCCAGGTGGGATCGTTGCCGACCGGCACGGCACGCCTCGTCGAGCTGGCGCGGGCCCTGTCGATCAGCCCCAAGGTGCTGCTGCTCGACGAACCATGCTCGGGCCTTGACGATTCGGAGAGCGAGGCGCTCGGCGCCCTGCTCCGCGGCCTCGCCCAGGAGGGCCGGTCCATCCTGCTGGTCGAGCACGACACCGACCTCGTGCTCAAGATCTGCGACCACATCTACGTGCTCGACTTCGGCGAGATCATCGCCTCAGGCAGCCCCGAGGTGATCCGAGCCGACCCGGCCGTCCAGGCCGCGTACCTCGGCCACCTGGACGCGCCCGAAACCGGGCCCCTCAGCTGATGCGGGCCACCATCCTTACGACCGCGCCGGCCGTCCGCTTCGAGGGGGTGCGGGCCTCTTACGGGCGGATCGAGGCCCTCTACGGGGTGGACCTCGAGGTGCCGGCCGGCAGCATCTTCGCCGTGCTAGGGCCGAACGGGGCGGGCAAGTCGACGCTGCTCAAAGTGGCGAGCGGCCAGCTGCGGCCGACGGCCGGGACCCTCAAGATCGAGGGCCTCTCCGTGCGGCGGGTCTCACCGGAGGCCTTCGCCCGCAGCGGCGTCTGCGCCATTCCCGAGGGACGCGGAGTGTTCCCCAACCTCTCGGTGCGCGACAACCTGTCGATGTGGACGTACCAGGGCACCGGCCGGCCCGAGGCCGAAGAGCGGGCCTACACCCGCTTCCCCCGACTGAAGGAACGGCGCCGACAGCTCGCCGGCACCCTCTCGGGCGGCGAGCAGCAGATGCTTGCCATCGCCCGGGCGCTGGTCGGCTCGCCACGGCTGCTGCTCCTCGACGAGATCTCCATGGGGCTCGCACCCATGGTGGTCGGCGAGCTCTACGAGCTGGTCGCCCACATCGCCGCGGATGGCGTCACCGTGATCGTGGTCGAGCAGTTCGTGTCGACCGCTGTGCGGGTGGCCGACCATGCGGCGATCCTGCTCCACGGCCGGGTTCACCAGCAGGGGAGCCCCGACGAGATGGCCGAGGCCGCCCTCGGCGCCTACCTCAGCTCCGAGGGTTGAGCTCGCCGCCGCTCACTCCTCGGCGGCCAGCTCGACGAGGACTTCCGGCTCGGCACATTCGGTGAGGACCAGCTCGTCGACGCCGCCGGCGTCGCAGAGGTCACGTCTGGCTGCGGCGAGGGCCCCGAGGCGCTCGGGCGAGTCACGCACCTCGAGGCGCGCCACCTTGGCCCGCATCGATCGCTTGGCGTTGGTCTTCTCCCTGCGCACCGCGCCGAGCACGCCGGCCGCCACTTCCAAGACGTCGGCTGCGCCGGCCTGCTCGGCGAAGGCGAGCTCTTCTGTGACCGGCCATGGCGCATGGTGCACCGAGCCCTCCTGCCACCAGCTCCAGACCTCTTCGGTGACGAAGGGGAGGAACGGGGCGAAGAGGCGCAGCTGCGTCGAGAGGGCGACCGCCAGGGCGGTGCGCGCCGAGATGGCGTCTCGGTCGTCGTCGGCGCCGTAGGCACGCGTCTTGACGAGCTCGAGGTAGTCGTCACAGAAGGCCCAGAAGAACGTCTCGGTCCGCTCGAGGGCACGGGCATAGTCGTACTCCTCGAGCGCGGCGGTGGCATCGGCCACGACGGTGGCCAGCCGGGCGATCATCGCCCGGTCGATCGGGGCAACGATGGCGGCCGAATCGGGCACGGCCTGCCCGGCGAGCCGGCTGAGTGCGAAGCGAGACGCGTTGAGCACCTTGATGGCGAGGCGCCGACCGATCTTGACCTGGCCTTCGTCGACAGCCGTGTCGGTGCCGGGGCGCCCGTTGGCCGCCCAGTAGCGAAGGGCGTCGGCGCCGTGGCTCTCGATGAGGGGGAGGGGCGTCACCACGTTCCCCTTGGACTTCGCCATCTTCTTGCGGTCCGGGTCGAGGACCCAGCCGGAGATGGCCGCGTTCGCCCACGGCAGCGTGCCGTGCGCCAGCTCGGCGCGCACGATGGTGCTGAAGAGCCAGGTCCGGATGATCTCGTGGGCCTGGGGCCGAAGGTCCATCGGGAACACCCGGGCGAACAGGTCGGGGTCGTCCGCCCACCCCCCGGCGATCTGTGGGGTGAGCGAGGAGGTTGCCCACGTGTCCATGACATCGGGATCGCCGAGGAAGCCCCCCGGCAGATTGCGCTGGGACTCCTCGTAGCCACTCGGGGTATCCGTCGACGGATCGATCGGCAGGTGCTCGGGCTCAGGTGCGAGGGGCTGGGCGAAGTTGACCGAGCCGTCCTCTCCGATCGGGTACCACAGCGGGAACGGCACGCCGAAGAACCGCTGCCGGCTGATGTTCCAGTCCGAATTGAGACCCTCGACCCAAGAGCGGTAGCGATGCGCCATGTAGGACGGGTGCCACGCCAGCTCCTCGCCGCGCTCGAGCAGCTTGTCGCGAAGTGGCAGCGTGGCGACGAACCACTGGCGTGACGAGACGATCTCGAGTGGTCGTTCGCCCCGCTCGTAGAACTTGACCTGGTGCGTGATGGCTCGGGCCTCGCCGAGCAGGGCGCCATCGGCGGCCAACAGCTCGATGATGCGCCGCTGGGCGGCCTTGACCGACTTGCCGACGAGTTCGGCGTAGTTGGCGCCGGCGCGCCCGGGGTCGGTCGAGCTGAACTCGCCCTCGCCCCAGTGGACCGGTTCGAGCCGGCCGTCCCGGCCCACGATGGTGCGGGTGGGGAGGTCAAGCTCACGCCACCAGATGACGTCGGTCGTGTCGCCGAATGTGCAGATCATGGCGATGCCCGACCCCTTCTCGGGATCTGCCAACTCGTGGGCGACGACCGGGACGCGCGCGCCGAAGAGCGGGGTGAGGACGTCGCTGCCGAACAGCGGCTGGTAGCGGGCGTCGTCGGGGTGGGCGACGAGGGCCACGCAGGCGGCCAGCAGTTCGGGCCGCGTCGTCTCGATCTCGACGGCACCGTTCCCGTCCACGCGGTCGAAGGCGATGCGGTGGTAGGCGCCGGGCTGCTCGCGGTCTTCGAGCTCGGCTTGGGACACGGCGGTACGAAAGTCCACGTCCCACAGTGTCGGGGCCTCCCGCTGATAGACATGGCCGGCAGCGAGGAGGTCCAAGAAGCTCCGCTGGGACGTCCGCCGGGCCCGCTCGCCGATGGTGGTGTAGGCGAGCCGCCAGTCGACCGACAGCCCGAGTCGGCGCCAGAGGGTCTCGAACGCCTTCTCGTCCTCCTCGGTCAAGGTGAGGCAGAGCTCGACGAAGTTCGGGCGTGACACCGCGATCGGATCCTTCGGCGGCGTCGCCGGCGGCTCGAAGTTGGGCTCATAGGGCAGGCTCGGGTCGCAACGGACGCCATAGAACATCTGCACGCGGCGCTCAGTCGGGAGCCCGTTGTCGTCGAAGCCCATTGGATAGAAGACGCGCTTGCCGCGCATCCGCTGGAAGCGGGCGATGGTGTCGGTGTGGGTGTAGGAGAACACGTGGCCGATGTGCAGCGAGCCCGACACCGTCGGCGGCGGCGTGTCGATCGAGAAGACGTCGGGCCGGGCGGCGCTGCGGTCGAAGCGGTAGGTGCCGTGCTCCTCCCAGGCCTCGGTCCATCGCTCTTCGAGGCCATCGAGGCTCGGGCGCTCGGGGATCCGAGATGGTGCGGACGACGCTGCGTCAGCCGAGGTTTGGGACGAGTTCATGATCGCGTTACCGTACCTGCGTGCTGCGCCTCCACGACACTGCGACCGCCTCCGTGCGCCCGGTCGAGCTCCGAGAGCCCGGGCAGGTCTCGATGTACGTGTGCGGCCCGACGGTCTACGACTACCCCCACCTCGGCCATGGGCGCTTCACCCTCGTCTTCGACGTCCTGCGCCGCTACCTGCTGTTCTTGGGCCTCGATGTCACCTACGTCTCGAACATCACCGACATCGACGACAACATCATCAAGCGTGCAGCCGAAGAGGGGCGCAGCGAGGAAGAGGTCACCGAGGAGTACGAGGCAGCATGGTGGGAGGCCATGGATGCCCTCGGCGTCCTTCGCCCGACGGCGACGCCGCACGCCACGGATTACGTGGACGACATGGTGTCGCTCGTGGGCGATCTCATGGCGCGTGGCGTGGCCTATGAGACCAGCGACGGGGTCTACCTCGATGTCGACAAGGTGCCCGGCTACGGACTCCTCGCCGGCCAGCCCCTCGACTCGCTGCGGGCGGGCGCCCGGGTGGAGGGCAACGACGAGAAGCGTTCGCCGCTCGACTTCGTCCTGTGGAAGCGGGCGAAACCCGGCGAGCCGCAGTGGGCCGCACCCTTCGGTGCGGGGCGCCCGGGCTGGCACACCGAGTGCGTGGTCATGTCCCTCGACCTGCTCGGGGACGGGTTCGACATCCACGGGGGCGGCCAGGACCTGAAGTTCCCCCACCACGAGAACGAGCGCGCCCAGGCCGTCGCCGAGGGGCGCCCCTTCGCCCGCCACTGGGTGCACAACGGCTGGGTGGTGGTCGACGGGGAGAAGATGTCCAAGTCGTTGGGTAACTTCACGTCGCTCACCGACCTGTTGGCCCAAAGGGACGGCCGCGCCTACCGGCTCCTCGTGTTGCGGTCCCACTACCGCTCGCCCATCGAGGTCACCGCCGCCACCATCGCCGACGCCGAGGAGGCGCTGGTGCGCCTCGACAACCTGGCCCGACGTTTTTCGCTCGCCGATCCGCTCGCCGACGGGGGCTACGTGGTCGATGGCGTCGGCGCCGGTGCCGATCTCGACCCGTCCGCGGTCGAACGGTTCCGTCTCGCGCTCGACGACGACCTCGACACGGCGGCGGCGACGGCGGGGATCTTCGACCTCGCACGGCGTGCGAACTCGGCCATGGACGCCGGTGACGAGGCCGGTGCGGAGCTGGCGGCGCGCACCGCCGCCGTGCTGGCGGCGGCGCTCGGGCTGGCTGTTCGGCCCGCGGATGTGGCCCCTGACGACGAGAGCTTGGCCCTCGCTGCCGAGCGCGACGCGGCGCGAGCCGCTCGGGACTGGGCACGCGCCGACGAGCTCAGGGCGGTGCTGTCCGAGCGTGGCTGGGCCGTCGAGGACGGCCAAGCCGGCACGGTGCTGCGGCGTCGCTGAACAGCCATTGTGACGGGCGGGTGAACAGTCACCGCCGAACTAGGTTGTACAAAAAACTACTGCTATGGTCCCGCTTCGAAGTAACGGGGGGATCGAACAGGGGTCCTCCCCTCAACCGGCATTGCCGGACGGCAGAAGAAGGGGGATCGCCACCGTGGCATCCGGAACGGTCAAGTGGTTCAACTCTGAGAAGGGCTACGGGTTCCTGTCCCAGCCCGATGGCGGCGCAGATGTCTTCGTGCATCACACGGCCATCCAGATGAACGGCTACCGGGTCCTCGAAGAGGGCCAGGCAGTCGAGTTCGAGGTCGAAGAGGGCCCGAAGGGGCTTATGGCGAAGGACGTGCGGCCGACCGGTTCCTGAGCCACTCGCTGCCCGACGCCGGGCCGCTCCGTCGTGCACCACCGATCGCAGGCCTAGTTCGTCGCGCCCGCGAGTCCCCGCGGTGCCATCGTTCCCCCTGGTTGCAGGCCATGGTGGCGGCGGGGGCATGAGGCGGGTTACTATGAAGTAACAAGGGAATCGACCGTCGGACTCTGGCGGGGTACCGGGAAGGCCGGTGCCACCCTTGGTGACTGGCCCGGGAGTACCGGGCCTTGAGCGACGGAGGCCGAAATGTCCGACTTCTCGATGGAACTCAACGAGGATCAGATCCAGATCCAAAAGTGGGTCCACGACTTCGCCGAGACGGTCGTCCGGCCGGCCGCGCATGAATGGGACGAGCGCGAAGAGACGCCGTGGCCCATCATCAAAGAGGCGGCCAACATCGGGCTGTACTCGTTCGACTTCATCGCCAACTGCTTCGCTGACCCGACGGGTCTCACGATGGCCATCGCCAACGAGGAGATGAGTTGGGGCGACGCAGGCATCGCCCTGTCGATCTTCGGCTCGACCCTGGCGGTCGCCGGCATCTTCGCCAACGGCACGCCCGAGCAGCAGGCTGAGTGGATCCCCCAGTGCTTCGGCACTCCCGATGACATCAAGCTGGCGGCGTTCGGTGTGTCGGAGCCCGACGCCGGCTCGGATGTCTCCTCGCTCAAGACCCGGGCGGTCTATGACGAGGCCACCGACGAATGGGTGCTGAACGGCACGAAGACGTGGATCACCAATGGCGGCATCGCCAACACGCACGTGATCGTCGCCTCGGTCGACCCGGCACTCGGGAGCCGCGGGCAGGCGAGCTTCGTCATCCCGGAGGGCACGCCGGGCATCAGCCAGGGCCAGAAGTTCCAGAAGATGGGGATCCGCGCCTCGCACACCGCCGAGGTCGTCCTCGCCGACTGCCGGGTCCCAGGACGCTGTCTGCTCGGTGGCAAGGAGAAACTCGACGAGCGCATGGCCAGGGCGCGTGAAGGTAAGAAGTCCTCGGTGCAGGCGGCAATGGCAACGTTCGAGGCGTCACGCCCGCTCGTCGGGGCTCAGGCGGTCGGTATCGCGCGTGCCGCGTACGAGTACTCGCTCGACTACGCGAAGGAACGCAAGCAGTTCGGCCGGGCCATCATCGAGAACCAGGCGATCGCCTTCAAGCTGGCGGACATGAAGATGGCGATCGACGCCGCCCGCTTACTGGTCTACCGGGCAGCGTGGATGGCCGCCACTCGGAAGCGCTTCGAATCGGGCGAAGGCTCGATGTCGAAGCTCTTTGCCGGCGAGACGGCGGTCTGGGTGACCGAGCAGGCCATTCAGATCATGGGCGGCTACGGCTACGTGCGCGAGTATCCGGTCGAGCGCTTCCACCGCGACTCGAAGATTTACACGATCTTCGAGGGAACCAGTGAGATCCAAAGATTGATCATCGCCCGGGCCATCTCCGGGGTGCACATCAAGTAGCTGGCCTGGGAGTTTATGGTCGAATGGGTCGGAGCGTCGCGCTCGTGGCTCCGCATTTCTACGGCGCACAAATGAGTGCTCACGGCGCAGGAACGGCGGCCGGAGGCGTCGGAGTCCAATCCCATGGGTGAAACTCGACATTTGGTCAGGTGATCAAATGCCGCGGTCACCATCGCATCTGGCGTTGACAGCCTGCACGCTGGGGCTCCGCTGCGGGGCCACGCCCAGACCCGTGGTGTAACGACGACCACCACATCGATCTTCGGTTGTTGTGCTAACTGACCTCGGTGAGCTCTGCCAGCTTCACCTCCTCGTCGATCCCGGCGACGACACGGAGCCGTGCTTTGGCGAGGGACTCGACGCCTATGTAGCGACGGGCGAGGGCCCACTCGTCGTGCTGCCCGGCGAGCACGGCACCGACCAGCCGCAGGACGGCAGACCGGTTGGGGAAGATGCCGACGACGTCGGTGCGGCGGCGGATCTCCCGGTTGAGACGCTCCTGGGGGTTGTTGGGCCAGATCTGACGCCAGTGCTCCTTCGGGAACGAGGCGAAGGCCAAGATGTCGGCTTCTGCCTCGACGGGCATGGTTGCGCGCCCGGCTTCATATACTCAAGTAAATGCTTGACGAAACGATCGACCTGGATCGGACCTTCCAGGCGCTGGCCGACAAGAGCAGGCGCTGCATGGTGGAACGACTCACGTTGGGACCCGCCTCGGTCAGCGAACTGGCAGAGCCCCTGGCGATGTCCCTTGCCGCGGTCGTCCAACACGTGCAGGTCCTCGAAGCGTGCGGAGTTGTGAAGACCGAGAAGGTCGGGAGAACACGAATGTGTCAGATCGAGCCTGCCGCGATGTCCGCCGCTGAGATGTGGATCGCCGATCGACGCCGGGGGTGGGGCGCCCGCTTGGACCGACTGGGCGACATCCTGCATGACGTAGCTACTACCGAGGAGGAACCATGAGTCTGTCCACCGTTGCCCATGAGACGTTCGTGATTGAGCGGATCTACGACGTTCCGGTCGCGCAGACTTTCCGGGCATGGGCGGATCCCCTGCTCAAGGCCCGCTGGTTTGCCGGTTCTGCTGAAGTCCTGGGAGCTGCTACGAACTCGACTTTCGGGTCGGGGGCCGTGAGACCAATCGCGGTGGACCTCCGGGCGGGCCCGTCTACACGTACGAGTCGGAGTTCCGAGACATCATCCCCGAGCAGCGGATCGTCTACACGTACGAAATGTTTGCCGACGAGTCCCGAATCTCGGTGTCCGTCGCCACGGTGCTGTTCAGCGGCCACGATGCGACGTCGCAGCTGGTCCTCACGGAGCAGGGGGTGTTCCTCGATGGCCACGACACGGTGGCTCAGCGGGAGGCAGGAACCCGTTCCCTCCTGGACTCGCTTGCAGCAAGCTTGAAAAGTGGCGGATCGTGAGGAAGACCCGGTGGACGGACTTCTGGGTCGGCCGTCTGTTCCTCATCCGCCGCCGCCTTGAGACCCGTACCCAAACACCAAGTACCTCAGCACTTTCCAAGGAGTTCTTGAATGTCACTAGTTCGTGTTCACAACTTTGCAGTTTCGCTCGACGGCTTCGGCACCGGTGAGGGACAGTCCTTCGAACAACCATTCGGACACGCCGGAAGCAGGCTCCTCGACCGGTTCCTAGACACTCGCACGTTCCGCAAGATGCATGGCGAGGCGGGCGGAAGCACCGGCGCCGACGAGGCCTTCGCCAGCAACTGGGGAACGGGCATCGGTGCCGAGATTATGGGCCGCAACAAATTTGGACCACAGCGTGGCCCGTGGGTCGACGAGGATTGGAGAGGCTGGTGGGGTGACGATCCCGTCTTTCACACACCGGTATTCGTGCTGACACACAATCCGAGGCCGACGATCCGATTGAAGGGCGGTACGACCTTCCATTTCATCGATGCCACCCCCGCCGAAGCGCTGAGGATCGCCCAGGAAGCTGCTGGTGAACTCGACGTGCGCATCGGCGGAGGACCTTCCACCGTCCGTCAATTCCTCGCCGCAGACCTGATTGATCACATGCACGTTGTGATCGCCCCCATAGTCCTGGGGCGCGGAGAACGACTCTGGGACGGACTCGAGGGACTGGAAGAACGCTTTGACATAGAGGCGGTCAGCACCCCGAGCGGAGTCACACACGTCACGTTCACCCGCCGATAGATCTCTGTTGGAGACCCACCGGACGATCAGTCATTGGGGATGACCCGGCAGTCGGCGTGGGAGCGAGGAGTAGAGCCCATGCCCTGCGTCCCCCATCGCCGGGTCGGTTGGGCAGCTCGCAACTCGGTGATCTGGACTCGGCCGGCCGCTCAGTGGGCAAGAATGCAGACACCGATGAACTCCCGCCCTTCATCTCGTAGACCGCCAGTAGAAGCCACGAACCTTGCAGATCTCTACGCCCTCCCACTCCTCGATTGGAACAACATTGCCGACCGACTCACACTGGGGGTGACCCAAGCTCCCGGTACTGGGGGACCTGATCGGCACACGTGCTGGTTGGCGACGATCAATCAAGATGGCAGTCCGCACTTGACGGGCGTAGGCGCACTCTGGGTCGATGACGCCTTCTGGTTCGAGACCGGAGAGCAGACTCGGAAGGGCAGAAATCTCGCCCGTGATCCGCGGTGCACCCTGAGCGTGGCGACCGACGAGTTCGATCTCGTTGTGGAGGGAACCGCTGAGCAGATCAAGGACCCTGCGACGGTCGTCCAAATGGCAGAGAGGTGGAGTGCCCAAGGCTGGCCGGCACGAGTAGATGACACCAGTGTCGCTCTGACCGCCGACTTCAGCGCCCCTTCGGCTGGTCCTCCGCCGTGGGTGATCTATCGATTGGTCCCTGATCGAACAACGGCCATTGAGACCATCGAGCCCGGAGGGGCAACTCAGTGGCGGTTCGATTCGAACTGATCGTGAACCGTTGTTCCGAACAAGGACCGGAGCACTGGCCGCTTCCACTCGCATTTCCGGCCTGCCTCGCTCGATTGCCTCATCGAGCAGCTGACCAATGCGCGAGGTGTCCGGATCCATCTCGAACTCGGTGCCGCCACCGGCGATCTGGGGCACCCGCTGAGTGGATGCTGCTCAGACCTGTGCGCCGGGGCCGGTTTCTCTTGTGCGATCCCGCTTCATCCGTCTCAAGGCTCCTACGGAAGCGAGGCCGAAGCCAATCGTCCAGATCAGCGGAATCCACCACGGAAGGGTTTGGTGCCCTGAGCGAGAAATGATCGTGATGGCGAACGCAAGGCCGATGAGCGCGGTGAACCCGTATAGCCCGGCAACGACCATCCAGCGGCCGGAGTTCGGCACGTACCGTGACTCGCGCTTCGCCTCCTGCCGCTCGAAGAACTCTTGCAAGCTCGGCCGGTGTGCCACCGGATGAGTCTCCCATGGGCGGCGGTACAGGAGTCCGGATGTTGTCCTTTGGCGCCGGTCGCCTCACGCTCGATTGCGTCCTTTCTTACCGGTGATGGGGTGCGGCACCCACCCGGCGTTTTGGGTCACCTTGGGGCGACATTCGAAACTTGCCCACGCGCGCGGCCAGCTCCGCCGCTTCCAGCATCGGTTGTTCGTCGCCTCAGACGCTGCCCCAGTTTGGATCGTCGAAGCGACGCCGACCGGTGCGCCTCCGACCGGGGGGTCAGCTCTGGATGCGGTAGCCGAGGTTCACGACACCGTTGCCGAACCGGTGCTCTTCCAGCAGCTCCAACTGGACGCGGGCGGTGCTGGGGAATGCGGGCTTTCCTTCACCGACGAGCACCGGATAAATGAAGAGCTGGCACTCATCGACCAGCCCGGCGTTGAACGCGTACGCCGCGAGGGTCGGCCCGCCGACGGTCAAATCGCTCGCGGCGGTCGCCTTCATCTCGCGGACCGACTTGGGGTCGAAGCGGCGCTCGAGCCGGGTGTTGGTGGTCGAGACTTTCTGCAGCGTCGTCGAGTAGACGATCTTGTCGGCCCCTTGCCAGACGTTCGCGAAGTCGGCCATGATCTCCGACTCGGCGGCCAGGGTGGGGTCGGCCTCCCAAGGGGCCATCGTCTCGTACATGCGCCGTCCATAGAGGTAGGTACCAACGGGGCGCACAAGGTCAGTGATGAAGGTGAAGACCTCGTCGATGGGCGCGGTCCATTCGAACCTGCCGTGCGCGTCCTCGATGTAGCCGTCAAGGGACACATTCGCCACGTAGATCAGCTTGGCCATGCCGCTCCTCAGGCGCCCGCGTCACGGTGCCTGGGAGCAAGAGTAAACGAGACGCTTCGGAGGTCGCCATGCCCGAGCGGCGCTGCCTTCGGGATCGCGCTCCGCGGGCCTTGGAAGCTCGGCGCATGGTCTCTGGGAGGAGCGCACGGCCGCGGAGTCCCGATCCTCATCCAGGTGACGAATCCACGTCGGACTCGATCCGAAAGCGGGATCGACCCGGTTAGTTCTCGGACACCGCGACTGGACCGCTTGCTGCTGACCGCTTGAGGACACAGCCGTTGTGGGGCAAAGAAGAAACCGCCCAAGCTTCGCTCCGAGCAACCCGTGGAACAGACCTACTCCTGCGTCAACCTTGAACCGGCCCAAGGGAGGAGCGGAAGGCCGCTTGGTAGCCAGTGGCTGTGGAACTGGCTTGCATCTGGCGTCTGCGAGCCGCGTTGCACTGTCTGCGGCGCAGGAATGTGGGCTCAAAGCCGGAATTCCTGCGCCGCGCACCGCTCTGACCAGGGAGTATGCATTGGCTCCTAACCCCTTCACCATCTTCGAGGGCACCAGCGAGATCCAGCGGCTGATTCTCGCCCGCGCCATCTCCGGAGTGCACATTAAGAAGCTGCACTCGGATTTTCCCCTCTGGCCAGCTCGTTCGGTGTTTCTGTCGGCGGCGATCCGTGGCTCGGACTCGCTCGGCCGGCGGCCATGTGAGACGTCGCAAAGGGGACCAACGTGACCGGCCCCGACGTGGCTTAGTGTCTCGCCTCGATGGCAGCGGGCGAGGGACAAGAGGTCGGGGCAGACGCTGGCTCCGCCAACAAGAGCCGACCGTGGCGATCGATCGTCTTTTCGCCCCTGGGTGACGGGCAGCGCCGCCGCCGGGGTTCAGACGCCTTGCGCGTCGGTGCAGCGTTGGTCGTCGTGGTACTCAGCCTCGTCATCGGCGCTGCCAACTCGCACCTCGAGCTGAGCATCAGCAACGCGCTGCACCCGCCGCCGAACGGGGTCAAGTGGCTCGTCACCACCGTCGATTTCGCAGGGACCCTCGGCACCATTGCGCTGTTGGCGTTCGTGGCCATTCTCGCCCGGCGATGGCGCCTCGCCCGCGACATGGTGCTCGCCGCGGCCGTCGCACTCGTGCTCAGTGTGGCCATTCAGCTGCTGCTTGGGCCCCAGGGCGAGCGCCCGTCGAATCCCTCGCTCAGCGGCCTTGGGCTCGGGGTCCCGGTGGTTCGCATCGCCATCGCCATCGCCGTCGCCTGCGTGGCCCTCCCGTACCTCTCGCGCTCGTTGCGTCGTCTCGTCGAGCTGGCGATCGCCATCTCGGCCGTCGCAGCGCTGGTCCGTGGTGACGCGCTGCTCTTCGATGTGCTGGCAAGCCTGGCTCTCGGGTGGGGCTCGGCCGCTGCAGTGCACCTCACGCTCGGCTCGCCACTCGGGCTGCCCTCGACGGCCGAGATCGGTGAGCAGCTGGCCGAGCTGGGTGTGACGGCGGATCACGTGCGCGCCTCGGCCCGACAGGTCTGGGGCGTCGCCGCCTTCGTGGGAGCCGAGCAGACAGGCCATCGCCTCGACATCTCCTTCTATGGACGCGACGCTGCCGGCGCGCAGCTCCTTGCCAAATTCTGGCGCTTCCTCTTCTTCAAGGACACCGGGCCCTTCTTGGCGTTCACCCGGATCCAGCAGGTCGAGCACGAGGCATACCTGACCCTCCTGGCGGCACGTGCCCTCAAGGACCGCGCCCCGAGGGTGCGCGCCGCGGGGACGGCGGGTCCGAGCCACGATGCGCTCTTAGCCACCGACCCCCCGGGCACGACCCGCCTGTCCGAGCTCGACGACCCAGCGGTCCTGAGCGACGAGGCGCTGCAGCAGTTCTTCTCCGACATCCTGGCGCTTCGTGCGGCGCGCATCAGCCACGGGGGGATCTCGCCGTCGACGGTGGTGACCGGTCCCGGCGAGGCGGGCGGCCTCATCGACTTCCACGGTTCGAGGTCCGCGGCTGAACCCGAGGCCCTCGATCGCGACACTGCGGCGATGCTGGTGACCCTCGCCAGTGTCGTTGGCGCCGAGCAGGCAGTTGAAGCCGCTGCGGCGGTACTGCCCTCAGGGGTGCTCGCCGCTGCGCTGCCATACCTCCAGCGCGCCGCGCTCGACCCCGAGGCGGCACGCGCCCTCAAGTCCCGCAAGCAATTGCTGGCCGAGCTGCGCACGTCGGGCGCCGCTGCCGCCGGTGTCGAGGTGCCGAAGCTCTTCGAGGCCAAGCGCATCTCCTGGTCGACGCTGGTGCTGGCGCTGGGCACACTCATCGGCGGCTGGGCCCTGATCGGCGTCCTGATTAACGTCTCGAACTCGTTCAGCACCATCGTCGGTGCGGCGTGGGGATGGGTGGCGGTGACGTTCGTGCTCGCACAGGCGGCCTTCCCGGCCAACGCGGTGACGGTGGTGGGCTCGGTGGTCGACCCGCTGCCCTACGGGCTCGCCGTCGCTCTCGAGGTCTCCAACAGCTTCAGCGCGCTGGCTGCGGGGAGCGTCGGCACCCTCGGGACGCGGGTCCGCTTCTTCCAACGCCAGGGCTACGACGCCACGCTCGCGGTCAGCTCGGGCGTCTTGGTGTCGACGGCAAGCTGGATCGTGAAGGGCGTCCTCTTCCTGATCGCGCTGCCCTTCGCCGCCGGATCACTCCACTTCGACCAGTCACCGACCTCGGGCTCGAGCCACACGGTGTGGCTGATCCTGATCATCGTGCTCGTCGTCTCGGTGGTGGTCGGCATCGCGTTGCTCATCCCCCGCATCCGTTCCCTCGCCCGCCAGAAGCTGCTCCCGCGGGTGGCCGAGTCGTGGTCCCATCTCCGACTCCTGGCGCAGCACCCTCGCAAGCTGGTCGCGGTGATCGGGGGCTGCATCGCAGCGCAGCTCCTCGTGGTGTTCGCACTCGGGACGTCGCTCCACGCCTTCGGCCAGCACCTCTCCTTGCCGGTGCTCATCGTGGTCATCACCCTTGCCTCCATCCTCGGCGGGGTCTCGCCGGTGCCCGGGGGCATGGGTGTGGTCGAAGCGGGCATGATCCTCGGGTTGACGGCGGCCGGCATCTCGGAGTCGAACGCGGTGGCCGCGGTCTTCGTCCAGCGGCTCTTCACCTCCTACCTGCCGCCGATCTGGGGGTGGTTCGTGCTGGTGTGGATGCGACGACGGGAGTACTTGTGAGCGACGACGACCTCGAGGGCGCAGGGGTGCTGCCGGCCCGGCTGAGCATCGTGACCCTGTGCACGGGCAATGCGGCACGCTCGGTGATGGCCGGCTCGATGCTCGAGGTGCGGGCCGAGGCCGAGGGGCTGGCCCTCAAAATCCTCACCGCCGGCACACACAGCGTCGACGGCCAGCCCATGAGTGCGCGCACCCGCTCGGCCATGATGGCGATCGACGCCCTCGAATCGATCTCCTACGGCCGCCACCGGAGCCACCAGCTCACCGACGCCGACCTGGTCGGCGCGGACCTCGTGATGGCCATGGAGGCCGACCACGTCCGCTACGTGCGCCGGCACCACCCGCAGGCCGCCGGGCGTACAGCCACGCTGATCCGACTCTGTGCGACGATGAGTTCGGGGCCCCAGCCCTTCGCCGAGCGAATGGCCGCCTGCGGGTTCGGGGAGGTCGAGCTCGGCGACGACGAGGACGTGGCCGACCCGGCGGGAGGGGACGAAGGCGTCTATCTGGTCTGCGCGCGCCAGCTGTGGGAGCTCACCGGCGAGTTCATCGCCCTGCTGTGACCACGAGGGGTCGGTGAGCGCCGGTCAGTCGGCGTGGACGGAGCGCAGTCCGGCCCAGGCGAGGTCGGCCAGGCGACCGGCCAATCGGTGGGCCTCGGCGTCGCTGGCCGCCGCGTCGGGTGTCACGAAGCCCGGCTCGTGGCTGGTGGCGATCCAGTGCCTGCTCGCGCCCTCGGCCATCCCGACGACGGCGTAGGCCAGGGTGCGGCGGTGCTCGGCGTCGAGGCCCGCGGCGATGAGGGGGTCGATGGCCTCGGCCATGGCGTCTTCCACGCGTCGGAGGGCGTCACCCAATTCGGGGTCCTCGCTGTCGTTGCGGCCGTAGAGGAGGCGGAAGGCCTCGTCGTGGGCCACCACGAAGGTGAAGTAGGCGGCGAAGCCCAGCTCGACTTGTTGGCGCGGGCCTTCGGCGCGCACCGTGGCGTCGGCGACCGCGGCCATGAGGTCGCGGGCGACGGCGTCGACCAGCTCGAGGTAGAGGGCCCGCTTGGAGGCGAAGTGCTGGTAGACGAGCGGCTTGGTCACCCCCGCCGCCTCGGCGATGTCGTCCATCGTCGTGGCCCGATAGCCGCGCTCGGCGAAGAGGCTGAGCGCCACGGCGTAGAGCTGTTGGCGCCGCTCAACAGCTGGCAGGCGCCGCATCGAAGCCTGCGTGTGGGGAGGGTCCGCCCCCTGCTCGCTCGCCCGAAGTGCCGCCATGACGTCGAGGTTAGCTGTCGAGTGGGCGGTTCGATGATGGGACGGCCTCGCCGAGCGAGTCCACGACGCTGCGGACGCGACCCGGGAGCAGGGCGAGAGAGAAGTGGGCATCGGCGCGCGCGAGGTTGCGCTCGAGTGCAGAGGTGTCGCCACGGCGCAACCATTCGTCGAGACGCCAGGACTCGGCGATGTCGAAGAACTCGAAGCCGAAGCCGAGTAACTCCCGAGCGACCGGGTAGCGGCCGATGGCGAGTGGCCGGCGGTAGGTAACTGATTCGATGGTCGGATTGCCGAAGCCCTCCCAGAAGGACGGAAGGGTGATCACGTCAGCGGCTGCATACGCGTCGCTGATGTCGTTGATCGCCCCGCTGCCCCGGATGACCGGGCACGGGGTCTCCGCTAAGAGGCGGTCGAGCTCGGGTCCGTAGCCGTCCTCTGCGCGGCCGAGGAGCCAATAGGTTGCACCGAGCGCGGCGGCGAGCTCGAGCCCGCCCGGGATGTTCTTGCGCGCGAGTGCACGGGTCGGCTGGAGCACGAGGCGCTGCTGCTCGTCGAGCCCGAGCCTCTTGCGCGTGCCTGCGCGGTCGCCGGGCCGCTGGCTCGTGTCGAACGTGTTGTAGATGGTCCGCGCGTGGATCCCGCGCTCGGCAAGCTCACGGCGGCTGAGCTCGTTGATGGTCACGTGGCGCCAGGCGTCATCGGTTGGGGGGCCCTCGATGTGCGCCAGGTGCGGTCGCTGCCAGGGCAGGTCGTGGTGGTGGAGGATCGTTGGCCGACCCCTGCGCACGTCGGCCACCCGCCTCGACGCACCAGGATTCAGCGGGAGCGAGCACAGGTTCTCGACGATGACCAGGTCACAGCCCTCGAGCGCCTCGTCGAGCTCCCGGTGGCTGGGGGGATCCGCCGCGCCGATGGCAAGCCCTGGGACCAGCCGGTCGACCGGGCCCTCGCCTGCGACCGTCACGGTCGTGTGGCCCAGTTGGCCGAGTGCCCACGCCCACTTCGCCGCCTCGACGGACACGCCGTCGGGGCCGCCCAGACGGAAGGAGACGATGGCTACCAGCGACATCGGCCCGCAGCGTAGGACACCGGACGTGCGCCGCCCGACAGCCCGCTCAGTGCTCGAGCGCCCTCGAGGCGGTCCGCCCGAGGAGTCCGAGTGCCTCGGCGCCACGCCAGAGGTCCTCGTGTGCACGGGGGTCGGCAACCCTTTCGATGATGAGGCGGGCCTGGTCCCCCTCGCTCGCACCGAAGATCTCCGCGGCACCGTGCTCGGTGACCACCGCCGAATGTTGGATCGAGGTGATTGGCTGGTCGAGGATGGGCACGATCGACGAGGTGGCGCTCCTGTCGTGCCACGAGCGGAGCGCGATGAGCGCGTGGCCGCCCCGCGAGTGCAGGGCGCCGACGACGAAGTCGGGCTGTCCCCCGAACCCTGAGTACATCTTGTGCCCCAGGCTGCTGGCGTTTGCCTGGACGAAGAGGTCGAGCTGGAGCGCCGAGTTGAGCGAGACCATCGACTCGTTCCTGGCGATGAGCCCCGGATCGTTGATGGTTTCGGTCCTCGACATCCGCAGGCGCGGGTTGCCGTCGGCCCATTCGTAGAGCTCCGGTGAGCCGAAGAGGAACGAGGACTGGATGACCCGGTCCGGGTCGAGCGCGCCGCAGCGCTCGAGGTTGAGGACGCCGTCGCTGATCATCTCGGACCACACCCCGAGGTTGCGGAGCTGGTAGAGGTGAGGTGCGGTGGCGTCGGGGACCTGGCCGATGCCGAGCTGGATCGTCGACCCGTCGGTGATGAACCGGGACACGTTCTCACCGATCTGGGCGGTGACGTCGTCGAGTGGTCGCTGCGCGGGCGATGCGAGCTCCTCGTCGGCCTCGAGAGCGAAGTCGACGTCGTCGCAGTCAATCTCGGCATCCCCAAAGGTGTACGGCATGAACCGGTTGACCTGGGCCACGACCTTGCCCCCGTTGCGGCGGACGTGCTCGATGGCCGCAGAGAGGATGTTCACCTCGATGCCGAGCGAAACCTTTCCGCCCCTCGGCGGTGAGGTCTGGACCAGCACGCAGTCAGGCGGGCGGACCGTGGCGTAGAGGCGCGGGACGAGCGACAGGCGAGTGGGGATGTACTCGACGCCGTCGTCATGGCGCAGACCGGTCCCGATGAAGGGCGTCTCGTTGACCACACCGTCTCTGACTGGCAGGCCGCCGCGCGCGTTGAGGGTGAAGGTGTGGAACTGCGCGAGTGTGGCGTCGAGGATCTGGACCAGGGCCGACGGGGTGGCGAAGTTCCCGCCGATGACAAAACGCGGCTCATCCCCGCCGACGGCAGCGAGGTGGCTGGCCAGCTCCTGCTCAGAGACGCTTTGCATGGCGCTCACGCTAACCGCGATCCGAATTTGGCAAGGAAGGGGACTCGGAGCCGGGCACCGGGTGACGAGGCAGCGCATCGCCGTGGTCCCGCCGGCGTCGCGAGCACCGAGCCGCCGAAGCGGTGGGGTAGCGTGGCGGGGTCCACGCAGCCCGTGATGCGACATCCTGCCGGGCGCGAGGTGGTCCGCAGACGAGGGAGTACGACATGGCGAAACGAGCGCTGATCACGGGTGTCACGGGCCAGGACGGCTCCTATCTGGCTGAACTGCTACTCGAGCAGGATTACGAGGTCATCGGGATGGTCCGGCGCTCGAGCACCTTGAATTTCGAGCGGATCGCCCACATCCAAGATCGGCTCACGATCGTGGCCGGGGACCTGCTCGATGAGATCTCACTGATCAACATCCTGCGGGACACGAAGCCCGAGGAGGTCTACAACCTCGCTGCGCAGTCCTTCGTCCAGACGTCGTGGAACCAGCCGGTGCTGACAGGCGAGACGACCGCACTCGGCGTCACCCGCGTACTCGACGCCATCCGCATCGCCAACCCCGAGATCCGCTTCTACCAGGCCAGCTCATCGGAGATGTTCGGCAAGGTCCAAGAGGTCCCCCAGAGCGAGACGACGCCGCTGTACCCGCGCAGCCCCTACGGCGTGGCCAAAGTGTACGGGCACTGGATCACCATCAACTACCGGGAGAGCTACGGCCTTCACGCATCCTCGGGCATGCTCTTCAATCACGAGTCGCCGCGGCGTGGACTCGAGTTCGTCACCCGCAAGGTCACCCACGGAGCGGCGCGCATCGCCTGCGGCCTCGCCGACAAGCTCCCCCTCGGCAACCTCGACGCCCAGCGTGACTGGGGCTTCGCCGCTGACTACGTCCGGGCCATGTGGCTCATGCTCCAGCAGGACAAGCCCGACGACTTCGTGGTGGCCACCGGTGAGACCCATTCGGTGCGTGAGCTCTGCGAGCTGGCCTTCGCTGCGGCGGGCCTCGACTGGAGCGACCACGTCGTGATCGACGAGCGCTTCCTCCGCCCGGCCGAGGTCGACCTCTTGGTCGGGGATCCCTCCAAGGCCGAGCGGGTGCTCGGCTGGCACCGCGACGTGGAATTTCCCGAGCTCGTGGCCATGATGGTGGAAGCCGACATGTCGATGGTGCGCAGCCAACTCGGCTGACACCGGGCTGCGGGCGGTAACCGAGGGCCCGAAGAGATGACCGCCACAATCAGTGCCAATCCACTCGGCATCCTCATAGCGTTCGGCGCGGGCATCATCTCGTTCCTCTCGCCGTGCGTCCTCCCCCTCGTCCCGGGCTACGTCTCGATGGTCTCGGGCCTTTCTGTCGCCCAGCTCGAGGCCGATACGCCCGGAGACCGGCCTCTGGCACCTTTGCTGCGCGGCATCGGGCTGTTCATCGCCGGGTTCACCGTCGTCTTCGTTTCGCTCGGCGCGGCCGCGTCGGGGCTCGGCCACCTGCTCGGATCGCACAAGGAGCTGCTCTCGGTTGTCGCCGGAGCGTTCATCATCGCCTTCGGCGCGGTCCTCCTGATCACCGCCCTGCCGGCCACGGCCTGGGCGCGTCTCGGTGCGGCCAACAGCGGCCGCGTCGCCACGGTCGTGACGGAGCGCCGATTCCAGGTCGAGCCCGCCCGTCTCGGGGTCTGGGCGCCCCCGGTGATGGGCATGGCCTTCGCCTTCGCCTGGACGCCGTGCATCGGTCCGGTCCTCGGCGCAGTGACGGCCCTGGCGGCCACCCGCTCCACCCTGGCCGGGGGCGTGGTGCTGCTGCTGGCCTATTCGCTCGGCCTCGGGGTCCCCTTCGCCGTGACCGGCCTCGCCTTCGGCCGCCTCACCACCCTCTACGCCCGGGCCCGGCGCGGGCTGTGGATCGTGCATATCGTGGGCGGCGTGATCCTGGTCATCTTCGGCATCCTGCTGGTCACGGGCCAGTTGAGCTGGCTGGCCACCGAGATGCAGGTGATCATGCGCCACATCGGGCTCGGCCGGCTGACGACCAGTTAGGGGCCCGGACAGGGGTTCTCCTCGTCGGCGCCGGCCGAGACCGGCGTGGTCCCCAATGCTCGCCTAGCAGGAGAATCCGCAGGCAGGGCGTACGGGGGGCTCTGCCCGGAGGGGGGCGCTTGGCTTGCCCGTGCTCTGCACCCGTAGCATGGGTGCGGCCATGGCCACCGTCGTTGAACTCCGTACCGCCGTGGCGCTTGCCGGTCGGTTCCCCGCCCTCTCCGGTGTCGATCTCTCGGTCGAGGCCGGCGAGGTGGTCGTCGTGCTCGGTCCGAACGGCTCGGGGAAGACGTCCCTCCTGCGCACATGCGCTGGTCTCCTCAACGTGAGCTCGGGCACCGCTGTGGTCCTCGGCTGTGACCTGCGGGAGGACCGGGTGGCGGTGCGCAGCCGCGTCGGCCTGCTCGGGCATGCCGCGCCCCTCTACGACGAGCTGTCCGCCCGAGAGAACGTCCGCTTCGCCACCCGTGCGCTCGGCTACCCGACGGACCGGGTCGACCCGGCCCTCGAGCGGCTGGGCCTGGTCGGCCGCCTCCGCCGCACGCCGGTCGGCCGGCTCTCGGCGGGGCAGCGCCGACGGGTGGCCCTGGCCGCCCTGGTCGCCCGGTCCCCTGAGCTCTGGCTGCTGGACGAGCCCCACGCCGGATTGGACGCGGCCGCCCGTCGCCTGCTGGGCGAGTTGGTCGAAGAGGCGGCGACCGGAGGGGCGGCGGTGCTGCTCTCCTCGCACGAGCCCGATCTGTCGGTTCCGATGGCTGACCGGGTGGTGTCGCTCGCCGGCGGCACCATCACCTCATCGAGCCCGGGGGGGCGTGCCACCAAGTTGTCCGTGGTCGATCTACCGGCCCCCCTCGGTGCAGGTGGCTCCAATGTGGCGTGACGCGCTTCTCGTCGCCGGCAAGGACCTGCGGATCGAAGCGCGCTCTCGGGTTGGCCTCTGGCAAGTGGTCCCCTTCGCGCTCCTCGCCCTCGTGCTGTTCGCCTTCGCCCTCGGGCCGGGTCCGGTGGCGCTTCGGGCCGCGGCGCCGGGCCTCTTCTGGCTCGCCGTGCTCTTCTCCACCGTGCTCGCCATCCAGCGGAGCTTCGCCATCGAGGGCGGCGAGGGGACCAGGGACGGGTTACGGCTCTCGGGCCTCGACCCGGCGGGCATCTTCTTGGGCAAGGCCGCGGCCGTGGCGCTCCAGCTCCTCGTCCTCCAGCTCGTGCTCTTCGCCGGCGTCGTTCTCCTCTTCGGTGCCCGCCTGCACACGCCGTGGCTGGCGATCACCGCATCGGTGCTGGCCACCATCGGGCTCTCGGCGGCGGGTGTCGCGTACGGCGCCCTCTCGGCCGGGCTGCGGGTGCGCGAGACGCTCCTGCCCCTGTTGGTACTGCCCGTCCTCGCACCGGTCCTGTTGGCCGGGTCGCGGGCCTGGGCGGCGGCACTCGCCACCTCGCCCGCCGGAGGCGGGCAGTGGCTCAAGATCCTCGGCGCATTCGCCGCCGTCTACGTCGTCGTCGGTGTCGTGCTCTACGGCCCGCTCCAGGAGGCCGCATGAAGCCAGTCGTGCTCCGCAGCATCGGCGTGGCGGCCATCGTCACGACGGCTGCCACCATCTGGCTGGGCCTGTGGGTCACGCCGCCGGACAAGGTCCAAGGCGACCTGGTTCGCCTCGTCTACATCCACCCGCCCATCGCGTGGTGTGCCCTCTACCTCGCGTTCGGCCTGGCGGCGCTCTCGAGCCTCCTCTACCTGTGGCGGCGCACCCGGTCGATGTTCTGGGACCGCTTGGCCGCCTCGGCGGTTGAGGTCGGCGTGGTCTTCAACGCACTCACGCTCGTGACCGGCTCGATCTGGGGTCGACCCACCTGGGGCGTGTGGTGGACCTGGGACGCCCGGTTGACGTCGACCGCGCTGCTCCTTGTGCTGTTCCTCGGCTACATGGCGCTGCGTCGGGTCCCCGCCGAGCCCGAGGTTCGGGCGAAGCGCTGCGCGGTCGCCGCCCTTTTCGCCTTCGTCGACGTCCCGATCGTGCACTTCTCGGTGGTCTGGTGGCAGACCCTGCATCAGGGGGCGACCGTCCTCAACGCCAACCTGTCGCCGACCATCCACGGCTCGATGGCCTGGACCTTGCTGCTCGGCTTCGTGGCGATCACGCTCGCCTTCATCTGGATGGTGGCGGTCCGGTACCGCATCGAGGTGCTGCGAGACGAGATCGGCGAGGAGGAGCTCGAAGTCTCCCTCGCGGAGCGCCGCGCAGAGAGCGGGACCGTCGAGGCGGGCTTCGCGTCGGCCGAGGCCACGCCAACGATGGCGCTGCAACCCCGGCCGGAGCCTGCCGGCCATCCCGGGCCCACGGTGGTCTCATGAGCTACGTCGACGCCGGCTACATCATCGCGTTCTCGGTGCTCTTCCTCTACGTCGTCAGCCTCCTCGTACGCCGGCGCCGCCTTGAGCGCGCCGTCGCCAACGTGGCCCCACGGGGCGACGCCGTTCAGCCGAGCGCCTCCCAGGACGGCACGCCGTGACAACGCTCGAAGACCACCCGGCCGACGCCGCGCCGGCACCAGAGCGCCGGAGCAGACCGCGGCACCGTCTGCGCCTGATCGTCGTCTTCGCCGTTTTGGTGGGCGCCGTAGTGTTTCTCCTCTTCGAGGGGCTCGGGAGTTCACTCAACTACTTCGACACCGTCGGCCAGGCGCTGGCCCAGAAACACCAGCTCGGCACGTCGACGATCCGGCTCGAAGGAACGGTCGTCCCCGGTTCCGTGACCCGAACGGACTCGGGTGCGAACTTCTCGGTGTCGGAGGGCAGCCAGGTCGTCCCCGTCGAGAACGAGGGTTCGCCACCGGGACTCTTCCAGGCCAACATCCCCGTCGTGGTGGTCGGGCACTTCGCCTCCGGCTCGTCGACGACCTTCTTGTCCAACCAGATCATGGTGAAGCACTCCGCCGACTACATCGCGAGCCACCCCGACCGCGTCCGGGCCGCCAACGGCACTGTGCGATGACGAGCCCCGGCGACCGACGGTCCCGGCCGGCCAAGCGGGTGGGCGCGTGAACGCCACCCTCGGCGACATCGGGGTCTGGCTGGGCTTCGCCGCCGCGCTCGTCGGGATCGCGGTCAGCGCGGTGGCGCTGCGCCGATCGGCCACACGCCGCGAGGTCGACGTCCGCCTCGATTCCCGCCCCTACGCCGTACTGATCCTGGCGGGCGGGGTCCTCGCCACACTCGCCATGGAGCACGCCCTCGTCAGCCACGACTTCACTATCGCCTTCGTGGCCGACAACAACTCCCGGGCCACGCCGCTCCTCTACTCGATCACCGGGCTCTGGTCGGCACTGGCCGGCTCCATACTGCTCTGGTCGCTCGCTCTCGGCGCGTTCGCCACCGCCCTCGTCTGGCGCTACCGGACCCAGGCTGGCGATCCGGTGATCCGCTGGGCGACGCTCGTCATGTACGTCGTGTCCGCCTTCTTCTTCGGGCTGATGACCGGCCCGGCCAACCCGTTCGACACGGTGGTGGGCCCGGTCCCCTCCTCGGGTGCGGGGCCGAACGCCCTGCTCCAGGACAACCCGCTCGTGGCCATCCACCCGCCGCTGCTCTACCTCGGGTTCGTCGGCTTCACCGTGCCATTCGCCTTCGCCATCGGCATGCTGGCGACCGGCCGGGTGGGGGACCGCTGGCAGATCGAGACCCGGCGCTGGACCCTCGTGGCCTGGACGCTGCTGTCGGTCGGCATCGTGCTCGGCGCATGGTGGTCCTACCAGGTGCTCGGATGGGGGGGCTTCTGGGGGTGGGACCCGGTCGAGAACGCGGCGCTGCTGCCGTGGCTCTGCGGGACCGCCTACCTGCATTCGGTGCTGGTCCAGGAGCGCCGGGGGCTCTTGCGGGTCTGGAACCTCTCGTTGTCGGTGGCAACCTTTGCACTCACCATCCTCGGCACCTTCTTGACCCGATCGGGCGTCATCCAGTCCGTGCACTCCTTCTCCAAGTCGTCCCTCGGCCCATTGCTCATCGGCTTCTTCTTGGTGGTCGTGGTCGTCGGCTTCGGGCTCATCGCGTGGCGCGGTGACCGGATGCGCTCCCCGGGAGGGATTGACGCGCCACTCGGACGGGAGGGCGCCTTCCTCCTCAACAACGTGCTCTTCGTCGGCTTCGCCTTCGTGGTGCTCCTAGGCACCGTCTTCCCGCTGCTCTACGAGGCACTGCGCGGCCAGCAGGTGACGGTCGGTGCGCCGTACTTCAACGCCATCGCGGTGCCCGTCGGCCTCGCCCTGCTCTTCTTGATGGCGGTCGCACCGGCGCTGTCCTGGCGGAAGATCGACGCGGGGGTGCTCTGGCACCGCCTGGCCATCCCGGCGTGGATCGGCGTCGCCACGGTGGTGCTCTGCGTGGCCTTCGGCATCCGCGGCCTCGCCCCGCTGGTCGGCTTCGGGCTCGGCGCCTTCGCTGCCGCCTCGGCGTTGCGGTCGCTGGTGCTCGCGGTGATGGCCAGTCGCCGGCGCGGGGCCGGAGCGTGGCGTGGGCTCGTCGGCCGGGCCAACGGCGGGATGGTCGTGCACCTCGGCGTCGTGGTGCTCGCCATGGGCCTGGTCGCCGCCACGTCCTTCGCCCATCGTGGCGAGGTGGCCATCCGGCCCAGCCAGACCGTGACCTTCGACGGCCACCGGCTGACGTTCCTCGGGCTGCGCAACGTCACGACGCCGAGCCGCACCTCGAGCGAGGCGGCGGTGCGCATCGACGGCGGTGCCATCTTCGCCCCTGCCGTTTCCCAGTTCGGCGGTGCGAACTCCGTTGCTGTCGGGACGCCGGCCATCGACTCGGGGATCTTCGGCGACGTCTATCTCACCTTCGACGCTTTGGGCGGTGGCTCGGGCGGGGTCTCAGGGGCCCAGGCCTTCCCGAGCCTGGCGAAGGGCTCGGTCGTGATCGGCGTCGTCGTCGAGCCCCTGATCGCCTGGATGTGGGCCGGTGGGCTGCTCATCGGCATCGGGGGGATCCTCGCCCTGGTGCCCGGCGGCCGGCGTCGCCCGACTGAACCCACTTCCGCGCCCCCGTCGCGCCAGTCCGCCGCCGCGGGACCGCCCGACGGCGGCGCGCCCGACACCTCCGACGACGTGGTGTCGGGTGTCCCGATCACGACCGGCCGATGAGCACCGTCGCGCCACCGGCGGCGACCGGCGCCCGCCGGCCCCCGAAGCGGCGGCTCGCGCACCCGGCGCGCTGGATCTCCGGCGCCGTGCTCGCCGTGCTCGTCGCCGTCGCCATTGTGGCCGCCACACGCCCGTCGTACCAGGCCACCCAAGCCGCCAGCCCACTCGACGGCAAGGCCGCCCCGGCGATCCGTGCGACCACCCTCGACGGCACGTCGGTCGACCTCGCGTCGTACCGGGGGCACTTCGTCTACGTCAACTTCTTCGCCAGCTGGTGCGCCCCCTGCCAGGCCGAGGCGCCGAACCTCGTCGCCTTCAATTTCCAGCAGAGCCGCCTGGACGGCGGGGCGAAGCTGCTGAGCGTGGTCTTCGACGACGCCGACTCGAGCGCACGCGCCTTCACGGCCACGTACGGCACCGAGTGGCCGGCGGCGACCGACCCGGGAGGCTCGATCGCCAACAGCTACGGCGTGACATCGCCACCTTCCACCTTCCTCGTCGATCCTCGCGGCGTCGTGGTGGCCAACCTGGTCGGCCCGGTGACCGAGCGCCAGCTCGACAACCTCTTGGCCCAGGCGAGGGCCGGGCAGGCGTCGAATGCCAACTGACCTCGAGAGGCCGGCCGTCCACGCACCGCCACGTCGCCGACGCTCCGCGTTGCCGAGATGGCTGAGCCCGGTCGCCCTGGTGGCCGTGCTCACCATTGCCCTCCTCATCGGGGGCGGCGCCTTCTCAGGGCACGCCCCGACCGACCAAGAGCGCGCCGCGTCGCTCGAAGCGCAGATCCGCTGCCCGAGCTGCGAGGACCTCTCGGTCGCCCAATCCTCCACCTCGTCGGCGATCGCCGTGCGTCACCAGATCGCCGCCATGATCGCCGCTGGCCAGAGCGACCAGGCGATCGAGAGTTCCCTCGTCGCTCGCTACGGCGGCACCATCCTCTTGAAGCCCCCCGACAGCGGCCTGACCTCAATTGTCTGGATCCTGCCGGCCGTGGCCGGCGCCGGCGCGCTGGTGATACTCGGCGTGCTCTTCTGGCGAAGGAGCCAGGACCTGGCCCGTCTGCGCGAGGAGCAGCCGTGACCGACGCCCCGGTGCAAGAGAGCGGTACTGACGAGCGGTGGCACCTGGAGGACGAGGCGGAGTTCCTGCGGCGATCGCTCACCGACGCCGAGGCCGAGCACGCAGCGGGCGACCTGAGCGACGAGGACTTCGCGCTGCTCGAGCGACGCGACCGGGGCCGGCTCGCCGAGGTGACGACTGAGCTGGCGGAGCTGGAGGCCGCAGCCAAGCAGGCCGCCGCTCGGCCCGGGTCCACCCGACGGGCCGGCAAGGCCGACCAGCTCGCCGAGTCGGGGGCCCCGAAGCGCCGGCGCGCCCGCTGGCTGGCTGTGGTCGGCGTGGTCGCACTCGTCGCCGGTGCCAGCGCGCTCGTGATGCACCTGGCGACGAACCGGCTGCCGGGACAGGCATCCTCGGGCAGCATCACGCTGAGCGGCTCCAAGCTCGAGACCGAGCAGCTCGCCCAGGCAGCGGACCTCGTCAACCAGGACAACATCCAAGCGGCGCTGGTCCTCTATCGCAAGATCCTCGCCGCCGACCCCAACCAGCCCGAGGCCCTCGCCGAAAGTGGCTGGCTCGAGTACGAGGTCGGATCGGTGGCGAAGGACCCCAAGGTCGTCGCCCAGGGCCGCGCCCTCGTCAACCGGGCGATCGCGGCGGACCCGTCGAGCTACGCCAGCCACCTCTTCCTCGGCACGATCATCCTCCAGCAGGACCATGATGCTGCCGCGGCGGTCGCCCAGTACAAGCAGTTCCTCGCCGACAACCCCCCGCTGAGCGAGGTCCAAAGCGCCGCGCCCTTCATCCGCCAGGCCTACACGCAGGCCGGCCAGCCTCTTCCGGGCTCGCTCAGCGGCTGAGCAGGCGCACGCGGGGATGGCAAACCGACCCGTCGGCTGCACAATGGGAGCTGCCGCCTGCCCTGGTTCTCTCACACGGCCTCAGCGCACCACCGCCGGCACGCTCAGGGGCCGCTCGGAGCGCGAGTCTCCTTCCAGCGCGACCAGACAGCCCGGATCAGAGCCCAGCGGGTTCCCCGTGGCGGCCAGCGCTCTCGCCCGCGATCCTCCGCAGAGCTGCGCGTGCGGACAACGACCACACGGACCGGAGAACTCGGCCGCCCGGATGGACTGCAGCAGCGGGTGCTGTCGGTAGAGCTCGAGCAGCCCGCCGTCGCGGACGTTGCCGAGCCGCAGTGGCATGAAGCCGGAGGGGTAGACGTCACCGGTCGATGCCACGAAGATGATGCCCTTGCCGTCCCTGGTGGCGGCGCTCGGTACCCGCATCGGTGCTGTCGGCTCGCCGAGCCCGTCGCGGAGCCGTTCGCTGAGCCGCCGGTACAGCGCACCGCCACGCGGGCGTCCCCCGCCTCGACGCGCCGCGACGATCCTGCGGAAGAACGGAGCTTCGACGGTTCGCACGGTGAACCCGTAGCAGGAAGCATCGGTCAGGAACTCGCAGATGTCCTCGTTCTCGGCAGCCGTTGTTTCCTGGACATCGACGCCTCGGCCGGTCGAGATGAGGAAGAACACCTCCCATATGGCCACGCCGAGCGTCTCGATCAGGATGGCCATGTCGGCCAGCTCGTCCTGGTTCGGACCCATCACCGTGGTGTTGACCTGGACGACGAAGCCATGGCGGTGCAGCTGCCCGATTGCCGCAAGGGTGGCGTCGAAGTGCCCCGAGATCCCGCGGATCGCATCGTGGGTGGCGGCCGTAGCCCCGTCAAGGCTCAGCGAGGCAGTCTTTACCCCGTGGCGGCGGAGGGAGCCGAGGACGGCATCGGTCAGCGCCGGCGTCACGGAGGGCGCCACGGCGACCGGCACACCGACCTGCTCGGCGTGTGCGACGAGCTCGATGATGTCGCTGCGCTTCAGGCAGTCTCCGCCGGTCAGGATCAGAATCGGTCGGGGGCGTCCGACGCGGGCCAGTTCGTCGATCAGCGCCCGGCCCTCATCGGTGGAGAGCTCGTCAGCTCCAGGTTCGAGCTGGGCGCAGGCCCGGCAGTGGCGGCAGGCCAAGCCACAGGCGGTCGTCATCTCCCAGAACACGAGCAGGGGACGGTCGTCGAAACGTCGCCCGCCAGGGTCGGCCGGTGGGCGGACGAGGGAATCGCCGGCCGACCGCCGACCTGGGTGTCCGTTGTTCACGCTCCGAGCCTGCGTGAAGTCCTGCCGCGTCGACCAGGGCCGTTGGTCACACCTTCAACGTCGCCCCCGGATCACCTCGCACCCACGGGGGACCCGCCTGCCGGCGATGCGTGCAGGCAGGCGCCGTCCCGAGCGCATGACGATGTGGCCCTCGGGCATTGCGCTTGACCGACAGCAGTAGAGGTGCCACTCCCACAGCGATCTTGCGCCGAGTGCGTGGCGGGGATCTTTCACGCACGCGACCGTTGCTCGGTCCACAGCCACACGGCGTGTGGGCCGACGTCGGCAAGCTCCAAGTCCCCGCCCCGGGCCGACAGGGAGATTGCGCGTACTGTGGCACCCATGGTCGAGCGCGCGCGCCGTGGTCCCAGCACGATCCGCAGGGACCGAGCGGTGGCACGCATCCACACGGTCGCCGACGCCCGGCGCATCGCGCGGCGCCGGGTGCCCCCGGCGGTGTTCGACTACATCGAGGGCGGGGCGGGCGAGGAGCGGACGCTCGCCGCCAACCGCGAAGCGATCGAGGCGGTCGGTTTCGTGCCGCGCATGGGCGTCACCGCCGGCATCCCCGCTCCGGACCTCACCACCACCGTCTTGGGGACTCCTGTCTCGATGCCGCTGCTCGTGAGCCCGGTCGGCTTCACGCGGATGATGCACCCGAGCGGTGACGCGGCCGGGGCGGCGGCGGCCGGGGCGGCGGGGACCATCTTCACATTGAGCTCCATGTCGGGACACTCGATGGCCGAGGTCACCGCGGCTGCAGCGGGTCCCCTCTGGTTCCAGCTGTACTACCTCGGGGGTCGTCACGGGGCCGCCCAGCTCGTGGCCCAGGCGCGCGAGGCGGGCTTCAGCGCCCTCGTGGTGACCATGGACACCCAGATCCCGGGCAACCGCGAGCGCGACCACCGCTACGGCCTCTCCCCGCCCCTCACCCTCGACCGGCGCACCGTGACCCAGATGGCGCCCCAGGCGGCCACGCACCCCTGGTGGCTCCTCGATGTCGTGCGCGACCGGTTCCGCCTCGAGCTTGTCAACGCCGCGGGCATCACTACCGACGGCCACGCCATGAGCGCGGGCGAGGCACTGATCCATTGGATCTGCGAGCCGCCGCGCTGGGAAGACTTCGCCTGGCTGCGCGACGAGTTCGGCGGCCCGGTGGTCGTCAAAGGCATCGTGACCGGCGAGGACGCTCGCCGGGCCGTGGACGCCGGCGCGTCGGCGATCGTGGTCTCCAACCACGGCGGGCGCCAGCTCGACGGCATCGCCGCCAGCATGCCCGCCCTGGTCGAGGTCCTCGACGCGGTGGGCGACCAGGTCGAGGTGCTGGTGGACGGCGGCATCCGCCGGGGGGCTGACGTGGTGCGCGCCGTCGCCCTCGGCGCCCGGGCCGCCATGGTCGGCCGGCCGTGGGCCTACGGCCTTGCGGCGGCGGGGGAGCCGGGCATCGCCCGGGTGCTCGCACTGCTTCGCGAGGACATCGACCGCACGCTTCGCCTGGTCGGTGCGCCGTCGGTGGCGGCCCTCGACCGCTCGTACGTGTCGACGCCGGCCTGGTGAGCGCCCGCGCGTTCGGGTCAGCGCGCGGTCGCTGCGAACCGGTCGATGGCGGCCCCCGAGGTCAGCCGCACGAAGCGCAGTTGCGCAGTGGCCGGGTCATCCATGGCGGCGCCGTAGCGCTCCACGTAGTTGGCGTGCTTCACCCAGGCCCAGCGCACGATGTTGTGCTCGGGATCCCAGCGGTAGAAGTTCGACCACGGTTCCCGGTTGCCGTTCCAGAGCCGTTCGCGCGTGGCTGCCCGGCGCAGCGTGCGCGTGGCCACCCTTCGCACCACGAGCCGCGGCAGGTCGAGCCACTCCACCGTGTCGGCGCGAGCCCACACGAGGTCCTGGACTCCCCGGTAGTTGCCGTCGACCACCCAGGCGTCCGCCTCGACCACCGCGCCCACCTGCGAGCGGAACTGCTCGAGGCTGAGGTCGCGCCACCCTGGCCCGTGGAAGATCTCGTCGAGCTCGATGAACGGCACCTCCAGGCGGGCTGCCAGCCGCTTTCCGACTGTTGTCTTTCCCGAGCCGGGCGTCCCGACCAGTGAGATCCGTCGCACCGCTCGAGCATTGTCCGCCCCGGCACAGGCCTCAACCCCACGCGCCGGTCCCCGAGGTGGCTGCCGCTCATGCACCAAGGGCGCGCAAGCGTGCGACGACGCCGGGGAAGGCCTCGGCGAACGCCGCCACGTCCTCCTCGGTGCTCGACCAGCCGACCGACAGCCGGAGCGAACGGCTCGGGTCGAGGCCCATGGCGGCCAGCACCGCGGAGGGCTCGAGGGACTCCGACGAGCAGGACGATCCCGAATGGGCGGCGATACCCGCCCGGTCGAGGGAGATCAAGACGGGCTCGGCCTCGACACCGTCGACGCCGAAGCACACGATGTGCGGCACGCGCCCCGTCGCTTCTGGGTCACCCACGAGCGACACCCCCTCGACTGACGTCGCCGCTGCCACGAGCGAGGCCACGAGTGTGCGCTGCTTCGCCGCCTCGAAGTCGAGGGCGCCCGGCGCGCTGAGGCTCGACACCGCCGCGGCAAGTCCGGCGACCGCCGGTCCGTTCTCGAAGCCGCCGCGCCGCTCGCGCTCCTGGCTGCCCCCCACGAGGAACGGCTCGAGCCGCAGCCCCCGGCGCAGCACCAGCACGCCGATGCCGGGGGGCCCGCCGAACTTGTGGCCACTGAGGGACACGTACTCCGCGCCGAGCGCTCCCAGGTCGAGCGGCACATGGCCGCACGCCGCGCTGGCGTCGACGTGGAGGGGCACCGATGCGGCACTGCACGCGGCGGCGACCTCTTCCACCGGCTGGATCGTCCCGACCTCGTGGTTGGCCCATTGGCAGTTGACGAGTGCGGGCGCCTCCGGGCCGGACCCGGACAGCGCGTCGACGAGGGCGTCGACATCGAGGCGGCCGTTGCCGTCGACCGCCACGACCTCGGTGGGGGCGAAGCGCCGGGCGGCGTCCCGCACCGCCGAGTGTTCGACGTCGGCGGTGAGCATCCGGCCACCTGGGCGCGACCTGGCGGCGGCGAAGACTGCGGTATTGATCGCCTCGGTGCCGCTCGAGGTGAAGACGACCTGGCGGCCGCGTACCCCGAGGAACGAGGCGACGGACTCGCGCCACTCCTCGATGGCCACCCTGGCGATGCGGCCCTCCTCGTGGACTCGGCCGGGATCACCACCGCCCTGGCCGAGGGCCGCCGCCATCGCCTCGATGACCGGAGGACGTGGGGGGCTGGTCGACGCGTGGTCGAGGTAGTGGCGAGCCACCGGTGGTCAGGCCAGCGCGGTGCAGGTCTCGTCGCCGCGTGCACGCGAGCTCAGCACGATGGGCTGAGGCTGATTCGCGTCGCACAGGCCCGACAGAAGGCCCTTGACCATCCCGCGGTCGACGGCGCACAGCACGGGGTGGGCGATCGCCGCGTCCCCGAACGGGCACTGCTCGGCCACCACTGCGGTCGAGGTCTCGCGGTCCTCTGCGTGGGCGGCGAAGCCGTGGGCGGTGAGCGTCTCGGCGATGGTGTGCATTGCGGCGCGGACCGAGCGTCCGCCGTCCGTCGGCCCCATACGTGTGGCGAGGAAGGCGCCGTAGGTCTCGCCGACCTTGGCGGCCATGGTCTCGGCCGCCTCGGGGCCGAGCATGTCGAGGGCCTCTTGGAGGAGGAGGACCATGAGATCGTCCCGCCGGGCCAAGAACCCGAGGGTCAGGTCCTCTTCGACCGCGAAGAACTGCTTGGCCGGGCGCCCGCGTCCAGGTCGCCGGGTGGTCTCGACCCGCAGGTAGCCCCCGGCCACCAGGCGATCGAGGTGGTGCCGTGCGACGTTCGGGTGGAGGGAGAAGGCAGTTGCCACCTCGGTGACGGTGACACCGGGCGTCCCCCGCACGTGGAGGAAGATGTCTCTGCGGGTCGGGTCGCCGAAGGCGGCGGCAACGGCGGTGACCGCGGCGGTGAAGCGCCCGTCTTCGGGGTCGTGGTCCTCGGTGCGCAGGGCTCCCGTCGGGGGGGCTGGGACGAGACCGATCGGGGCTGGTTGCACGGTCAGTAGTCTACCCAGGGACGTTTGTCGAGAGGCCCGAGCGGGCGTGCCGCACGTCGTCGGCCACCCGTCTTCAGCTGAGGAAGGTCCATGTCAGCAGAGCAAGCAGTAGTCGAAGCAGCCGTCGGCGCCGTGCGCGAGCCCGAGCTCGACCTCGCCTTGTCCGAGCTCGGGATGGTCCGTGCCGTGCGCACGAGGCGCCACCGCTGCGCTGTCGTCCTCGGGTTCCCGACCGCGGCGTGGCCGTCGGGCAACGAGGTCCTCGAGGCGGTGCGAGCAGCCGCACTCGGCGTGGACGGCATCGACGAGGTCTCCATCGAGCACGGCGTGATGGACGAGACAGAGCGTGCCTCCCTGCGCAGGACCCTGCGGCTGAAGATGACCGGCGAGACCGACGACGAGGCCGAGAGCGATGGTGCCGACGACGGCCACGGCCATGGCCATGGCCATGGCCACGACGAGGCGCCGGTCCCCCTCTTCCTCCAGCCCGAGAGCGCCACGCGGGTGATCGGCATCTCCTCGGGCAAGGGCGGCGTCGGGAAGTCGTCGGTCACGGTCAACCTGGCCGTGGCCCTGGCCCAAGCCGGCTACCGGGTCGGGATCCTCGACGCCGACGTCTACGGCTTCTCGATGCCCAAGATGCTCGGCTGCACGCGTGACCCGATCGTGCTCGGCGACATGGTGATCCCGACGGCCAGCTACGGCGTCCGGTGCCTGTCGATGGGCTTCTTCGTCCCCGACGACCAGCCGGTCATCTGGCGTGGGCCCATGCTCCACAAGGCCATCGAGCAGTTCCTCACCGACGCGTACTGGGGCCAGCCCGACTTCGTGCTCGTCGACATGCCGCCGGGGACCGGCGATGTCGCGCTCTCCCTCGCGCAGGTGATGTCCAAGGCCGAGATCCTCGTCGTGACCACGCCCCAGCCGGCCGCCCAGCGCGTGGCGCAGCGCTCCGCCTACGCGGCGCGCAAACTCAAGCTCTCGGTGCGCGGCGTGATCGAGAACATGAGTTGGTTCACCGGCGACGACGGCGTGCGCTACGAGCTCTTCGGCTCGGGCGGGGGCGCCACGGTCGCGGCCGACCTGGGCGTCCCGCTGCTCGCCCAGGTGCCGCTCGTCCCCCTGCTGCGCCAGGGCGGCGACGACGGCGTGCCGGTCGCCATCGCCGATCCGGACGGTGAGGCCGCCGCGGTGTTCGCCGCACTCGCCGAGAAGCTGGCCTCGCTCGGGCCGGCGCGCGTCTACCGCCGGGAACTCACCCTGCGCTAATCACGTCCGGTGCGTGGCCCGCGCCGGTGCAATGCTTGGTTCGGCCCGCGGTGGCCGGCTCGAGGGGGAGGCGATCGAATGCAGGAGTTGTCAGAGCGCGTGGCGGTCATCACCGGCGGTGCGGGCGGGATCGGCCGTGCCATGGCCGAGCGCTTCGCCGCCGAGGGCACCAAGCTGGTGCTCGCCGACATCGAAGAGGCCGTCCTCGACGAGACCGTCGACCAGCTGCGGTCGAAGGGTGCTTCGGTCGTGGGCGTGCCCACCGACGTGGCCGACGTGGCCCAGGTGGAGTCGTTGGCAGCCAGGGCCCTGTCCGAGTTCGGTGGCGTCCACATCGTGGCCAACAACGCCGGCGTCGGTGGGGGCCCGGTCATCGGCACGCCGCTGGCGGTGTGGGAGTGGGTCTTCGGGGTGAACGTCTGGGGCGTCGTCAACGGGTGCAACACCTTCTTGCCGATCCTGCTCGAGCAGAACGAGGGCCACATCATCAACACCGCGTCACTCGCCGGCCTCGGCGGCGTCCCCGGCCTCGGCACCTACTGCGCCTCGAAGTTCGCCGTCGTCGGCCTGAGTGAGTCGCTCCACCACGAGCTCTCCATGCTCGGCTCGGCGGTCCGGGTGTCAGTGCTCTGCCCGGGCTTCGTGCGGACGCGCATCCACGAGTCCGACCGCAACATGCCCGCCGATGTGGCGGCGGTGGCCGACACGCCAGGCGCGCTCTTGATGGCCGACCTGGCGAAGGCGGCAGTCGAAGCAGGCATCTCGGTCGACGTGGTGGCCGAGGCCGTCTACTCGGCGGTCGTCGAGGAGCGGTTCTACGTCCTCACGCACCAGCAGGCCGCCACCGGCACGACCGAGGCCCGGATCGCCTGGATGGTCGACGGGCAGCCACCGGTCATGGACCTCGAAGCGGTCACGAAGCCCCTCTGAACACCGCCACGGTGATCTTTCGAACTTCTTAGGTCCCCCACACCGGGCGCCAAGGTCGCCCGGCGAGGATCAATGGGTGCCACGAGCGATCGGAGCCCTCCATGGACCGTGAGAAGTTGAACGTCTACGACCCGCAGCGCCGCGATCGAGCCCGCCGCCGGGTGCGCCGCACCACCGGCCTGGTGGCGGGCGTGGCCCTCGCCCTCGGTGCGGGACTCGTCGGGGTGACCGAGTCCGCATCGCACGCCACGTCGGTCGCGACGGCCAAGACGACGAGCAGCGTGTCCTCCGCATCGACGGCGACGACCACGCCCACCACGACGTCGAGCGGCTCTTCGGCGGCCACTACGACGACCACTCCGAGCACCTCGTCGTCGAGCTCAGGGGTCAGCTCGACTTCGGGAACAACCACTCACGCATCGACGGGCGGTTCGTAGGTCCCGCCCGGCGGGCGGGACCTGCCAGCTCAGCCCTCGACGCCTCTCGGCAGTTTCGCCGGATCCCAGCCGAGGACGGCGACCGCCTGGCGGAACGCGAAGCGGTCGGTCATGCCTGCCACGTAGGCCACAGCGGCGTGCACGGCCTCGGTCGTCCCGCCCGCGAGGCCCCCTGCCTCGTCGACGGCGGGGATCGCGTTCGGACGGTCCGCGTAGTGCTCGACCAGGGCCCGCAGGACCGAGACGACGGCCTCACCCTGGGCTCGAGAGGCGTCTCGGAGGTAGATGTGCTCGTAGTTGCACGCCCGGAAGGCGGCAAGGGCCTCGGCCATGTCGTTGTCCATACCGATGCGCCCTGTTGCCTGCACGGTGGCGACGAGCGCCTCGATGAAGGCCCCGAGCTGTCGTCCCCGGCGCTCGCCGCAGCGCTCCTTCACCACGGCCGGCAGCAGGGTCTGGCTCACGATGCCCGCTGCGGCAGCGTCCTCCCAGTCGTGGCAGACATAGGCCAATCGGTCCGCCCACGAGACCACCTCGCCCTCGGGCGTCGATGGCGCCGGCCGGGACCAGCTGTGGTTGGCGATGCCGTCGAGGGTCTCGAAGCACAGATTGAGCGACGCCAGCGAGACGCGCGCCCCCCACGGGGCATGGTCGAACCCCTCAGGCAAGAAGGGGTCAAACGCGTCTTCGCTCGCGTGGCCCCCCGGGCCGTGACCGCAGTCGTGGCCGAGGGCGATGGCCTCGGTCAGCGCCACGTTGAGCCGGCAGGCCCGGGCGATGCTGCTTGCCACCTGGGCGACCTCGAGCGCGTGGGTCAGCCGCGTGCGCTGATGGTCCTCGGGGAACACGAAGACCTGGGTCTTGCCGGCCAGTCGCCGGAAGGAGGCGGCGTGCAGGATCCGGTCGCGGTCGCGCTCGAAACAGGTGCGCCACGGATCGGGATCCTCGTCGCGCAGGCGGTGACCCGCACCGCCCGACCGCGTGGCTCCGCGCACCAGGCTGGCGGCCTCGGCCTCTTCGCGTTCGATGCGGGCGAGCGGGACGAGCACCGAGCCGGCCGCAGGCCCTGTCGCCTCGCCGACTCGCGCCGAGCTGTCGGCGTGGGCGACCCGCAGCGCCTTCGTCGCCGGCGTGCGTGCTGCGTCGTCCACCCGGTGGCCGGCGTCGGCGTCGGCGTCGGCGCCCTTGATGAATCCGCCCATGGTGGCCGCCCACCGGCGGCTGCGCTCGTTCGCCGGTGTCGCTTCGGGGTCCTGCATGGAACCCAGTTTGCCGCAGGCCTGTAACGTCGGGGTCAGGGAATGCGGTGGAGGCGGCAACTACGGGCCGCTGCCGCGAGAGGAGCGCAACGAAGTGGACGTACGCATCGGGATCATCCAGACCCCGAAGGAGATCGAGGTCGAGATGACCGACGAGGTCGACCGCGAGGAGCTGCTCGCCCAGATCGAGAAGTCGCTCGACTCTGGAGACGGCGTGCTGTGGCTCACTGATCGCCGCGGCCGCCGCGTGGCGGTGCCGGTGGTCAAGGTCGCCTACATCGAAGTGGGCGTTCCGGCCCATGAGCGCAGGGTGGGCTTCGGGGCTCCCTAAGGAGCCCGACCCGCAACCGACCGTGACCCCCACCGAACCGAGTCCGACCCCGCGCGCCGACCAGTCGGCGCTGCCGGGCATCTTCGACCTCGGGCTCGTGTTCGTCACAGGCAAGGGTGGCGTTGGTAAGACCACCATCGCCGGGGGGCTCGCCCTGGCCGCCGCCCAGCAGGGCAAACGGGTCCTCGTGTGCGAGGCGGACTCGAAGGGCGACCTGTCTTCACTGTTCGAGGTGGCGCCCACGACCTTCGACGCCCGCCAAGTGACCGACGGCGTCTGGGCGATGTCGATGGACACCGAGGCATCGCTGCGCGAGTACCTGAAGCTCAATTTGAAGATTCCGATCATGGGGAGGATCGGCCCACTGGCTAAGGCCTTCGACTTCGTGGCCACCGCCGCCCCGGGTGTGCGCGAGATCCTGACCGTCGGCAAGCTCTGCTACGAGGTGCGCGAGCGCAACTACGACCTCGTCGTCGTCGACGCGGCGGCGTCGGGGCACATCGTGAGCCAACTGGCCGCACCGCAGGCCATCAACGAGCTGGTCAAGGTGGGCCTCATCCGCACGCAGACCGACTGGATGCTCGACATCCTCTCCAACCCGTGGAAGACCGGGCTCGTTGCGGTGACGACGCCCGAGGAGATGCCGGTCTCCGAGACCCTCGAGCTCGCGGCACGCGTGGCGGCTGAGACCACGGTTCGGCTCGCCGGCGTGGTCGTGAACCGGGTGCTCCCCGAGCTCTTCGGCCACTCCGAGGAGGCGGTCTTCGAAGAGCTCCGCCAGCCCGCCGCCGTGGGTGCGATGAGCGAGGCGGCGGGTGGCGACGTGGAGCCCGTGCTCGAGGGAGCGCGCCTGGCCGTGACCATGCGCAGGACCCGCTCGGCGCACCTCGAGCGTCTGCGGAGCGGCCTCGACCCGTCGACCCCGGTCCTGCTCCTCCCGTACCTGTTCTCGCGCACCTACGGCCTGCGCACGACAGGGCAGGTGGCGGCCGCGCTGACCGAAGAGCTGGGCGTCTGATGGCGTCGAGCGAACGTCGTGCGAAGTCGTCCGCGCCCGCCGGCGGGGGCGAGCCACGGCAGAGGGGCCGCGCAGCCGGCTGGCGGGCGCCGCGCGGCTCGCTCGACGGGTTGGTTGCCTCGAGGGAGATCGTGATCGCCTGCGGGCCCGGCGGCGTGGGCAAGACCACGACCGCCGCGGCGATCGCCGCCATGGCCGCCTGCCACCACGGTGGCCGGGTCCTCGTGGTCACCGTCGACCCGGCGAAGCGCCTGGCTGACGCCCTCGGCCTCTCGGGCATCGGCAATACCGAGACCCGTATCCCTGACTCGGTCTTCGAGGCGGCCGGCTTCACGCCGCGTGGCGAGCTGTGGGCTGCCATGCTCGACATGAAGGAGAGCTGGGACGCGCTGGTGCGCCGCCACGCACCCGACGCCGAGACGAGGGAGCAGATCCTCGCCAACCCCCTCTACAAGACCATCTCGGGGCGCTTCGTCCAGAGCCAGGACTACATGGCCATGGAGCGCCTCTACGAGATCCACTCGGAGGGCAAGTACGACCTCATCGTCGTCGACACCCCGCCGACACGAAACGCCCTCGACTTTCTCGACGCCCCCCAGCGCATGGCGGACTTCTTCAGCTCGCGGCTGTTGCGCTGGCTGATCGTCCCGTACCGCTCCAAGCTGATCAACTTTGCCTCGAAGCCCTTCTACCAGGTCGCCGACCGCATCCTCGGCACGCAGTTCCTGGCTGACATCTCGGAGTTCTTCATCCTCTTCCAGTCCATGTACGACGGCTTCGTGGCGCGCGCGGAGACCGTCACCCGCCTCTTGTCGGACCGGCGCACCACCTTCGTGGTCATCTCGACGCTCGAGGCCACCCCGGTGCGCGAAGCGGAGTTCTTCGCGACCGAGCTGGTCCGGCGCGACCTCAACCTGGGCGCAATCGTGCTCAACAAGGTGCTGCCCTCCTATTTCCGCTCGACGAAGAACATCTCAGTGGCGAAAACCATGGCCGAGCGCGCCAAGGACCTCGTCGAGCGCCTGGACGTGGACCGGCCCCTGGCCGCACGGGTGCTCTCCGATGTGGCCGAGAGCTTCTTGAATTTCTCGGTGGTGGCCCGGCGGGAGGCCGAGCAGCAAGACGAGCTCTCGACCAGCGCCGAAGTGCTCGCCACCGTCCCGTTCTTCGACGCGGACATCGCCGACATGGAGGGGTTGCTACGCCTGGGCGAGAAGCTCTGGACCTGAAATACGACGCACCGTCGGCGGGGCGGCCGCCGCCTACGATGCGGGTGTGCGCGCTCTCGCCCCAGTCCGTCGGGCCTCCTAGGCGCACCATGCTCGACTACCACCTCCACCTCTGGCCCCACGACGAGTCCGAGGTGCCCCTCTCCCTCGAGCGGATCGCCGCGTACTGCGAGCGGGCGGTGTCGGTGGGAGTGAGCGAGATCGCCCTCACCGAGCACCTCTTCCGCTTCACGCAGGCGAAGGACCGACTCGGCGGATTCTGGGACACCGACGAGCCCTCACCGGCGCTCGGTGCCTCGATGGCGGCGTACTTCGACCACCACGCGCACGCCGACCTCGACGCCTACGTCGAGCTGGCCCTCGCCGCCAAGGACGCTGGTCTCCCGGTCGTCGTCGGCCTCGAGGTGGACTACTACCGCGGGCGCATGGACGAGGTGGCAGCGCTCCTCAGCGGCTACCCCTTCGATGTGCTGCTCGGCTCGGTCCACTGGATCGGCGCGTGGCGCTTCGATGACGTCGACGACGCCCTGTCGATGGCGGAGTGGTCGACGAGGCGCGTAGACGATTGCTGGGACGCCTACACCGAGGCACTCGAGGAGCTGGCGGACTCTGGGGTCTGCGACGTCCTCGCCCACCCGGACCTCATCAAGGTGGCCTCCCGGGTGCCCGGGAACCCGGGGGAGTGGTGGGACCGCATCGCCGAGGCGGCGGCGGCGACGAACATGGCGGCCGAGCTCTCGTCGGCCGGCTGGCGCAAGCCCTGCGGGGAGCAGTACCCGGCCTCGGGGCTGCTCGAGCGCCTCGTCGAGCGCCAGGTGGCGTTTACGACCGCGTCGGACGCGCACCACCTCGCCCACGTGGCCGACCGCTCGGGGGATCTGCGCGCCCTGCTCGACGACGCCGGCATCACCACGCTGCGCGCCTTTTCCTGCCGCGTGGGGCGCTCGGTGCCGGTCGGGGTCCCCGCCGACCTCGGAGCGAAGGAGGCCTGATGGCAACCCCCGCCGAGCTGGCCCAGCTCCATACCGACTTGAAGCCCGACGAGCTCGAGCACCTCCAGCGGCTGCTCGGCTCATGGTCGGTGTTGGCGGACCTGGCGTTCTCCGACCTCCTCTTGCTCGTCCCCGTTGCGGCCTCGAGCGAGGGTGCGGCCCCCCACGCCCCGCACCTCGTGGTGCTCGGCCAGATGCGCCCCAACAACCGCCCGACGCTGATCGAGCAGGACCTCGTCGGCCAGACGGTCTCAGAAGCCGACTGGAACCTGTCGGCGGAGACCCTTCGCACCGGGGGCTACCGTCACGGGACGATCTTCCACCCGGCTCTGGGCGAGAACGTGCCGGTCGAGAACGTGCCGGTCCGCTTCGGCGGCAGGGTCATTGCCGTGCTCATGCGCATGGCCCTCATCCCCCAGCGCGGCCCGACGAGCCTCTACGAGCGCACCTACCTCGACGTCTACGAGCGCTTGGCGGCGATGGTCGCCGAGTCGGCCTTCCCCTTCCCCGACGAGGACGTGGGCACCGAGGAGTCCCCCCGGGTGGGCGACGGCTTCGTGGTGGTCGACGAGGAGGGCAGGGTCGAGTTCGCCTCGCCCAATGCCATCAACGCCTTCCACCGCATGGGCGTCTACTCGCCGCCCGAGGGGCGCCGTTTCACCGAGCTCGGCGTCGAGGAGTCGGCGATCGAATGGGCCCTCGCCACCGGCCGGCCCGTCGTCGAGGAGGTCGAGCGACGCCCCGACGTCGCCGTGCTCGTCCACTGCGTGCCGCTCATCTCCCACGGCTCGGTGACCGGGGCGATGATCCTGCTCCGTGACGTGACCGACGTCCGCCGGCTCGACCGGCTGCTGCTTTCGAAGGACGCGGCGATCCGCGAGGTCCACCACCGGGTCAAGAACAACCTCCAGACCATCTCCTCGCTGCTGAGCCTCCAGGCTCGCCGTTTGGACGTCGGGGCGGCCCGAGAGGCCCTCTACGAGGCGGAGCGGCGGGTGCGGTCGATCGCCCTCGTCCACGAGATCCTCTCGCGTGACCCCGGCGACCAGGTGCCCTTCGACGAGATCGTGGCCTCGCTGGTCCAGATGGCGAGGGACTCGGTCGTCTCGAACCGGCCGGTCGAGATCGACGTGGCCGGCGACCTCGGCGAGGTGACGGCCGATGTGGCCACCCCGCTGGCCGTGACGCTGGCGGAGCTGCTCCAAAACGCCGTGGAGCATGCGTTCGTCGAAGACGGTGCGGGCGCGGACTCGCCGGGCGAGGAAGTCGGCCACGTGCGAGTGACGCTCGGTGTGCGCGACGGCGAGCTCGATGTGGAGGTCGTCGACGACGGGTGCGGCCTGCCAGAGCGCTTCGACTTGGAGGAGTCGACGAGCCTCGGTCTTTCCATCGTGCGGGGCCTCGTCGAGAGCCAGCTCCACGGGTCGATCACGATGGGCACGGCGAACTCGGGGAAGGGAACCCGGGTCTCGCTGTCGGTGCCGGCCACCCGGCCCAAGAATTGAGGCGGGCGGTGCTGGCTCGGTGCGTCTAGTGGATGCGGCGGCGCGCGGCGAGCCAGGATTTGCGCAGCTTGCGGCGCTCCTCTTCGGCGACACCGCCCCAGACGCCGGACTCCTGGTTGGTCGCCAGGGCGAACTCGAGACACGGCTCTTGGGCGTCACAGCTGCGACACACCCGCTTGGCCGCCTCGATCTGGTCGACGGCACCGCCTGTCGTCCCGACCGGGAAGAAGAGGTCGGGCTCGGTGTCTCGGCACGCCGCGACCTGGCGCCAGTCGCCAGAGTCCCAATCGACCGTTCTGTTCCACATCAGCGCCATCGCTGCCTCCGCGACGAGATTGTGATTCTTTTCACATGATAGGTGCCTGTGCAGGCGGCCCACGCAAAAAAGTTTGCCTAAGAACTGTATAAGGAGTGCTAGTTGCGAGCAAGCAATTCTTCACCATTTGTTCAACTTTGGTGGCCAAAATGCAACATTCCGTCACGAAACGTGCCTGCGTGGAGGGAGCTGCGCCGTTGACGGCCGTCTTCGCCCACCGGGGCGCCACCGCGTCGGCGCGCGAGAACACGCTCGAGGCCTTCGCCGAGGCGCGGGCGCTCGGAGCCGACGGCGTCGAGCTCGACGTCCGACGTAGCCGTGACGGCGCGCTCGTCGTCCACCACGACGAATGGGTCGAAGGCGCTGGCCTGATCGCCGCCCTCGACGTCGCGGACTTGCCCGGCTACGTGCCGCTGCTCGCCGAGGTCGTCGAGGTGTGCGGGCCCATGATGGTGAACATCGAGCTCAAGAACGACCCCGGTGAGCAGGGCTTCGACCCGAGCGAGGCGACGGCGGTGGCGGTGGCGCACCTCCTCGCCGAGAGCGGCTGGTGGGAACGAGTGGTCGTCTCGTCGTTCCGCTCGGCCTCGATCGACGCGCTCCGGGCGGTGGACGACCGCCCACCGATCGGCTGGCTCCTCGGGCTCATGGCCGACGCCCCGGCAGCGCTCGATGAGGCGATCGACCGCGGCTACGACGCCCTGCACCCCTTCGTGACCCAGGTCAGCCCTGAGCTGGTCGAACGCGCCCATGTGGCGGGCATCTCCCTGGCGGTGTGGACGGTCAACGCCCCACACGACATCGAGCACCTCGCCGCCCTCGGGGTCGACACGATCATCACCGACACCCCCGCCGAGGCCCTGGCCATCGTCGGGCGCGCTCCCCTCGGGTGAACGCCACGCCAGCCCCCGAATGGCGGGAGGGGGTCATCGTGGTCGACAATGTTCCCCATGAACGTCGTTGTTTGTGTCAAGCAGATTCCTGACCCAGCCGCCCCCCAGAGCCTGGAGCCCGGGACCCACACCCTCGCCCGCAGCGGCAAGCTGATCATGGACGACTCGGACGCCTACGGCGTCGAGATGGCCCTCCAGCTGGCCGACGCCGCCGGTGGCGGCGAGGTCACGCTGGTCTCGATGGCCCCGGGCGGGGAGACGTCGGGGCTTCGCACCGCGCTGGCCATGGGCGCCGCCAAGGCGATCCTGATCAGCGACGACGCCCTCAAGGGCTCCGACGCCCTTGGTACCGCCAAGGTGCTGGCTGCGGCGATCAAGCGCGCCGAGCCCGATCTCATCATCGCGGCGACCGAGTCCTCCGACGGCTACACCGGGACCACGCCGGTCCAGGTCGCCGAGCTGCTCGGCCTGCCCTCGGTCACCTTCGCCAAGAGCGTCACGGTCGACGGCCAAACCGTGAAGGTCGAGCGCCAGACCGAGTCCGGCTTCGACGAGGTCACGAGCCCGCTGCCCGCCCTCGTGACCGTGACCGCCGGCGTGGTCGAGCCCCGCTACCCCTCCTTCAAGGGCATCATGGCGGCCAAGTCCAAGCCCGTCGACACCCTCACCGTCGCCGACCTCGGCCTCGACGCATCCACGGTGGGTGCGGCGGGTGCGGGCCAAGAGATCACCGACGTCGCCGAAGCCGAGTCCCGTTCGTCGGGCGAGATCGTCGTCGACGAGGGTGACGGCGCTGCGCGCATCGTCGCCTTCCTCGAGACACTCAAGGTCATCTAGCAGCGACCCCCCGGCGCTCGCCGGGTAGGCACACCGACGTCCGCACCAATTCCGAGGAGCTCTCACCACCATGGCAATCGAAAAAGTTTGGGTACTGGCAGAAACCACCGAGGCGGGTCTGACCGCGACCACGCTCGAGCTGTTGACCGAGGCGCGCACCGTCGGCTCGACGGTCGAGGCCGTCGCCTGGGGCGCGGAGACAGCCGACCACGCCGCCGCGCTCGGCGAGTACGGCGCGACCACCGTCTATGACGTGGGCGACCTCGGAGGCGCCCTCCCCGGCGTCCCGGTGGCCTCGGCCATTGCGGCACTCGTCGCAGCGGGCAACGCCCCCGACGCCCTCCTCATCCCGGCCTCCTACGACGGCCGTGACGTGGCCGGGCGCCTGTCGGTCAAACTCGACCGCCCCGTGCTCACCAACATCACCGGGCTGGTCGCCGACGGCGAGCTCAGCACCCAGCACCCCGTCTTCGGCGGGACCCTCGTCGTCACCGCCCGCTTCACCTCCCCTGGGGTCGGCATCTATGTGATCCGGGCCAAGTCCTTCGCATCCGACCCCTCCGGGGGTGCCCCGGCGGCCGTCGTCGCAGCCCCAGCCCCCGACGCCGGTGCCGCCAACGCAGCGCGCATCGTCGAGCGCCACGTGGAGGAGCGCACCGGCCCGAAGCTCGACGAGGCGGCAGTTGTCGCCTCCGGTGGGCGGGGGCTCGGCTCGGCGGACAACTACCCCCTCATCGAAGAGGTGGCCAAGCTCCTGAACGGCGCGGCCGGCGCCAGCCGGGCCATCGTCGACGCCGGGTGGGTCCCCTACTCGCACCAGGTGGGCCAGACCGGCAAGACGGTCAAGCCGACCGTCTACCTGGCCTTCGGCATCTCGGGCGCGACCCAGCACCTGGTCGGCATGAAGGGATCGAAGAACATCGTCGCGGTCAACAAGGACCAGGACGCCCCGATCTTCGGTGTGGCTGACCTCGGCATCGTGGGCGACGTGCACAAGGTGCTGCCCGCCCTCATCGACGCGCTCAAGAACCGGGGCTGAGCGTCCGGGGCCTCGGCGCCCCGCAGTCGCCAACTGAAGCCGAACCGAGCGCCGGCAGAGCGCGGTGCGAGAGGTGGCGCGGAGTACGCTCGCCGAAGCGTTTCGCGCACCCGCCATGCTCTTCCCCACCTTCGACTTCGCCATCTTCTTCGCCGTGGCGTTCACCGCCAACTGGCTGCTGAACCCGTACCCGGGTCCTTGGAAGCTGGCCATGCTGGCCCTCAGCTACTTCTTCTACGGCTGGTGGGACTGGCGGTTCATCCTCTTGCTGATCGCCTCCACGGTGATCGCCCACGTCGGAGCCCTGGCGGTGACGCGCACCACCACCGAGCGGAGCCGCAAGGTGGCGCTGTTGCTCGCGTGTGCGGGGCTCCTCGGCCTGCTCGGGTACTTCAAGTACTACGGCTTCTTGGCCGTCAACCTCGACAACGTGCTGCGCGGGGTCGGGCTCGGGAACCTCGCGCCGCTCCTCCAGCCCACCTTGCCCGTCGCCATCTCCTTCTTCACGTTCATGGCGCTCAGCTACGTGATCGACGTCTACCGGCGCCAGCTCACCTTGGCCCGCCCGATGGACCTCGCCGTCTATCTCGCCTTCTTCCCGCACCTGGTCGCCGGGCCGATCGTGCGCGGCGGGGAGCTGCTGCCCCAGATCCGACGTCGTCGCGACCCCGCGGCGATCGACTACTCGTCGGCCATGTGGATGATCATGGGGGGCCTGTTCAAGAAGGTCGTCGTCTCCTCCTACGTCTCGAGCGCGATCGTCGACCCGGTCTTCGCCGCCCCCGGGCTGCACTCGGCCCCCGAGGCGATCTTCGCCGCGTGGGGCTACGCCGTGCAGATCTACTGCGACTTCAGCGGCTACACGGACATCGCCATCGGCATCGCCATGCTGCTGGGCTTCCGCTTCCCGGTGAACTTCGACGCGCCCTATACGGCGCGCGACCTGCAGGACTTCTGGCGACGCTGGCACATCACCCTGTCGCGATGGCTGCGCGACTACCTCTACATCCCGCTCGGCGGCAACCGGGGCTCGGAGTGGCAGGCGGCGCGCAACATCATGATCACCATGGTCCTCGGCGGCCTCTGGCACGGGGCGAACTGGACCTTCATCATCTGGGGCGCGCTGCACGGCGTCGGCCAGGTCTTCGGGCACCTGCGCCGAAAGCGCCGGGTCTCGCTCGGCCTGCCGGCGGTGGCCGACGGGCGCGGCCGGATCTGGTGGCAGCGGTTCTGGACGTTCCAGTACGTGTGCCTCGGCTGGGTCTTCTTCCGGGCCACGTCGTTCTCGAACGCCATGGCGGTGCTCGGCCGCCTGTTCGCCTGGGGCCAGGCCTCACCGCTCATCACGCCGCTGCTCGTGTTCACCATCGTGGCGGTCCTCGCCGCCCAGTACATCCCCCGGACCTGGACCGACCGTGTCCAGGACCAGTTCTCCCAGCAGCGCCCGGTGCTCCAGGCGGTCGGCATCGGGCTCGCCCTGCTCGTGATCACCACGCTCGGGCCGACCGGCGTGGCCCCGTTCATCTACTACCGCTTCTAGGCGCCGAATGGCCTCGTGGCGATGCTCACACCAGCGGCCACGGGTAGGGCGGCCAGTCCCCCGACTCGTCGGGGATGGGCAGTTCGGCCGCCTCGCGCAGCGCCTCGGCGCGTTCGGTGAGGGCCTCGAGCTCGTCGTCGTCGAGGAGCTCGGCCAATGCCCCCGAGGGCCCTTCGGTCTTCAGGCGGACCAGGTCGTCGTGGAGCCGCTCGGGGAGCCGCTGGCTGGCGAAGTCCCAGATCACGGTGCGCAGCTTGGGCTCGACGTGGAAGCACAGGCCGTTGTCGATGGCAAAGAGCCGGTCCTCGGCCAGGAGGACGTGCCCGCTCTTTCGGTCAGCGTTGTTGGCCACCACGTCGAAGGCGCAGATGGCGACCAGCTCTCGTTCCCAGCGATCCTCGTCACGCAGGGTGAAGTAGTGCGACGTGCCGTCCTCGGGCACGTAGCGCTGGATCGATCCGAGGCCGAAGGGGCCCTCGCGGCGCACCACGGTCTCGGGCACGCAGCACCAGCCGAGCTGGACGCCGAGCTCGTAGGCGGCCACCTCACGGCGCCAGAGGCCGCCGGGGAAGTCCCAGAGCCGGCGCTCGCCGCGCTCGGGCTTGTAGACGGCGAGCAGCTCGGAGCCGTCGAGCACGCAGGTGACGAGGAGCGTGGCGTTCGAGCTCCCGGCGATCCGGCCGTGCACGGTCAACTCGCCGTGGGCGAGGGCCTCAGCCACTGCACCTGGCCCGTTGGGCTCTCCGGCGGGCTCGATGGCGCTCACGTTATGGGTGGACGATGGCCGTTCGTGCGCGGGCAGTCGTGCCCGGAGGGGTCGAGGGGGAGGCCGCACAGCGGGCACGGGGGCCGGCCGGCCTCGACGAGCTGGGTGGCGTGGATGGCAAAGGCCGCTGCCTGCTCACGCGTGAGGGCGATCGTGGCACTCAGGCCCTCCTCGTCCTCTTCGACGAGCTCTTCGACGACCACGATCAGGCGGTCGCCCTCCTCGTCGTGGGAGACGCCGATGCTCCCGACGACCCAGTCCGGGTCGGGATCGGCCTCGAGGTCGAGGTCCTCGGGGAGGTGCCCCGGGCGCCCGAGCTCGCGCACGAGGCGCGCCAGGTAGCTGGCGAGGACAGCCACCTGCTGCTTCTCGAGCTTCACGGTGAGCAGCGTCGGGCCCTGGCGCACCTGGAGCAGGAAGACGCGGCTGCCGACGGCGCCGACAGTCCCGACGCTGAAGCGCTCGGGGGCGGGGAACTCGTAGTTGCCGGTCATGAAAGGGCGAGCTCCGAGAGTGATGCCGTGGAGTTCACGCACAGGATATTTGCACCCGCCGGCGAGAGTGCGACGGCCGACACCGAGCAGGGCGAGACCACGAAGCGCTGGAAGAGGTCGAGCGGCACGCCGCCGGCCCAGGCCACCGCCGCCTTGATCGGGTCGGCGTGCGAAACAGCGACGACCGTCTGGCCGGCGTGGGCGGCGGCGATGCGCGCCACCGTCGCCGAGATGCGGGTGGACATGGCGGCGAAGGACTCGCCGCCGGGGAAGGTGAAGCCGCTCGGCCAGCGCTGCACCGTGTTCCACGCCGGCAGCTTCGAGAGGGCGGCGAGCTCTTTTCCGGTCCACTCGCCGAAGTCGCACTCGAGCAGCCCGCGGTCGGTGGTCACGCGCAGTCCGAGCGCCTCGCCGATCGGCTTCGCCGTCTCCTTCGTCCGTTCGAGCGGCGAGGCGTAGAGGGCGACGGGGCGGCGGGAGAGGGAAGCGATGCGCGCAGCGACGGCGTCCGCCTGGGCGTGCCCCTCGGGTGCGAGGTGCAGCCCGCGGGCCCTTCCCGGCAGGACCTTGCCCGTCGTGGGCGTCACACCGTGGCGCACGAGGAGCACCACGGTCGGACCGGGGGTGTCGGACTTGGTGGCTGCCGACTTCTTGGCCCGGCGTGAGGAACCGGTCGCCCCGCGGATGCGCTCACGAGGCGAGGTCGTGGTTCGAGGAGTGGGCACGGGGCAACATCGTAGGTCCTCCGTCGCCGCCCCCGACCGGGCGCAGGGCGGCGCGGGGCGCCCCTAGGCTCGACCGGTGCCCTCAGCGAGCAACAGTGCCCTCGTTGCGCTGGCCCAGCGGATCGAGGGCTGCCGGGCATGCCCGAGGCTGGTCACGTGGCGGGAGGAGGTGGCCGCGACCAAGCGCGCCTCGTTCGCCGGCGAGCAGTACTGGGGCCGGCCGGTGCCCGGGTTCGGCGATCCGGGCGCACGCCTGGTCGTCGTGGGCCTGGCACCGGCCGCGCACGGCGCCAACCGCACGGGGCGTGTCTTCACCGGCGACCGCTCCGGTGACTGGCTCTACGGCGCCCTGTTCCGGGCGGGCTACGCGAACCAGCCGAACAGCCGGTCGCGCGACGACGGGCTGGAGCTGAGAGACGCCTATGTCACCGCCGCCGTGCGGTGCGCGCCGCCGGCCAACAAGCCGACCGTCGACGAGCGCGACACGTGCGTGCCGTTCCTCGCCGAGGAGCTCGGGCTGCTCGGCGATGCCGCCGTCATCGTGGTGCTCGGGCAGTTCGCCTTCGGCGTGGTCGCCGCACTCGAGGGGCTCCGGCCCAGGCCGAGGTTCGCCCACCTCGCCGAGCACCCCTTGGCCGACGGTCGTGTGCTCCTCTGCTCCTACCACCCAAGCCAGCAGAACACCTTCACCGGCACGCTGACCGAGGCGATGTTCGATGCCGTCTTCGCGCGCTCCCGGGCCATAACCGGGGCCTGAGTGCCCGCTGGCGGTGGCGCCGGAGGTGGGAGGGACGAACGATGGTGCTATCAGCACGGCGCACGATCGATGAACCAGCTCTCCCCGCGCGCTGGGCTGGCTCGCGACCGTGCGCTACGTGCCGGGAAGGGGCTCAAGACCTACGATCCTGTCCTTCACGGCATTGACCAGTTCCGGGGAGTGACCCTCCCAACCTGTGCACTCGCCCGTGACTCGCAGGGGCTCCTGCGAGCGGTACGACTCCGTTGGGTTAGCCCCCTCCCTTGTCAGATTGGGTCCGCCATGAAAGGGCCGGTCGGTTCTACCGGGTAGATCTTGCCGGGTCCTTCGCCGAGTGCGAGTTCTCGCGGCCTCGGCCGAGCAGCAGCCGACGGCGGGCGGACGAATCAGGACTCAAGTCTCCATCACTGAGAAGGCGCGTGCCATGGCCGGTACCGTGCCGGCTCAGACCTCGCGCCTCAGGCATGGTGCCCGACCACGACGAGAGCTGTGCGGCGTGTCGAAGCAGGTAAGCCGCGCACGCCGCAGCTGGCGGTCACGTGAAGGGCAGCCCGAGCCTGCGTCCCTGAGGGGGTCTTCTCCCCCCCATCACGTGGGAGCGCGGGGTCAAGCGCCGCAGATGCGGGCGGTCTCGCCGAAGATGAGCTCTTTGTGCATGGCGATGATCTTGCGGTTCTTCTCGGCCATCGCTTCGGCGAGTGCCACTGCTTCGTCGAGCACCCGGTCCTCGGGCACTGCACGCTCGACGATCCCGAGCGCCAGCGCCTCGTCTGCGCTGTAGCGCCGGGCGGTGACCATGGCGTCGAGCAGTGCAGGCTTGGGCACGTGGGCTCCGAGCAGCGTGAACAGGTCGAATGGGATGGGCAGTCCGAGGTCCACCTCGGGGAGGCACCAGTAGCCGCGCCCCTGGCGCATGACCCTCACGTCGCAGCTCGAGGCCAGCATGGCTCCGGCGGCGAAGGCGTGGCCGTTGATGGCGGCGACGGTGTAGGCAGGGAATGTGAGGAGCCGGCCGAACAGGCGGGTCGAGCTGGCGACCACGGGCGCGGCGATCTCGGGCTCGGCCTCGAAGCGCTTGAGGTCGAAGCCGTTTGAGAAGAACTTGCCCTCGCCGGTCAGCACCAGGGCGAGCGGTCCCCGCGCCCTGGTCAGCTCGTCGAGCAACGCATGCCACTCCGCCACCGATTCGGGGTTGAGCCGGTTGTCGCCCGCCCGCCAGTGGGCGATGCGTACGTGCCCGCGCTCTTCGACGTCGATCACCGTTCGCCCCCCCTCGCCGTGCTGGCCGAGAGCCTGCCACAGGAGCGGCCCGCGGCACCCGGGAACGGTCCGGGACGGGGGTGGCTCAGGAGGGGGCGGCCGGCGCAGGGAGCCGACCGGGCATGGGGACCGCCGTCGCCGGCCAGCGCTTCCGGCTGACCCTGCTCAGCTTGCGCAGCAGCGCGATCGCACCGGGGTCGTCGTCGACTGGGCGGATCTCGACGGCGTCGTCGGCCACCATGGCGTGGAAGACCTCGCGGCCGCGCTCGGTGCGCACGATGGTGAGCGTCCAGTCGTTGAACGCACCGATGCCACCGGTCGAGATGTCGGCGTGCTCGGCGGCGAAGTCCGGGCACGACTTGCACCCCTCACGGGTGAAGGCGTGCGCCTCTTTGAGCGGGATCTCGTGGTACGAGCCGTCGTGCATCCACACCTGGAACACGCCTTTGATGTTCATTTTCGCGATCTCGTGGCGGTGGAGCCCGTAGCGGGCCTCGAAGAGCTCGGGGAAGATCGCGTCGTCGAAGGTCTTGGAGCACAGGAGCCCGATCGACAGGGCGAAACGGCGGGCGATCTTGCCGGCCTTGCGTGCCGCCATCACCGGCGGGGCCGAGGACTGGCAGCCCATCCCGACCAGCGCGATGCGCTCAGCGCCACCCTCGATCGCCTCGGCGTAGGCCATCGGATTGGCCGAGTACGTGTAGCGCGAGCCGGCGGTGGCGAGGACGTCCTCGCGGGTGCGTGCCACGGCGGGGAGCGCCTTCCAGGTGGAGCCGTCCCCCTCCAAGGCCGAAACCAGGGCTGCATCGATCACGTCGTGTTCGAGGGCCCAGATCAAGAGAGCCGAGACGAACCCCCCGTCCTGGCCGACCACGTGGACCCCCGGGTCGGTGGCGCGGGCCAGCACCATGTCGACGGCGATGCCCGAGATCTCGTCCTCGGTGCGCTCGCGGCCGAAGAGGTGCTGCTCGATCTCGGGCTCCCAGTTGCGAAAGCGCGGACAGGCGCGGGTGCACAGGGTGCAGCCCTTCTCGCCGTGGGTGCAGTTGTCGAACCCCCCGGCCTCGGCCACGTGGAAGGGCTTGTAGCGCCCGCCCGTGTCGTCGTACTCCAAGACGTCGTAGGGGCACGCGATGACACAGGCGCTGCAGCCGGTGCACAGGCCCGACGTGACCACCTCGGTGAAGAGTTCGGCCCAGTGCGGCTTTTCGGGAGGCATGGGGCAACCCTATCGAGCGCACCAGTCCCCGTCAGAGAAGACGCCCGGTACCCTCCACCCATGCCCGAGCTGCTCGAGGTCGAGTACTTCCGCCGGCTTGCCGAGCGGTGCGCGGGCAGGACGATCCTCCACATCGACGTGCCGGACGCCCACGCGCTCGCCGACGGGCGCAGCCCCCGTTCCCTCCGGCAGGCGGTCGTCGGGCGTCGCATCGAGCTCGCCCGTCGGCACGGGAAGCTCCTGGTGCTCGAGACCGATGGGCCCGCCCTCGGTCTGCGCTTCGGCATGACGGGGGGCCTCGTGGTCGACGGCGAGCTGGCCATCGACCGCCTGTTGTACTCACCGGGCACCTTCGGCACCGCCTGGGTCCGCTTCGGGATCCGCTTCGACGAGGGGGAACTCCTGTTCCACGACCCGCGTCGCTTCGGGCGCGTCAGCCTCGACCCCGACGAGTCGCGCATGGGCCCCGACGCCATGGCCGTCACGGCGGCCGAGCTCGGGAGGGCCCTCGCCACCCGCGGCCCGGCTCCCGGGCCCGCACTGAAGGCCCGCCTGCTCGACCAGTCGGCGATCGCCGGCATCGGCAACCTCTTGGGCGACGAGATCCTCTGGCGCGCCTCGCTCGCCCCGTCGCGCCCGGCTCGCTCTCTGGCGCCGGCCGAGCTGCGCAGGCTCCACCGCCACCTGGTGGCCACGTTGGCGGACCTCCTCGAGCGCGGCGGCTCCCACACCGGTGACCTCATGGCCGAGCGTCATCTCGGCGGCCGCTGCCCGAAGGACGGGAGCCCGCTCGAGCGCTCGACGGTCGGAGGCCGCACGACCTGGTGGTGCCCACGGCACCAGCACTGAGCAGACGGAGCACCCCGAGTTCCCCCGAGCGGCGACGAGATGAGAGGCTGACGGGATGGCGAATCCATGGTTCGAGACAGTGGCGGTGGCGCAGAGCCGCGCGAAGAAGCGTCTGCCCAAGTCCGTCTACGGCGCGCTGGTGGCCGGCACCGAGAAGGGCGACACGGTCGACGACAACACCGCCGCCTTCAGTGAGCTCGGATTCATCCCCCATGTCGCCGGGCTCCCCGAGAAGCGGGACCAGGCGACGACGGTGATGGGCCAGGAGATCTCGCTGCCGGTCCTGATGTCGCCCACCGGCGTCCAAGCGGTCCACCCCGACGGCGAGGTCGCCGTCGCCCGGGCGGCCGCCGCCCGAGGTACGGCCGTCGGGCTCAGCTGCTTCGCCTCCAAGCCCATCGAGGAGGTGGCTGCCGCCAACCCCAAGACCTTCTTCCAGACCTACTGGGTGGGAAGCCGCGAGGAGACCGTGGCGCGCATGGAACGCGCGAAGGCCGCAGGTGCGGTCGGGCTGATCGGCACCTTCGACTGGTCCTTCTCGAACGGCCGGGACTGGGGGAGCCCGACAATTCCCGAGCAGATGGACCTGAAGACCATGGTGAAGCTCGCCCCGGACGCGCTGAGCCGCCCGCGCTGGTTCGCCGAGTTCCTCCGGGCCGGCCACATCCCCGGTCTCACGGTGCCCAACCTCGCCGCCGCCGACGAGGAACCGCCGACGTTCTTCGGCGCCTACGGCAAGTGGATGCAGACACCGCCACCGAGCTGGGACGACGTCCGGTGGATGCGCGAGCAGTGGGACGGTCCCTTCATGTTGAAAGGCGTGATGCGCGCCGACGACGCGAAGCGCGCCGTCGACTGCGGGGTGAGCGCCATCTCGGTCTCAAACCACGGCGGCAACAACCTCGACGGGTCCATCGCCACCATCAGGGCGCTGCCTGCGGTTGTCGAAGCCGTCGACGGGCAGGTCGAGGTGCTGCTTGACGGCGGCATCCGACGGGGGGCCGATGTCGTGCGGGCGATCGCGCTCGGGGCCACCGCCGTCATGATCGGGCGCGCGTACCTCTGGGGCCTGGCTGCCAACGGGCAGGCCGGCGTGGAGAACGTGCTCGACATCCTGCGGGCGGGCATCGACGCCACCTTGATGGGCCTCGGCCACAGTTCGATCCATGAGCTGTCACCGGACGATCTCGTGATCCCCGCCGACTTCAGCCGAAGGATCGGCTCCCCACGGCGCTGACCCCGAATGTGCACGAGCCGGACGACGCAGCCGGTCCGGGTCGCCCGACGGGCCGGGCGGCGTGAGCCCCGCGTCCTTCCTCGACAACCTCGACGCCGACAGCGAGTGGCTGGCCGAGGTGGGGTCTGAGGGGGATCCCGCGCTGTCCGTGCCGGCGTGCCCCGGGCTCACCCTCGGCCAGCTCGTCCGCCACGTGGGGGTCATCTACAACCTCGTTTCGACGTGGGTGACTGAGGGGCACCGCCCGGCCCACGCCCCACGACCCGCGTCGGGTCGCTCGCCCGCCGAGTGGCTTGGCGATGGACGGACCAGGCTCCTCGCTGTGCTGTCCGCGCGCGCGCCCGAGGAGGCCGCATCGACGTGGTCACCGAGCGAGCAAACCATCGGGTTCTGGCACAGGAGAATGGCCCACGAGAGCGCCATCCACCGCGTGGACGCCGAGGCGGCCCTCTCGCTTGCCCCCCGGCCTGTCGAGCCCTCCCTCGCCACCGACGGGACGGGGGAGATCGTCTCGCTCTGGCTCGGGACCCGCCTCGGCACCGACGTCGGCGGCGGCGGGCGCATCGTGACGCTCGACGACGGCAGCGGACGCTGGCACGTCGCCCTCCACGAGCACATCGTCGAGTACGCGACCGACGGCGTGGCAGCCGACGCAACCGTCAGCGCCGACCCCGATGCCCTGTACCGCTGGCTCTGGGGGCGCGCCCCGCTCGAGGCGGTCGAGGTCGACGGGGACGTGCGCCTGGCGGTGGAGCTGCGGGCGGCTCTCGCCCGCGCCACCCAGTAGCCCCTGACCGTCGGGTCAGGCCTCGAGCGCGCCCAGTTCCTCGAGGACCTTTGCCGCGTGGCCGTCGGCGCGCACGTTGTACCACGCACGGGCGATGGTGCCCTTGGCGTCGATGAGGAAGGTCGAGCGGATGGTGCCGGTCGTCTTCTTGCCGTACATCGTCTTCTCGCCCCACGCCCCGTAGGCCTCCATGACGCCGTGGCTCGGGTCCGAGAGGAGCGGGAAGGTGAGGCCGTACTTGGTGCGGAATTTCGTGTGCTTCTCGGCGCGGTCGGGGGAGATGCCGACGACGGTGGCGCCGGCCCGGCTGAAGGCCGAGAGGTTCTCGTTGAACTGACAGGCTTCCTTGGTGCAGCCCGGCGTGTCGTCAGCGGGGTAGAAGTAGACGACCACCGGGGCGCCTTTGAAGTCCTTCAGCGCCACAGACTTGCCGTCCTGGTCAGGCAGGGAGAAGTCCGGTGCCTTGCCTCCCGCTTCGAGCTTCGCCATGGATGCCATCACCTTTCTGTCCTGGCCCGGGTCCTGGGACCCTGCGTTCGCAGCATCGCACACCGCCGGGGCAGGTCGCCCGTGCGGTACCCCTCCGCTGGGAAAATGGGGGCGCCTGGTACCATGAGGAGGTCGGTTGGCATTCGGCCAGCCCTCAGGGCCTGGTATTTCCTTCTCCTCTGGTGTGGGGCCCCACCGCTTACGAGAGAGCAGGACATGACCGTCGAGAGCCTTTTTTCCGGCAATGACGCCGGAGAGGCCGACAGGGGCGAGTCCCCCGTCGGCGACACGTACGAAACCGCCCGGACCTTCGATTCACTCGGCGTCGCCGAGGAGCTGACCAAGGCACTGGCCGACCAGGGGATCACCACCGCATTCCCCATCCAGTCGCTCACCATCGCTGACGCCCTCGCCGGGCGCGATGTCTGCGGCAAGGCCAAGACCGGCTCGGGCAAGACCCTCGCCTTCGGGCTCCCGCTGCTCCAGCGCAGCGCGGCCAGCATCGCTGCGTCGGGCGCGGACCGCCATGGTGGCCAGCCGGGCCGCCCGCTCGCCCTCGTGCTGCTGCCGACCCGTGAGCTCGCCGTCCAGGTCTACGACGTCATCGAACCCCTCGCCGCCACACTCGGTCTGCGGGCCGTCGCCGTCTACGGCGGGGCGGACATCGAGCGGCAGGTGGCGAAGCTCCGCAAGGGCGTCGACGTGATCATCGCCACGCCGGGTCGCCTCATCGACCTCGGCGACCGGGGCGAGCTCACCGTCGCCGATGTCGAGACCCTCGTGCTCGACGAGGCGGACCGCATGGCCGACATGGGCTTCATGCCCCAGGTCGAGTGGGTGCTGCGCCGCCTCGAGCGCCCCCACCAGACGCTCTTGTTCTCCGCCACCCTCGACGGAGCCGTCGACCGGCTCGTCACCCGCTACCTCAACGACCCGGTCTTCCATGAGGTTGCCTCGTCCACCCAGACCGTTGCCGCCATGGAGCACCGCTTCCTCCAGATCCACCAGATGGACAAGGTGAAGGTGGCGGTCGCCATCTGCAATGCCCAGGAGAAGTCGCTCATCTTCGTGCGCACGAAGCGTGGTGCCGACAAGCTCGTCGAGCAGCTCGAGCGCGAGGGCCTGCGGGCCGCCGCCATCCACGGCGACCTGCGCCAGGCCAACCGGGAGCGCGCCCTTGCCGACTTCGGCTCCGGCAAGCTGCCGGTGCTCGTCGCCACCGACGTGGCGGCCCGGGGACTGCACATCGAGGGCGTCGACGTGGTGATCCACTACGACCCGCCCGAGGACCACAAGGCCTACCTGCACCGCTCGGGTCGGACGGCACGCGCCGGTCGGGCCGGGGTCGTGGTCACCCTGGTGCTGTGGAACCAGGTCGTCGAGGCCGAGGTCATCCAGCGCCGCCTCGGACTGCGGATCCCGATCGTCGAGATGTTCTCGAACGACCCGAGGTTGGCCGACCTGGCCGCCTGGACCCCGCTCCCCGAGGAGAGCGTCCTCTGAGCCAGGTGCTCCGATGACCATCGAGGGGACCGAAACGCCCCGCTTCGCCCGGTGGTCGCCCGACGACGGCATCGACAAGGTCCTGGTCGTGACCGCTCACCCCGACGACGTCGACTTCGGCGCGGCGGGCACGGTGGCAGCCATGACCTCGGCAGGTATCGAGGTCGCCTACTGCATCTGCACCAATGGTGACGCCGGGGGCTCGGACCGTTCGATCTCACGGGCCGAGATGGCCGTCATACGCCAGCGCGAGCAACGAGCGGCCGCAGCCCGAGTGGGCGTGGAGACGGTCGTGTTCCTCGGTCATCCCGACGGGCGGCTGCAGGCGAGCATCGAGCTGCGCCGTGACGTGAGCCGCCAGATCCGGCTGTTCCGCCCCGGACGGGTCATCACCCAGTCGCCGGAGCGCCTCTTCGACCGCATCTACGCGAGCCACCCTGACCACCTGGCCGCCGGCGAGGCGGCACTGTGCGCCGTTTACCCTGACGCCCGCAACCCGTTCGCCCACCCCGAGCTTCTGGCCGATGAGGGGCTCGAGCCCCATACCGTGGGCGAGGTGTGGCTCATGAGCGCCCCGGCACCCGACGTGATCGTCGACATCGGTGCCACCTTCGACGCCAAGGTCGCGGCCTTGGGCTCGCATGCGAGTCAACTCGCCCCCGATTTCGACGCCGCCAAGCTGCTGCGTCAGTTCGCCGAGTCTGTGGCCGCCGTGGCCGAACTCGGAGACGGTGGGCTGGCCGAGGCGTTCCGCCTCGTGGCGACCGCCTGACCGGGCCGCTCTTTGGACGAGCAGGCTGTCAGCGATTCGCTGGCGCCGCGTTCGATGCCGCCGTAACTCTTGGCGACTGCGACGTCGTAGGCCTGCGCCAAGAGCGCTCGTGCGCCGTCACGGTCGCCCGGCCTTGCGCGCTCGGCATCGGCGTCGCCTTTCGGTGTCGCCGTCGACCAGAGCACGAACATGATCTACGTCGCGAACAACAATGGTGGCGACGGCCCACCCAGCCTCTCGGAGATCAACGGCGCCACCTGCGATGCGGCCGAGACGTCGGGCTGTGCGGCACATCCTCCGGAGGTAACGGTCCCGGGCTACGCGCCCAACGGCATAGCGCTCAACCCCACGACCCACGTCCTCTACACGGCGAACTTCTACGGGGCCAACGTGTCGGCGATCGACGTCGCCTCCGCCAAGGGTTCGGGGAGCGCCCCGACCTTTGCCGTGGGCAGCTCCCCTGAGGACCTCGCAGTCGATGCTTCGAACCACACCGTCTACGTCTCGAACAGCCTCGATGGGACGGTCTCGGTGGTGGGCCAATAGACCTGCAGGAGCTGGACGGCGGTATGCCCGGCGACCGGATCACAGCACCTGGGGCGCTGGGCATCGTCGCTCAGTGCGCCGAGCCGCCTCGCGGTCGGAGCCGGGTCGTCCGCATCGCCCCTCGGAACGTCCCACCCAGCCGGGGTGTGCGAACCGACCTGTCGATCTCGGTACCGCCGCCCAGGCGTGCCCGCTCCCGGCGCGGCGTGTCGGCTCAGCCGGCGAGCTGGCGGAGCACGTAGGGCAGGATGCCGCCGTTCTTGTAGTACTCGGCCTCCATCGGGGTGTCGATGCGCACCCGTGCGGCGAAGGTGGTACTCGAGCCGTCCTGCGACGTGGCCTCGACCGTGACCTCTTTCGGCACCGCACCGTGCTCGAGCGCCTCGATGCCGGTGATGGAGAACACCTCGGTGCCGTCGAGGCCGAGCGAGTCGATTGACTCGCCGGCGGGGAACTGCAGGGGGATGACGCCCATGCCGACCAGGTTGGAGCGGTGGATCCGCTCGAAGCTCTCGGCGATCACCGCCCTGACCCCGAGCAGGACGGTGCCCTTCGCCGCCCAGTCACGGCTCGACCCTGAGCCGTACTCCTTGCCGGCCAACACCACGAGCGGCGTGCCCTCGGCGGCGTAGGCCATAGCCGCGTCATAGATGGTCGCCTCCTCGCCGTCGGGGAGGTGGCGGGTCACCCCGCCCTGGGTCCCGGGGGCCATTTTGTTCCGCAGGCGGACGTTGGCGAACGTGCCGCGCATCATGACCTCGTGGTTGCCGCGGCGCGCGCCATAGGAGTTGAAGTCGCCGCGGGCGACGCCGTGGTCGGCCAGATAGCGCCCAGCGGGCGTGTCGGGCCCGATCGACCCGGCTGGCGAGATGTGATCGGTGGTGACGCTGTCGCCGAGCACGGCGAGCACCCTGGCACCGGTGATGTCACCGACGGCCGTCGGCTCAGCCCCCATGCCCTGGAAGAACGGTGGCTCGAGGACGTAGGTGGAGTCGCGCTTCCAGGCGAAGGTCTCACCTCCGGCCACCTCCACCGACTGCCAGAACTCGTCGCCGTCGAAGACCGACGCGTAGCGATCGCGGAACATCGCTGACGTGAGCGAGGCGCGGATCGCCTCGGCGACGTCGGCCTCGTTCGGCCAGATGTCGGCCAGGAGGACCGGATTGCCCTCGTTGTCGGTGCCGATCGGGTCCGTCGTGAGGTCGATGTCCATGGTGCCGGCCAGTGCGTAGGCGACGACCAGCGGCGGCGACGCCAGGTAGTTGCTCGCCACGTCGGGGTGGATCCGGCCCTCGAAGTTGCGGTTGCCCGAGAGCACCGACACCACCGAGAGATCGTTGCTCGTGACCGCCTCCGACACGCCCTCGAGGAGGGGACCCGAGTTCCCGATGCACGTCGTGCAACCGAAGCCGACGAGGTAGAAGCCGAGTTCTTCGAGGGGTCCGACCAGGCCGGCGCGCTCGAGGTAGTCCATCACCACCCTCGAGCCGGGCGCGAGCGAGGTCTTGACCCACGGCTTGGTGCGGAGCCCTTTCTCGCGTGCGCTCTTGGCGAGCAGCCCGGCGGCCACGAGGACCTGGGGGTTCGAGGTGTTCGTGCAGCTCGTGATCGCCGCGATCACCACGTCGCCGTCGTGGACGACGTCGGTCGCCGAGCCGGTGACCGAGGCCTGCTTGGCGGTGCGCCCAAGGTGGGTGCGGTAGGCGGCGCCAGCTCCCGCCAAGTCCACCCGGTCCTGGGGCCGTGAGGGGCCGGCCAGGCTGGGCACGACGCTGGCCAGGTCGAGCTCGACGACCTCGGAGAACACCGGCTCGACGCTCGGGTCGTGCCAGAGACCCTGCGCCTTGGCGTAGGCCTCGACCAGGGCCAGATGCTCCTCGTCCCGGCCGGTGAAGCGCAGGTAGGCGATGGTCGCCTCGTCGATGGGGAAGATGGTGGCGGTCGCCCCGTACTCGGGCGACATGTTGCCGATGGTGGCCCGGTTCTCGAGCGGCACCGCGGCCACCCCGGGGCCGAAGGCCTCGACGAGCTTTCCCACGACGCCGTGGCGCCGGAGCAGCTCGGTGATGGTGAGCACCAGGTCGGTGGCCGTCGTGCCCTCGCGCATCTGGCCGAAGAGCTTGAGGCCGACCACCGGGGGCAGCAGCATGGACAAGGGCTGGCCCAGCATGGCGGCCTCCGCCTCGATGCCGCCCACGCCCCAGCCGAGCACGCCGAGTCCGTTGACCATCGTGGTGTGCGAGTCGGTGCCGACGAGGGTGTCGGGGTAGGCCTGCCCGTCGTCGGTGGCGAAAACGACGCGCGCGAGGTACTCGAGGTTCACCTGGTGGCAGATGCCGGTCCCCGGTGGGACGACCTTGAAGCCCTCGAAGCTGCCCTGAGCCCAGCGCAACAGCTGGTAGCGCTCGATGTTGCGCTCGTACTCGATGTCGACGTTGTCGACGAACGACGTCGGGGTTCCCGAGCGCTCGGCGATGACCGAGTGGTCGATGACGAGCTCGACGGGCACGAGGGGGTTGATGCGGCCAGCCTCACCACCGAGCGTGGCCAGCGCGTCGCGCATGGCAGCCAGATCGACCACGGCGGGGACGCCGGTGAAGTCCTGCATGAGCACGCGCTCGGGGGAGAAGGCGATCTCTTCGGCGTCGTCGCCCGCACCGGCGCCGTGCGCCTCGGGTCGCTGGCCCCACGCGGCGACCGCCTCGATGTCGGCGGCGCGCACCCGCAGCCCGTCCTCGTGGCGGAGCAGGTTCTCCAACAGCACTTTGATCGAATAGGGGAGCCGGCCGACGTCGAAGCGGCTGAGCGCCGTGGTGTCGAGCCGGAAGATCTCGAAGCTCCGTCCTGCCACATCCAGTGTGGCCCGGGCCGAGAAGCTGTCGGGGTGCGTCGCGCCGTTGGGTGCCATGTCGCCATTCTGTACCCCGTGGCCCTCCACCCGCCTCTCGCGGGGCCCCGGGTTGCCGGCCATCGGGGACAACCCGCAGCGTGGGTGGGGAATTGCCCAACGCCCCTTTCGGGCCAGCACGGTCTCTGCAACACTTCTGCCGGTGGGTGTCGGTCTCAGCAGAATGTTGCGCCTCGTCGCGTGCATCGGAGCGCTGGTCGGGTTGGCGGCGCTGGCCGTCCCGGCCACCTCGGGTGCGAGTTCCCCGCCGTTGCCACCCGGGACGACCTCGCGTGCGGTGACGCCGGCGGTCTACCCCGGCGGCGGCGTCCTCCATTACGGCACTGCGTCCGCTGCGGCGGTGCCAGCCATCGGAAGTGCGCTCAACTCTCCGCTGGTGGGCATGGCGGCCAGCCCGACCGGGCAGGGCATCTGGGTGGTCGGCGCGGACGGAGGTGTCTTCACCGGCGGCTCGGCCGGCTTCTACGGGTCGGCGGGAAATCTCGAGCTCGACGGCCCGATCATTGCCATTGCCGCCACCCACGACGGGGCTGGCTACTGGCTCGCTGCCATCGACGGTGGCGTCTTCACCTACGGCGACGCGCTCTTCCACGGCTCGATGGGTGGCCAGCACCTGAACCAGCCGATCGTCGGCATGGCGCCGACGGCCGATGGCGGTGGGTATTGGTTGGTTGCGTCCGACGGCGGGATCTTCTCCTTCGGCGACGCGCCCTTCTACGGGTCGATGGGCAACAAGCCTCTCAATCAGCCGATCGTCGGGATGGCTGCCACGCAGTCCGGTCATGGCTACTGGTTGGTCGCGTCCGATGGCGGGGTCTTCACCTTCGGTGACGCCGGATTCTTCGGATCCGCCGGCGGCCAGTCGCTCGGCAACTCGGTTACCGGCATGGCGGCGCTGCCCAACGGGACCGGGTACTGGCTGCTGCTGAGCGACGGTGGCATCTTCGGCTACGGCGACGCCGTGTCACAGGGCTCGCCGGCCACGGTGGGGGCGGCGACGCCGTTCAACGCCATCGCCGCCAGCCCCATTGGCCAGGGCTACTGGCTGCTCGATCCCGACGCCTATAACTACACGTTCGCGAACCCGCCGCCCAACGGGACTTTCCCCGGTTCGGCGGCGATCGTGGCCGCCGCTGAGTCACAGATCCGACCCGACCCCTACACCGGCTATTTCTGCAACCCCTATGGGCCCTGCGAGGAGTGGTGCGCCCTCTTCGCCACCTGGGCCTGGCAGCAGGGCGGGTGGGCCATCCCTTCCTACGCCTTCACCGGCGACATCTACTACTGGTCGGCCGCGAACGGGGCGGTGCTCCCCCCGAGCGCCACGCCGGTCCCCGGTGACGCCGTTCTTTACGGCACCTCGCCGTATTCGACCGCCACCTCGGTCCATACCGGGATCGTCGCCCAGGTCTGGCCCGACGGGGCGGTGGTGACCATCGAGGGCGACGCCGGCCCCAGCGCCACCGGTCACCTGGCCGTCATCACCAACGGGCCGTACCTGCCCTCGCAGTCGCTCAACTACAACGGCTTCGGCATCTACGCCTGGGCGCAGCCCTAGTCGAAGGCACACCGCTCCTCGAAGTTCACAGTGGAGCCACTACATTCCGCCGATTGCTGGAACGGGCAGGTTGCCTCACGGAGCTTCGAGGGGCGCGCCGCTCCGCTTTCGCGTGGTCTGTCGAGATCGGCAGAGCGCCGCCTCGAACGACCACAGAGGTGCGCGTGCCGAACACGTCGAAGGTGAGGATGCACCAGCGAGCCTGCGGCCATCGCCCGGACCCAACAGAGCTCCCTCGTGCCTCGGAGCACGTCCTGCTCCTGTCGTACCTGCGAATCCGATTCCCGGAACGGCTCAGGACCGAGACGGCATCGCTTCGTCCGATGGCCGGGCACGGAGATGGGATGGAGGTGTCCATGGACGAGCGATGCCATGGCCCCGTCGAGGGGAACACGGGACATCGGCATCTCGGACAACCCCGATCAGCGTGAGCGCTTCGCCGGCAATCTGTGAGCCGCACGGCGCCCATCACGTGCGGACCGCCCCGGGATTGGTGAGAGAACCCGGAAAGTGTTCTGAAATCGCAAAGCCACGCGGGGACTTTGGTTAGACATACTCTCGGCGGCGCAACCACAGCAGGGTGAACCAGCCCCAAAGCGGGGGCAGGTATGAGCTGAACAGTCGCTGGATGAAGACTGCCGCGGTGGCATCGGACTCGGATATCCCCGCTGCGGTCAAGCCGAGGATCATCCCGGCTTCCACTACTCCCATGCCACCTGGGACCGGAGCGATGCCACCGATCATCGAGGCCAGGGTGATGACGATGATCAGAGTGGCCAGACTCAGATGGTCGCCGAATGCCCGCAGTGAGGCAGCCAGAGCCAGCGCCACCAGCAGCTGGCTGGCGGCTGCTCCACCGACAAGTTGGACCAGCTTGCGCGGTGTGCGGAGAACCTGTCGAACATCCAGCCAGACGGCGGTCAGGCGCGGCCGAATTTTGGACGCAGCCAGTCGACGGAACCGGGGGATACCAACCACGACACCGAGCAACACGGCGATAACGAGCACGGCGACGAGGAGCACCCACACGGTATGGCCAGGACCAGAGTCAGGGTGGTCGCTGAGGTGGATGGTCCCCCAAGCCAAAGGCAAACTGATCGCGAAGAGCAGGCCCTTGATCGCCCAGCTCACCGAAGTGACGACCACGCTCGAGCTGACGGCCAGTGAGGCGTCGTAGCCCTGCTGCTGAAAGAAACGCACCCTGGTGGCAAACACTGCGGGGGACCCACCGGCCAGCGAGCTGAAGCTGTTGGCAACCTCAACGGCCACGACACGCCCGAATGGCATATCGCCGGTCACGCTACCGAGATCTTCGACCGCTGAACCGACGAAGGCCAGTTGGGCGCAGAAGAACGTCACTACCACCCACGCCCAGTCCGCCCCGACGATCGTGTCGAAGGAGTTGGTGACGTTGATCAACGTGCCGATGAGGGCCCAACCACCCACCAGCGTCCCGATGGCAAGAATCAAGGTGGGCACACTGACGCGACGGGGTTCTGCCAACTTCGGCACCTCGATGGATGCCTCGGCAGAAGCGAGCGCACGAACTTCGCTCAGCAGGGCGGTCTTGCCGCGCAGGCGTCGGGCGAGGACTGGGTCGAGCCCGGCTCTGCGAAGGTGTTGGAGGACCCCCAGCAACACCTCGGTCGAAAGACAACGAACGGCTGCAGCAGCGGTGCGCTCCGGTCCCACTGCCAAGGCCGTCGAGGCCACGGCGCCCGCCAGATCGCGGTTCAGTCGGTCGACCTGTGCGTTGGAGGAGGCATTGCGAAAATCCAGCAAGGCAACGGTTGACGTTGTCCGGTCGACCAGGATGGCGTCCCCGTTCACCGACCCGTGCGCAATCCGCGCAGTGCGAAGAAGCAGAAACTGCTCGAAGAGACTGTCGAGCATCTCGTCGGTGATGGCTTCGGGCCCGGTGTCGGCAAGTCGAGAGCCCTTGGGGATCCGGCTCACCAACAGTGCATCGCGCGACGAGCCGGCATGGCTGGCCGCCAATACCTGGGGCACCACAACTCCGGCTCGATCGGCCAGAAGGGTCAGATAGGCCTCGTGCTCCACCTGCTGGAGTCGGGTGAAGGTGAGGGTCGGACCCGAGTCTCGGTAGAAGAGAAATCGTCCGGCTTTCGCCAGCAACTTGGCATCGGCGGCGTCGCGACCATAGACGGCGATGCGTAGCTCAGATCCTTCGCCCTTTCCGTTGGTCTCCGTGGCGCGGTAGGTGGCCACCCCCCAGGTCTGCTGCGCCAATGGCCGAACCTCACCGGCTCGGATTGACAGCTCAGCGAGCAGCGCATCGACATCATCAACGGAAGGAAGGCCGAGTGGTGAGCCGAAGACGAGGTGGACGATGGCAGTAGCGGCCCAACCGATTGCCAGGCTTCCGAGCACACTGACCGGAAGCCCGTGGCCACCGACCACCGATGAGAGCGCCACGAGGAGGACGGCCGCTTCGATGATCCGCTGGAGCGTCCGGGCCAGATACGGCAGAGCAGCGGTGACCACTGCCATGTAGACGGCGAGCTGGATGACCGGAAAGCTGAGATAGAAGCCCTCGATCGCCGCGCCCGCCGGACGGCCGCCGTTGCGACCGAGGATGAAGATGAGCAGCAGGCTGATGGCCACGGCGCCCAGGGCGGCCAGCCCGATGTCTCGGGCGACCAACCAGCGGCGCGTCACCAACGCCAAAAGGATCAGGGCAGCGGTGATGGCGTACGACCCACCGTCGTAGACGACAGTGATCAACCAACTGACGCCGTGAGGCGCAGGGGAGAGGGCCTGACCCACCACCCGGTCGAAGTGCGAGCTGTAACCAATGGCCAGGACGCAGCAAAAAAGCGCGATGCCGGCCAGCGCCAGTTTCACGCCGTCGCTCCCGCGCCGGCGGCGTTGGCCATCGCCCAGAGGAGCGAAGAGCACCGACCGCCAGCCACTCAGCGACTCTGCTGCGCCCATCGTCTGGCGCTCTCGGCGATTGACCACCATCGAGGAGAACGATAAGCGAAACTTCTTCGGACCCACCGTTGCGTTTCGTCGTGCGGTCTGTCGATTGGCGGCGGGCGCGAGCCGGCCTGAAGCGCCCGTTCACGGCGCTCTTCGGCTTCTCTCATCTTCGTGGGCTGCTCGCCGTGCAAGAACTCGTCGACAACCCACCCGGAGACTTTCCCGCCTTTTCGATCTCGACACCGACGACAACCGAGCCATCCGATCCAACTCTGGTGACGACCTCTCGATCGTGACCTGGTGTCGAGTTTGGACACATCCGATCGACGCCGGGCACAGCCCTGGACGACCGTCTTCAGGCACCGCGCATCCCCGAGCTTCGCCGGTAGGATGCCGCACGGAGGAGGGGTGATGGCGCACTACGACTACCGCTGCGACACCTGCGAGGCCGTCTTCGAGGAGTGTCGGCCCATGGCTGCGGCCGATGCGCCGGCACGCTGCCCGGACGGTCACGTCGGCGCCACACGCCTCCTCCCCGTTTTCGCCGTGGGCGGACGCTCGGATCTGCGTGCTGCGGGGGTCTGTGGCGCGCCGGTCGCCGGCGGCTGCGGTGGGGCGTGCGCCTGCGCCGGTTGAGACGGCGCCCGTAGGCCCTGGGCAGCGCCGCTACCGCACGGAACCGCACTGAACGAGGGGGGAACACGCAATGGAGCTGTCGTCATGGGACGACTACCCGGTCCACCAGGCAGCCGAGCTGATCGCCCATCCGGCGACCAGCGACCGCAACTTCTACGACCGCTACTACTTCAACCTGCATCCCTCGAGCGGTGAGTTCTCGGCCATCTTCGGGTTCGGTGAGTACCCGAACCTGGGTGTGAAGGACGCCTTCATCGATGTCCGCCGAGGCGACTGGCAGCACATCGTGCGGTCGTCGGGGCCGCTTGTCGACCGGGCGGACACCTCCGTCGGGCCGTTCCGGGTCGAGGTGGTCGAGCCGCTGCGCTCGTTGCGGGTGATCGTCGAGGAGTCCGAGTACTCGGTCGCCATGGACGTCACGTTCACCGGGTCGACCCCGGCCATCGCCGAGCCCCGCCAGTTCATCCGCGTGAAGGGCAAGGTCGTCTTCGACACCCAGCGCCTGGCGCAGACGGGCACGTGGGCGGGCACGCTCGAAGTCGGCGGCGAGGAAATCACCATCTCGCCCGAGCACTGCCGCGGCCCGCGCGACCGCTCCTGGGGGGTGCGCCCGGTCGGAGAGCCCGAGTCCGACGGCATCCGACAGGGGGAGCTGGTGCTGCCCGGGATGTGGAACTACTACCCGATGCAGTTCGAGGACCACTCGATCTTCTTCATCTGCCACGAGGACGACGACGGGGTGCGGCGGCTCGAGCAGTCCGAGCGAGTCTGGAGCGACCCGTCGCGCCCGATCGAGCAGCTCGGCCGAGCCGAGCATCTGCACCACTTCGAGCCCGGGACGCGTGTGCTCACCGGTTCGGTGCTCACCTTCCCCGACGCCGGCATCGAGGTGGAGTGCACCTCGTTGCTCGCCAACTTCATCTCGGTCGGGACCGGGTACGGCATCGACGCCGACTGGCGTCACGGCATGTACCACGGCACAGAGACGATCACCCAGGGGATGGTGCTCTCCGTCGAGGAGATCCGCGGCCTCGCGCAGTACGGGATCGTGGACCACGTGGCCCGCTTCTCCTACGACGACCATGTGGGTTACGGGCTGTTGGAGCACGGGTTCTTCGGGCCGTTCCGCCGCTACGGCATGACCGACGGCGGCATGGGGGCGCCCGGCGACTGAGCTCGAGTGCCGGTGGTGGCAAAATGGCCCATGGCCGACACCCGAGCAGTTGTCGACGCACGCCTGCGGACGGCGTTCGACACCATCGAAGAAGGGGTGGACCCCGTGCTGCGGCCGTCGGACCGGGCCGACTTCCAGGCGAACGGGGCGCTCGGCCTGGCCAAGAGGCTCGGCCGGAACCCGAGGGAGCTGGCCGAAGAGGTCATCGCGCGCGCCGAGCTCGCGGACATCTGCTCGGTCGTCGAGGTGAGCGGACCGGGCTTCATCAACCTCACACTCGCCGACGGATTCCTCTCGGCGCAGGTGGCCGTCATGGCCGGCGACGAGCGGCTCGGGATCGAGGCGGCACCCGATCCCTCCAAGATCGTCATCGACTACTCGGCGCCCAACGTGGCGAAAGAGATGCACGTCGGGCACCTGCGGGGCACGGTCATCGGCGATGCGCTGACCCGCACGCTCGCCTTCGCCGGACACGAGGTGATCCGGGAGAATCACGTCGGCGACTGGGGCACGCCCTTCGGCATGCTCATCGAGCACCTCGTCGACCTCGGTGAGGAGACGGCCGTGGCCGAGCTCTCGGTCGGGGACCTCGACGCCTTCTACCGCGACGCGCGCACCGCCTACGACGCCAGCCCCACGCTCCAAGAGCGCAGCCGCAACCGGGTGGTGCTGCTCCAGGGCGGCGACGAGGACACGCTGCGCCTGTGGCGGGTGCTGGTGGCCGAGAGCGTCGCCTATTTCAACGAGGTCTACGGCAAGCTCGGCGTGCTGCTCGAGGACAGCGACGTGGTGGGCGAGAGCTCCTACAACCCGATGCTCGACGCAGTGGTCGAGGACCTGGGCGAAAGGGGCCTGCTGGTCGAGAACGACGGGGCGCTGTGCGTCTTCCCCCCCGGGTTCACCAACCGCGAGGGCGAGCCGCTCCCGCTCATCGTGCGCAAGTCCGACGGCGGCTACGGCTACGCCGCCACCGACCTGGCCGCGGTGCGCGACCGGGTGGGCCGCCTCGGCGCTCGGCGGATCCTCTACGTCGTGGGCGCGCCCCAGGCCCAGCACTTCGAGATGGTCTTCGCCGTGGCGCGCATGGCGGGCTGGCTCCCTGACGACGTCGAGGCCGTCCACGTGAGCTTCGCCAACGTACTCGGGCCTGACCACAAGATGTTAAAGACGAGGAGCGGTTCCACCATCAAGCTCGTGGAGCTGCTCGACGAGGCGGTCGAGCGGGCCGAGACCGCCATGGCCGAGCGCCAGGTCGATCTCGACCCCTCCGAGCGGGCCCACGTGGCGCGCCTGCTCGGCATCGGCGCCGTCAAGTACGCCGACCTCTCGACCGACCGGACCCGTGACTACGTCTTCGACTGGGAGCGGATGCTCGCCTTCGACGGGAACACCGCGCCCTACCTGCAGTACGCCCACGCCCGGATCCGCTCGATCTTCCGGCGCTCGGAGATCGACCATGTCGACCCGGCCACCGTGCCGGTGGTGACCGACCCGTTCGAGCGGGCCCTCACCGTGGCCCTGCTCGGCTTCGCCCCGGCCCTCGGCGCCATGCTCGAGACCTACAGCCCGTCCAAGCTGTGCGCGTACCTCTACGACCTCGCCACCACGTTCACGTCCTTCTACGAGAACACCCCGGTGCTGCGCGCCCCCGACGAGGCCACCCGCAACAGCCGGCTGCTTCTGGCCGAGCTGACGGCGCGCGTCCTCGCCCTTGGCCTCTCGCTGCTCGGCATCGGGGTCCCCGACCGGATGTGAGCCGGCGGGCGCCGGGGCGACCTGACGCCGGGCGATCGGTGCGACTTGCGCCTACGATCAGGGGGGAACGACCGCCGTCGTGTCGTCGCCGCAGTCCGATCGGACCGTATTAGGGGAGGAATCGTCATGAAGATCCGTGCAGCGGTATGTACTGGCCTCGGGGAGCCGTGGAAGACCGAGGTGCTCGATGTCGGCGAGCCGCACGCCCACGAGGTGCAGGTGGAGCTGGCCTATGCCGGGATGTGCCACTCCGACGAGCACCTGCGCACCGGTGACATCACCGCTCCGCCCGAGCTGCTCGAGCTGCTCGAGATCCCCTCGATGTTCCCCTGCGTCGGGGGCCACGAGGGTGCGGGCCTGGTCACCGCGGTCGGCCCCGAGGTGTCCACCGTCGCCGTCGGCGACCACGTGGCGGTCGCCTTCATCCCCGCCTGCGGCGTCTGCTCATGGTGCGCGTCCGGCCGCCAGTACCTCTGCGACCTCGGCATGACCACCCTGGCCGGCCCCATGATCAGCGACGGGACCTGGCGCTACCACCTCGACGGCCAGAAGGTGAACCGCATGACCCAGCTCGGCACCTTCGCCGAGTCGATGGTCGTGCACGAGTCGTCCCTGGTCAAGATCGACCCCAACGTCTCGCTCAGGGCTGCCGCCCTCATCAGCTGCGGCATCTCGACGGGCTTCGGTTCCGCCGTCCAGCGTGGGGCCACCCGGCCCGGTGAGACCGTGGTGGTCGTCGGCTGCGGTGGCGTCGGTTCGGGCGCCATCCAGGGGGCACGCATCGCCGGGGCCCGCATCATCGTGGCGGTCGACCCCCTCCCCTTCAAGCGGGACAACGCCGCCAAGATCGGTGCCACCCACACGGCGGCCTCCATCGAAGAGGCGGCCCTCCTCCTGCCTGAGCTCACCGAGGGCCGTATGGCCGAGGTGGTCATCCTCACCCCGGGCGTCCTCACCGGCGACCTGGTGGCCCCAGCGGTCGCCCTCGGCGGCAAGGACTCGCGTATCGTGGTGACGGCCATCGCGCCCTTCCACCAAATCGACGTGAACCTGAACCTGTTCATGCTCTCGATGTCGAACCAGTCGCTGCTCGGCACGGTCTTCGGCTCGGTGAGCCCGCGGGTGCAGATCCCGAACCTGCTCCGCCTCTACCAGGCCGGCCAGCTCCAGGTCGACGAGCTGATCACCCAGGAGTACACGCTCGACCAGGTGCAGAACGGCTACGACGACCTCGAGGCCGGCTCCAACATCCGCGGCGTGGTCAACTTCAGCGCCTGAGTGCCGCCCGGCGTGCGGCGCCGGCGGATGAGTCGAGGCACGAGGGGTGCGGCGGTGCGGGCGGCGAGGGCCCCCCGCCACACCCCGATGCCGTAGGCGAGGTCCTCGGCCACGTGGCCGAGGACGTAGCGGGCCGGGTCGAGCTCGCGGGCCGAGGCGCTCCACGCGCCGAGCGCGGGTGCGACGGCGATGACCAGTGCCGGCGCCCGGAGCCGCCTGCTCGCCACCGCGCCGGCCACCAGCAGTGGCCCGTAGGCCCGGAAGCACCCTGCGAGGAAGGGAAGCGCCCCGCGGGTGGTGCCCTCGGTGGCCAGCCGCACCGCCAGCGGTGTGGGGACCGACCGGCTGAGGCGCGCCGCAGCGACACCGGTGCCCGCGGCGGCGACGCCGAGCGCCAGCCACGGGCGTCGGCCAGCCAGGAGCGCCCCGGCGACGAGCGTCAT
>Ga0302198_10000016_pt1 | contig 146422 bp, 133 predicted proteins | sample II_Bog_N2_2_FD_193521 | JGI IMG/M metagenome (GOLD analysis project Ga0302198, IMG submission 193521) | Peat permafrost microbial communities from Stordalen Mire near Abisko, Sweden - II_Bog_N2_2 | ecosystem: Environmental > Terrestrial > Soil > Wetlands > Peat | place: Sweden: Abisko...
GTAAGACCCAGGGCAACACGGGTTGCCCAAGGCGGCTCCCTGCGAAACGTGAACCCACCTGCTCTGCCATGATCTCCGCATCGTGGTACCCAGGAATCCCGGCCCTTCAGGGCCGGGAGGATGTCAATGCATTGGGATCGAGCTAGCCTACTTGATGAAGCACATCCATGACATCATTGCTGTATGCGGGTCAAATCGTTGCGCCGCTCAACGGGCTCGAAATGCCTAAATCGGCTTCGCCCCGAGACTAACGTCCTTGGTCACGGCTATGGCCTCACGCGACTAGGCCATTGTCCTATGGCCAGCCCGGGGAAGCGGGACTTAACCTCGCCCTTTCGGTGAACACACCGCTCCAGTCACATTCTCGCCCCCACCTGAGCAAAGGACTCGCACCAGAGATGCGTGCATCCATCATCCGCCAGCATGGTTATTCCGTTTCCGCTTAGGCTCATTGCAGCGCTAATCCTTGCAGCTTCGGTCGCCTCCGCAGCAGAGTTGGCCGCCACGAAACGTGTCATCACGGCCGAGGACTTGTGGGCAGTAAAACGGCCGGCAGCGCTCGATCTCTCGCCGGACGGCACACGGCTCGTGTACACGGTCAAAGAGTATAACCTTGAGAAGAACAACTCCGTCACCCACCTCTGGCTCCTAGACACCTCCAGCGGCACGGCGCGCGCACTCACATCCGCCGAAAGCACGGACGGCGACCCGAGATGGAGCCCGGATAGCACCAGCATCGCATTTGTTTCAAAGCGCGGCTCCGACAAGGTTGCCGGGCTCTACATCATTCACGCCGATGGCGGCGAAGCAGAAAAGGTTCTCGAATTGCCACTGGCGATATCCTCACCGCGCTGGCTTCCCGACGGACGCCATATTGTCTTTGCAACAACCGTCCTGCCGAAACTGGCTGGCGACATTGCGGCGACCCGGGAGGAATTGAAGAGGCAGGAGGAGAGCAAGGTCACCGCAAAGGTCACGGAAAACGGCTTCTATAGGTTCTTTGACACGTGGCTTACCGATGAGCGAGCCACTCATCTGCTGAGCATCGACCTGGCAACAAAGAAAACAACCGACCTCACCCCGCGATGGGACCGCGCCTTTCGCTTCGACGGGGAGGTGCAGTTCGACGTGTCAGCGAACGGGAAATGGATCGCGCTCTGCGCAGGGACCACGCCGCCGCCTTTTCGCCAGCAGGAGAACAGGAATGTGTACCTTGTCTCGATCGATCAACCAACTGCCGACTGGAAGAACCTCACGGGCGACAATCCTGGCAACAACGATAATCCTCGCTTCACCGCTGACGGAACCGCGGTAGTTTTCGGCCATAAAGGGGATTCAGACGAAGGCGAGAATACGAAGATGATGCGAGCAGACCTCGCGTCCGGCAGCATGATTGCGATGTTCCCCAGCCTAGATCTTTCACCTCGAGATTGGCACTTTTCTCAAGACGGCACAGCGCTTTATTTCCGCGCCGAGGACCACGGCCGAACAAAGATTTTCAAGAGCGCAGCCGGCGGCGGCAAATCTACTGCCGTGGTGAGCGACGGCACCAACTCGGAAATCGCACTGGGAACGAAGACCCTTTTCTTCCTAAAGCAGTCCTTCACCAGGCCGGACGAGGTATACTCCCTTGACTTTGCCACTGGAACCACCTCGGTGCGCTCGCATCTCAACGACGATCTTTTTTCGCAACTTAAACTTGGCAAGGTCGAGGAGCACACCTTTATCGGCGCAGGCGGGGACCCTATCGAGCTCTGGCTGATCTACCCGCCCGATTTCGATCCCTCCAAGAAATATCCCCTGCTTCAGCTCATGCACGGCGGACCCGCCACTATGATCGGTGACCTGTGGCAGCCGCGATGGAACGCGCAGGTTTTCGTCACGCCCGGGTATGTTGCTGCCTGGATCAACCGACACGGGTCCACCGGGTTCGGCGAAAAGTTTGCAGAGTCCATCAACGGCGCCTGGGGAGAAAAACCTTTCGAGGACATCATGAAGGGCACCGATTACCTCCTGGGCCACTTCCCGTTTCTGGATTCAACCCGGACAGCAGCGCTTGGCGCCAGTTACGGGGGATACATGGCGTGCTGGGTTTGCGGGCATACCGATCGATTCAAAGCAATCGTCTGCCATGATGGAGCCCTGGACTTCAACACGCAGTATGCGTCGGATATGGCCATATTCTGGCAGGAAAAACCCATGGGGGGTGCACCTTGGCATCACACTCCTGAGTATGACCGGGAGAATGCGATCAATTATGCTTCTCATTTCAAGACTCCAACTCTTGTCATTCAAGGTGGCGCAGATTACAGGGTTCCGGTCGACGAGGCGCTAGAGTTCTATGCGGCGCTGCAGGCTCAAAACGTACCCTCGCGCTTGGTCTATTTTCCCGATGAGAACCATTGGGTGCTCCACCCGCAGAATTCCGTGTTCTGGTACGGGCAGGTTCGGGACTGGTTAGGGCGTTGGTTAAAGTAGAGCTTTCCTGGAGTCCCGGTCCGATCAGTTTCAAGCCTATGCGGTACCCGATTGCATGGCACAAGCCGAAGCGTGCTAGACTAGGGCACAAATATCCTAGACCCACCGAAACCGCTTTGACCCCGCAATCACCTGACAGGGCGAGCCTTCAGAATGGGTTTCGACAGCCCCTTCTTCATTCGGGACCCAGGAGGGTCAACACTTCGTACGACACAGCACAAAGTAGGAAACCTATATGAAAGACACCGAGTCAAAGTCGGAGTTGTCACCAAAACAACGTGAGGAATTATTTGGGACGTTGAGGGCTCGATTTGAGAAGAATATGAGCCGTCACAAAGGTCTTAGATGGGCTGACGTAAAGGCGAAACTGGACGCTAAAATCGAAAAACTGTGGTCACTCAACGAAATGGAAAGAACCGGCGGTGAACCGGATGTTGTTGGTCATGACAAAAAGACGGGCGACTACATATTCTTTGATTGTTCGGAGGAAAGTCCAAAAGGCCGCACAGGTGTCTGTTACGACCGTGAAGCGCTGGACTCGAGAAAGGCATTCAAACCGGCAAATAACGCTCTAGATATGGCAGCCGCCATGGGCATTGAGCTTTTGTCCGAAGAGCAATATCGAGAGCTTCAGAAACTCGGAAATTTCGACACGAAGTCATCGAGCTGGGTGAAAGCACCTGATGATATCAGAAAACTCGGCGGAGCCCTCTTTGGTGATCGCCGCTTCGGCCAAGTCTTCGTGTATCACAACGGCGCGCAGTCCTACTATAGCGGCAGGGCCTTCCGTGGCTCGCTGAGGGTCTGAATCGGCCTTTGAACCGGTTCAGCCTGGGGTCCCCGCGTAGTCGAGCGCGATAGGAGTGCTGAGCTGGAATCCGTGGAACAATTTAACATCCTTGGACGCCGTGGCGGGACTTCGGATACCCCGTTTCCTGTGCATCCCTTATCGAAACGCCTTTTTATCGCTCACGCCTGTAATCGGTGGGGGCAAGTCCGGTCTCCTTTCGAAAGAGCTGCGCAAAGTGGCTCGGGTTGGAATAGCCGACCATGTTGGCGATGGTGATCACGCTGTCTTTCGTTTCGCGCAGCAGACGCCGTGCGGCGTCGATCCGCAGCTTGATTTGGTACTGCGAGGGTGGAACGCCTGTGGCGCGTTTGAACAGGCGATTGAAGTGAAACTCACTCATTCCGGCCAGCTCCGCGACTCGCGGGAGGCTGAACTCCTCGTCAAGGTGCTCCGCCATCCAGTCGGTGACCCGCCGAAGCTTGAAGCCTGGCAGGGAAGAAGTCTCGCCCCGTGCGCTTTCGGTGACGGCAGTGTAATTCCGGGCTAGATGGATGGCGAGCGCCTGGGCTATGCCGCGAACGAACAAGGTGCTCGCCGTCGGCCGCGCCGCTTCCTCTCGCAACTGCTGCAAGAGCGGGACGATGTCTGGGTCCTCGAAACCCGACATGTCGCGCAACCGGGCATTTTTCGCGTTTGCGCCAAACACATCCTGAAGCGCCTCGTTGAACAGCGGCACGCTGAGGAAAACGAGCACCACTTCATAGGGCTCGGGAGTCAGCGTACGGTACCGGAAGTCGTAGGGCGCGCCAGCCGCAGTAAGGAACATCGAGCCCTTCTTTACCCGGCTGGTGACCCAAGGACCGTTGTGCTCGCGTTCCTGGGTCTCCGCCTCGCCCGAAATGGTCCACACAAGGAATGGCTCCGTCACGGCCGGCATGGTGAAGGCTTCGGCGGCGGCCGGCAGAGCCATCGTTGAGATCTGGATATCCCGCCATGCCAGGCCCTTGCTGGTAGCAACGACCTTTCCCACGGCGTAGCGGAAAAGTGCCTCGGCAGACGTTGTGTCAGGGACGGGCATGCTTTCGGAGGCAGTCTGAGGGCCCCAAAGACAATTTCGAGCAATTCCCCAACAGGTCGAGCAAGGGCGCGGGCGACATCTACCGTCGATCGTGCTAGGTTGAACCCGAAACCAATCACCGGAGATACAACAAATGAACCAACGAACACTCGGAAACGGCAACCTAAGGGTGTCAGCCATAGGCCTCGGCTGCATGGGCATGAGCTCCGGCTACGGTCCAGCGGGAGAAAAACAGGCGATGATCTCGGTGATCCGATCTGCCTTCGAAAGTGGCGTAACTTTTTTCGACACGGCGGAGATATATGGCCCGTTCAAGAACGAGGAGCTCGTCGGCGAAGCCCTCGCCCCGTTCCGACGTGATATAAAAATCGCCACCAAATTTGGCTTCAGGATCGGGCCGAACGGAGAGCGCATGGAGGGCCTGGACAGCCGGCCGGCCCATATCAAGGAGGTCGCGGAAGCCTCGTTAAAGCGCCTGCGGACCGATGTAATAGACCTCTTCTATCAGCACCGCGTCGATCCGGACGTGCCAATCGAGGACGCGGCTGGGGCCGTGAAGGAGCTGATCGAAGCCGGCAAGGTAAAGCATTTTGGCCTTTCGGAAGCCGGAGCGAAGACAATCCGACGTGCGCACGCCGTCCAACCGGTTACCGCCCTGCAGAGCGAATACTCCCTGTTTTGGAGGGAGCCGGAGGTGGAAATCATTCCCTTACTCGAGGAGCTTGGGATCGGCTTCGTGGCCTTCAGCCCTCTCGGCAAAGGGTTTTTGACAGGCAAGATTGACGAAAACACCAAGTTCGATGCCACGGATTTCCGGAACATAGTTCCCCGCTTTTCGCCGGAGGCCCGCAAGAACAACCATGCCGTTGTCGATCTGCTAAGCTCAATCGCCACGCGCATGAAGGCGACACCGGCTCAAATCGCGATAGCGTGGCTGCTGGCGCAGAAGCCGTGGATCGTTCCGATTCCCGGAACTACCAAACTGCCGCGCCTGATCGAAAACCTCGGAGCTGCCTCCATCGAGCTCACTGCAGGCGACCTTCGTGAGATCAACGCGGCCAGTGATAAAATCACGTTTCAAGGGGCCCGCTACCCGGAACACTTGCAGAAACTCATCGGGCGCTGAACACCCACCCGGGCCGATGGCCGCCTCACCATGAAAAAGATCCGCCTCACGGAGACCGCTGTAAAAAACCACGAAGAGCTTTTCCCTAACTACGAATCCAAACTGCAAAGAACGGATCCGGAGTTCATCGAGCTCTTCGATAACTGGGCTTTCGATGAGGTCATTCGCCAGAGCAAATTAGACACGAGGACCAGGGTTTTGATGATCCTGGCGTCAACGATCGCCTCGCAGGCACTCGGCGAATACAAGGTTATGGTGAAGGCGACCCTCAACGCAGGTCTGGCACCGATTGAGATCAAGGAGGTCCTCTATCAATCCGTGCCGTACGTCGGCATGGCGAAGGTGTTCGACTTTCTGCAGGCAACAAACGAGGTGCTGCAAGCTAACGGGGTGAGCCTGCCCCTGAAAGGGCAGGCCACAACCACCCCCGAAACCCGCTTCGAAAACGGGGTCGCAGTACAGAAAGCGATCTTCGGCGGTACAATCGACGAGATGCGGCAGCAGTCCCCGAAAGACGTACGGCACATACAGGACTTCTTGTCAGCCAATTGCTTTGGCGACTATTACACGCGCAATGGATTAGACATCAAAACTAGGGAGTTGCTGACGTTTGCCATTCTGATCTCGACCGGTGGGTGCGAGCCGCAGGTGAAAGCTCATGTGACAGGCAATCTGAAGCTAGGCAACGATCGCGAGCGCCTGATAGACGTTGTCACCCAATTACTGCCCTACATCGGATATCCACGCTCGCTCAACGCGCTTCGGGCGATCGATGAGGTTGCGCCATTTGTTAGCACATCCGGCGGCATCCCTCTGCGTGCCGATCGTTGATGCCGGGCCTCGGGTCAATAGCAATGGACCCGGCATGTGCCTGAAGCCATCGTTTATCAAAAACGGCACCCAGCGGCGGAACTGTTTAGCAGTCCCTTCGAGACCCCGAAGTCCTCGGAGATTCTGCTCAGGGCATTAGATCTGCTTCCTCCAGCCCGAATTCGTCACCGCGAACTTTCTGGTCACCCTGAAAGCCGCTTCGAGGCTACCCCACTGCGTTGAGGCCGCCGGTCTTCACGGCCTTTTTCACGAGTGCCATCGCGCCGTCGAGCTTCAGGTCCTCAAGTTTCTTGAAATTGATGCAGCTGCGGCCCGCCTTCACTTTGCCGAGCTTGGCGGCATTCTGTTCGACGAGGTAACCGTCCTTGTCGGCGGCGCATATATGGAGGCTGTAGTAGCTCTTTCCCGCGCAGAGCCCGATCAAGAACCAGTCACCCTCGCGGCCGCTGGCGGACTTGTAGTGATATTTGCCGTAACCGATGAGGGGCGAGCCCATCCCCATCATGATTTCGGGTGCGAGCTTTGGCACGGCCTTGCGAATCGCGGCGTGGACCACGACCATCGCGGCGCGGCGATCGGCGGGGAGGCTGGCGATGTATTGGTCAGGAGTCGTGGGTTTCATAACTGCGAAAGATTTTCCGGGTGCGTCGCTGAGTCTCGCAGGGGCGGCGCTGCGGCTGAAGCAGCTAACGCGAGGGACCACCGGGCAGGCAAGCTCGTTGGCGCGGCGGCGTCCGGCCGCTACCCGGGCGCCTAAGTTTGAGACGGCGATGTTCTTCTATAGAACCATCTTTGGTGTACCCCCCCAGTCTTCGGTGTAGACCCCGCGTTCGTGTTGAATATTGAACGGTGGATTACCTGTTGGCTTACCGCGAACGAAGGGATGGTAAACCGAACCAAGAGAGACTGGTAATCTCTAGGCACGGACCTTTTCTCCTCCAGCACGCCCGGCTTGGACTCTTCTAAGCCGCCGATGCCTTGGAAGCTATTTTCAATCAAACTCTTGCATCTTTGGCCAAGCTTGGCGGAGGTCAAATGTCAGACCTCGACAAAGATAGATATCATACCACTCGTCCCGACGTGAGTACGGATTCTCAACCCGTCCGACTGCTTGCACCGTCGCAAAATGTTGCCGATCGCCAACACCGTCGCTTTTCAAAACGATTACGATCTCGCCTGTGAAATCCCTTGGTCCCCAGTCCCAATAGCTGTCGCGGTTGCTTATCGCCCGCGGAAGACCGTATTTCGGCCCATAAAAATCTATCGCTGCGGCATCGCCCCAATTGTTCGAGAAGATTGCCGTTCGTTTCTGATCCGCCGGGGTAAGCGTGTGATACACGCGCGCCACCTCTCGAACCATTTCCTCCCACCCAAACTCGTCGGCGAAATATTGCGGCAGGGGGCCATTATCGTGGTGTTCGAACACTACCGGTGGTCCGAGACCAAGCCGCTTCTCGTAACGGATCAGAGCCTCCGGTGAGAGAATTGGAACCGTCATAGGCAGCATCACCATGCCAGAGACCGCCACGAGCGCGGCATAGGCCGCGCGCGTCCATCTTAGGCCGCGCCGCTCTGTTGCTTGTTCGAACGCGACAGCACCAGCAGCAAAGGCGATAGGATAGATCGGCGAGACGTAATAATTTTTCCCTTTCAGTGCCATAAACGCCCCCAGCACCACGACAAAGGCCCAGCCGAACACGCCGTATCTGCCGCGGTCGCGTCCGCATAGCAACCAAACGACCCCGCCAATCCAAATTGGCGCGGTCAGAGGCTCCATGATCAGCATCTGGTCGACCAGAAATGCAACCGGCTTCCGAATCACGTCCCGATTGCTCGCGGCAACATGGTGCAGGTGTTCGAGAAATGGAAACCCGCGATGCCACTGCCAAAGGAAATTTGGAAGCGCTATCGCACCGCAGATCAGCAACCCAATCCACAGCCGAGAATCGGTGAGGCGCTGGCGCTGTTGAGTGAGCGTCAGCCCAATCAGTACGCCGATGATGAGAAAGAGAATCGAGTATTTTGTCTCTAGCCCAAGGCCTGCAAGCGTCCCAAACCCAATCCAGTATCTCCCGTCGCCTGAATTGATGACGCGAAGCAAGCAGTAGAAGGAGCCGAGCCAAATCAAAGGCTCAAACGCGTTCATCATCAGCCAGTGATCGAAAATCAGGTAAATTGGCGCTACGCAGACGGCTAGTGCTGCCAAGACTTGGGCAAAACCGTGCCCACCCATTTCACGAACCACCTTGCCGGTCAGGAGGACAAGTGCCGTACCCGCAAGCGCCGGAAGAAGCCGCAGGCCGAGAAGTGATTCGCCGAAAAGATGCGTAGCGATCCAAGCGATCACTATTCCGCCCGGCGGGTGGCTTATGTACCCCCAGTCGAGATGCTGCGCGCAGGCCACGCCGTACATCTCGTCGCGGAAGACACCATACCGATTCGCTGTGAGCAAATGTAGGATCAGCTTGGCCATCGCCAATCCAAACACTAGACGCTCCCCAACCACGTTGGACTGCCTGGAATCCTGGCTCATCTCTGTGAACGATGGGGAAGCTGGGCGTTAAAAGAATGCGGGCGCGATCAGGCCTGATGATCCTAGGACAAGCGAGCCAAGAAACAGCTTATTGTGCGCTCTTAAAAAGATCGGCACTGATAGGAAGTCGCAATCACCTAACATTCAGCTTCTAATCTGCGTCTAGGGGTTAACATTCCACACCTTCTCCGCCGCATCATGGCGCCGGGCGTTGCTCCGACCGTTTCGTCCTCCTTCATCGTTGGGTCCTTCCTTCTTGCGACCCGACCCGTGTCCGTTAAATCGGGCGACCTCAACCCTTCATTCAGCAAATCATGAAATGCGCGTTCGGGTTTTGCGCTTGGAGGGATTTCGCACACGATGGCTGTCCGGTTCAACAGTTCCAGCGCCGCATCGCGGTGCAGCGACCCCCACCCTTTGATGAAACATAACGCCCGACTCACTCTCCTTGTCGGCCTCTGCGGCTGCCTCAGTGCCTCCCGGGCCGCGAACGCCAGCTGGTGGCTCACTAATCCCGACAAGTCGGCACTCCTGGCAGAACAGCCGCTGCTCTCAAGCCTGCCCGCCTCGAAGGATGCCTCGCTCCCCTCGATCGTTGTCGATCCGAGCCAGCGTTTCCAGACGATGGACGGCTTCGGCTTCGCCCTCACGGGCGGCAGCGCCCAGAACCTTATGAGGATGACGCCAGCCAAGCGCCACGAGCTCCTCAAGGAGCTCTTCTCACTCGAGAACGGCGGGATCGGCATCAGCTATCTCAGGCTAAGCATCGGCTCCTCGGACCTGAACGCACGCACCTTTTCCTACGATGACATCCCGGCCGGAGACACGGATCCGAATTTGGAGCACTTTTCGCTGAGCGATGACCTGCAGGATGTCGTCCCGGTTCTCAAGGAGATCCTATCGATCTCGCCCTCGATCAAGATCATGGGCTCCCCCTGGTCGGCTCCCCTCTGGATGAAGACCAATGGGAACATCCGCGGGGGTAAGCTCAAGGAGACCTGCTACCGCGCCTATGCCGGCTACCTGAGCCGCTATATCGAGGCCATGGCCCTAGAGGGGATCACGATTGATGCCATCACGGTCCAGAACGAGCCCTTCAACGACCTCAACACGCCGAGCATGCAGCTTTTCCCCAAGGAGGAGGCGAGCTTCATCCGGGACTACCTCGGGCCCTATTTCCACATGATCGGGATCAAAACGAAGATCATCCTCTACGACCACAACTGCGACGCACCACAGTACCCCGTGTCCATCCTCACGGACCCCGAGGCGCGGAAGTACGTCGATGGCTCGGGCTTCCATCTCTACGAAGGAGACGTGTCGGCCCTCTCGGTTGTCCACGACCGCTTTCCGGATAAGAACATCTACTTCACCGAGCAGGCGGTCGGCGGGCGGCGCGGCTTCAACCTGTCGTGGCCAATTTCGCACGTCGTGGTCGGCGCCACGCGCAATTGGAGCAAGAACGTCATCCTCTGGAATCTGGCCTCGGACCCGCAGTTCAAGCCGCACACGGACAACGGCGGCTGCGCCTCCTGCCAGGGCGCCCTGACGCTCGACGGCGACACGGTGGAACGGAAGCTCGCCTACTACGTGATCGCTCACGCCTCGAAGTTCGTTCCCCCGGGCTCCGTGCGCATCTCAAGCTCCAGCATAGACTCGCTCTCCAACGTGGCTTTCGCGACGCCGGACGGCCACACGGTGGTCATAGTCGTCAACACCGGTACAAGCGCCATGAGGTTCCAGGTGGAGGAGGGAGCGAGCGCGGTCCAGCCTCAGCTCGGTCCCGGCTCGGTCGCAACGATACAGTGGTAATTTCCCCTTCATGAAGAAATACCCCAGCCTACCCGTCTTTGTCGCACTCGCTGCGATCGCCCTTCCCTTTGCAGCTTTGGCCGCGGACGAGAAGACCGTCCCTGTCCATGTCACCGTCGCAAACGGCACCCTGGAGGGCAGCATGGCTTCGGACGGCGTGCGCACCTTCAAGGGAATTCCCTTTGCCTTGCCTCCCGTCGGAAACCTCCGCTGGAAGGAGCCGCAGCCCGCGGCCAATTGGGAGGGGGTGCGTCAGGCCAATCAGTTCGGGCCGAGGCCGATGCAGCCCGACAAGAACTGGCCAGATATGATCACGCGCGCGCCGTCCATGGGCGAGAACTGCCTCTACCTCAATGTGTGGACCCCGGCGGACCTCCCGTCGGCAGGCCTGCCGGTGCTCGTGTACTTCCACGGAGGCGGTCTCGTGGCGGGAGACGCTTCGGAGCTCCGGTATGATGGTGCCAGCGACGCCCGGAAGGGTGTCGTGGTCGTTACAGTGGGCTATCGGCTGGGAGTCTTCGGCTTCTTCTCACATCCGGAATTGACCCAGGAGTCCCCGCACAAGGCCTCTGGCAACTACGGGCACATGGACCAGGTCGCGGCACTCAAGTGGGTGAAGGCCAACATAGAAGCCTTCGGCGGGGATCCCCACCGGGTTACGATTGATGGCCAATCGGCGGGCTCGAGCTCGGTGTGCGCCATGATGGCGACGCCGCTGGCCCGGGGCCTTTTCCAGGGAGCCATCGGCGAAAGCGGCTCCATCCTCGGCAATCCCAACAAGCTCACGCTCGCCCAGGCCGAAGCCGAGGGTGTCGCGCTGGCGGCCAAGGCAGGTGCTTCAACCCTGGCCAACCTCCGGGCCCTTCCCGCCGAAAAGCTGAGGGAGCTCACCAAGGACTATCAGGTCGCGCGGACAACACTCGTCGATGGCTACGTATTCCCCGAGTCTCCCGAGGAGATCTTCTTCACCGGACGCCAGGCCGATGTCCCGCTCCTCGCCGGCTGGAACTCCGCGGAAATGCAGGTCTCGCAGGTCCTGGGCGACAAGCCGCCCACGCCCGAGAACTTCGCCGCGGCCGTAAGCAAGTTCTACGGCGTCAAGGCGTCCCAGGTCCTCGCCGCCTATGTGGCGAAGACGAATGCCGAGGCGCTCCAGGCAGCCGAGGATCTGGCCAGCGATCGCTCGATCGGTTACCGCACCTGGAAATGGACGGACATGCACGCGAAGAGCGGAGGCAAGCCCGTCTTCAGGTACCTCTACTCCCAGCGGATGCCGCCCGAGAGAAACGGCCCCGATGGCCCGTCGCTGGGTGCAGCCCATTCCGACGAGATCCCTTACGCCATGGGGAATCTTCCCATCTTCAACCTCTTCAAGTGGGAGGATGTGGACTACAGGACCTCCGAAGTCACGCAGGGCTATTGGCTCAACTTCATCAAGACCGGCAATCCGAACGGACCCGGTCTGCCGAAATGGACCTGGATGCAGGGAAGCATCCCCCAAGTCATGGACCTCTCGGCCAATCCTCACCTGTTCGACGAAACCCATCTGAACCGCTACCTTGTCCTCGACTCGCTGTAAGCCCAATTTTGCCCGTGGCCGTTCGATTCTAGGATGGTGGACCACAAGTCCGTTTAGCTCGAACGATGGGGTGCTAAACTTCAGGCGTTTTACAATTTAGCGGTATGGACTAAGTTCCGAACTTCCCCCGATGGGATGGGTCAGCACCCGCGGGGTTCCGGTTCTTTCGGTCGTAGGGCCATAGGTTCGGTTTCAAGGGTAATCCTCCTGTCACTCCATGAAACACGACGAGGATTGAGAGGTGGACACTCCCAGAGCCGGCACGGCCAAATGAAGCAATTATTTGCTTAGAGCGTTGCAATCATGAGAATTAGCCATCGCTTGGGAGATCGTCCAGCTTCCAACCAACCCGAGTTCCTGGGCGTGAACCAGGCTTTTGCCATGACCGAGTCGAAGACCCATTATTTTGACAGCAATGCCACCACGAGTGTCGCACCGGAGGTGCTACAAGCGATGCTGCCGTATTTTGCGGAAAAATGGGGCAATCCATCGAGCCCCTATCGGTTGGGTAAAAGGCTAGTGGAACCGATCGAGGCAGCGCGTGGGTCCGTCGCGTCCCTTATCGGCGCCGACTCCACCGAAATTATTTTCACGAGCTGCGGAACTGAGAGCATCAATACTGCGATCACGAGCTGCCTCTATTCACAGCAGAACAAGCGGCATATCGTAACAACCGCAGTCGAGCATTCGGCGACTAAAAACTGCTGTGCGGCCCTGGAAGAGCGAGGTTATGAGGTCACTTACTTGCCCGTGAATCGGGATGGCTCGCTCAATCTCAAATTATTTGAGAACTCACTTAGGCCTGACACGGCCGTGGTTTCGATCATGTGGGCAAACAATGAAACCGGGGTCCTGTTTCCCATTCCCGAAATCGCAGCCCTTTGCCGGCAGCGCGGGATTCTCCTTCACACCGACGCGGTGCAGGTGCCCGGCAAACTGAAGATCGATGTCAACGACCTCGGCGTCGATTTGCTTTCGCTTTCGGCGCATAAGCTCCATGGCCCGAAGGGAGTCGGCTTGCTCTACGTTCGCAACGGCACCCCGTTCCAGGGACTGATCATTGGTGGCCATCAAGAGGAGGGCAACCGCGGTGGGACCGAAAATGTCCCCTACATGGTTGCTTTCGGCCGGGCAGCCGAACTGGCTCGGGCTGTATCGGGTGAGTCGCGGCAAAAACTCGCGGTCCTGCGCGATACCCTCGAGAGCGAAATTTTCTCCAGGGTCCCGCACACCGCGCGAAACGGAGCGAAAGAACCGCGTCTCCCAAACACCACGAGCATCGCGTTCGCGGGGGTAGAGGCGGAGGCGCTCCTCATGATGCTGGATCAATTAAACATCTGTGCATCGAGCGGCTCGGCTTGCACGACAGGCTCGGTGGCGCCGTCGCATGTTTTGACCGCCATGGGGCTGAGTCCCGCGGAAGCGCGCAGCACAATACGCTTCAGCCTCGATTACGAGACGACGGAAGCGGACGTCGCCTACTTGATGAACCATCTCCCCCGTATTGTCGCTGAACTGCGTGCGGCGGCCTCTCCACGGGTCGCAGCCCGGTCGGGCGACCCCCGGAGCCGGCGCCCAAGCGGTGTGATACAGACGAAGGAATTACCGTGAAGAATAACGAAGAACAATCGGCTGCGCGGAAGGACCGCGACGCGATACTGCGTGAATACGTTCGCGATGTGCCACTCTACCGTTCAGCGGCCCAAACGGGCGACAAGGCAACCGCGGCAGAGCTCCTTGCTGCGCTCCCGTTCATCAATAAGCAGGATATCAAGAGGGGTTTCCCGAAAAACTTTCTCCGCGCAGGTCAAACGCTTGATGAGCTCGTTGCCAGAAAAGCAGTCGAGATCGAACATACCGCGGGCACGACCGACGATCGGGCTGATCTTTTGCTCGAGCGCGGTTGGTGGGCACGGCAGGAATCGTGGGCTTTGTCGCTCAATTCATATGTAGCCAAAGTCCTGGCGGAAAACCCCGGTGCCCATCGCGTGACGATTTCTTCGCCTGCCTGTAACGGTGACATCACCTACAATGGAACCCCGTCCGCCAAGCGCCGGACGTTGGGGAACACACGGGTCTTGAGCCTTTCGCGGTTCCCGTTTCTGCTGGGCATCGACGACCTGGACCAGATGCTTGAAGAGGCGCTCGCCTGGGATCCGGTATTTTTGGATACCGATCCAGTTTACGCCACAGTCTTTGCCCTTCATTGCGAGTTCCGGAAGGTCAAATTTGCGAGGCTCAGGTTTATATTCACGAGCTATGAATATACGAGTGTCCTGCATAAGCGGATTCTCGAGCGGGTGTTCAACGTGCCCGTCTACAATCTCTACGGATCGACCGAGACCGGTCACCTCTTGATGGAGGATGGTGCCGGCCAAATGGTTGCGAGCAGGGATGTCGCCTACCTTGATGTCATCAACGAGGACGACCGCCGGGTGGGCGAGCTCGTCGTGTCGACGCTCAGCAATGACTACATGCCTCTGCTGAACTACCGGATCGGCGATCTGGTTGAACGGCGCTCCACCGCGGGCGAACCCGACGGTGCATCCTATGTTCTCCATGGCCGCGCGCCGGACGCCCTTAGGTCAACGGACGGCCGGCGCGTAACCACCCGTGATGTTGATCAATGTTTCATCGGCTGTGAGGGTCTCGTGCATTATCGTCTGAACGAGATCAGTACGGGGAAATTCCTCCTCAGTTACATCTCGGAAGGCGGCGGCCAGGCAATGGCCTCCGTGAGCGCAGTCGTGGAAAAACTTGAACAGCTAATAAAGCCATCGACGAGAATTGAGATGCAACGGGTAAAGTTTCTTCTGCCAGAAGGCTCGGGTAAGTTCGTGTTTAACTACCCGTTTGCCCAGGCCATCTCAGGTCACGTGAACGAGCCCGCGCGCGGTGCTCCGTTTTCCCGTTAACGTTCGCTGCTGGGTCGTCGACTGCCTCGACCCCACTTCTCCCAGGCGCTGGATGAGGTAAGGCCGTCGGTTCAATGGAATTTACGGCGACGACGCTTCGGCAACGAAACTGAATGAGCACCTGATTTCCTAGTGCTAAACTGAAAAGGCTGAAAAGTTTAGCGGCCTCGCTTCTTGGCTGGTCAAGTAGCCAAGTGCTAAACGGCCGCCAAATCTTTAATCCACTTTCTTGCGGGCCTTTCGGCCTTGGCGTACCATGAGAAAGTGGTGGAGCACTCGTTGGTTTAGCACACACGAAGGCGTGCTAAACTTTTTCTGCGAACAATAACTTGCCGCGCAAAACTAGGATTTGCGAAGGCGCTAAACCCGAAGGTCCGGGCAGGGCTCAAGTGTTACTCACCTGCCTATCTCTTAGAGCCTTGCGCTGCTAAACGACCCTTTTATCGACATCTGGGATAACGGCGCTAACTATCGGAAAGCTTCGCCTTTCCTATGACTATGGTTTAAGGAACGGTATGAGGGTCGCTTTCGACGACGCCCAGCACTGGCTGAAAAATGACACCTATTCGCTCACCGAGTCGGCCATAAGGCTCCATTACCATCTCGTAGCAATTCACCCCTGGTCCAACGGCAACGGAAGGCACGCTCGATTGATTGCTGACGTGCTGATGGTTTCCCGCGGAAATAGAGCTCTGCCGTGGGGTTGTACGCGTTCCGATCTCGTAAATGCCGGCACTACCCGGCAACATTACATTGAAGCTTTGAGACAGGCAGATGGCGGCGTATTTGAACCGCTCCTGGAATTCTGCTCGGGACGGTAGTCTCTACAGATGGTCGCCGCTGCAAAGACCTCCTTTGCGCGCCGGCCTGTTGACAAATTTGCCCCTGCGGCTGCTGGCATCCGGGATGTGAAGCACCTTTCGGTTTACCACGAACGAAGGGAAGGTAAATTTTTTCTGCGAACCGACAAATGAAGCGGTAAATCCGGGTCTGATTCGAGTGGTAAACTTGGGCCGCCGTCATGCCGACACCAATCCCTGCAATGACCTACCCGCCGACAGCTAGCTTTCGCGCTGACTTCTTTGGACGGCCGCCCTTCCTGCCATTCATTCGAGCTGCGAGTGATTTCTTGCTGCTCTTCACACTGCCGCCGATTTGGCCCAGGGCCACCGCCGCAGAACTCTTAGGAGGAGGAGGCAATTCGTTGTTTTCAGCGTAGGTATCGAGGGCCAGTTTCAATGCCTCCTGAATCTCCTTCGCCGCGGCTTCGCGAGACTCCCCATGCGCCATCACCCCTGGCATGTCGTTGACTTGTGCTACGTAGCAATCGTCGCCATGGGCGGAACTGTACCAAATTCGGACTTCGTAGTCCTTGGCAAAATGTTTCATGGTAGACCTTGTTTTCTGAGTTGTTCGCGGACCTGCCGCACCTGATAAGATTTCGCTTTCCCACTCGAATTCTGAATGTTGATAAGGTCGAATCCGGGTTTCCTGAATATGTTGTGGCTGCCGCTTTGTTTGCTGACGTAACCTAGTCTATTGAGGAGCTTGCAGATCTCGTCATAGCCAATGTTCGCATCGCTCTGGCCGGTCATCAACCTTTCGAGCGTATGCTTCCAGTTGCTCATCCTGCAGATCTAATTAAACCCAAACGCTTGGGTTATTCAAGGCGAATCACCAGTGCATTGTCATTTGTCCGTGCTGCCTTCGGTCCCCAAACCGTGTGGAGATCCCCGATTTCGAGCCTGCGGCCGTTCGAGTCCTGGATGGTGGAGCAGATCGGGATCAAACCGACGACCTCGTCGTTGCGAACGACGCGCTCTATCAACTGAGCTACTGCCCCGTGAGGAAGGGAAGTTATCTAAAATCCAAGGCCATCAAGTCCACACCAATCTTGGCGGACGCGGTCAACCCACCCGAGAATGATCAGATTCTGTGACCATTCGCGAAAAAATCATCTTTCCAGCACCCGTGGGCAAAAGACTGATAATCTCGACGGTTACGTGCTGTCCGATGTGTTGGCGACCCCCTGTTACCACAACCATCGAACCATCTGCGAGATAGCCTATTGCCTGGCCCTCCTCCTTACCCGGTTTCACCAGCTCGATCTCAAGCCTTTCCCCTATCATCAACTCGGGCTGGAGGGATTTTGAGAGCTTGTTGAGGTTGAGCCACGGCACGCCCTGAAATTCGGCCATCTTTGCGAGATTGTAGTCCGTCGTGAGCAGCTTTGCCCTCATGGACTGGGCTAGGAAGACCAGCTTCGCATCGACGTCCTCCTTCTTGGCAACTTCACTCTCGGTTATGCGGATGTCGAGAGACTTGATCGCCCTAAGGGCGTTCAGCACGTCCAGCCCCCTCCTCCCGCGGGCTTGACGCAGCGGATCCGTCGAATCCGCTATCGTCTGGAGTTCATTGAGGACGAAGCGCGGGATGACCAGTGCGGCGCTTAAAAAGCCTGTTTCGCAGACGCGGGCGATCCTGCCATCGATCAGCACACTGGTGTCCACAACAACGAGGGGTACGTCCACCTCATGGGGAACAAAGCGGACATAGGGTATCACCAGATTGAATTCATCCTTACCTCGCAGGGCGATGACCGTGCCCAGATAGGGGCAGATGATGAAGAGGCCAAGGCGGACCAAAAAGATGATCTCCGGGTCTCCCTCCGAAAACAATGGCGAGGTTGCGACCAAGTTCGCAATGATCGCGCCGACAGCGATGCCAAAGGTTAGAGCAGAGAGGCCCCTGAGCGAAAACCCCTTGAGCATCACATCGACCAGCACGACCAAGGCGCCGATGCAGAAGCCTATTGAGGAGGCCATTACCCGAAATCCGTCCCATTCGCGGACCGTGTAGCATACAAGCCAGCCTGCAGCGGTGCACAGGAGCACGAATACAATGCGGATGGGGAGGAGGGTCTTGTTCATTATCTTGGTGCGGCGCCTCTTCCGACGAGCACGTAGGCCACAAAAGGTGCAAACATGAGCACAGCCATGATAATAACGATAAGGGTGCGCACGCGCTGAGCGGTGCGTTCGGTGTTCATCTGCTCTGGCGTACCGGAATCCATTTCTAGAGAGGCAAGACAACCCAAGTACGGGCCAAAACGCAATCCCATGAACGGCTCGACAGAAGGGGTGGAATTTGCGTCTTTGCGGAGACCATGCTGGATCAGCTCACTGTCCTGGCCCCCGGTCTCTTGGGAGGTTCTGTGGCTCGCGCCGCAAAGGCACGCGGCGCGGCGCGGCGCATCGTGATTTGGGCGAGGAGGGCCGAGACCCGCTTGTCGCTTGCAGAACAGCCTTGGTGCAACGCGACATGCGAAACTCCGGAGGAGGCCGTAAAAGGTGCCGACATGGTCGTCATCGCCGCCCCCGTCGACATGATTGTGCCGCTCACGCGCAGGATCGCACCCTTCCTCGGGAAGGGCGCAGTCGTGTGCGACGTCGGGAGCGTAAAGGGTGAAATCTCAAGGCTGGGGCACGAGGCCCTAACCAGCGGGGCCCATTTCATCGGCGCTCATCCGATGGCAGGCTCGGAAAAGACGGGGTGGGAGCACGGTGACGCGAACCTATTTGAGGGGCGCACCTGCTTCGTGACGCCGGTCGCCTCCTCGAACCCGGAGGCCATCAGGAAAGCAGTGGCGTTTTGGAAGGAACTTGGGGCCGAGGTGGTGACGATTGATCCCGACAAGCATGACGAGATCGTGGCTCACATCAGCCACCTTCCCCAGGTGCTGGCGTCCTCCCTCTGCGCATTCCTTTCCTCGCGCGACCCCGGTTGGCGCAATTTTGCCGGCGGTGGCCTAAGGGACACGACACGGATTGCGTCTTCCGACCCAAAGCTCTGGAAGACCATCCTCTCGGAAAACCGCGACGAGGTGCTCCGGGCACTCAGGGAGTTCCAGGACGAATTGCAGGGGCTCCAGGCGGCCCTCGCCAACCGCGACTACGTCGAAGTGACGGCCCGGCTCGAGCGCGGCCGGGCCTACCGCGACAAGTTCCGACCGGCTCCGTGAACTTCCAGTTGCCCGACATCCTTGAAGTGAGGCCGTTTGCACGGCCCGTACGGGGCGCTGTGACCGTGCCGGGCTCAAAGAGCCTAACCAACCGGGCCATGCTGCTGTCCTCCCTGTGCGCAGGAACCGTTACCTTGAAAGGGGCACTCCTGAGCGAGGACACGGAGATCATGGCCGAGGCGCTCAGGAGGCTGGGCTTCGAGGTCGCCGAGGATGAGGCCGCATGCGAGATCAGGGTCGGGGGACGGGGGGGTTCGGTGCCGGCCACCGACGCCGAGCTTTTCACGGGACTTGCGGGAACGGCGGCCCGGTTCCTAACGGCCCTCTGCGCATCTGCCTCCCGTGGGACCTTTACCTTAGACGGTGTGCCGCAGATGAGGAGGCGCCCCATGAGGGGCCTGATTGACGCGCTCCGCGTTCTGGGAGCCCGAATTCGGTGCCTCGGTGAGGAGGGATTCCTGCCCATTGAGATCCGGGCCTCGGGCCTTAGGGGAGGCACCGTCGCCATCGACGCCAGGGACAGCAGCCAGATGCTCTCGGCGCTCCTGATGGTGTCGCCGCTCGCCGACACCCCCGTCATCGCGGTGCCGGTCGGGGGCGTACGGATGCCCTTTGTGGAGATGACCCGTCGCCAGATGGCGCAGTTCGGTGTCGCCCAGGCACCGGGCCCGGAGACCGGAGGCGAAATTGCCGTGGGACGGGGATTATACCAGTCGCCCGGCGCCTATGCGGTCGAGCCCGATGCGAGCGCAGCCAGCTATTTCGCGGCCCTTCCCCTTGCGGTCGGCGGATCGCTGCTCCTAGAGGGCCTGAAGCCGGCCAGGGATAGCCTGCAGGGGGACATCCGATTTCTCGAGGTCCTGGGCGCATGCGGAGCCCAGGTGGGTGAGGACGCGCTCGGAATTACCGTATCGGCGGCCCCGGGTGGCAGGCCGAGGGGCGTCACCCAGGACTTCTCCGATTTTTCCGACACGTTCCTCACCCTTGCTGCCATCGCGCCCCTTCTCGAGGGACCAACGAGGATCCATGGCATTGCGCATACCCGAAAACAGGAGACGGATCGCGTGGCCGGCATGGCCCGCGAGCTCAGGCGCCTCGGGCAGGAGGTCGTGGAGACGGAGGACTCCCTCGAGATCCACCCGCAGCCGCTCCTAGGCGGGATGACGATCGACACCCACGGCGACCACCGCTTTGCAATGAGCTTCGCCGTGCTGGGCTGCCGCGATGTGCGGGGCGACGGCACACCCTGGCTCTCCATTGCAAACCCCGCCTGCTGCGCAAAGACTTTCCCTGGGTTTTTTGATTTGCTCGGCCGCGTCCGCGCAAAATCCTCTGAGGCCTGAATCTCCCGATGCCTGGAAAAAAATTCATCATTGTCGCCATTGACGGAGGGGCCGCCTCGGGAAAATCGTCGACCGCAAGGGCCCTGAGCGAACGGTTCAACCTGCTTCATTCCGATACGGGTTCATACTACCGGGCCGTCACGGCGGAAATGCTCCGAAGGGGCGCCACCCCCGAGAACCTCGCCTCCGTGAAGGCAGCCCTGGAGGGCATCCAGCTTGCCACCCGAATCGAGGGACGCTCGGCCCGGATAGAGATCTCGGGACATGTTCCTGGCGAGGAGATCCGAAGCAAGGAGGTAAACGATGCCGTTTCGCACTTCGCCGCGATCCCCGAACTGCGCTCCTCCCTCCTCGCCTACCAGCGCGGGCAGGCCGACGCCGCCAGGAGGGGGGGATTCGCCGGGCTCGTTATGGAAGGCCGTGACATCGGCTCCGTGATCTTCCCGGACGCCGATTTCCGTTTTTTCCTCCACGCCGACCCAGCGGAGCGCGAGCGTCGCCGCGTGAGGCAGGGGCAGGTGGACCAGGTGACCGAGCGCGACCGCCTGGACTCGTCGCGAAAGACCGCGCCCCTTTCCCTTTCCAAAGGCGCCGTCTCCATCGACACCACCAGCCTGACCGTTGCCGAGGTGGCTGACCTGATGGCATCCTTTATCGCGGGGCGCGATTCCCGGACATGAGCGTGCGTCACGCGCAATTGGACATGGAGCCGGTCTACGGATTTTTCCACGGGATCTGCAAGCTCGTGTACGAGATGTTCTTCCGGGGCGACGTGGCCGGGCTGGAGAACCTCCCCGAGACTGGGGGCTACATTGTGGCCGCCAACCATGCGAGCCATTTGGATCCGCCGATCGTCGGCCAATTCCTTCCCAGGCAGGTAAGCTTCTTTGCGCGAAAGACGCTCTGGAAGCCGGGTCTGGCTGCGTGGTGGCTCACTGCGGTAGGCACGATCCCCGTGGACCGGGACGGGGGCACTAGCTTGGACGCGGTCAAGCGTGTGTTGTCCGCCCTGGCGGGGGGCAAGGTCGTCATCGTGTTCCCGGAGGGGACGCGCTCCGCAACCGGGGAGCTGCAGGCGCCAAAGGCGGGCGTCGGGCTTCTGGCGTGCAAGGCCCGAGTGCCCGTCGTGCCGGCTCGTGTGTTCGGATCCTTCGAGGCCTTCGGGCGGGCCGGAAAACTCAGGCTCGGCTCCCCGGTCTCGGTGACGTACGGAAAGCCCCTCTACCCCGCGGAGTTTGATCATCCAGAGGACGGCAAGGAGCGCTACGCAAAGACTGCGGCGCGCATCATGGAGGCGATCGACCGGATAGACCCGCCCCACTTCCCGGTCATCTGAGACCCAGGGGAAAGGCCGGTCACTCCAGGCCGGCCGCCCTGCGGGCGCGCCCGATCACGACCGAGGCGACGGCTCGGGCGCGCTCCGCCCCCTCGCGGAGGACCTGGTCGACATAATCCGGGTTCGCGACAAGCTCGGCGCGGCGATCGCGAGCCGCGGAAAAAAAGGTCCAATAGTGCTCGAAGAGGGCTTTCTTCAAATCACCGTAGCCCAGGCCTCCGGCGCGAAGCCTGGCCTCGTAGTCGGAGGAGACGCTCGCCGGGGCAATCAGCTTGAGGAGTTGAATGCAGATATTGCGTTCAGCATCGGGCTTGGGTTCCGCGGGAGTCCGGCTGTCCATCACGATGGACATGACCTTTTTCCTGAGCACCTTTTCGTCCCCAAAGATCTCCAGGGTGTTCCCGTAGCTCTTGCTCATCTTTTGGCCGTCGAGGCCCGGGACCACAGCCACGTCACCGCGGATCACGGCCTCGGGCACGACGAAGGTCTCGCCATAGGTCTGGTTGTACTTGATCGCGATGTCGCGGGTCATCTCCAGGTGCTGCCTCTGGTCCTGACCGACCGGCACGGCATTCGTGTCAAAGAGCAGGATGTCGGCCGCCATTAGCACCGGGTACGCAAAGAGGCCGAAATTCGGCGATATGCCCTTTGCCGTCTTGTCCTTGTAGCTGTGGGCGCGCTCGAGGAGCCCCATCGGAGTCAAGCTGCCGATAAGCCAAGTGAGTTCGCATACCTGGGGGACGTCGCTCTGCCTCCAGAACACGCTCCTCTTGGGATCGAGGCCGGCAGCAAGCCAGTCGATCGCGATTCTCCGGGTATTGGCGCGCCGCTCCGCCGGATCCGTAACCGACGTCATCGAGTGGTAGTCCGCGATGAAGTAGAAGCAGTCGCTGTTGGCCTGTGCCTCTATGGCCGGGCGCATGGCTCCAAAATAGTTGCCAATGTGGAGGGTTCCCGAGGGGGTGATTCCTGTGAGCGTTCGCATTAGAATCGTCTTGGGACCAGCGTCACCTGCTGCCTCACCCGGGCTATGGTGGAGGGGGCCAGGATGCCCCCGAAGGCGATCGAGGGCATCACCATCGATCGGGGTCCAAGGAGCGTCCCCGGGTTCAGGACGGCGTTGCACCCGACCTCGGCCTCGTCGCCCAGCACGGCTCCGAATTTCTTCAATCCTGTGTTCACGGAACCCTCATGCAGGTGCACGACCACGTTCTTCTGGTCCAGCCGGAGGTTTGAGCAGATGGCGCCCGCCCCGAGATGGGAGCGGTTCCCGAGGATGGAATCGCCCACATAGTTGAAGTGGGGGGCCTGCACCCTGTCCATAAGGAGGCAATTCTTGAACTCCGAGGCATTGCCGAGCACGCACCCCTCGCCCGTGATGACGTTGCCCCTGATGAAGGCCCCAGGCCGGATCTGGGTCCCCGCCCCGATCCAGATGGGCCCGATCAGGGTCGCATAGGCAGGAAGCGTCACGCCCTCGCCCAAATGGATGAATCCCTCGACGTGAACCCCGGGAGGCATCTTTGGGGGGTAGCCGTCAAACGTATGGGCCGCGAGGGCCAGGCCGATCCGCTTAAGCCACTCCCACGGCGCCACGTTGGCGTCAAAGAAGGAGGCAAAGGGAGCCAGCGAGGCAGGGAGCGTGAAATAATCAGAGGCCTTCACAGGTTTGTAAGCCTGCACAAAAAAACCGCTGGTTGACAGCGGCTTTTTGCGGATTTCTAGGGGTCTTCTAAGGCTGCGCCACCGGGGTCCACCCGCTGTCCGGATCGAATTCCGACATCTCCCCGGCCACCTCGGCGCTTTTTTCACCCAGGTTGCGCTCATAGACGCGCCCCCATTGGTTGACGATGAAGGTCATGACCCCCGACTCACCCCAGTGCGCCGGGTAAGCCACCAATGCAAATCCGGCGATCATGTTCCCGTTGATCACGTAGCTAAAGGCACCTCCCGGGGCTGAGGATCCCTGGGCTGTCAGAATCCTGAATCGGTACCCGTGGAAAGGCTGGGGCTTGCCGGCATCGCCCTTGGGCCCGTATCCCTCGGCCCGGGCCTCCGCCACAAGCGGCCCAAAGGGGCTTTGCTCTTCGCCAGGCGCGGCCGGCCAGTATAGCCCGTCCTTCTTGCCCGCCGTGCTTTTTATTTTACTGGCGAACTGCAGGATGCCGCTTCCATCGTGGTCCTCGGAGGCATATTCCCGCTGCGCCTGCACATAGGTGCGGCAGACGCCGATCGCCGTGATCTCGTCCTCGCCAATGCGCCGGCTCAGGATCTCATCCTTACCCGCGGCCGTGTCGAAAAACCAAAAGCCGCCCTTACGGACAAGAGGGATGGGCATGGGCCAGTTTTGCGCCCCGATGTCCAGGACGTAGCGGTCGTCCGCACTCTTAGCCAGATGGGCATACTGCCCGAGGGACTTGGCGAATGCGGTGAATTCGAGGGCGTCCTGCTTCGGGTCCCCGGAGAGGATATCCTTAACCTCGGGACCCAGGATTGCGTAGACCAAATCACGGTCTCCGGACTTCGCCGCGGCGACGAGGGCTCCCACGGCTTCCTCGGGCGTGGCGTAGTGGCGCGGGCCCGCTGCCGCGGCTTCCGCATTCAGGTTTGAGGCAAAGGCCATCAAGCACAGGGTGGCTGCGAGCAGCCTGGACAGGCGTCGAATCGGGTCTGGGGGCGTCATGGAGCGAGAGGGATTGGGTTATCGGTCAGTGGCGCTCGCGCCCAGCCGGAGCCGGGGCCGGAGCGGCCGAGTGGCCCCCGGCACCCCGCGAGGGAGTGTTTACCGGTGCCTGGCGGCTAGCGTGCCCGCGGTTGCTGAAATCGCGCGTCTGGGTCCCGCGGCCGTAGGTGCCAAAGAGAGGGCTGGCCGGTGCAGGCGTCCTTGGGGCGGAGGCGCCGACCCCATTCCACCCGCGGTAATCTGGCCTCGCCTGCGGACCAGCCATGGCGGGTCGCGCTGCGGCGGGCCGCGCTTCGGCGGGCCGGCCAATCACGCGGGCTCCTGCGATCGGGCGGGCGTGCGGGACTTCAGCCATGGGCCGGTAATAGCTGCGCACCAGTTCGTGCCCACGACGCGCATCGGGATGCCAGCGGTTTCCGCCCCAGCCGGGGTTGCGCCAATCCCTGCGATAGGCCCAGCCCGACTGCCACGGCCCATACCAGATACCAAAATCATCCCAGTCGCATTCATAGCCCAACCACGGGCCAACAGGGTAGCCGACTCCGAAGGTCAGATAGGGTCCCGCGTCGCCCGTCGGCTCGTCATAGGCCGAGTCAGGATCGTATTGGGGGACAAAAATCTCGCTGTCCTGCGCCGGCACGATCCGGATCTCGTCACCCTCGATGTCGATGCGCTGCTGGGGCGTGTCGACAAGGGTACCCGCTGCCCTTGCTTTTGCGCGGAGCTGTTGGATCGACTTCAACACGTCGGAAGGCTGCATCGCAAAGGCGGCGCCCAGGGCATGCATCCAGTCGGCATTCGTGTTCATCCATTCCAGGACAGAAGGGTAATGCGCCAGCGCCTTGACGCTCGGATCCCACGCCTGGGAGTCGATTCCAGCGGGGGCTCCGTTTGCCGAGAGGTACTGCGCGGCCTGTGCCACGTCCGCGGGCGCGGTGGAGGCAGGGAGGATGAGGGCCACCAAGGGGTCCGGGTAGAGCGCGATGGGAGCAAGCAGCTGGTCCAGCTGCTCGGGGGCGTATGCGTTCTCAGGCGCCTGCGCACGGACAGAAACGACAAAGACAAGGGCGGCGAGCAGAGGGAGTGGGGACTTCATTTTTCGAACAGGCACATAGCTAGACTCCCGAGACCGGCCTTAGTTGCGCAATTGCGCCGATCATTTTGGAAAAACTGCAAGGCCGCGTACGGCATGTTTCACACACCAAGTAGGCTATATATATCTGCAACATATTAACCTGGGCTATATTACCAATTTCGGCCCGGTCGATTGAGCGCAGAAGTGGTCTTCCTGTCCGGCTGGTCGGGCGGCGAATCTGCTTGGGGCAGACACGTTTGCCAAGGTTTCGGCAGCGCAAGAAAACCTACTAGCCTCGGGGCGGGACCATGATGTGATCGCAGGCAGGGGCCGAAGATATCACTGTTTCGCCGATGCACGCAGATACGCCCGGCTCATCCCGCGCACCGAAAGGGGGAGGCAAAAGGCCCGCTGCGCGAACGCCTCGCAAAAAGGCGGCCGAGCATTCCATGGGCAATCCCAAGGCGACGGCATCGACCGATCTGCCCGAGTTCCCGATGGAAATTAAATTCAAGGGGCACAAGGCCGTCATCCGCCCTTTGCAGCCTTCGGACCGCGACACGCTGATCAAGTTCTTCGAGTCCCACACCCAAGAGACGATCCATCTGCGGTACGGTTATGAGATCACCCAGATCTCGGAGGCGCGGGCCGCGGAGCTGGTGGGCGTCGACCAGACAAAGGATGCCGCGCTCGGGATTTTTGAGCAGGGCGAGGCAGTTCCGCTTGTCGCCATAGGGAGGTACTTCCTGAGGGCCAACGGGAAATCCGCTGAGGTCGCCTTCGTGGTCCGTGAGGACCGCCGGCGCATGGGAATGGCAACCGAGCTTTTCTACCTTCTCTTGCGGATCGCCGCGTCGCGGGGCCTGGAGACCGTGGACGCGCAGGTCCTTCGAGAGAATCAGCAGATGCTGGAGATATTCGGGAGCCTAGGCGGGGTACGGGCTGCCATTGCGGGCACGGGATCGCTGAACGTGAAGATCGAAGTCAGGAAGGCCCTAAGAATGCTGGGAAAATGACAGCCCCGGGCGGGGCCTTCATGCCGCCGCGTTGGTCTTAACGCCAAAGAAGAGCAGGCGAAGCCCGTTCAGGCAGACCACCACCGTGCTCCCCTCGTGCGCGAAAACGCCAAGGGATAGGGGGATCGCCCCGGAAATCGAGACGACGACCATCACGACAATGGTGCCGAGTGAAACCACCAGGTTCTGCCTGATGATGGCCCGCGCCTTCAGGCTGAGGTCGTAGGCGATCGAGAAGTTCTCGATCCGGTCGTTCATCAGCACGATCTCGGCCTGCTCAAGGGCAGAGTCGCTTCCTCGGGCACCCATGGCCACCGATACGTAGGCCGCGGCCAGGCTCGGGGCGTCGTTAACGCCGTCGCCCACCATGGCCACCTTGGCGCCTGACTGGGAAAGCTCAGTGACCGCCTCCACCTTCTGCTCGGGTGTCAGGCCAGATCGGACCTCGTCAATGCCCAGCTGCTTCGCAACCATCTCGGCGGCGTGACGCCGGTCTCCCGTCAGCATGACGGTGCGGATGCCCAGCCGCCTTAGGTGGCTGAGGGTGTCCTTGGACTCCTTCCGGAGCTCGTCGCGCAGGAGGAGCCTGCCGACGATCTTGTCCGAGATCACCCACACCTCGTTAAAGTCGGCATCCACCGCTGGCATGGTCTCGAAGAACTCCCTCCATGGGCCCGCCACGAAGAGTTCCCTGCGCCCCAGGACGCACTCGACTCCGTCAACGCGTCCCCTTAGCCCCAATCCGGTCAGCGACTCGAAACCGTCCACCTCAAGCTTGCGCGCCCCTGTCGACCTTCCGTGCCTGAGGATAGCGCGAGCCACCGGATGCTGTGACTTGCCCTCAAGGGCGAAAGCAAGCTCGAGGACCTTCGCCTCCTGCCCGGCGGGAAAGCTCTCACATCCCACCACAGCAAGTTCACCCGTGGTCAGGGTGCCCGTCTTGTCCAGGGCCACGACGCGCACCTGGGAAAGCTTCTCGATGGAGGCTCCCCCGCGGAAAAGAATCCCGTGCCGCGCCCCGCAGGCGATGGCGGCGAGGATGGCCGCGGGAATCGAGAGGACCAGGGCGCAGGGACTCGCGACAACGAGTACGGTCATCGCCCGGTAGAACGCCGAGGGTGTCCCCGCAGTGTCCGCAAATGCGGGCAATCCGAGGCCCAGCCACCAGAAAAGGAACATCGCCGCCCCAAGGGCGAATACGGCGGCGGTATAACGCCCTCCAAACTTGTCCGTGAAGCGTTCACTCGGCGCCTTGAGCTTCTGGGCCGTCTGGATGAGCCGGATGATCTTCTGGAGCGTGCTCTCCGAGGCGAGCCGCTGTACCTCGATCTCCACCGCTCCCCAGAGGTTGATGCTCCCGCTGAAAACCGGGTCCCCTGTCCCCTTGTCCACAGGGTGCGATTCTCCGGTGAGACTCGACTCGTCAGCCGCGCTCGATCCCTTCAGGACCAGCCCGTCCGCAGCAAAGGCCTCGCCGGCGTGCACAAGGATGCGGTCCCCCACCCGCACGCTGTCCACGGGCACCACACGCTCGCCCCCTCCGGGCAAAACAAGCGTGGCCTCCTTTGGTGCGCTCTTCAGGAGGGAGTTCACCTCGCTCTGAGTTCGGTGGAGCGCAAATTCCTCCATGGCGCCCGAGCCCGAGAAAAGGAAGAGCAGCAGCGCAGCCTCGCTCCATGCGCCGATCGAGGCTGCACCCGCGGCTACGGCCAACATGAGGAAGTGAAAATCGAGCTCTCCCTTCTTAAGGTTGTTCCAGGTCTCAAGCGCCGCATCCCATCCGCCTGCAGCGATCGCGATTGAAAACAGCGCGATCAGCCAGGGGTGGGACAGCACGTGGAGCCGCTGGGCGACAAAGCCCGCAAGGCCCACCGACCCGCAGATTGCGGCCGACCAGGCAAGAGCCTTCCACTCTGGGATGGAAGGAGCCTTGGCGCCGGGAATCTGCAGGGGCCACTCAAACTCCCTCCATGTCCAAAAATGGGGCGCGGTTTCGCAGGATTCCCTCTGGACGATCATCTCCTGCCCCTCCCGTTTCACAACAATGCCCCCGGGCAGTCGTCCGCTCCAGGACAGCGGCCCCTTTCTGGCCGCCTCGATTTCCCTGAGGATGCCGTCGAGCTCGGCCTTTATCTCCGCAAAATTGATCTCGCTGAGGGACGCCACGGCAGCGGTGCGCGTTTCCGTGTTCACTTTGAGCGCCGTCAACGCGCCTTGGGTGCGGAGAAACGCAGCCAGCCTCTCCACCCACTCGGATCGCAAGGCGGCCTTTCCCTCCGGATCAGAGTTTCCCGTGTCTTTGCGGTCAACCATGGGGCATCCCCCCCCGGGGTCCCACGGTTGAAGTCGGTCCGGTAGCCTGAGCCATGGCAAGGCGGAGAAGGCCAATTGGGTTTGGGAGGTACATCGCGGGCAGATCCAAGCTGTAGCGCGAAACCTACTTCGCGACGAAGGTAATTCTGCGCGACGCCGTCCGGAAATGGGTGCGCAACAGCCCACCCCCGGGCCCGTTGCCCGAAGCTCCACAGTCCAAAGTGGATAAGGTCCTGCGGAGCGAGGCGTTTTGGCCGGGTCCTTGCCAGCCCTTGGCGGACCTGCAGGGGGCACGGAGACTTCCAGGAAGTCTCCAACCGCGCCACCAGGGGCCGCCGGAGCCTGTTACGCGACCCCTTTCACACGCAAATTGTGCCTCGGAAAAGCCAACAAATGCGGAGCAGTGGAATCGGAATAACGGATAATCCCCCCTCGCAGGCAGATTCCCGTTCCTGAAGCCAACTCCATGAAGACCCTCCTCGTCCCGATCGATTTTTCAGACGTGACCGCGCGTGTCCTAGAGAAGGCATCCGAGCTCGCCAAGGCTCTGGGCGGGCGCCTTGTGGTTCTCCATGTCATTCAACCCCCGGTTAACCTAAGCGCCAGCGATCCCATATTGATCGAGAACACGGCGAGAATCACAGCGGCTGCCGAGAAAGCCGCGGACAAGCATCTCGAGCGCCTGGAGCAGGGTCTGCGGGCTGAATTTGGGCCCGTGGAGATTGTGCGTCTGACTGGGGCCCCTGTCGCCCGGATCCTTGATCAGGCCGAGCAACGGGCAGCGGATTATATTGTTCTCGGTTCGCACGGGCACACGGCGGTGTACGACCTCCTCGTGGGAAGCACGGCCCACGGCGTCCTCAAGAAAGCTACCTGCCCGGTGATCATTGTTCCGCCATCGGCGGAACAGAGGGCCGCTTGAGCTGACAAAGCGTTGTCCGGCGCTCGAGTGCGTCGAAGCGGACGGTCCTCTATTCTCACCTCCCAACACAACCAAGGGGACTGCCTGGGCGGTCTCATGGCTCGCCAGCTCGACGAGTCTTGGAAGAGCTATGCAATGAGGCTTCGCCGATTCCGGAGAACGACCCCACCCCCTTCCGTGCACAAGCTGCGGGTCTCGACCCGGAGGCTCCTCACGAGCCTCGACCTCTTGGTCGAGCCTGCTCGCGGCGGGAGCCTTAAAAGGGTGCGCAATGCGCTGCGCGCGCATTTCAAGGAGATGGGTATGCTCCGGGACGCCGAGGTCCAGATCGGGGAGCTTAAGGACATGGCGCTCCCTAAGGCCAAGCGGCGGATCCTTCGCCGGGTCCTGGAGAAGCGCGCGCGGCGCCTCGCGGGCTTAGTCGCCAAAGCGACGGATGTTGGCCTCGCGAAGGAAATCCAAAGGATCGAGGTCCTGCTCACATCGGCACCCCCTGGGCCCGCATCGGACCAGAAGGTCCGATCTGCTGTAAACCGCGCGCTCGGTAAGGCGCTTGGACAGGCAAAACGGCTTTGTCCGAGAAGCGCCCAGGGTCTCGGGCACCTGCACCGTGGACGCATCGCCATCAAGCGCCTTCGCTATATGGCCGAGTTTGTCCATCCGGTGGCGGGCGCCGACCGCAAGCTGCTGAAACGGCTCGCGCATTGCCAGACTCTCATGGGCGATATCCACGATGCCGAGGTCATGATGGCACGGCTCAAGAAGTGGAAATCCAAGGCCCGGATTAAAGGCAGGGAATTTCGCAATGCCATGGACCCAATCACGCGGCGACGTGTTACCCTGTTGGTTCGGTATTTCCGGGCGGCCGACAAGCTCTTCGCCGGCAAAGGTCCGGCCATTGAGGTGGCGCCCGCCTAGGTATTCCTGAGAGCCGGCCCAAAGACGGCCCGGCGCATGCCACCGCTTACCAGCGCCAGCGTCACGATGGAATTCGCAGGCATGAGGATCGCCGCAACAAGGGGGTTCATGCGCCCGGCCACAGCCAGCCCTACCGCCAGCACGTTGTAGAGCACGGAGAAGACGAGGATGATCCACTGCGTGCGGCGGCGAACCGCGTCGACCCCGAAGAGTTCCCTGATGCCGCCGATCCCGCGCCCCAGATAATAGAAGTCCGCCTTCTTCTCGAGGACTCCGCGGTGGACCACAGGGGTCCCCCGGCAGAGTGCCCGGTCAAACGCCAGACTGTCGTTGGCTCCGTCCCCGAGCATGAGGGCGTCACTGGCCCCTTCATGCCCGAGCCAATCGGCCTTTTGCGAGGGCGTGAGCTCGCCAAGCGCGTGAGCCGCGGGAATTGCCAGTTCGGCCGCCAGCTTCTCCACCTTGGCGCGGCTGTCGCCGCTCAGGATGTAGACGGAGAACCCGTCCCTCTGTAGGGCGGCGATTTCCGCCCGCGCATCCGGACGGGCTGCGTCGACGAACTGGAATCGGGCAACGACCTGCCCCCGGTGCACCAAGTCCGTCGTTCCCCCCGAACCGCGCTGCCCGTCCTGCCAACCGGCGCGACCGAGGGACCACGCCTCGAGCTCAAGGCCGAACCCCACGGTCTCCGTCACCTTTCCCGGATTCCACTCCACGGGCCCAAGGGCGAGCAAGTTCTCGCAAAGGCATTGGCTGACGGGGTGCTCGCTATCGCGAACCATCGCCAGGAGCGCGGAGCGCGCAGCGGCATCCAAGCCGCCCAGGGCCTCGGGATTCGTCAGCACCGGGGTCTCCAGAGTGAGGGTCCCGGTTTTGTCAAAGACCAGCTTGCGAACGCCTCCGAGCTTCGACCACAGGTCGTTCTCCCTCACGAACACGCCGCGGCGCCTCAACGCCGTGGTCGCCATCTCATCGGCGAGCGGGAACGCCAAACCGATGGCGCAGGGACAGGACACGACAAGGACTGCGGTCACGACGGACCAGGTCCTCGGTCCGTCCCCAGTCTTGATCCACCAGCCCGCGCCCGAGGCGACGGCGAGGATCAGAATGCCGATCAGGTAGCCCTTCACAATCCTCTCCAGGAAGACATGGCGGTAGCCGGAACGCTCCCCGGCCTCAAGAAGCTGGGCCAGCAGGGACGCGCTCCATGGCTGGAGCACCTCGAGCACGGCATCGGCGCGGCCCAGGTTAACCGCGCCCGCGGGCACGCGCTGGCCGGACCGGAACGAGCGGGGCTCAGCCTCGCCATTGATCGAAGCAAGGGAGAACACCGTTTCTGCTGCCGTCAGGCGCGCGTCAACCGGAAGCGTCTGGCCCGAAGCAAGAATGAGCGTCTCACCGACACGGAGCTGCTCAGGCTGCACCTCGCGGACAATGGAGGCTGGCCCGCCGGCTCCACAGATGACCCTTACCTTGTGAGGTCTTGCCTGCTGGCCAAGCAGGCGGCGGCGGTTGCGCTCGACGGCGGAGACCTGGGCCCATCGACCGACCAGCATCAGCAGGATGAATGTCCCGACGAAATCAAAGTAGACGAACCGGTCTTGGCCCGTGAACCACCCGTACAGGGATCCAAGGTAGGCCCCAAGGATCCCAATGGCTATCGGCATGTCGATGTGCATCACCCCCATCCGCGTCGCCTGCCATGCGCGCCCCACGAAGTAGCTTCCGCCGACCATAAAGCTGAGGGTCGCGAATCCAAGCGAGAGCAGACCGAAGAGCCCGGCGTACTGGAACGTCTTCTCCATGCCAAAGTAGCTCGGCAAGGTGAAGAGCATGATGTTCATCGCGAAGGCGGCGCAAAGGCCGACGCGCTTGACGAGACCCCGGCTCTCGGGCTCGGAACGGCCCGGATCGGACGGTCCGGCAAGGTACCCGAACGCCTGGAGCTTCTGGGCGAAATCCCGCGCCGAGAATTCGCCCGGAAGCCAGCGCAGGCGCATCGAGCCGAGCTGCGCGTTCACGAATATGTCGCGGGCTCCGGCCTGCTGCTGGAAAAGCCGCTCTATGAGCCAGACGCAGCCTGCACAAGAGATGCCCTGCACGTCGAGCGTGAGCTCGGGGGGGCGCGCAGGCGCCGGCCCCGCCGAGGCGGCTGCGTCCGCCTGCTGCTGCGCAGCCTCGAGCCATCCGTAATCGCGAGCCTGGAAAACGGCCGCGTCGGCGGGCACCGTGATCGCGTCCTTTAAGTCGTAATAACCCGCAAGCCCATGTTCATGGACAAGGCGGAAGACATAGGCGCATCCGGAGCAGCAGAAGCCGGTCTCCCGCATCCGGTCGTCGATCAACGCAGCACCGCAGTGCCGGCACACGGGCTTCTTGGAACGCGTGGTCTGGGCTGGCGGCTCCAGGACCCCGCCGGAGGCGGGCAATATCGGCGCGATGCTCATCCTAGAAACAGATGAACGACGAGGGGTTCGGGCCTGGGAGGCCAAGCGTGCCCCTCAGGCGCCAGCTGATGACCAGTGCCACTGCCAGGGCGAGGGCGACACGGACCCTACCCAGCCAGAGAGGAGAAAGCCTCGCGCGCACCCATTGAAACTGGGCCTGCGCGAACCAGAGGAGGGGCACCGTGCCGAGCCCGAAGGCCAACATGAACTCCACGCCCCTTAGGGCAGATCCCGAGATCAGGGCCAGGGCCAGCACGAAGTAGAGCGGCCCGCAGGGCAGGAGCGGGGTGGCCATGCCGAAGACCGCCGCCGCCTCGACCCGGGACCGTCCCCTGAGCCAGCCGCGCAGGCCCAGGTTCATCCGGCCCAGGGCCGTGATCTTGGGCAGGAACCGGTCCCATCGGAGGGCAAGCGCGATGAAAAACAGGACCATCAGCCACGGCATCCAGCGAAGCGCAGACTCTGAGACCCACGCGAGCGGCTGCCTGCCCAGGCCGCCCGCTACTCCCCCGAGGAGCGCATAGCTTGAGAGCCGCGTCACGTGATAGACGGTGCTCACCGTGTTGCCGTCCGCCTTGTCCCCGTGACCGGGCATCAGCGCGCAGGCCAGCGGCCCGCACATGCCGGCGCAGTGCAGGCTCGTGATCAAGCCTGCGACAAATGCAGCAGTGGGGGAATTGATGGCAGCAAGTTCCATAACCTAGGGGACGGTTTTGCCCGCAAGGGGCACCTCCTCGACAGGATGATGCGCAGCGATGATGAACCATGCGGTCCAGGCCGCAACATGCAGGAGGCACGCCGCGACAATCCACATCCACAGGCGTGATTTGCGGGAGCTAGTCGGACTTTGATCCATGGGCCTGTTCCGCCTCCTCCTCGCGCAGGAGCCTGGCGTCCGGGCCAAGGAACTCCACCATCCGTTCTATATGGAATTTGCCCGCCTCGTCCCTCACGGTCATGCGGACCTGGAACGGTCCCTGATATTTGAGACGCGGCATCTGCAGGATCAAAGGTTCGACGATCTCGCCCAAGGGAGGCACCACGACCACTCCGGAGAATCCCGTCTGGCGGAGCTCGCCCGGACCCTGATCGACACTGACCACGAAACTCTGGGTATCGGTGCGCTTGTTGACGATCCGCGCGAGGAACTGGTCGCGGACAAACTGCTGGTCCACGTAGTACGGCGCCCCTGTCATGCGGATCACGCTGAAGCTGGCAGGCCTCAACGTAGAGAAGGCCCAGGACGCCACGCCCATGCCGGCAAGCAGTAGCACCGTGTAGACCGCAATCCTCGGGCGGAACCACCGGGTCTTGCGGCCGGAAAACCCATTCTGGGAATCGTAGCGGACCAGGCCCTTCGGCCGGTGGATCTTTGTCATCACCTCGTCGCAGGCGTCGATGCAGGCGGCGCAGCCTATGCACTCAATCTGCGTTCCGTTGCGGATGTCTATCCCGGTGGGACACACGCTGACGCAGCGGCTGCACTCGATGCAGTCTCCGGCCGGCTCAGCGACGGCTGTGCCCGCCCCGGCCTTAAGGGGGACCGAAGCCCTTGCGCGGGCCTCGGCAACCGTCATCCGCGGCTCACCCCGCTTTGAATCATAGCCGATGATGAGCGAGTTGTCGTCCTGGAGGGCCGACTGCAGGCGGCCGTAGGGGCAGATGATGATGCAGAGCTGCTCCCTGAACCAAGCATAGTTGAAATAGAGGACGCCTGTGGCCACGGCGATGAACGCAAATGCGCTCCAGTTCTCACCGGGCGCCGAGCGCATCATGGCCCACACCTCGGGTACCGACACATAGTAGGCCAGAAACAGGTGGGTGATGACTGCTGACACCAGAAAGTAGATGCTGTGCTTGACGAAGCGCCGCAGCGCCTTGCCGGCCGTCCACGGAGCGGCATCCAGGGCGCGGCGCTGGACGGCGTCCCCGTCGATCCAGCGCTCGATGGGCCGGTAAACATGGTCCAGGAAGACCGTCTGGGGGCATGCCCATCCGCACCATACGCGGCCGACAAGCGCCGTGAGGAAGAACAGCAGGAAACCGAGGCCCGTGATCAGGAAGAACAGGAGCCAAGCATCCTGGGCCGCCAGGGTGAAGCCGAAGAGGTGGAAGCGCCGGTTGGCGATGTCTAGGAACACCGCCGGGTAGCCCCCGATCTTTATCCAGGGAAGCGAAAGGTAGAAGGCGATCAGGAACAGCCCTGATACCCTGCGGCCTAACGTGAAGATTCCGCGAACGTCAGCAGGGAAAAGGAACCGGCGGGAGCCGTCGTCGCGAATGGTCGTGACAGATTCAAGCGTGGGACGAGGCGGCTGCTCCATGGTTTACCGTACCTCATTTCGCCGCAGGAGTCGACAGGACGGTCATCGGCTCGCCTTCGTGGTGGTGACTAAGAATATAGGCGACGGCCTCGATGATGCGTTTCTGCCCCAGCACGGGGCCCCATGCGGGCATGCCCTTCACGAGGACGCCGTTGGTAGCCGTGTTGTAGAGGTCCATCGGGTTGCCCCCGTGAATCCAGGCCTGGGTCATCAGGTTTGCACCGATGCCACCGTCGGCCACGCCACGCAGGCTCTCTTTGTGGCACGTGGCGCAAATCGAGTTGAACGTCGCCTTTCCCGCATCGACGAAAACCGGGTTGCGGCTCATCTCCCAGAGGCTCTTGTTGTCGAGCTTCGTGGAGGCCGTCGCGGCCAGTTTCTCGGCTTCGATGCTCGCGATGGCCTTCTCGATTCGCTGATGGTTGTTCAGGCCCACGTGCAGCCACTCGTAGTAGCCCCAGTAGCCCACCCAAAACACCATCGCCCCATAGAACGTGAGAAGCCACCAGTTGGGCAGCCGCTTGTCGTATTCGCGTATACCGTCGTAGGTATGCGGGCGCAACGGGTCCTCGGACGGCGGTGGTGTCGTGTTCGGATTCATGTTCGATCGTGGGGCGTGACTTCGCTCTTTGAACGCAAGACCCTGCCGGGGTCTTCGCCGTCGCTGTCGCCACGGACGGAGGCAGGAGTCGCTGTGACAAAGGGCAGGTTCTCGAAGTGCTCGATCTGGGCACGCTTCATGAAGAGAGCGCGCACGCTGATCGTGATGAAAATCGAGGCGGCAAAGGCAAACGCCACGATGGTGAAGATCGCGGTGGAGTCCCCGTAGATGATTCGGTTGAACATGGCAGTCCTTGGGTTTGTGGGCCTAGTCCGCGAGCGTCGGGGCGGCGCCGGAGGGAACCACCTTCTCGTAATGGCCCAGCTGCTGGAGGTAGGCGATCAGGGCTACGATCTCGCGGTCGGGCTCAACATAGGCACCCGAATCGCGCAGGTCCTTCGCGATCTTCTTTTGCTGGGCCTGGATGCTCGAGGTGATCTCTGCATCGGTCCACTGAGGGTATGGGACCCCGAGCTGGCGCTGCACCGTGATCTTTCGTGGCATCGTGCTCACATCGAGGGTGTTCGCCAGCAGCCAGGGGAAATTAGGCATGTTCGAGCCCGTGGAGATCGACCGCGGATTCTCCATATGGCGCAGGTGCCAGACGTCGGGGTACTTGCCGCCCACGCGGGCCAGGTCGGGCCCGTTGCGCTTTGAGCCCCACTGGAAGGGATGATCGTAAATCGACTCGCCCAGGCGCGAGTAGTCGCCGTAGCGAAGGACGTCGGGGACGAGCGTGCGGATCATCTGGGAGTGGCAGAGGTAGCAGCCCTCACGGACATAGATGTCACGGCCGGCGAGCTCCAGGGGGGTATAGGGGATCTGGCGCCGGTCCTCAACGTTCGCAGCCCTGTGGATGACCACGGTCGGGATGATCTGGATGAGACCGCCCGCAACGACGGCCACAAAGGTGAGGACCGTGAACGGGACCGCGCTCACCAGGAGCCGGTCGTACCAGTCGCCCCAGTTCTTGCGTCGGGCCTCGAAATGCGAGAACGCCACAACAGCGCAGAACATCGTGCCCACCAGGCCCGCGATGCTCACGAAATGGCCGCCGAACATCCAGGCGCAGGCGAAACCGACGCCCAGCACCGAGAAGAGGACCGGGGCGTTGAACACCCAGCCTACGATCGAGAGGCGGCCGGGCACCCCGTGCGCGGGCTCCTCTTGGAATACTTCGATCGTGCCGTTGACCGGCTGGGCGCCGCTGATCGACCTCCAGAGATTGTAGGCCATCATGAACCAGCCCGCCAGGTAAAGCGCCCCGCCGATCACGCGCATCAGCATCATCGGCCGGATCACATTCACCGTATCAAGGAAGTTGGGGTATGTGAGGACCGTGCCATGCTCAGTGGTGGCGTTGAGCATAAGGCCCTGCGTAATGCCGCTCGTCCACATGGCGCCGACATAAAGAAGGATGCCCACGAGCCCTATCCAGAAGTGGAGATTCGCCAGGGCGACGCTGTGCAGGGGCTTGTTCCAAAGGCGCGGGATGAGCCAGTAGAACATGCCGGCCGCCATGAACCCGTTCCAGCCGAGCGTGCCGGCGTGGACGTGGGCGATGATCCAGTCCGTGTAGTGCGCGAGCGCGTTCACCGATTTAATCGCAAGGAGCGGCCCCTCGAAGGTCGCCATCCCGTAGAATGTCACGCCGGCGGCAAAGAACTTGAGCACCGGGTCGGTGCGAAGCTTGTCCCAGGCTCCGCGCAGGGTGAGCAGGCCGTTTAGCATGCCGCCCCAAGAGGGCGCCCAGAGCATCAGGGAGAAGGTCATTCCCAGGTCCTGAAGCCAGCCCGGCAGGGAGGTGTTCAGGAGGTGGTGGGGGCCGGCCCAGATGTAGACGAACACAAGCGACCAGAAGTGCACCACGGACAGCCGGTACGAGTAGACAGGCCGCCCCGCCGCCTTAGGCAGGAAGTAGTACATGATGCCCAGGATCGGCGTCGTGAGGAAGAAGGCTACGGCGTTGTGCCCGTACCACCATTGGACCAGGGCGTTCTGCACGCCGCCAAACACCGAGTAGCTGTGGGTCCAGCTGGTCGGGATGGAGAGGTGGTTGACGATGTAGAGCATCGCCACCGTGACAATGGTCGCGATGTAGAACCAGATGGCGACGTAGAGACTCGGCTCATTGCGTTTTGCGAGGGTCCAGAAGAAATTGACCGCGAAGACCACCCAAATCACGGTCACGGCCAAATTGATGGGCCAGATGAGCTCGCCATATTCCTGTCCCCGGGTGAAGCCGAAGGGCAGCGTGACCGCGGCGCCGACAATGATCGCCTGCCAGCCCCAGAAATGAAGCTGCGAGAGAAAGTCGCTCGCGAGCCTGGCCTTAACGAGGCGCTGGGTCGAGTAGTAGACGCCCGCAAACATCATGTTGCCCACGAGCGCGAAGATGACCGCGTTGGTGTGCAGGGGGCGCAGGTGGCTCCATGTCAGCCACGAGGTGTTGAAGTTCAACTGCCAGAAATTGAGTTGGGCTGCGATCAACACGCCCACCAGCATGCCCACGGCTCCCCATATGACTGAGGCTAGCAGGAACTGGCGGACGACCTTGTCGTTGAATTCAACGGTAGTTTTTTGGGCGGACATGGGATAATGCGGTGGCTCAGTCGAAAACTCTGTAACGAACCCTCCCCCCGTCGCCGGAGTGGCGGGGGTTTTGGAAATGAAAAGCTTGGACTACTTTCGAAGCTGGGGCTGCGGGGCCGGCGCGTCCGCGCGAGCGACCCTGCGTGCGAAGACCGCCTTCTCTTCGGCAAGCGGCAGAAGCGAATCCCGTTCGGCGCTGCTCAGATTGCCCCGGGCTTGCTCACGTAGGAAGAAAACGATGAACGTGAAGACCAGGCAGAGGCTGATCGTTAGAGTCAGTGGTACGACGGTCATGGTGCGAAAGGGGTTAGAAGTCTCGGCGATCTTAATCCGAAGGCCCCGAATCATCTCCGCACCGTTTGGCGGGTAGTGTGCATTTATTGTTTTTTGTTGGGTGCTTAGGTGCGCACCCCCCTGAAACAAACGACACATCCTATTGCCGCATATTTAATTACAAATTCCTATTGGCCAAGGTTCTGCGTTTCTACCCAACGGACGGCGTGGCGCACGAGCGCCGTCACGTCCTTCAACTCAAGCTTCTCCTTGATGTGCGCCCGGTGCACATCGACGGTCTTCGTGCTGAGATGGAGCTGCTGGGCGATGTCACGGGTGCTTTTCCCCTGCCCCACCAGCCTGAACACCTCAAACTCGCGGTCGCTCAGCTTCTCGATCGGCGAACTCGATCCACGCGGCCTGCGGCCCGAGAACATATCGAGCGCGCTGGCCGACATCCGGGGGCTCAGATAGACCTGCCCGCCAAGGACCTGCCGAATGGCGGCAAGCAGGTTCTCGCCGCCAGCCTCCTTCATGATGTAACCCCGGGCCCCAGCCCTGAGCGCTCGCTCGGCATAGATCGCCTCATCGTGCATCGAAATCACCAGGATCGCTGCATCAGAATCTGCCGCCCGCAGGTCTTTTATGAATTCAAGACCGCTGCGGCCCGGCATCGTCATATCGGTCAAGACCATATCCGGCTTCGCCGCAGAGTACTTTTGGAGGGCCTCGGCCGGGTTGCCGGCCTCCCCGGCGACCACCATGTCGGGCTGCAGGTCGATCAACTGTGCGAGCCCCGCGCGCATGAACGGGTGGTCGTCAACCAGGAGTATCTTCTTGCGGACCGGCGCCTTCGGGCCGGGGCGTCGGGCCCTCGCTGGCGCCTTGGCCTTCATCTGAAGACCGGAAGGACACAGGTCACGGTCACGCCGTGCCCACGCTTGGACACGACGGTGAGCTCGCCGCCAATCATGCTGGCGCGATGCTTCATGACCTCCATCCCTAGGCCCCCTCCCTTCGATGCGGGCAATCCGCGTCCATTATCGGAAATCTGCAGTTCCAAGACGCCGTTCACCTGGGAGAGGTGGATCGTAACATCGTCGGACTGGGCATGCTTGACCACGTTGTTAACGGCCTCCTGGGCAATGCGGTAAAGGTGGGCTGCGGTGGAGCGATCCCTAAGGATGACCGGCGTCGGGCATTCGAGGTGGCAGCGCAGCGCGCCCAGAGAGCTGACGTGCTCGGCCAGCTCCGCCAGGCCAATGCGGAGGGCGTCCGGATCGTCGCTGATGGGGACCAGCCCCCGAGACAGGAATCGGGTCTGCGAAATCGCCTCCCGGAGCATCTTTCCCATCCGCTCCAGGCCCTTGGCAAGCTCGGGCACCCTCCTCGAGGCATCCTCCTTGAGCGCGGTGCAGACCAGCTCGATGGCGGTCAGCTGCTGCCCCAGTCCGTCATGCAGGTCCTCTCCTATGCGGCGGCGTTCGCTTTCTGCGACCTCAACCATCTCGCGCTCCATGCGACGGCCCTCGGCCTCTGCCACGGAAAGGGCGCGGTCGCGTTCGACCATCTCCAGGGCCCTGCGGACGACCCCGGGCAGGAGGTCGAGGAGCCCCGTGTCCTTCATCACGTAGTCGAGGGCGCCCTGCTTCATCATCTCGACTGCAGCCTTTTCGTCGCCCTGGCCGGTCACGACCAGGAACGGCACAGGGGGGGTCTTTTGCTTGAGCCGGTCCAGAAGCGCCACGCCTCCGATGTCCCTCATCTTCAGGTCCAGAAGCATCAGGTCTGCATTGCGCTCGGTGAGCCAGGCCAGCGCAGCTGTGCCCGAACCCGCCGTGTCGACCGCGTATCCCTCGTTGCGAAGGGCCTCCGCCATCAGAACGAGCAGACCGACGTCATCGTCGACGACGAGGATCTTGGCCTGTTTGGTGGGTGTGGCCATTAGGGACCGTCCAAAGGCGGAATCAACAGGAGCATGATGAAGAGGCCCAGCCGCCGGACCGCCTCCGTAAATTTCTCGTAGTCCACGGGTTTCTGAATGTAGACGCTGCAACCAAGCTGGTGGCATCGGTCGACCTCGCGGGCATCATCCGTGGTGGTGAGCATGATCACGGGAAGTTTCCTGAATTCCCCGTCCGACTTGATGCGGCGTAGCACCTCGATCCCGTCGACCTTGGGCAGCCGTATGTCGAGCAGGACGACATAGGTGCGGCCCTGATGGTTCACAGGCTTCGATCCGTCGCCAAACAGGAAGTCAAGGACCGCTTGGCCGTCCCTGAAATGCCGGATGTTATTGTTCAGTCCCGCCGTCTCAAGGACATCCCTTACGAGGATGGCATGTCCCTCATCATCCTCGACAATAAGTATTACTGGAGCGGCGCTCATCGTGTTCCTCAGACTGGTGCGGCGCCCGCTGGCAGGGCGACAAAGAAAGTCGAACCCACGCCCTCCTGGCTCTCAATCCAAATCTTCCCGCCCTCTCGCTCGAGCACCCTCTGGGCGATCGTGAGGCCCAGGCCCTCCCCGTTACCCGTGTCTGGATTGAGCCTATGGAAGATCTCAAACGCCTTCTCCTGGTGGCTGGGCGCAATTCCTATGCCGTTGTCAGACACGGTGTAGACAGCCATGCCGCCCGTCACGTTTCCACCGACCTTGATGCGCAGCGCCCGGGCGGCGTCCCGGTACTTGATCGCGTTGTCGAGCAGGTTTGCGAAGGCTTGGCTCGTTTGGGCGCGGTCGCCAAGGCAGGGAGGAAGGGGAGCCACATGGACCTCTGCCTTCGCATCATCGATCTGGAACCTCATCGCCGCAATGATCTCCGATATCAACTCGTTCATGTCGAGGGGCTGGATCGTGAAGGCGATCCGGCCCAGCCGGGAATAGCGCAGCAGGCCGTTCAGAAGCATCTCCATCTTGTTCACGCCCGCATTGATGAAGCGAAGGGCCTGCGGTATGGCCACCTCGACCGGCGCCTTGAGGTCCACCGCGGGGACCTGGCCGTCGTGGCCCGCGGCCACCGCGGCCTGGATCTTGGCGCAGGCGCGGTTGAGCTGCTTGCCGAAGCCCTGCACGTTCACGAGCGGCGACCTCAAGTCGTGCGAGACGGTATAGACAATGGTCTCAAGCTCCTTGTTCTTCTCCGCCAGGTCGGCCGCAAAGCGCTGGAGCTCGGCCTCGTCCGCCTTGCGCTGGGTGATGTCGGTCCGGATCGATATGTACTGGACCGGGGCGCCCGCCGGGTTGAGCCGCGGGAAGATCGTCGTCGCGACCCAGTAGTAGGAGCCGTCCTTGGCTCGGTTCTTGATTTCCCCGTGCCACACCCCGCCCATTCCTATCGTGCCCCAGAGGTTCCTGAAGAATTCCTTGGAATGATGCTTGGAATTGATGATGCGGTGGTCCTTCCCCAGGAGCTCCTCGCGCGAATACTTGGAGATCGAGCAGAACTTATCGTTCACATACGTGATCCGGCCTGCGGCGTCCGTGATTGCGACGATCGAGTGCTCGTCGAGCGCGGCCCTGATGTCCCTCATCTCGCGCACGGTGTCCAACAGCTGCTGCTCGGACCTCTTCTGTTCGGAGATATCGCGCGCGATCTTCGAGGCCCCTACAATCCGGCCGTGGCTGTCCTTTATGGGTGAGATGGTCACCGAGACATCGATCCGCCTGCCGTCCTTCTTGACCCGGGCCGTCTCGAAATGCTCCATGCGCTCGCCCCTTCGGATGCGGGTCAGGATCTCCTGCTCCTCGTTCACCCGGTCGTGCGGGAAGAGGATCAGCATGGGCTTGCCGATCATCTCCTGCGCCAAGTAACCGAACATCCGCTCAGCGCCGGGGTTCCAGCTCGTTATGATCCCATCAAGGGTCTTGCTGATGATGGCGTCGTCGGAGGACTCGATGATCGCGGCAAGCTGAAGGCGCCCGCCTTCCTCGCTCTTTCGCACCGCAGCGGGGAGGCGGCCGAGCGACTCTGCGTCTAAGGGGGATGCCTGTTCTGGATTCGCCAAGGTCCCCAAATCTAGGATCGGAAGGGTCGCCTGCAAGGGTAGACCCGCCCACGGAGGCATGGGGCGGGCGGGCGCAGGCATAGGGATTTTCCCTATCGAGATACGGCCCCGGCCCCAATTCCCAAGATCCGCCCCCGGTGGTACTCTGGACCCATGCAATCCGAGATCATCTTCCTGCCGAGCTCCACCATCTCGCCCCAGAACCACCACAACCTGGCGGAGCACCTCCAGAAGTCCGAGATCTTCCGCGATTACCAGAAGGCCTTCCAGACGACGACCGGGCTGCCCCTTGCCATCCGGGCGACCGGCTCCTTTCAGGCCCCGATGCACGGGTCAAAGAATGCCAACCCCTTCTGCACGCAGATGGCCGGCCGCAACAAGACGTGCTCCTCCTGCCTCCAGCTCCAGCAGCGCATGGAGTCCAATGCGGGCGAAAGCGCGACCACGCTTGAATGCATCGCGGGGCTGAGCGACTCGAGCGTGCCGGTGAGGGTCGGCGAGCGCGTGATCGCCTTCCTGCAAACTGGCCAGGTCCTTCTCCACAAGCCGTCGGCCGCACGGTTCCAGAAGGTGTCGAAGGTGCTTGCCGACATGGGCCTCCAGAGCGAGATACCCCAGTTAAAGGAAACCTATTTCAAGACCCGAGTCATGACACGCCATCATTATGACTCTGTGCTGCGCCTCCTCAGCATCTTTGCCCAGCACCTCTCAGCCGTCAGCAACCAGCTGATGGTGCAGGAGGCCGCGGCGGAGGCCCCGGCCGTGGCTAAGGCCCGCGCCTTCATCGCCGACCACCAGGGGGAGGAGATCTCGCTGGCCTCGGTGGCACAGGCTGCAAACATGAGCGCGTTCTACTTCTGCAAGATCTTCAAGAAATCGACCGGCCTGACGTTCACCGAGTACCTGGCGCGCGTCCGCGTCGAGATCGTCAAACAGCTGCTCCTGAATCCCCATAAGCGCGTGAGCGAGGCCGCGTACGAGGCGGGCTTCCAGTCACTCTCCCAGTTCAACCGGGTGTTCCGCCGCATCGCCGGGGAGGCCCCCTCGACTTACCGCGAGAAGCTGCACGGCTCCTCCGCCTCCGTACAGGCCGGAGTCGGCAACGTGACCTGCGCCGCATAGGAAACCCGCGGGCCTCATCCCGAAAGGCGCCAGCCCGGTTGCCAAATGCTACCGGGCGCATAGGTTGCCCCCTGAAGGAGATCCTCGAACGGCCCCCCGTTGGGGGCCTCCAGCCCGCTCCCCCCCACCGATGAAGATCAACACCAGGGATTTTATCGCGGCACCCGGGAAGACCGTCTCGCTTGAGGACTGGCCCACCCGTGCCCGGCCCTTCTACCGCTCGAAGGCCCACGCCCAGAAGCTCCTCAGCGAACACGTCGAGCAGATGAGGGCGCACCAGAACAAGCTCTACGCGAGCAACAGCTATTCGATCCTGCTCGTGTTCCAGGCGATGGACGCCGCCGGCAAGGACGGGGCGATCAAGCATGTCATGTCCGGCGTGAATCCCCAGGGCTGCCAGGTCTTCAGCTTCAAGCACCCGAGCCCCCAGGAACTCGAGCACGATTTCCTCTGGAGGACGACGGCATGCCTTCCCGAGCGCGGCCGCATCGGGATCTTCAACCGGTCCTACTACGAGGAGGTCCTGATCGTCAGGGTCCACCGCGAGATTCTGGATACCGAGGCGCTGCCCGAGGAGAACCTGCACAAGGGAAGCATCTGGGAGGACAGGTTCCGCTCCATCGTCGACCATGAGGAACACCTTTACCGCAATGGCACGCGGATCGTGAAATTCTTCCTGCATCTTTCAAAGGAGGAGCAGCGCAGGCGCTTCATTGCGCGCATTGACGACCCAAGCAAGAACTGGAAGTTCAGCCAGGCGGACATCGAGGAACGCAAGTTCTGGAAACATTACATGCGTGCCTATGAGGACTGCATCGGCGCCACGAGCACCCCACACGCTCCGTGGTTCATCGTCCCGGCCGACGACAAGGCAAACGCCCGGCTGATCATCTCCCGGGTGGTCGTTGACATGCTCGATAACCTCGGCCTGGCGTACCCCAAGGCCGGAAAGCAGCATCGCCAGGAGCTCCTTGCGATCCGCAGGAAGCTGGCGGGAAAAAAGCCCCGGTGATGGCAGCTCCAAGTCCCACAGGCCTCCTTGCAGTAAGCCGCCCAAGCCAGCCTTCGACTCGCAAGATGCGATTGGACTCACGGGGTCCGGGGACCGAATCCCGTCCCGATCGGGCGCGTATTTTCAGTTTATAAATTATAGCCCTTCAATACGTTAGAACCCATAGCCAAACTCCTAAACCCTAATGGCAATAGTCGACCATACATGGACAAGAGCTGCGCAGCGGCTGGGGGGGTTTGGTTGTAGGGTGCTCCTATGAAAACCATTCTTGTGCCCATTGACTTTTCCCCAGTCACCAAGGCCGTGGTGGATGAGGCGATCGCGCTCGCACAAAGCAGCAAAGGCGGGATCATTCTTTTATACATTGTTCAACCTCCAGTACTTGTGGCTGAATATGGGGGCGTGATCGAGGACGTGGTTCCCCTGATCGAGGCCGCCGAGAAAGCGGCCACGCAATTGCTGGCCCAATGGCGCGACTATCTGAAGGAGAGCGAGGTCACCACGAAGACCCTCAAGATCGAGGGCTTTCCGGCAAAGGAGATCGTGGTGCAGGCCAAATCGCTCGAGGCCGACTATGTCGTCATGGGATCCCATGGCCACACGGCGTTTTATGACCTCTTGATAGGGAGCACTACCAGTGGCGTTCTAAAGAAGGCACCCTGCCCCGTCGTTGTCGTGCCCGCAAGGCCGGCCGCGGGACGCGGACCAAAGAAATAACCCCAAAAAACATGGAGCTAATCGATGCGATCTACGGGCGGCGGGCTGTTCGCGATTACACGTCACAGACGGTCCCGCGTGCCACAATCGATGAACTCATTGACGCCGCCGTTCAGGCCCCCACGGCCCTTGACGAACAGCCGTGGGTCTTCGCGGTTATCCAGGGCAAAGGGCTCCTCGAAGACTACTCCGATCGCGCAAAGACGCACTTCCTGGCAACGTTCAATCCCGGCAACGACCCGCACTCGATGCGGCGGGACCTGCTGATGGACCCGGGATTCAACCTCTTTTACAACGCGGGGACGCTCGTGGTGATCTATGCCACGCCCAACAGACATTTTGCGCCAGTCGATTGCTGCCTTGCGGCCGAGAACCTGATGCTCGCAGCGCACGCGAAGGGCCTGGGAACTTGCCCGGTCGGCTTTGCCCAGTCGTGGCTCGACCTCTCGGAGATCAAGACCGAGATAAAGATTTCGACAGACTACACCGCCGTCATCCCGCTTATCGTGGGCTACCCGGCGAAGACACCCAATGCGGTGCCTCGGAAAAAGCCGGAAATAGTATTCTCGGCATAAACTTTATGTCTACCTCCCGCGATGAAACACCGCTAGCTGCGCCGACTGCGGCCAAGCTCAAAAGTAATCTTTGGACCCGCGATTCGTCGCTAGGCTCCTTCTTCAAGCCCAAGGTCGTGGCTGTCATCGGGGCGAGCGAGAAGCCCGGCGGCGTGGGTCGCGCGCTCCTGGAGAACCTGGGGACTTTCAGCGGCACCCTCTACCCGGTGAACGCGATGCGCGACGAGGTCCTCGGCAAGAAGGCCTACCGAAACATCGCCTCGGTCCCGACCCAGGTGGACCTGGCGCTCATCGCAACGCCGGCGGTCACTGTGCCGGGAATCATACGCGAGTGCGTCGCAGCCGGCGTGAAGGCTGCGATCGTCATCTCTGCCGGCTTCAAGGAGAGCGGCGCCGTCGGAACCGATCTTGAGCGACAGATTCTCGAGTCCACGAAGGGCACGGCCCTGCGCGTCATCGGTCCCAACTGCCTGGGCGTCATGGCGCCCCATATCAACCTGAACGCCACCTTTTCAAAGGACATGGCGAAGTCCGGCAACGTCGCTTTCCTTACGCAGAGCGGCGCCCTGGGCACAGCCATCATTGACTGGAGCCTGAAGGAGAAAGTCGGATTCAGCGCGTTCGTCTCGATCGGGTCCATGCTGGATATCGGATGGGGCGACCTCATCCGTTACCTGGGCGATGACCCACAGACGCACAGCATCATGATCTACATGGAGTCTGTGGGTAATGCGCCCGCATTCCTGGCCGCGGTCAGGGAGGTGGCGCCCATAAAGCCCATCGTCGTGATCAAGGTCGGACGCACCGATGCCGCGGCCCAGGCTGCGGCCTCGCACACAGGCGCCCTGACCGGAAGCGACGAAGTCCTCGATGCCGCCTTCAAGCGCGCCGGAGTCCTCAGGGTTGAGACGATCGAGGAATTCTTCTCGATGGCCAAGGTTCTCGCGAAGCAGCCGCTCCCACGCGGACCCCGCCTGTCCATCGTGACCAACGCCGGCGGCCCCGGCGTCCTCGCCACCGACATGCTCGTGGAGTGCGGCGGTCAGCTCGCCGTCCCCTCCCCGGAGACGCTCTCGGAGCTCAATAAGGTTCTCCCGGCCCATTGGAGCCACAGCAATCCGATAGACATCTTGGGCGACGCAGACGCCGCACGCTATGCGGCGGCGGTCGCCGTGGCCGCCCGCGACCCGGGGGCGGATGGCGTGCTCGTGATCCTGACCCCCCAAGCCATGACGGACCCGATCGCGACGGCCGACCTCATGCGGACCTATGCCCACATGGAAGGTAAGCCGCTCCTAACGAGCTGGATGGGGGGGACCCGGGCCAAGACCGGCCGCGTCATCCTCACCGAGGCTGGCATCCCCATGTTCGACTACCCGGACGAGGCCGCTCGGGCGTTCGCGAACATGTGGCACTACACGGAGAGCCGGCTTCCCCGCGCCCAGCTGGAGCCGCCCGGCGAAAAACCGGCACCGTTTGCCCCCGAGCCCGATGAGGCAAGGGTCGCCGACCTTATCGCGGCAGTCCGAAGGCGCAAGGGCACGCTTCTCACCGAATACGAGTCGAAGCAGGTGCTCTCACTCTACGGGATACCGACCGTCGAAACTCGCCTTGCGACGACGGTTGCCGAGGCCATCGCTGCCGCGGAAAGCATTAATTTCCCGGTCGTTCTGAAACTTCACTCCGACACGATCACCCACAAGACCGACGTGGGCGGGGTAAAGCTTAACATCAGGGACGCCTCAGAGGTGCGCGCCGCGTGGACGGCCATTGAGTCCGCCGTCAAGGCGAAGCACGGGCCCGGGCACTTCCAGGGCGTCACCGTTCAGCCCATGGTGATGCTCAAGGGCTGCGAGCTGATCCTAGGCAGCAGCCTGGATCCCCAGTTCGGGCCCGTCCTCCTGTTTGGCGCCGGTGGCGTCCTCGTGGAGGTGTTCAAGGACCGCGCACTGGGCCTTCCCCCGCTCGATCCGTACCTCGCACGGCGCCTCATGGAGCAGACCAAGATATTCAAGGTCCTGAAAGGCGTCCGCGGGCGGGCCTCAGTCGACATGGCCGCGCTCGATCAGATCTTGGTCCGCTTCAGCCGGCTGGTGGCCGAGCAGCGCTGGATCAAGGAAATCGACATCAATCCCCTGCTGGCGTCACCTGAGCGCATCCTCGCCCTCGATGCCCGAATCGTGCTGCACGGGCCCGAGGTCCGCGCCGAAGACATCCCGGCATTGGCCGCCACACTCTAGGCAACAAGCGACACAAACCCCAGCGCCTGGCGCCCCGCTCGGAGGGGCGCCGGGCTTGCGCTTGGTGATGACTTGATCGGACAATTTATGCGCAGGGAACGTCGAAACCCGAGGAGTCAAAACGAGGCGAAACGCTAGAGTACGCCCGTTCCAGTCCAGCGCGGACAAAATCAAGGCGCGCCCCGGGGGGAGCATATCAAAACTACGGGAAGACCTATCTTGAAAGCAGTGGTCTATCACGGTGCCATCAGGCGGGCCGGAGCCCAGTAGGGCTGCGCCTGTATTCCTATTCGCGGCGGCTAATTTTCACTTAACACGTTATCCACATCAATGAAGCACCAGGCTGAGCTCTATATTTCCCCAACACGGACCCCAAAGCTACTGACACGCAACCCGATCCCCTCCGTCGCGCGCATGGTGATAAAGCGCACCGGCGAGGCCGTCCGCTTCGACAACAACAAGATCATACGCGCGATCGCGCTCGCCGTTTTCGAGACGAAGCGGCCCGACACCAAGAACCCCTATCGGGACGACTTCCTGGCGTGCTTTGGCCTTGAGCCCGCCGACTTCATCTCCGTAACGAAAACCGCCGAGCGCGTCCAGATGGCGCTCGAGGGCCTCTACTACCGCTCAGGCAAGCACCCCACGATTGAGCAGATCCAGAACGCGGTGGTGGTGCAGATCGCCGCCGACGGGCACTGGGACATCGCCTCGGCCTACATGGCCTACCGCCTGCGCCAGGCAGACCGCCGCCTCGCGGCCTATTCCAACAGCGGAATGTCCGACTATATTGCCCAGTCGAAATACGCCCGCTTCAACGAGAAGCTTGGGCGCAGGGAGATCTGGACCGAGAGCGTGGCGCGGGTCGAGGGGATGCATCGGACCTTCTTTGGCAAGAAGCTCGAGCTGCGCGTGCCCGACACGTTCGCACCTGAGGCCGTGCAGCTGGCAGGCCGACACCTGAGCACCCTCCAGTCGATCCTCGCGGGGAAGTCGCTCTCGGAGGTGATAGCCGACAGCTTCCAAGCCGTCTCCCGCAAGGAGGTGCTACCCTCCATGCGCTCGATGCAGTTCGCGGAGGCCTGCCTGAGCGCCCACGCCAGGATTTTCAACTGCAGCTTCTCGAACATCGACCGGCTCGATTTCTTCAAGGAGTTCTTCTACCTTCTGCTCTGCGGCTGCGGCTGCGGCTTCTCCGTACAGAAGCAGCATGTCTCGCGCCTGCCCGCCCTGCCCAAGCGCGGGCTGGAGACCGAGCTACCCGTAGTGCACATCATCGTGGGTGACACGATTGAGGGCTGGGCCGATGCCCTGGGTGCGCTCGTCAAGAGCTTCTACGACGGCACGAAGATAGAATTCAGCTACCATCTGATCCGCCCCCGCGGGGCGCACCTTAAGACGTCGGGAGGAAAGGCCCCGGGCCACCTGCCCCTCAAGAAGGCCCTGATCAAGATTGAGGCCATCCTCGCCGGCGCCGCCGGCCGGAGCCTCAAGTCGATCGAAGTGTATGACATCTGCATGTTCGCGGCCAGGGCGGTCCTTTCGGGCGGCATCAGGCGCTCGGCGTGCATCTGCCTCTTCTCCTACGACGACGAGGACATGATGACGGCCAAGACGGGAACGTGGTTTGAGAAGCATCCCCAGAGGAGCGCGTCCAACAACAGCGCCGTCATCCCTCGCTCGATGAAGGAGGACTCGGTGTTCAGAAAGCTCTTCACCAGCACCAAGGAGTTCGGGGAGCCCGGCTTTGTGTTCTGCGACAATCCCGACGGAGGGGTGAACCCCTGCTCGGAAATCGGGCTACTGCCGATCGTCAACTGGGACCTCTCGAGCACCGAGGTCGAAAAGCTCTACAGCTGGGGGTACACCGGGGAACTGCCCGGCGTCTCGCGCATGTCCGGCTGGGAGATGTGCAACCTCACGAGCACGAATGGAGCCCTGATCCGCAACGTCGAAACCCTGATCCGCACAGCCATTCGGGCGTCCGTGATCGGGACCCTGCAGGCAGCCTACACCGACATCGCATACCTAGGGCCCGTTACCCGCCTAATCAACGAGCACGACGCCCTCCTGGGCGTGTCGATCTGTGGGTTCATGGACTCGCCCGAGGTGCTCCTCAACGGAGATGCGCTCGCGGAGGCCGCGCACATCGTAAGGGCCACCAACATCGTGATCGCCGACCTGATTGGCATCAACCGTGCGGCTCGCACCACGACCGTGAAGCCGGAAGGGACGACGGCTGCCCTGCTTGGCACCGCGTCCGGGATCCACCCCAACCATGCGCGCCGCTACTTCCGACGCGTGCAGGCGGCGAGGACCGAGAAGGTATACCTGCACTTCCGGGCAGCAAACCCCCAGATGTGCGAATGCAGCGTCTACGATCCAGACCACACTGACGTGATCACTTTCCCGGTCCAGGCGCCTGAGAACGCCATTCTCAAGAACGAGATCGGGGCGATCGAGTTTCTTGAGTATGTGAGCCTTGTGCAAAGAACCTGGGTGAAGGCGGGGGCCAACCCCGAGAACAACCGCGCCCCGGAGATCTCGCACAACGTCTCGAACACCTGCGCCGTAAAGCCCAACGAGTGGGAGGCAGTCGCCGACTACATCTGGACGCACCGCGATGACTTCACAGGAGTATCGCTTTTGGGCGACGATGGGCAGACCCGCTACGCTCAGGCGCCGTTCCAGGCCGTGGAGACGGACGAGGACGTGCTGCACTGGAATCGGCTCCTGCCACGGCCCGTCGACTACACGACCCTCAAGGAGGATGCCGACAATACTGCGCTCAAGGAGGTCATAGCCTGCGCGGGGGGCAGCTGCTCCATCATCTGATTCCCCTTGCGACCTCCTCGCGGAAATACCGACCCCATGAGGCCAAGAGGAATGCCCGACCAGGCCTTGGACGACCTCCGAGACCTCCTGATCGACGCCGAGACCCTTGTCGGCGCGTACACTGCCGGATATTCCGAGGAAAGCATGGAGTCCCTGCGCGCACGCCTGAAGGCCACCCAGGGCCGGATCACGGAGGGATATGCCAAGGCAAGGGAGCAGGTGGTCTCGGGTTCCAAGCGAGCCGAAGACACGGAGCATTTGCGGTCCTGCGAGGTGCTGGCGCTCGCCTCCGGAATCGGGACCCTGGTGGGCGCGCTCGTGGACCGGCACAAGGCGTGAAATGCAATGCCTCTTTGCCCGGTTTCCAGACCCGGAACGGCCCGCGTTTTGTAATCCCACAACTCGCTCTTTTTAAGCACGTTATCTTTTGACCAGACCCCGGGATTGGGGAGCCCGACCCCGGGGTCTTTTTCAGGCTTCTTTGGGGACGCAAATTTCGGCACGAAAAACGCAATTCATGCGCAGCACGCCCCCGGGGGTAGTGTTACTTTTATCGCACCACGGAAGGGAGATACGACATATGAAAACAAAACGACACGCTACGCTGGCCCGTTTGGATCCGACCGAGGATGACGTCCGTGACTATGCCTATCATCTATACCTTCAAAGCGGATGCGTTCCAGGCCACGACCTTGAGAACTGGCTGGAGGCCAAGGCCTGTCTGAGTGCCTGCATCCCGAAATCCAAGACGCACACCCGGCTCCACCATCACACGCACCACCGAGCCGAGAACGTCATCACGACGACCTCCCCCTTGGCCAGAAACCTCGCGTCATAGGGAATCATAATCACCCGGGCCGGGCGCCCACTCCGAGCGGACGCCGCTCGTCGGCTGGAAACCCCACAAGCCAAAGAAATCCAGATGCTCAAAAAATACTCCGTCGAATACAGCATCCGACTTCATCGGCATTCCCTGCCGGAGCACCACTTTTACCTCACGGATGACCCGGTTGCGTGCGAGGAATTCGTGCAGGACCTGCTTGAGAACGGCATGGGCATCCATGCGATCAAGCACGAGGGCGCCGACCTGCAGCGGCCCGACTTCGACCGTATCGTCAAGCTGGCCGCCGCGGCCCTGGCGTCCAAGCGGATCTGCACCTCCCTCAACATCAAGCCCGAGGAGGAACATTATCGCTTCGGGTTCGCGGCGTAGCCCGGGGGACAGCGACCGCATTCAAACGACGGATACTTTTTTTGCCAAGCATCGGACAGCCGCCATACCGACCCACACACCGAATGATCCTTACAGAAGACAATACCTCCCCGCCCATCGTCCCGATGCTCGACCTGGATCTTATTCGTAAGTACTCCGTCGCCGCCCCGCGCTACACGTCGTACCCACCGGCTACCAAGTTCACAATTCCAGGCGAGGCGCGCGAGCTCCAGGATGCGATTGCCGATGACAACCGCCCGGGCGCCGGCCCCCTTTCGCTCTATTTCCACCTGCCCTTCTGCGAGACCCAGTGCTGGTACTGCGGCTGCAGCACGGTCGTCACGCGCAACCGCGATGCGGCCTCCAGCTACGTTGACGACTTGGAACGCGAGGTGCAGCTCGTTGCGGCAAAGATCGACCGCAAGAGGCCCGTGACCCAGATCCACTTTGGCGGGGGAACGCCGACGTTTCTCCCCCCAGAGGAACTGGCGCGGCTTGGCATGTTAATCCACGGCAACTTCCTGCCCTCGCGCGATTGCGAATTCGGGGTAGAGGTGGATCCCCGCAGGCTAACCGCAGAGCACGTCGAGGCCCTGCGAGTGATCGGGGCCAACCGCGCCTCCATCGGAGTCCAGGATACGAATCCCCAGGTGCAGCTGGCCATCCACCGCTGGCAGCCGCCCGAGCTTAACGCCCGGGCCGTCTCCTGGCTGCGTGACGCCGGATTCACGTCCGTGAACGTGGACCTGATCTACGGACTGCCCTTGCAGACCGCGGAGACCTTTGCACAAACAATCGACGATGTGCTGCAGATATCTCCGGACCGGCTTTCGGTTTTCAGCTACGCTCATGTGCCGTGGCTTAAGCCCGCGCAGCGCATCTTCGAGGCGCGCAACCAGCTGCCGAGCCCGGAGGAGAAACTCGCGATGTGGGCCGTGGCCCATTCAAAGCTGATCGCTGCGGGATACGTGGACATCGGGCTCGACCACTTTGCTAGGCCCAACGACGAGCTGGCGATCGCGCAGGGAAACGGCACCCTGCACCGGAACTTCCAGGGCTATAGCACCTCCGCGGGCTCCTCCCTCTATGGCTTCGGGGTCTCCTCGATCTCGTCGACCTTCGACAGCTACAGGCAGAATTTCAAGGGACTCGACGAATGGCGGCACGCCATCTCGGCGGGCCAGCTGCCCATCGATCGCGGACTCGTCCTCACGGACGAGGACCATCGCCGCCGCACCCTGATCATGAGGATCATGTGCGACCGTCGTCTCGATTACCGGGCCCTTTCCAGCATACTTGGGGTCGATGTCGCGTCACACTATGCGCCGGAGATTGCCGAGCTCGCCGACCTCGAGGCTGATGGGCTCGTCGTGCGCACCCCAAGCGGGATCCAGGTCACGCCCCGAGGCGTGCCGCTCTTGAGGGTCGTGGCGATGCGCTTTGACGCCACGTTCACGCCCGGGGCGAACCGGCACTCGCAGACGATCTAGCGGAGGGACTGGTGCGCCTTGGGCACCTGCGGCACCGCCGAATCCTCATGCAGGTCGGCTCCGCTGACATTCTCCCCAAAGGCACAATTCTTCTTCTTGTAGCACACGCCGCAGATGCGGTCGATTTCGCGCTGGGACACGATGTCAAAGGCGAGCATGAGCTCGGCCCATTGCTCGGAACGCTCCTCGCGGGGAAGGTCCGACTGGGTCACCTGCGCCTTGTGGACCGCCACTTGAAGCGAACGCTTCCCCGCAGCGAGGAAGGCGAGGGTCGAGTCCAGCCTGCAGGCGCCCACGCTCCACGCGGGCAGGTTCACCGGCGGCGTCTTTCGCACCCGGTCCGGGACGTCGGAGGACTGCAGCACGGTCCAGAGGCCCTCAAGCACGACGTCCATTGCGGCCGAGAGCCTCTCGCGAGACTCCAATCGGCCCCAGGCTGGCTCCTTGTCCAAGAAGTCCTCCCACCTAGCCTTTATTGCGGGAAGCGAGGACTTGCAGGCCCTTAGGTAGGTCCAGTTCACATTCGTTGGACCCTAGGCGCTCCGCGGTGCGCCAGCTACTCAAGAATTGCCCAACGATGCGCAATTCTTGGTCTGCGCCCGTGCAGTCCCCCCGGCGGGGCCACGCTCCCCGCCCTCCGGTCAGCGTCGAAGGACGTCTTGGGCCGGCGCCGGTAACTCGTTGGCGTGGAGGAGCAGGAGGCTCACCTGCCACATCTCGGTATCCGAGAGCGAGGCGGCGTAACCGGGCATTCCCGTCAGCCTGATCCCATTGCGGACCTTCCAGTAGGTTTCGCCGACCGGATCATCGGTGACCCCCTTCCTGGGGGGAAGAAGCTGCGGCGGCATCGGGAACATCCCCTTGGCAGTCGCCGAGGGAAGACGCCCCGACTCGCCGTGGCACACGGCGCACTGCTCGCGGTAAACATGGGCCCCCGCCACCAGGTTTGCGGCATCGGCAGGGATCGGCGAGGGCTTTTCGCCGTCCTTCCCAATAGCATGGTCCAGCGCCAAATGGGCGATGAGGCGCTCAAAGGGAAGCGGCCCCCCCTCGGTCTTCACGGGCATCCCACCTCGGGTGAGGAAGAGGATGGCACCCACCAGACCCACGACGATTCCCGTTACAAAGGCTATGAATATGGACTTCATGTTTTAATCCCTGTTAAACACTGGCCGCCGCAAGCGCCATCGGAATCAAATCTGGAACCAAAGGTTCCGGCGTGATGTCGTCGGCCTGTCATCCACCTCCAGCAGATCAAAGACAACCAACCGTTCATGGGCAAGAAACTGATCATCGCCGGAGGAGGGATCGGCGGATTAGCGGCCGCAGTCGCGCTCGAACGCGCTGGCGTCGACGCAAGGGTCTACGAGCGGGCGCCCTCCTTCGTGGAGGTCGGCGCAGGAATGAGCCTCTGGCCCAATGCGACCCGCATTCTGAAGTCTTGGGACCTCCTGGAGCCCATCCGATCGCTGGGAGAGCTCGTGACCCACTTCGACCTGCTTCGCCCCGACGGGAGCACGCTCTCCGAAATACCCGTGGGCGGCCTCGAAACGCCCGCAATCTGCATCCACCGGGCTGACCTGCACGGCATCCTCAGGAAGGCGCTCAAGCCCGAGTTCCTGAACTCAGGCCTGACCCTGAACTCTTTCAGTCAGGGGCCGGATGGGCGTGTCGCCGCCCTTTTCTCAGGCGGGCTGAAGGTCGAGGCCGATGGCCTCGTCGGGGCGGACGGCGTCAACTCGGTGGTTCGAACACAGTTGCACGGCAGCCACGCCCCGGTCTACCGCGGGTATACCATCTGGCGGGGGATCGCGCGCGACATCGTAGCGGGGAAACGTGGGCACATTTCGGAAACATGGGGGCGGGGACAAAGATTCGGGATCATGCCCATCGGCCAGGGTCGCGTATGCTGGTATGCCACGCGAAACGGACCCGCCACCCGGCCCGACGGAACCGAGGGCCGCAAACGCGAGATCCAGGGCCTTTTCGGGGGTTGGCACAGGCCTATCCAGGAGCTGATTGAGGCCACCGAGCCCGAACTGATCATGAAGAACGATGCGCGGGATCGAAGGCCGCTCCGAAAGTGGGGCATAGGCAGCGTCACCCTGCTGGGTGACGCTGCGCACCCGATCACCCCCAACGTGGGACAGGGCGCCTGCATGGCGATCGAGGATGCCGCTTGCCTCGCTAAGAGCCTTCAAAGCGAACCCGACCTGGCACGGGCCTTTTTGGCTTATGAGGAAGCTCGAACCCGAAGGACCGCCTTCGTCGGCCTGCGGTCGCGCCACATTGGAACCATTGGGCAACTGGAGAACCGGGTATTGACGCAGGCGCGCGATGCGATCGCCCAATTTGTCCTCAGGGTGTCAGGCGACATTGCGCTCAGTACCGTCTACGCCTACGAAGTGTAGGCCTTCCGCCCGGGCTCCCATCTACGGCGCGACCTTGCTCCTGGGACGGGAGCCCATGCGACGGGCTGCGCCCGGGGCCTTTGCTGGAAGTTCGGGGCCGTCCTGCCACGTCCCGTCTACGAGCGTGATATTGGGCAGCCTGACGAGGCCCCGCTGGTTGGTCTTGATCAACATGGCCAAGGATTCGACCGCCCTCTCCCCCACCAACTCATGGCTCTGGCGGATTCCGGCAATTGGCCCCTTCCGTGGATTGTGGTCCAGCGTGGCCATTCCGATATCCTCAGGAACATGAAGCCCTGCTGAGCTGATCAGGTCGGCCATATTGCTCCAATTGCTGAGTATCGCATCCACACGGTGACGCCGCACCCAGGCTCCCAACCGTGATCCCATTGCCGAATCGTCGCCCGGCCGGAGCAGGAGGGGAGGAATTCTCCCGAGGGCGGGATTCTCGTATACCTCGATCAGGTAGCCTGCGGTAAATGGCTTTCGGAGGGAGGCCTCCTCGACTTCGCCTACCGCCAGGCCAATTCGCCTGTAGCCAAGCTCGAACGCGCGCCTGACAGCCGTGCGGGTGACCGCGCTCTGGTTGTCGCCGACCGTGTGGAGCGAAAGGCCGAGATGCTGGGTTTCAATGCACAGGGCGCAGAAATTGTCCCATTCCATGGGCAGCATGCGTAGCCGGGTGTCGAGCGACGCCAGGATGACCCCGCTTATACCGCGTGACCTGATGATGCGGCTCAGGCGAACCCCCTCGGTCGCCGTGTTCCCAATCTGGAACACCACGATCCTATACCCCATGCGCTCGCATGCCCGCCTCGCCCCCCTGAGAAACTGTTCGTCCGCGAAAAATGCATTTGCTGGCCGCCCCTGCCGCGTGCGCAGGATGAACGCAATCGAGGGCTGGGCCTTGGCCGTGTCCCTTGATGAACGGTAGAAATTGAGCGCGGAGAGCATCGGGTCCGGCCGGTATCCCATGGCGTCCGCCGCCTCCCGGATCCGGGCGCGGGTCTCCCTCGGGAGCCTGGGGTCGTTCCTTAGGGCCAGGGAGACCGTCGTCTGGTGGACTCCGGCCTGCCTGGCGACATCAGACATGGTGATTCTCCGAGGGGGCATCGCTCGTCCATCAGTCGTCCCGGGCGTTCATTCTTTAGCAAGCGCAAAACGGCGTTTGCCCGCTCCGCGGAGGCCTTCCAACGTGTGGCCAACGGAGGAAGTCGAGATCGCCCAGCAGAGGCTGCCCTGCGGGTCCCGGCGTCACCCCTTCCGGACCCTAAACTCGAACCGCCCAATCCCCGCCCCGCCCACGATGACGCCCTCAAAAACCCTAGGCCTTGTCCTCTCTCTCGTCCTGAGTGCCGCCAGCCTTGCCGCAGGCCAGTACCAAAGCTTCCGCGTTGCGGTCTACATCCGGGCCTACGAAGTCCAGAAGATGAAGGACCCCGAGTGGCTCCGGACGAACTGGGCCATCGTCGAGAAGCAGCTCAAGGTCGACAAGGTCTACCTCGAGGTCCACCGCGACCTGATCATCATTGATCCTGCAACGCTGGCCGCAGCCAAGGCCTTCTTTGTCTCGAAGGGCATCGCCGTGTCGGGAGGCATCGCGACCGTCAAGAATGAGAGAAAGCTCTTTGAGACCTTCGACTACACCAACCCGGAGGACCGGGCGAAGATAACGGAGATCGTAACGGCCACGGCGAAGGCGTTCGACGAGTTCATCATAGACGATTTCTTTTTTACCTCGAGCAAGAGCGCGAGCGCGATCGAGCAGAAGGGCGACCGCTCCTGGACGGATTTCCGGCTCGACCTGATGGCCGAGGTCTCGCGTGACCTGATCCTGAAGGTTGCCCGAAGCGTCAATCCCAAGGTCAAGGTGATCATAAAGTACCCGAACTGGTACGAGCACTTCCAGGGCATGGGCTACAACCTCGAGGTCCAGCCGAAGATCTTTGACGAGATCTACACCGGGACCGAGACCCGCGACTCGGTCTACAACGCCCAGCACCTCCAGCCGTACCAGAGCTTCCAGCAGGTGCGCTACTTCGACAACATCAAACCCGGCGGGAACGGCGGTGGGTGGGTGGACTCGGGGGACCGGATCAACGCCGACCGCTACGCCGAGCAGCTGTGGCTTACGATGCTGGCCAAGGCCCCGGAAATCATGCTCTTTGCGATGCACGAGCTCGTCATGCCGATCCTTCCGTCGGACCGTGCGGCCTGGCAGGACCAGGGCACCAGCTTCGATTTTGCGAAGGCAAATTCGCCGGTGGACGGCGTCACGGCGCCAACGATCGCCCGGCTGGCGTCCCAGGCCCTGGAGCAGATCGACCCGCTCGTCGCAAAGCTTGGAACCCCGATAGGCATAAAGAGCTACCGGCCCTATCACTCCCGAGGAGAGGACTTCCTCCACAATTACCTTGGAATGATCGGAATCCCGATAGACCTCCATCCGGAATTCCCCTCGGACGCCCAGACCGTGCTCCTCACGGCGGACGCCGCGTTCGACCCCGAGATCGTGGCGAAGATCCAGAAGCACCTCATCGAGGGGAAAAACGTGGTCATCACGACCGGCCTGCTTCGCGAGATCCAGGACAAGGGATTTAGGAAGCTAGTCGACCTGACCGTGGGTCCGGAAGTGTCCTCAACCCACGAGATTTGGGGACGCAGGATAGGCCACCAGACGATGCCGGTCGACATCATCATCCCCGAGCTCCACTACAATACGAACGACAGCTGGGAGCTGCTCAGCAGCATGACCCATGGCCTGGGCTACCCGGTGCTCCATTACGCGGCCTACGGGAAGGGCAGCCTTTTCGTGCTGACCATACCCGATAACTTTGCCGACCTTTACCAGCTGCCGACGCTGGCGCTGGACCAGATCCGCGCCGCCGTCTCGGGCGACTTCTTTGCGCGCCTGGAAGGGCCAAGCAAGATTTCCCTGCTGACCTATGACAACCATGCGGTGGTGGTGGAATCGTTCCGCGATGAGGCTGCGGACGTGCGCGTTGTCACGGCGCCCGAAATCAGCGGCCTCCATGACGAGGTGACGGGCAAGGACCTGGGAGGCACCTTGGAAAACGGCCGCAGGGTATTCGCCCTGACGGTCAAACCCCACTCCTTCATCGTCCTGACGTCGAAGTAAGAGGGGACCCTCCCCGGAGTCGCCCCAATCAGTCCGCAGCAGCGGACCCTTGGAGCCCCTTTTCTCGTGCTCAATCATCGATGCATCCCCACACACATCCTCTCATGAAAATCCGTAGTTTCGCATGCGCCGCGCTCGCACTAACCCTGGCCGCCCTGGGCCGTGCGGCGCCCGTCACGGCCGCTGACGACATTCTCTCGATCAACGACCAGGAATACCTGGAGATGGCGGGCCTCAACGTCATGCTTGCGCACGATTTCTATCCCGAGGGGCACCAGGGCGGCGTCGGCGTGATCGAGAACGGCCAGCGCGTCGGGACCAACGGCGACATCCGGCTGGAGCCCACGCCCGGCCAGTGGCAACCCACCCCGCAGGTGGGGGAGCGCAAGGTCGACCGGCAGACGCAGGAGATCAGCGTCCGCATGACCTACCCCAACGAGAGCCAGAATCGGAAGGGCCTCAACCCGATCGCCTATCCCGACCTGAAGCTCAGCTATGTCATCAAGGTCAAGCCGGCCGGTTCCGCGTTCCGCATCATTGTCGACTTTGATGAACCCATTCCCGCCGCATGGGTCGGCAAGATTGGTTTTAACTTCGAGCTGTTTCCAGGCATCCTCTTTGGCAAGTCCTTCCAGATCGGGGGCCAGGTCGGCGTCTTCCCGAGGCAGGCCAACGGCCCCGGGGCGTGGATCGACGGAGACTACGAGCTCGATCCGCTCGGCCACGGTCCGAAGCTCACCGTGGCCCCGGAATCGGACCAGCAGCGCATGACGATCGAGGCAGTGCGCGGAGGCGAGATCCAGCTCCTGGACGGCCGGGCCCAGCACAACAACGGCTGGTTCGTCGTCCGGTCACTTGTTCCGGCCGGAGCCACAAAGGGAGCCATCGAATGGCTGGTCACACCCCACATTAACCCCGGATGGAAGTCCGACCCGGTCATCCAGGTTTCCCAGGTTGGCTACCACCCCAAGCAGCAGAAGGTCGCGACCATCGAACTCGACCGCCGGGAAACGGATATCAAGCCCGTGGCCCTCTACAGGGTCACCGAGGCCGGCCTGGAGAAGGTCGCCGAGGCTTCCCCAAAGGAGTGGGGCCGTTTCCTGCGTTTTCACTATGTCCAGTTCGACTTCTCCTCCGTGACCACACCGGGAATCTATGAGGTGGGCTACGGCGACCGACGCTCGTCCCCCTTCCAGGTCAGCGAGCACGTCTACGAGCGCAACGTGTGGCAGCCGACTGTTGAGTACTTCCTGCCGGTGCAGATGGCCCATATGCGGGTGAACGACAAGTACCGTGTCTGGCACGGACTTTCCCATATCGACGACGCGCTCATGGCCCCGGTGAACTACAACCACTTCGACGGCTATGTGCAGGGACCCTCCACCCTGACCAAGTTCAAGCCCGGCGACCATGTTCCGGGCCTGGACCACGGTGGCTGGTTCGACGCAGGGGACCACGACCTGCGGATTGAGTCCCAGATCGACACGGTCCACGGTCTGGCGCTGGCCTGGGAGCTCTTCCATCCTGACCTCGACAACACCTCCATCGATCAGGTCTCCCGCATCGTTGAGATACATCAACCCGACGGAAAACCCGATGTCCTTCAGCAGATTGAGCACGGCGTGCTCACGGTGGTGGGGGGCTACAACTCATTGGGTCGCCTCTACCGCGGCATCCAGGACGCCTCGCTCCACCAGTACACGTTCCTCGGCGACGCCGCGGACATGACCGACAACCAAGTGTTCCACGACACAACGGGCGAAGCCATGAGGGTGTTGGCCGCGGCGGCCGTGAACGGAGACCAGTCCGAACCCAAGATCGACCACCTTCCGCCGCTCGGCTCCCCCGGCTCGGCGGACGATCGCTGGGTCTTCACCGAAGATAACCCGGCCCGGGAGCTCGGCACGGCGGGCGGACTTGCGGCGGCCTATCGCGCCCTCAAGGATTTCAACGCTCCGCTCGCCAGCGATTGCCTGCGCATCGCCCAGGAGCTCTGGGCGAGCGCCAAGCTGCCGAACACATCCCTCGAGAGGCTCGAGCCGGCCATCGAGCTATTCCAGGCCACGGGCGACCGGAAATATGCCCAGGTCATCCTGGGACTGCGGGACCAGACCGTGGAACAGGTTGACCAGTACGGCTGGCTCGGCGCACGCGCGCTCGCCCTCGTGAAGGACCGCGACTACTCGGCCAAGATCCGGGCGGCCCTCCAGGTTTACCGCGGCCAGGTCGATGCCCTCGGGCAAAAGACACCCTACGGCATCCCCTACACACCCGAGATCTGGGGCGCGGGCTGGGACGTCCAGCGCTTTGGCGTGCAGCAGTATTTCCTGCACGCGGGGGCCCCGGACATCTTTCCGGCTACGTACATGCTCGATGCGCTCAATTTCATCCTGGGCTGCCATCCCGGTTCGAACACGGCATCGTTTGTATCGGGGGTCGGCGCCAAGTCGATGATTCCGGCCTACGGAATGAACCGGGCCGACTGGTCCTATATCCCGGGAGGCATCACCTCGGGAACCGCTCTCATCCGCCCAGACTTTCCCGAGCTCCTGGAGTGGCCATTCCTTTGGCAGCAGGGCGAATATTGCATGGGCTACGCCACCTCGGACTACGTGTTCCTCGTCTTGGCGGCCGACCACATTGTAAAGGAATGAGTCCGGCCATGGTAGCACGACTGCGCTCCAAGGGGAGGGCCTACACGGCCCTCGCCCTCGTGCCGATGCAGGCGCCCGGGCTGTGCCAAGAAATATACCGGGACCGGTTGTCCTACGACACCCACTAGATTAGGATCATCCTTACATGCCCGCTTCATCCCGGCACCCCGCCCGCCCTGAAGGTCTTGCCCTTTCACGCTACGTGTACGGCACCACCCGCCTTGGCGACGCCAAGATACCTGCCTCGGACCGCATCCGAATTGCCCGGGCCGCCATGGAGACGGGCGTGTGCTTCCACACGAGCCGCCAGTACGGCGACGCCCTTGAGATCCTGGGGCAGGCATTCGATGAAGACCGCACCCGTGTGCCGAGGATGATCATCAAGATAGGCAACAATGACCTCGCGGAGCTTCGCGCGAATATCCGAGAGAACATCGGGCCGCTCGGGGTCGACCACGTCGACGTGGGCCAGCTCTGTCTGGGCGGTCGCTATGCCGATGAATTCCGGACCGGGGGCCGGTGCTTCGACGACTTCAGGCTCCTTAAGCAAGAGGGCTTGGTCCACAATTTCGTGATGGAGGTCTTCCCCTGGACCTCCCAGGTCTCGGTCGAGGCGCTCCGGGCGGGTTACACCGAGGGCGTGGTCGATGCGTTCATCTTTTACCTGAATCCCCTGCAACGGTTCGCGTCCAACGAGCTCTGGGACCTCATCCATGAAAAGCGTGCGCCGATCGTCGCCATGCGGACGGTCTGCGGCGCGCCCGTGCACCAACTGCGCGATGTGCCGGGAGCCGCGTGGGCGCCCTACCTTCGGGATCGGGCCGTCGAGGTTGCGCCGATCTTCGAGCAGTCCGGGATCAAGGATTGGACCGAGTTCTGCGTCCGGTTTGCCTTCAGCTTCCCGCTGGTGCAGGCCACCGTCGGCTCGACGGCCCGCAGCGCCAACCTCGACGGTTTCGTTCGCCTCACCGGCGGAGGAGCCATTGCCCCCCTTCCCCACGGAACCTTAGACCGCCTTGTCCAGCTGCAGCGCCGCTGGTCCGAGGACGTCGATGTAAGGGCCAAGCCCTGGACAATGTAGCCGCTGGAGATCCCCTCACGCTCTAACCCTAGACCATCACATACAATGAACTACCGTAAACTCGGCCGAACGGGACTAAAGGTTTCGGAACTCTGCCTTGGCACCATGCAGTTTGGATGGACGACCGATGAGAAGCACTCGGTTGAGGTCATGGACGCCTTCCTGGGCGCCGGCGGAAACTTTATCGACACGGCCGATATCTACACGACGTGGGGCCCGCGCGGCCTCAAGGCGGGAGGCGAATCGGAGGAGGTCATCGGGCGCTGGATGACCGCTCGCGGAAACCGCCAGCAGATCGTGCTCGCGACCAAGGTTCGGGGAAAGATGTGGGAGGGACCCGATGGCGAGGGGTTGTCGCGGGCGCGCGTGATCCGATGCTGCGAGGACTCCCTGCGCAGGCTAAAGACCGACCACATCGATCTCTATCAGTGCCACTGGGTCGATCTTGAGACACCCATCGACGAGACCCTGTCGGCCCTCGACGACCTGGTCCGCTCGGGCAAGGTGCGCTATATCGGAGCCTCAAACTATCCGGCGTGGCGCCTGATGGAGGCGCTGGGCGCGAGCGAGAAGCACGGCCTAGAACGCTTCGTGAGCTACCAGCCCCAGTACTCGCTTATGGAGCGCGCCGGGTTCGAGATCGAGGCCATGCCCCTGTGCAAGCATCATGGCCTCGGGGTCATCCCCTACTCCCCCCTTGCCGGCGGATTCCTGACCGGGAAATACCGCCGGGGCGTCCAGGTGGAGAGCACGCGGTCCGGTGAGGTTAAGGAGCACTACGCGAATGACCGGGGATTCGCGCTGATCGACCAGATCGAGGCCATCGGCAAGGCCCACGGCAAGTCGGTCTCGCAGACCGCCCTCGCCTGGCTCCTCACCAATCCGCTTGTCACCGCGCCGATCGTCGGCGCCAACACCGCGGAGCAGTTGAAGGATTCCCTTGGCGTCGTGGGTTACCGGCTTTCGGCTGCCGAAATGGAATCCCTAAATGGACTGACCAAATATCCGAGGAACTGGCGTCCCATCTGGGATTAGGGCGGCTGCCGTTGGCCCAGCCGCATTTTTTCCTCCATTAATGTTCGCAACCTTGATACGGAGAATGCGTCTTTGTCATTCAGATATCTAATAGCCCCATGAGCAAATATACACTGAATGTGAACGGGAAGTCCCACGCCGTGGAAGTCGCGGCGGATACTCCCCTGCTCTGGGTGCTTCGCGATACCATCGGTCTTGTCGGGACGAAATTCGGGTGCGGCATAGGGCAGTGCGGCGCCTGCACGATTCACATCAACGGCGTGCCGACGCGCGCATGCCTGACGCCGGTCTCGACCGTGGGACGCATGGCTGTCACCACCATAGAGGGCCTCGATGCAGAGGCCTCGCATCCGATCCAGCAGGCATGGTGCGAGCTCGACGTGCCGCAGTGCGGCTACTGCCAGGGGGGCCAGATCATGACGGCGGCGGCGCTCCTGAAGAGCAACCCCGCACCGACTGATGAGGACATCGACGGCGCGATGGCCGGCAATCTCTGCCGATGCGCGACCTACCTGCGCATTCGTTCGGGCATACGTCGAGCAGCCGACATTGCTGCAGCCAAGCCAAACGGAGGCGCAAAATGAGCTCGACCGACCCGTCCGAAACACTCGACCGCCGCAGCTTCCTAAAGATTTCCGCCCTAGTCGGGGGCGGCCTCGTTCTCGGCTTCTACTTAAGGTCCACCAGCAGTTTGCTGGGCGCGGAAATTGCAAAGCCACAAGAAGGGACGGAGTTCAGCCCGAATGCCTTCATCCGCATCGCGCCCGACGGCACCGTCACGATCGTCTCAAAGCAGCCCGAGATCGGCCAGGGCATAAAGACCTCGCTTCCGATGATCATTGCCGAGGAGCTCGAAGTGAACTGGAAGGACGTGAAGATCGTCCAGGGCGACCTGAACCCCGCCTACGGAAACCAGGGCGCCGGCGGCAGCCGCTCCACGCCGAACAACTACGACGAGTTCCACCGCCTCGGAGCCACCGCCCGCACGATGCTGCTCGAGGCCGGGGCCCAGACCTGGGGTGTCCCCGAGGGCGAGTGCTTCGCGGCGCAGAGCGCTATCCACCACCGGCCCACGGGCCGGGTTCTCGGGTACGGCGGCCTTGTCACCCGGGCGTCCACGCTGCCGGTGCCGGCCCCCTCGGCGGTGAGGTTAAAGGATCCGAAGGACTACACGCTCCTGGGAACGCGCGTCTCCGGGGTGGACAACATCAAGGTGGTGACGGGCCAGCCGTTGTTCGGCATCGACACCCGCCTTCCGGGAATGCTTTACGCCGTGTACCAGAAATGCCCGGTGTTCGGCGGAAAGGTCGTAAGCGCCAACATAGATCAGGTGAAGGCGTTGCCAGGGGTGAGGGACGCCTTCGTAGTGGAGGGGACAAGCAACCTACTGGGCCTCGTCCCGGGCGTGGCGATCGTGGCAGATTCGACCTGGGCGGCTTTCAGTGCGCGCAAGCAGCTGAAGGTAACCTGGGACGAGGGAAAGTTTGCCGGCGACACGTGGGACGGCTTCGCCGCCAAAGCGGCCGAGATATCGAAGGGTGCCGGCGCCAGCACGCTCCACAAGAAAGGCGACGTTGTCACGGCCCTCGCGGGCGCAACCAAGGTGCTCGAGGCCAATTACACCTACCCCTTCATCTCACACGCGAGCATGGAGCCGCAAAACTGCACCGCGCTCTTCAAGGACGGCGGGTTCGAGTTCTGGGCGCCTTCACAGAACCCGGGAGGCGGACAGGAGCAGGTTTCCAAGCTGTTCAATATTCCCAAGGAGAAGATCACGGTTCACCTCACCCGGAGCGGCGGCGGGTTCGGCCGGAGGCTAAGCCACGACTTTATTCTTGAGGCAGCGGCCATCGCGCAGAGGGTCCCCGCCCCGGTGAAGCTTGTCTGGACGCGCGAGGACGACATGCAGCACGACCATTTCCGCCCCGGAGGCTTCCATTTCCTGAAGGGCGGCCTCGATGCAAGCGGCGCGATCGCCGGTTGGCACAGCCATTTCGTCACATTTGGCACGATGAGCGAGGGCAAGGAAGGCGTTGCGCTTCGCCCCGGGAGCGGTGGCGGCATGGACGGCGACCAGTTCCCGTCCCACTTCGTCTCCAATTGCTTGACGGAGCAGACCATCATGGAGTGCGGGATCCCGATGGGACCCTGGCGCGCCCCGGGGAACAACATTTACTCGTGGGTCATCCAGAGCTTCATCGACGAGCTCGCCGACGCGGCGGGACGTGACCCGCTGGAATTCCGGCTCGATTTGCTATCGAAGAAAATGGAGGGCCCCTACAACGCCGCCCGGATGACGGCGGTCGTGAAGCTCGTAGCCGAGAAGGCAGCCTGGAACCCCAAGAAATTCCCGCGCGGCCAGGGCCAGGGTATCGCCTTCCACTGGAGCCACCAGGGCTACATCGCGCACGTGGCCGAGGTCACGGTCACCAATGACGGTCAGGTGAAAGTCGACCGCGTCGTATCCGTGTGCGATGTCGGCATGCAGATCGTCAACCGGAGCGGTGCTGAGAACCAGGTCGAGGGCTCGGTGGTCGATGGCATCGGGACCCTCATGTTTCCCGAGCTGAGCCTTGACCATGGCCGGTTCACCCAGAGCAATTTCGGCGAGTACCAGCTCATCCGAATGCCCGACGCCCCAACCAAGATTGAGGTTCACTTCCTGAAGTCCGAATACCCGACAACGGGGCTAGGTGAACCCGCAATCCCTCCGGTTGCCCCTGCCGTCTGCAACGCGATCTTCGCCGCGACTGGCAAACGCGTCCGTCAGTTTCCGCTGTCGCGCACCGACCTGAGGTGGAGCTGAGAACGGAGCCCGGCAGGGTTCAACGGGCCATAGGGCCAAGTCCCACCCTCGGGGCGGGGTTACGTTACTTGAGCGCCGTGCGCACCGCCGCCTCGACCAGCGGCTCCATGATCGCATAACCTTCGGCGGTGGGATGGACCCCATCCCCGGATAGTCCAGGCCTAAGGGCTCGGTTCGCGTCCACCATGGCGGAGTAATAGTCCACATACACCAGGTTGTTCTTCTCACAGAATCCCTCGATCCACTGATTGAGCGCGAAGATCTCAGCCGCGGGTTCAATCCCGGGCCGCCAGGGATACCTGACAGCCGGCAGGACCGAAGCCAGCACGACACGGATCTTGTTTATCCGCGCAAGGTCGACCATGGAGTGCAGGTTGTCCTCAATGGCCTCGAGGGTTATAATCCCGCCGTTCTCGGCTATATCGTTGGTCCCGGCCAAGATCACCACGACGGCAGGCCTGAGCCCAATGACATCCTGGCGAAACCGGACCAGCATCTGCGAGGTGGTTTGACCGCTGATCCCCCGGTTCACGTAGGCCGTACGTGCAAAGAACGCCGCGTCCTTATCCCCCCAACCTTCGGTGATCGAATCCCCAAGGAACACCACGCGCTTCTCGAACATGCCGGGGGAGCCTAGCTTTGCATCGGCTTCGCGGTACTTGGACAAGTAGGCCCATTCCAGCTCCCAGGGAGGGCGCACCTTGGGCGGTGTTGCAACCGGGGTGGGCGCAGGCGACTGGGCGAAGGCACTAACGGCAGCAAGTCCGGCAAGGAACGGGAACAAAAGAATGGGTCTCATTCGAGATAGGTTATTGCGTTTATCGGAGGACGGCGCGAAACCCCGGTCGTTTAACAGCGCGGTGAGGATGTCAAAGGCCCATTCATCAAGGCCCGGAGAGTCTGCGCAACCGCAAACGACGGAGTGGCCACCCGGTTAAGGATGGCACCTTCCAAACGAATCCTCCCCCAATGTCCCTTAGTCGCCGATCGGCCTGCGATTCCAAAGGCGATGGCGCAGCGAGGGAAACTTGGCCTGTCCTGCATCAAATCTTGCGAAGGCCTTGTCCAATTCATGCAGGATCTCCTGCAGTTCCTCGATCTTCGCCTTGCGGAGCTTGGGATCGGACTTGCAGAGTTCGGGAAGCTTCTCTGCGTTCCTGACATAGCTAAGCGAATCCGGAGGGAGCGATCCTCCCGCGGCATGCGCGGCGAGATCAGCATCCTCACGCAGGTGGACAAAATAATTCCATACCCAAAAATCGGCCTCGGCATGGGGCCGGGGCAGATGCGCTACGCGCCAGAGGCGGCGGATACCTGTGAGAGCCCGGGGAGCGGCTCGATCGAGAGTGTTCATGATGTTGGTAATGATTTGATCGCCACATTTGAACCGCGGTTCCAAATAAATCTGCGAATTCATGTGCCTGTAACCCGTGCGCAGATGCGAAAAAACCCATGAAATAGGGAGGAAAAGCGCCCTGTTCCGGTGCCCAGCACTGAATAATCCAAGCACGTATACCGGCTATCCTGCACCGGGAACGCGTTTCACACGATGGCTTGGGTCCGGAAGGTCTGCTCCAGCCGCACGGCCCATAAGAGGACGCACTCCCTCGCGCACCTTGCCTAATAAATGGCGCCGCCGGCAACAAAACCGCACGGCTGCGTGCGTTGAACGGGCTCCAGCACCTCCATCCGTTGAATCCTTCCGCCGAAGTGACTCGGATGCCCCCCGATCTGCCCTCTTCATCCCGGCCCTAGCGCACCTTGTGCGCCGGGCCTGGGCGAATCCAATACCCGCGACTGCGTAAGGAGTCTAACGCCTATTTCTTGAGCTCGATCGAGGTCGGCGTAAGCACCAACTTGCCATCCACCGTCGCCACCGTCCCCGTGGCGGTCGCCTCGGCTGGGGCGTCGCACACCTGCGAGTGAAAGGCTTTCCCGACACTGTTTCCCTCAACATAGTAGAGGACCGTCTTGTCTCCCTCTTTCACCTGGATGACCGTCTGACACTTATCCTGGAGCTTCAATTCACACTTTGCGCACATGGCTTCACCGGTGATCGTCCGAGTGTCATCGGCAGCACGGGCAACCACGGCGAACATCACTGCGCCGGCGAGGAGGCTAACGATTCTGTAGGCTTTCATGAGTTTGGGTCCTTTGAGCGATTCTCGAGGCATCATCGAAAACAAAAAGCCCACCTAAGTTATTATCTTGGATGGGCTTTTGTTTAAATGGAGCGGGCGAAGAGACTCGAACTCTCGACGTCCACCTTGGCAAGGTGGTGCTCTACCAACTGAGCTACGCCCGCGTATCAGGGGAGCGATCAGATTAGCCCCCCCTCCTTCCGTCAACATCATTTGAGACTTAGGCTCTCCCCCTTGGAATCAGACTTCCCGCGGCCGGAACCCTTGGACGAATCCGACCGATAGTACGAATAGGCCTGGGTGTAGTACCCGTAATCCGCTCCGGAGCCCTTGGGTACCTGTGTCAGGATGGCGCCCAGAAGGGGGGTCTTCAGCGTCGCGATGGTCTGCTGGGCGCGCAAAACCATGCTCGCCGGGTTACGCCGGTGCTGAATCAGGAGGATGGCACCGTCAGACACCCCTGCCAGCACGCTCGCATCGCTCACTCCGATGATCGGCGGCGAATCCACCATGATGCGGTCATACCTTCCACGAAGGGAGGCGAGCAGGTCCCGTAGCCGGGCGGCGTACAGGAGGCTGAGCGTGAACCCGGGTATCCCGCCACTTGGCAGCAGGTCCAGGCCAGGAGCGATGGCCGGCCGGACCGCAGCATCGAAGTCGCACTTGCCGGAAAGCACGTCGCTCAACCCGGGCGCCCTTGGGCAATTTGCAAGGTGGTGCTGCGCGGGCCTGCGAAGGTCCCCATCAATGAGGAGCACCTTCTCGCCACAGGAACCCATCAGATGGGCCAGCCTGCAGATCGTGGTGCTCTTGCCCTCCGCCGGGCCCGCCGAGAACATGACAAGGACGGAGCTCTGGCCGGGCTTGAGTGCCAGGTTGAGGTTCGTATGCAGCACCCGGTAGGGCTCCGCCTCCTCCGGATCGTCCTTTCCGGGCCCCATGGGGTCGCGGTTGTGCGGGATGATGCCGAGGACCGGTATCTTGAGCCGGTCCTCGATGTCCGCCACATCGCGCAGGCTCATGTCAAAATACTCAAGGACAAGCGCTACGCCAACGCCGAGCACGAGCCCGAACACGACCGAGAAGATGCTGTTCAACAGGAAGCTCGGCTTGCTCGGGCGCCGAGCGGGTTCGGCCGTGTTGAGAATCTCGATCGTGCGCTTGGGAACCTGGAAATCGATTTCGCGCTGCCGGAGCGTGAGCCGGAGCGTCGTGTAAAGGCGCGTCTCGTCGTCGAGCCGCTGGGCCGCCTCCTCGAAGGGCCGCATGCGGTCGCGCGCCGATAGGATTTGGTCGACCTTGGCCTTGGCGAGCTGGCTCTCGAGCTCGTCCACCCTCGCCTCAGCCTCCTTGTAGGAGTTCTCCAGCCCGCTCTCGTAGCCTCGCAGGAGGGCCTCGAGCTGCTCCTTAATCTTTGCGCGGTTCTCGATCGACGAGACGAGGTCGGGATGCGCCTCTCCCAGACGCGCCTTCAGCTGGGTCACCTTCTGGTCAGCGATCAAGTAGGCCTGGAGCAGGTTCTGGATGTTTTGGTCCGGGATGAGCTCGGAATTCACTAGTCCCATGCGGTCCTCAACCGGAATGCTCCGAAACCTCTCCCAACGTGTCTTCCGTCCTATTGCGTCAACGCGCAAGGCTATGAGCGAGTTCTGCATCTGCCGCAGGGTCTCGATCTCCATGTCGGAATACTTAACATTCAAGTCAACGCCCGAGATGTTGAGGTCCTTGCGGAGCTTCTCGACCGCGTCGCGCTGCCGCGTGACGGCCTGCTCCTGAAGGGCAAGCTCCTTGCGGAGCTGGGCCACGCCCTCGGTCTGCTGCGAGGTTGCCTGCGTGATGCGGTCGTCGGAGTAGACACGGGCAACCTCGTTGGCGATCTCGGCTGCCAGCACCGGATCCTGCGCATAGACGTTTATGTCGATGAGCGAGGAACTCCTCTGTGCCTCGACCCGGAGCATCTTGTTGACGATGTACTGGTAAGTAAGATCGGGTGAAAGCGTCACGCCGGGCGCCCCGTATGCCGCCGCGAGCCTGTTGTTGAGGTTCAGTTTCTCGATCACCGGGTAGATGATCCGCTCGTTCTGCATGATCTTGTTCTGGTCCTGCAGGAAGTAGGGGTCGTAGGCATTGTTGCCCTGCGCCTGAAACAGCTTCACATCGCTCTCGGGTTTCTCGACCCGGACCTTAGTGGTGGCCAGGTACCACCTCGGCAGAAATGCCGTGACCACCATGGCCGTCACGAACACAAGGCCCACGATCAGGGCGATGAGCGGCAGGCGCAGCCTGAGGATCTTGACCAGGTCTGCTAGGGATGCGCTCTCCTTTGATCCGGAATACGATGGCATGTGCGCTTTGTGTGTTCCCCCGGTTTCGACGGAGGCGAAACAGCCAAGGTGGCGTCAGAACACCACGGTGGCGCTCAGACCTACCCTAGACCTGTTAAACTCGCGGGCCGCAATGCCTGAATTCACAATGTCGTAGTCGTACGACGCGGAGACCGTCCAATTCTTGGTCGGGATGTAGGTCAGCGCCACCCCCGCATGGGTTGAATCCTCATTTACGTCCACCTGCCCGGGACGGCCGATCAGCGTCGCAGGCTCATAATCAATCGATGCCGAGGCCACAACCAGCGCGCTCACCTCGTGCTGGATATTAACAAACATCCGGTTGGTCTTCTCGTCGGAGAAATGAACGGGGTCAGAGGTTTCCTCGAGGCTGTAGGTGTAGCCCACGCTGATGAAGGATCCCTTGGCGTAATCGTATTTTCCCGAGAGCTCGGCGTAGGGCACCGTCTCGTCGGAGAGACCCTCCCTGTGGCGGTACTCACCGCCGAGGCGAAAGCTCGCGGAGAGCTTCGGGCCCGCGGCGTAGTCGAAGCCCGCCATGAGGAAGTCCGAGTGCTTGTTGTTGGTCGAGGGTGAGGTCTCGTAATCCACGTCCTGGTGCCTGTATTCCCCGGCCAGCTTCACGGTGGGCAGAAGGGAGAAGTCGGACTCGACACCATAGAGATTTTCGAAGCGGTTGAGCTGATCCCCCAGGACCGCATTCGTGTAGTCGTAATAAACGCTTCGCGCCTTGACGACCATTCCGAGCTTTTCCACAGGCGAGAATGTAAACCTCCCGTCGAGTTCGTTGCTCTGGAGCGTCTGGTCGGTGTTGACCGGGACACCGCTCAGCAGCGCTTCGGGATTCTGGTTATAGGAATACGAATCCGTGACATCGACCGAGGAGGTCTGGGAGAAGGCGTGCGCCAGCCGTGCATCGAGAGCCTGGCTGTACACCGTCTTCGTGCCGGGCCTATTGTCGAAATAGTCGAGGGTCGGGCGGGCGTACGCCGAAAAGAACGTTTGGTCCGATACCGAGGTGTTGAGCGAGAGTTTTGGGGAAATCTCGTAAACCATGCTGCTAATGGCGCCTGTCGCCGCACCAAAGATGTTGGTGTTGTAGGTGATCCCGCTCTCGACGGAAAGCGTCAGGTCCTTGCCCTGCTCTTGGTCCGGTATGGGTGCATACACGGCTCGCGCAAGAGCGCAAAAGCACAAAGAAAACACCGCAGGAATTGCCCGAGAAAATCTCATCGTTAGCGGCCGGAAGAAGTTAGCGACACCCTGCCATAACGCTAACTACTGGCAAGACCAATTCTTTGGGCGCCTTTCAGGCCACCGTTCAGCGGCCCGGGGACAGGGAACCGTTGAAAAGCACATACAGGTCCTCGGTGATCTTTCGGGGCACTGAGAGTGGAAACTCCCTTGGAAACGAACCCGTCAGGAGCCCGCCGTAAACCTCCCCCCACTCGCCTATCCGGGGTATCGAAGCAGTAAGGAAGCCCGGGGTCTTGGGCTTCGCGTTCAGGTCGGAAAAGAACGGCCGGTCCAGGGTCCGCGGTGTGAGCAGAAGTTCGCCCGTGGGCTGCTCGACCTGGACAGCATAGAAATCCCTGAGCGCAGCCGGTTGCGCCCAAACCCGGGTCTGTCCATACCATGCAAGGCCGGCCGGCACGTCCGCCATGAGTCCGAAACGGCCCGCCGCGTCGGAAACCTCCATCTGGCGCCTCATTCCCTGGAAAAGCTGCGGAAAATAGGGCGGGTATTGGAAATGGAGCCAGCGGGGATCCAGGGCGTCGTGCGCAAGCGGGAGGGCCTGGAGAGCGATGAGCACGCCCGCGCAGAGGCGAGGCCATGATCCGAGCAACGCATTGCTCGACACCAACACGAAGAAAAACCCCGCACCGAAGACGATGACAAGGGGCGCGAGCCAGACAACGGCAAGACGCTCGCTCTCACCGGAATTGAACGCCGCTTGAGACCCCACGAGGACTACGAGGGATATAGCAAAGAGCCAGCGCAGGCGGTTCACCGGGGCGGACTTGAAGACGTACAGCCAGCCCGCAGCGAAGAATGCCGTGAACCACATGGAGCCGCCCGACCAGGCCCGGGTCCGGATCGTCTCCTGGATCGTGCTCAGGAACTTGTTGGAGAGCTTGTTGAGGTCGAGCGAGGGAAGCTTTGGCGATAGGGTCGCGCGGAAAATGGCCGGCTCCGCCGTGGAGTCACCGGCCTTCAGCGCTATGTTCTGGTATGCCAAGCCTACCGGCAGGCCGGTGACGGCCATGTTGCGCGCCACCCAGGGGCTGCATACGAGGACGAAGCATCCCACGAGAAGCCCCAGGGACTTCCACCTGCCGGCCCCACCGAAACGGAGCGCCGTGCCGGCTGCGGCCACGAAAATGAGGGATCCTGCGGAGTATTCGGCAAGGAAGAGCAGGCCGCAGAGAGCTCCCAGGACTGCGGTCGCGACCGCGGCCCTGCCCGAGTTCTCGGCCGACTCGGCTCTCCACCATGCCTGGAATGCGGCGAGAACGAGCACCATCATGAGCGCCGTGCCGTTCACGGCGACCACCTGCTGCCACACCGGCACGGCGACAAAGAGCCCGAGCGCTGATAGCCACCCTGCAGGTGCGCCAAACATCCTCCGCCCGAGGTCGAACGAGAGCCAGATGGCGGCAGCGAAAAGGAGCAGGTTGAGGGCCAGGAGGAAGTAGTCGGCAGCGAAGCCATAAGGGGGCGCCGGGGCTGCCGCGAAAAGCGCAGTGCGCAGTGAGTGTGGGAGCAGTCGCAGCGCCGCCGCGATCACCACGGGGTAGAGGGGAGCCTGATACACCTCGGGATAAGGGACCGAGGAGCTGAACCGGAGCCCGCGCTCGCGGAGGAAGGCGACGGCCTGGGGATAATTGACGTTTGTTGTAAAGCCCCTGCCGAGGGCGATCTGGCGGCCCATGTCGGCCTGGGCTAGCGTGGCCTCGCTTGAGGCCCCGTGAAACTGGCGCCATGAGACAACCAAGGTGATCCCAAGGCCACAGAACAGGAGCGCGCCCATCAGGATCCAGCGGGCGCCGCCGCCACTCTCGAGCCAGTGGATCCACTCCTGCGTGGTGCGCGGCCGGACGGTCATCTATCCACGACGTCGAGCTCGGGCCACTGGGCCAGTTTCCGGTGGAGGGTCCTGCGACTGATGCCCATCAGCTCGGCGGCCTTGGTCCGGTTGCCCCTCGACTTGATGAGTGCCTCCTTGAGTATCCGCTTCTCGTTCTGTTCAACCGAAAGTGTCTGCGCCCCGGCCGCATCCCCCGCTCCGCTAGGTCCGGCCATGGAGGCAGGTGCCCCGCGAAACCGGGGGTCGAGGTCGAACTCGCTCAGCTTGCCCCCTTTTTGAAGCACGACCGCGTTCTCGCAGAAATTCCGGAGTTCACGGATGTTGCCGGGCCAGAAATAGGCTTGGAGCGTCTTCATGGCTCCCGCCTCTACCTCGAGCGGGGGGACTCCGTTCTCATCGGAATACACCTTGATGAAATGCGCGATCAGGGCGGGGATGTCCTCCGCCCGCTTCCGGAGGGGAGGCATCACGAAGCGGACCACGTCCAGGCGGAAATAGAGGTCCTCCCGGAATTTTCCCTCGCGCACCAGCTGCTCGAGGTTGCGATTGGTCGCCGTGACGAGCCGAACGTCGAGCTCGATCGTCTTGGCCCCCCCCACCCGGTCAATCGCCTTGGTCTCTAGAAAGCGGAGCAGCTTCACCTGGATGGAACCCGAAATCTCGCCGATTTCGTCAAGGAACAGGGTGCCGCCGTCCGCAGACTCGAACCGGCCGATGCGCCGCTCCGTGGCGCCCGTGAATGAACCCTTCTCGTGGCCGAAGAGCTCGCTCTCAAGGAGGTTCTCGGAGAGCGAGGCACAGTGGACGGCGATGAACGGGCCGCGGGACCGCGGGCTCGACTGGTGGATCGCCTGGGCAATGAGCTCCTTGCCCGTCCCGGACTCTCCCTCGATCAGTATCGTCGCCTTGGACTGGGCGACCTTCTTGACGCGCTCTATGATGTCCTTAAGGAGGGGGGATTCCCCGACGATCGCCTTGATGTCAAACTTGTCATCGAGGCGCTCGTGGAGCTGCTGCACCTCGATCTCCAGGCTCTTCGCCTTCAGGGCCCGGCGGATCAGGACATCCAGGCGCTCGATGTTCACGGGCTTGGTCAGAAAATCGACCGCTCCCCGCCTCATCGCCTCGACCGCCGTGTCGATGTTCCCATAGGCGGTCATCATCAGAACCGCCGGCTTGTTTGGGAGCGCAAGCGCCTTGTCGATCACCTTAAGACCGGATTTGCCCGGCATCCTCAGGTCGGTGAGGATCGCGTCAAACGGCTGGGCGTCCATCAGGTTGAAGGCCTCGTCGGCGCTCGCAGCAAGGCTGACGTCGTAATTTTCCGAAAGCGCCTGCTTCAAACCCTCGCGGGTGTGTTTTTCATCGTCGACGATGAGAACGCTTGGAGCCATGGAGCCATTCCAAGCGACACGCCCGGGCGGTCAAGCCCGGGCCGCAGGCAAACCGCCTAATGCGCCGGGGCGTCCCCCGGCTTCTGCGGGCTTCCGAGGCGCTGGACCATGGGCGCAAGCCGGCTTAAAAGCAGGCTCGGCGGAGGCACGCTGTCCACCAGCTCGATGAACTTCTCCCTTCGCGCGCGAAGGAAATCCGTCACCTTGGCGCGCTGGGCGTCGTCCAGCTTGAGTTCGTTGGTCATGCGCTCGAGCGTCATCGGGATCACCACGAAGAATGCGAGCGTGCGGAAGGGCCGCTGCATGAGCTGGTCGATCTGCTCGTCCGAGAGCGGCGTCGTGTCGGGACCCAAGTCAGGCTGCGGGCCGTACCCGCGGTGGGCCGTGAACCTCCTGTGGTACTCGTCCCTCTGCTCCGGCGTGAGGACGGATTCCACGTTCCTGTCGAACTCGGCGTAGATTCCCGCCACGCGGTCCCTGAAGGCGTCCATCTGCGGCCGGATCTTCTCGATCTGGTCGGCAAGCTGCGCGCGGTTCACGGGAGGCGCCGTTCTCTGAGAGGGCCCCCTTGCCCCGAATTCGCCCATGAAGGAGCCGGGAGGAGGGGGAAAAGGCCGATGGTGCTCGGACCACCTGCCGGCAAGAAAGCCCGTCGCGAATACGGCCAAGGTCAGGAGAGCTGCGAGGATGCGGTCCCTCATAGGCCCTGTTCGAGGTCGCTGGCCTGCGCTGCAATCTCGTTCCAGCCGGCAAGGCTGCGCGCGTCTTCGTCAACCGAATTGCGGGACTGGAAGAGAAGGACGGCGACCAGGCAGAGGGCTGCGGTCGCCGCACACATGGCGAAATGGGCCACTAGCAGCGGGGAGGGATGGGCGCGCGCCGAGCGCAGGACGCGTTCGGCAAATCCCGGGGAAATCTGTGACGCGCCGTGCTCGCGCAGGTCCATCCATGCTTTGTCTTCAGGATTCATCGCTTTGGTAGTGTTGACGTAATTCTTCGCGGGCTCGGTGCAATCGGGCCTTCACCGCAGCAATGCTCGTGCCGAGAGTCTCGGCGATCTCGGCGTGGCTTCGACCCTCTTGGACGAGGGCGAGCAGGGCGCGGTCCTTGGGCCTGAGCTGGGAGAGGGCGTGCCGGAGCGCATCGAGCTCCTCGGCGTCGACTGATCCCTCAGGTTCCGGGACATTCTCGTGCTCGGGGGCAAAGGGTGTGAATATCCTGCGCAGCTTCTGGCGGCGCAGGTGGTCGATGCACGTGTTGCGGGCAAGGCGGAAGAGCCATGACTCAAACTGCTCGGGAGCGTTGAGGTGGGTAAGGGCTCGGACCATCTTGACGAAGACCATCTGGGAGAGGTCCTCGACCGAGTCGCTCCTGCCGGTGATCGCATAGATGAATCCGGCCACGCGCCGCTGGTACGAGACGATGAGGTCCCGCATGGCGACATCGTCGCCGCGCTGCGCCCGGCGAACCCTTTCGCCCAGCGTGCTCGTTGAACTTTCATCCATGCTTTTGGCATCGCACTAATGACCGACCAGACGCAATTCCTGCAGGAAAGATGCGCTTTTTCAATTGGCGCAATACCACGGCACATGCAATCATCGGCACGTGTCGTAGTCCACCTTGTTGCGTCCCGGCGTCAATCCCCTTCCAAAACCCCAATCATGTTTCCTAACACTCCATCGGTTAGCCGCTTAGCCCTGATCCTAACCCTGGCAGGGACCGCCGCGATCCTGGCCGGGCCCGGGTGCCTGCACCCCCCCGAGGACGAACTCACAAACGGTGTCGTCGCCGGGGAGCGCCCGGTTGCGATGGAGGGCACCAGCGCCTTCTTTGCCGGAAAGATCATCGCCAAGGTGACCCTAAGCCGAGGCGTGGGCCGGGGCCTGAAGAAGGGTCACGGGGACAAGGACAAGGTGTACACGGACTACACCAACAACAAGGACAAGTCGCTCATCGGTAGCCCGATACCGCCCGTCACCCTCCACCTGATTCTAACGAACACAGGAAACGAGACGGTGACCGTTGAGATGATCGATTTCATCTCCGACCTCGGCAATTTTGCGCTGGACCCCGACAAGCTCGAGATCCCGGCGGGGGGCACCGTCGAACCCACCTCGATGGTCTCACAGCTCGGCGTCACCGCAGATGTGATACCCTTTAAGGTCACGCTCAGGCTGGGGAAGGCCAAGGAGTCCCAGACGGTGCAGGTCAAGGTCCTGAGCGCGCCCGGCTCGCAGCCGGCCTCCAAGTAGGGCCGTCAACCCCCGGCCAGCATTCGGATCCTGCGGTCCTTGCGCGGGAACTGAAGGGTTATGATCGTCCCCAAGCCCTGCTGGCTCTCTATGCCCACCTGCCCGCCGTGCATGCGCATGATGCGCTTCACGATCATCAGGCCGAGCCCGTGCCCGCCCGACTTCGTCGTGTAGTAGGGCTGAAACAGGTTCACCATGTCCTCGTGCCGGATGCCGGAGCCGCTGTCCCCGAACAGCAAATAAACCGAGTCGTCGTCGGCGCGGGACTTAATCTTCAGTTTGCCGCCGGGCTGCATCGCTTCCATCGCGTTCTTTGTGATGTTGAAGAAGACCTGCTTCACCTGGTTGCGGTCGGCCATCACGTTCGGCAGCGATGCGGGCGTTTGGGCCTCGACCGCAATGCCGCGGTCCTCGAATTCGCTCTTCTGGAACTTGAGAACCTCGGCAAGGACCTCGGCTAGGTTGACCTCGGCTAGGTCTGGAGGGCTCGGCCTGATCGCATCGAGGAAATGGGTAATGATCCCGTCCAGTCGGGCCACCTCCTCGCGGCAGACCTCGACCGACTCGGCGACCGAGTGGACGTCAGCGGAGCGCGAGAGTTTCTGGAGCTTCCTCGCGATCAGCTGGAGGTGGATCGTCAGGGAATTGAGCGGGTTTCCGAGCTCGTGGGCCACCCCAGCAGCCAGGAGCAGGATCGACGACGTCCGCTCGTCCTCGATTCGCTGCTCGGTCGTGAGCTTGTCCCGGGTCACATCGCCCAGGATGACCGCAAAGCGGCGTTCGCCCGCCAGATCGTCCCCGGGAATCGGCACCATGTAGAGGCGGACAGTCCGGGGCTCGGGATAGGAGAGCTCGAACTCCCGGGTCACATACGGGCCGGCGGCGCCCGTGTCGTCGACCAGCGTGGGCCTGAGCCCGGGCATCAACCTCCAGAGCGTCTGCCCTGCGAGCGTGTCCCCGCTCGTGCCTATCAGGCGCTCGGCGGCCGCGTTCGCGTATTCGATGATGCCGTCCAATGAAATGACGAGTACGCCCTCCTGGAGCGTCTTGAAAATCTGCTCAAAGAGGGCGCGCTCCTTCGCGAGTCGCTGGACCAGGTTCGCGAGGTTTACCGGGTCGAGCGTGTCGAGCCGCCCCAGGACCCGGTCGAGCGGGGTATATTTCTTGCCTGCCATCTTGTCCCGTTGTGGCCGTGCCGCGCCCTGGGGTCAACGGCCGGGAAGAAAATCCATCTGGTTGGGATCGGTGCGCTGCGCGAGAAGCTTGCGCAGGAACATCTCCCTGTGGATGGGCGTGCGCCCGAGCCGGACCACGGCATCGCGGTGCTCCTCGGTGCCGTATCCCTTGTGCTTTGCAAAGCCGTAGCCCGGGTAGACCGCATCCAGCTCGGCCATCATCCGGTCCCTGGCCACCTTTGCGATGATGGACCCCATCGCTATTGAGAGCGACCTGGCGTCTCCGTTCACGACGGCCGTGTGCGGGTACGGGAAACCCCGCAGGGGAAGGCCGTCCACGAGCACGCGGCACGACACGACGGGGACAAAGGACTCCCTTTCCTCCAGGGAGGAGAAGAGGTCGGGCTCCTCGCTGCGCCGGAAGGCCGCGACCGGATAGATGCCCTCCATCGCGCGCCGCATGGCGAGCTTGGTGGCCCCCAGGATGTTGTGTTGCTCGATCTCCTCGACGCTCGCGGACCCAAAGTGCGCGTGGATCTGCCCCTCCGCTGCGAGCGTCTCGAACTCGGACCAGAGCGCCTCCCGCTCCGCCGCCGAAAGCTGCTTCGAGTCATTGACCCGGCCGCCCTTAACCGTGGCCCAGCGCCCCTCCAGGAATTCCCGGGTCACGAGGACCGCTCCGGCCACAACGGGTCCGGCAAGGGCGCCGCGGCCGACCTCATCCATGCCTATCAGGCTTTCAAATCCCTCGATCTTCTTCAGGTCGAAGCTTCGGAGCTGGCGGCGCTTCGGCATCGTGCGGCCCTCCGGCTCCTCAGCCGCCCCACTCCACCCTCTCCTTGGGCTCGGGCAACGGCAGCTCGTCCAACTTGCCCGCCGCCGAAACGACTTCGTAGGACGTCCTGAAATGGAGCTTCGCGAATATCCCCAGAGAGCGAGCGCCGAACTTCTCGATGACCTGGGACGCCTGCTCCTTGGCCAGGGGACCCGCACCCTTCTGGAGCGGCGCCCCGAACTGCTTGGAAAGCGAATTCATCTGGCGAACAAACTCCGCGCGGGCGACGACCGAGGCCGCGGCCACGACCGGGTCCTCCTCCGCCTTCGTGCGCATCTGCAGGTCGAAGTCCTTGAGCCCCATCTTCGCCAGCTCCCGTTGCACCAGCGGCTGCTTGCTGAACTGATCCAGGAGACCCCTTGGGGCCTTCTTGCGGGAAAGGGCCTGCACGAGGGCCGTGGCGTGCTGCCAGGCGAGCAGCCTGTTCAGGTTCGCGTGCGGCCGCGACATGAGCTGGTTGTACTTGGCCATGCCGCAGAAACAGGTGCCGACGGCCACGCCGTGGGTCTCGCGGATCATCTTGTCGAGTTTGATGATCTGGGCCTCGGCGATCTTCTTCGAGTCCTTCACGCCGGCCTTGATCCAGCCCTCGATCGCGGTCTTGTCCGCGATCACCGTCGCGGCGATGACGGGTCCGAAGAGGTCTCCCTTGCCGCTTTCATCGAGCCCGGCGTGCAGCTCGAACCAGTCCGGATGGAGCACCTCGTCGTACCCGAGTTTGGGCGCCATCGTGATCTCGGGTTCGAGCGTCATCGTCACGAATTCCTCGGTACCTTTGCCCGCGACCACCAGCTTTCCGCTCTCGTATGCCGTGACGTTGCAGTCGCGCCCCTTGAACGCGTACCGAGCGTAGGCGACATCGAACGCCTCCCACCCGCGCCCGCTCAGGATGGAGCGGAGCTTGTCCATCTGTGCAGGGTCGAGCTTGAGCGTGTAGGAGCTAAGCTTCTTGGGTTTTTCCTCGTCGTCTTGGCCGCGCTTGGGCATGAGGAACCCATAGTCACATTTTCGAAGCCAATGGCACGCAAAACTTCCGCCCGTGAGGCGCTCCTGACCCGACGGGAGGGGTTCCAGGAGGCCCTCCTGGTCTGGTACCGTGCCTCCAGGCGGAGGCTTCCGTGGAGGGAGTCGCCCTCGCCCTACTCGACCGTCGTCAGCGAATTCATGCTCCAGCAGACCCAGGTGGCGACCGTGCTGCCCTACTTTGCCCGATGGATGGCGGCGCTGCCGGACTTTGCGTCCCTTGCGGCCGCACCCGAGGCCAGGGTCCTGAAGCTCTGGGAGGGCCTGGGCTACTACTCGAGGGCCCGCAACTTGCACCGACTGGCCAAGGCCGTGGCATGCGGGCCGCTCCCCCGCTCGGCAGAGGCATGGAGGGAGCTTCCTGGCGTGGGCCCCTACACGGCGGCCGCGGTGGCCAGCATCGCCTTCGGCGAGGCGACCGCTTGCGTGGACGGCAATGTGGTCCGCATCCTCTCCCGGCTCACGCGCGATGGCACGGGTTACCGGGACAGCGCCTCAGCCTCGAAGGCATTCACCCCGCTGGCCCAGGAGCTCCTGAACCGGGCATTCCCGGGGGACCACAACCAGGCCATGATGGAGCTCGGGGCGACGATCTGCTCACGGCGCAGCCCCACCTGCCTGGTCTGCCCCGTGAGGGATTTCTGCGGCGCCGCAAAAGCCGGCGACCCCGAAGACTATCCCAGGCTTGAGGCGAAGAAGGTCGAGCGCCGGTTTGTGATCCGGGTCTGGTGCGAACACCGCGGGGCCCTGTTGCTCCACGGAAATCCTCCCGGAGCCAGGCGCCTGGCCAATCTCCATGAGCTTCCCACGGCGGAGCAGGCGGGACTGGAGCTGTCCGCAGCCCTGAAGGGTCCGCTGTTTGCGCGCAAGAACCGGGGGATCACCCGGTACCGGATCGAAGAGTCGATCCACGGGGCGAAAGCCCCGGCAAGACCCCTTGGGCCGGGGCTTGTCTGGATCGCTCTGGCAGAGCTCGACTCGATCTCACTCTCGGGGCCCCACCGAAGGTGGATCACTCAGATCCTCGCCGAGCGGGGGGCAGCTAGGCCAGCCCGACCTTCTTAAGGAGCTCGTCCACGCGCGCCTTTGACGCCCGCACCCCCTCGACGGTAACGTGCGGGCTGAGCTCGATCACGAACAGGTGTTCCGGGCGCCAGAACTGGCTCACCATGTCGAAGTCGACCTGCCCCGACCCTATCGCCTGGTGGTCGTGACCGTGCTTGTCGACGTCGTGCAGGTGAAAGCCCAGGAGCCTTCCCGCGTTGTCTTGGAGCTGCTGGCGGTGGTTGATGAGCCCCATGCACTCCTTTAGATGCGCGTGCCCGGCGTCGTGCCAGTAGCCAGCGGGGCCGCTTGGCGTCAATTCCGCCAAGTACTGGGGAAAATCAGCGTCGACCGGGAGCTCCTCAAATCGTTCGCGGTTCTCAAGGCCCAGCCGAACGTGCTTTTCATCGGCATAGTCCAGCACGCTCCTCACCGATTCCTTTGTCCGCTCCCAATAGGGTCCCATGCGCCCACGGAGCTTGTGGAGCGCCTTGTCCACCAGGATCTTGTACGCCTTGTCTCCCGAGGAAACGGCATCCGGGTGTCGGTCGAGATAAGCCTCCATGTGGCGGTTGGGCTCGAGCCAGAAGTACCTGACGCTGCCCAGATGGCAGACGAGGAGCGATGCACCGACCTGGGCTGCAAAGTCTATGGAACGCTTGGTCTGCCGGTGCCACTGATCCCGTTCCTTTGAGTCCGGCGACGACGGCTGGAAGAAGTTGGGAGCCGCCTGGAGGACCCCCATCGGCAGAGGACAGAAATTGTGGACCGAGCCCACCTTTATGATGCCCTCTTCGACAGCCTTAAGGATCCCCGGGACCAGGGTGATCCTTATCCCGTGGCTGAGTTCCACGCGCTCAAACCCCAGGTCCGCCATCTCGCGGAGCATCTCGTAACCGTCGTTGTGCCGGTGCGAACACCAGCTGGTCGAGAGCGCGGGGACGGGTTTCACTGCAGTCCCAAGATTAAAGAAGCTGTGCGATTTGCACGAAAAAAAGCCGCGCCCGACGGGTGTCTGGGCGCGGCTTCAAATGGGTTTCTGCAGCAATCAGCTGTCGTAGCGGCGGCGCAGCATCGCCGTGAAGGCCATGACCTTGTTCTTGCGGCGGCGCTTCTCGCACGGCTTCTCGTAGTAGCGCTTTGCGCGCGTGCCTTTGATGATGTTTTCGCGGTCGAGCTTCTTCTTCATGCGGCGAAGCGCACGGTCAATGGGCTCGTTCTTGCGGATCTTGATTTCGATAGACATGGTCTGCTTCGTGAAAGGAAAAGCCCGCTAATAGGCCACTCTGCGGCGCCTCCGTCAACGGTTAAAAGGTGCCATGATGGCAGCATTGCTCTATTCCGGCTTGCGCATCCCCCGCGCTGATCTTGGTTAACCCCCCAGTGCCCTCTGCCGACAAGAATTTCGTCCACCTCCACGTCCACTCCGACTACAGTCTGCTGGACGGGGCGTGCAGGATCGACCAGTTGACCGACAAGGCATGCCAGCTTGGCATGTCGGCCATCGCCCTAACAGACCATGGCAACCTATTTGGTGCCATAGACTTCTATATCGCTGCCAAGGGGAAGGGGCTGAAGCCGCTGATCGGCTGCGAGCTCTACCTCACCGAGGGCTCCCGGCTCGAAAAACAGGGTCGAAGCGACGAGGGCCGGAGCATCTTCCACCTGGGGCTCCTGGCGCGCAATATCGAGGGCTACCAGAACCTCCTAAAGCTCGTAAGCGACGCCCACCTGAAGGGGTTCTATTACAAGCCGCGGACCGACTTGGAGACCCTGGCCCGGCATGCCAGGGGGCTTATAGGCTTCACGGGCTGCCTGGCCTCCCTGGTGCCACAGCACTTGCTGCATGACCGGTGGGAGGAGGCCCGGAAGGCCACCGCGCGGTTCGTGGACATTTTTGGCCGGGAGAATTATTTCGTAGAAATCCAGGACCACGGCATTGCCGAGCAGAGGAAGATCATCCCCGGGCTCCTGAAGCTCGCCCAGGAATTTGGCCTGAAGATCATCTGCACCAACGACGTTCACTATGTGAACGCCTCGGATGCCGGATCCCACGACGCCATGCTCTGCATCCAGACCGGGGCCAAAATCGACGACGAGAAGAGGATGCGCTTTGACGGGACCCAATTCTACCTCAAGTCGCGGGCGGAGATGGAGCGCCTCTTCGCCGAGGTGCCTGACTCGGTCACGAACACCCAGGCGGTCGCCGAGATGTGCGATGTGACGATCCCCTTCCCCAAGGGAAGCGAGCGGTACCCGAAATACCCCCTGCCTGCAGAGGTGACGTCAGATAGGATCGGTTACTTGAAGCACCTCTGCATCGGCGGCCTTGTGACCCGCTACGGTGTCGACTTCAACGCACCGGGCGACGCAAAGGACCCCGCGCTGGCAAAGGTCCTGGTCGACCGGCTCGAGTTCGAGCTGGGTGTCATAGCAAAGACGGGATTCATCGACTACTTCCTCGTCGTCTGGGACTTCATCGACTGGGCGAAAAAGCAGGGCATACCTGTCGGCCCCGGACGCGGTTCGGGGGCAGGCTGCCTGGTGGCCTACCTTCTGGGCATCACCAACCTGGACCCGCTTCGCTTCAAGCTGCTCTTCGAGAGGTTCCTCAACCCCGAGCGCGTGTCGCCGCCCGACTTCGACATCGACTTCTGCATGCGCCGCCGCGGCGAGGTGATCGACTATGTGAGGAAGAAGTACGGGGACGCATGCGTGGCCAACATCGTCACCTACGGAACCATGGGGGCAAAGATGGTGATCCGCGACGTTTCGCGGGTCCACAACCTGCCCTACGCCGAGGCGGACCGCCTGGCAAAGATGATACCTGACGAGCTCAACATCACGCTCGAGCAGGCCGTGGCGAAGTCCACCGAGCTGCGCGAGGAGGTGGAGAGGAATCCCGCCGCCAAGAAGATTTTCGAGCAGGCGCGCGTCCTTGAGGGCATGGTGAGGAACACCGGCAAGCACGCGGCCGGCATCATCATCACGGACCGGCCCCTCGAGGAATTTGTGCCCCTGACGCTCCAGGAGGGAGATGTCACGGTGCAGTTCGACATGAACGCGGTCGGCAAGCTCGGGCTCCTGAAGATGGACTTCCTGGGCCTAAAGACCCTGACCGTGATCGCCGACGCCGTGGACAACATTCGGCGCACCGTGGACCCCGCCTTTGACATAGAGAAGGTCCCGATCGACGACCCCAGGACCTTCGCGCTCCTGAACACGGGCAGGACGACCGGCGTCTTCCAGCTGGAGTCCGGCGGAATGCAGAACCTCTGCAGGCAGCTCCAGGTGTCCTCGATCGATGAGATCATCGCCCTGATCGCCCTCTACAGGCCCGGGCCCATGGAATGGATACCGGACTACATCCGGGGGAAGAAGGACCCGAGCACGGTCAAGTTCCCGCACACGCTCCTCGAGGATGTCTGCCGCGAGACCTATGGCGTCATGGTCTACCAGGAGCAGGTGATGGAGGCTGCAAAGATCATCGCGGGATACTCCCTCGGCGGGGCCGACATGCTGCGCCGCGCCATGGGAAAGAAGGACCCCGTCGCCATGGCCGAGGAGCGAGGGAAGTTCGTGAGCGGCGCGAAGAAGCTGCACAACATCGACGAGAAGACGTCGGATGCGATCTTCGACATCCTCAACAAGTTTGCCGGCTATGGGTTCAACAAGTCGCACTCCGCCGCCTACGCGCTCCTGAGCTACCAGACGGCGTTCCTGAAGGCCAACCACCCGGTGCAGTTCATGGCAGCGATGCTCAGCTCCGAGCTCGGCAATTCTGACAAGGTCGCCCATTTCGTGGCCGAGTGCGAGTCCATGGGCCTCGAGGTCCTTGGGCCTGACGTGAACGAGTCGCGGGAGATGTTCACGCCGGTGGGCGGCAAGATCCGCTTCGGGCTAGCCGGCATAAAGGGCGTGGGCGAACTCGCCGCGCAGCGCATCATCGCAGAGCGCGAGGCCAATGGCCCCTTCGTCGATTTTGACGACTTTGCGACCCGGGTGGATGGACGAGCCGTCAACAAGCGCGTGCTTGAGCACCTCGTGAAAACGGGCGCCTTTGACTTCAGCCGCGTAAGCCGCAGGCGCCTCTTCGAGGGGATAGACGCAGCAATCGCGGCAAGCTCCGCACAGGCGCGGGACCGGGCAGCCGGCCAAGACAACTTCCTGGGGACGCTCGCGGACCCGCCGGCGGAGAGGAACAGCCCTCGCACGAAGCCCGAGGCGGCGCATGCCGACTTCACTGCCCATGAGCGGCTCACGTTCGAGAAGGAGCTCCTTGGGTTCTATGTCTCGGGGCATCCCATGAACAGCTACTCGGGCCTCTGGGAGGCAATCGACACGGCGCAGGCGGAGGATCTCGCGGGCCTGCCCGACCGGGGCGAATTCAGGCTGTGCGGCATCGCGGCCAACCTGGCCAAGAAGTACGCGAAGAAGGACAACCGGCCCTGGGTCGCCTTCACGCTCGCGACGCGCAAGTCGACCATCGCCCTCAACATGTTCGCCGACGCCTTTGCGAGCTTCGGCTCCGTGCTCTCCGAGAACGCGGCGGTGCTGGTCCAGGGGAACATCATTCGCGGCGCCGATGGCCCGCGCGTGAACGTCAAGGAATGCTACCCACTCGACCTGGCGGTCGCCCGGACCGTGCGGAAGGTGACGTGGCTGCTCAAGCCCGACCACCCGGACCTGGAGGCCTTCATGCACGAGCTCCGTGAGGCCATCGTCCGCGACCAGGGCGACACGAGGATAGAGTTCGCCGTGCTCCTTGAGGGCGGCGTTGCCCCGATCGCCGAGGCCAGTGCCGCGCTGTCGTGGAGGCTCACGGCAAATGTTTTCCAGAAGCTCCGCTCGCACCCCTCGGTTGCGGGAATAAGGATCGAGACCAGGCCTCTTGAGCTGAAACCGGACACCCGATGGGCCAGACGCTAGAAAACCACGCAGCGCAGGTGCTGTCATCCGTCCGGCCCGGACTGCCGGCAGACGCGGCGCTGCGCGAGTACCTGACGGCAAACCGCACCCTGGGCTCCGTCGGGAAGCGCTCGGTGAGCAGGGCCGTCTTCACGTATTTCCGCTGGCTCAACTGGCTCGAGCGCGGCGAATCCCTACAGAAGCAGGTCCTCAAGGCCGTTGGATACCAGGCCCGTTTCGACAAGGATCCCTCGAGCATCAAGTTCGAGGCGCTCGCCTCGCGAGCCGTGCCGTCGTGGCTCGCGGGCGAGATGGAGCTTTCCGTCTCCTACCTCCGCAGGCTCCAGCAGGAGCCCGCCCTCTGGATACGCACGAAGTCGGGCGCCACCGATACGGTCGCCAAGGACTTGGGCTCGTGCGAAAAGCCCTCCCTGCCCGCGAGCCTGGCGCTCCCGGCCACCCTTTCGGCGCTTCGGTACCGCGGACACGAGGACCTCCACAAGGCCGCGGGGTTCCAGTCGGGCACGTTCGAGATCCAGGACCTTTCCTCACAGCTGGTCGGGCATGCCTGCGACCCCAAGCCGGGCGAGACCTGGTGGGATGCCTGTGCGGGCGAGGGAGGCAAGTCCCTGCACCTCTCCGACCTCATGCTCAACAGGGGCCTGCTCTGGGCCACCGACCGGTCGGTGCGCCGGCTCGCGGTGCTCAAGAAGAGGGCGGCTCGGGCCGGAATGTTCAACTACCGCACCGCAGTATGGACCGGCGCGTCGTCGGCTCCCTTCAGGACGCCCTGCGACGGCGTGCTGGTGGACGCGCCCTGCAGCGGCGTCGGCACTTGGCAGCGCAACCCCCATGCGCGCTGGACGACCTCGATTGACGACGTGCGCGAGCTGACGGCGGTCCAGTCGGCCCTCCTCGGCAATGCCGCGCGTTCCGTGAAGGTAGGCGGCCGCCTTTTGTATTCGGTGTGCACCCTCACCCGCAGCGAGACGGCAAGCGTTGCAGACGGGTTCGAGGCCTCCCACCGCGATTTCGAACCGGCCCCGCTTTCCATCGCCAAGGATGCCGTGGCTAGGATCTCCCTCCTCCCCCAGGAGCTAGATGCAAACGGGATGTTTGTGGCGGCATGGAGGCGGGTGCGTTGAGGGGGGGAGCGCCCGTGGAATCCCACTTGCGGCCCGCTCGCAACCGGGGAACCTTGGTGCACTGCCCTATGAAATCCCGACTCGCTAGACCTATTCTTCTCCTGGCGGCGCTCTCCCTTCTGCCCTGCACCCGGCTGAGGGCCGACCCGGAGTACCCGAAAATGGGTCCCGACATCTATGACATCCATGCCGATGGCACCGCCCAGATCGCTGACGCCCTGGGCAAGGCATCCCGCGAGCACAAGCACGTGATCCTCGATTTCGGGGCCAACTGGTGCATTTGGTGCAAGCGCCTGCACGCGACCTTCGAGAAGGATCCCGCCGTCGCCAAGGCCTTGGAGAAGGACTTTGTCGTCGTCATGGTCGATATCAACACCCGGCATGGGGAGGCGCGTAACGCCGCGGTAAACACGAAATATGGCGATCCGATCGAGCATGGGATTCCCGTATTGGTTGTCCTGGATTCGAACGGCAAGCAGTTGATAACCAAGGATTCCGGTGATCTTGAGGAGGGTGACGGCCACAGCCCGGCCAAGATCCTTGCCTTCCTGTCCCAGTGGTCCACGCCTGCAAACCCGTAGGCTTGCCCGCGCGCCCTTTTTTGGCAGCATAGCACCTCCATGTTTGTAGATCTGTCAGACCGTCAATGGCTTTGGTGCGCAGCCGGCTTTTATACAGTCGGCTTCCTCCTCGGAACCGCATCCATCATACGGGGAGGCCGGATCCATGGGGTTGTGATCTATCTCACAATCCTGGCCGGCTACGTCCTGCAGTTCATAGGTCTCGGGATCCGCGGCCGGGCAACGGGGGGCTGCCCGCTTGGCAACGAGTTTGAGATCTTTCAGTTCACCGCCTGGTCGGCCATGAGCCTTTATCTCCTGATCGGTGTCACGTTCCGCTCCAGCGTCCTCGGCTATTTCACGTCGTGCCTTGGCGCGGCGCTCACGATCCTCTCGCTTTCGATACCTGCCTGGGACGCGGTCCGGCGAACCCACATCTTCGGCGGCAACCCGTGGATCGAGCTCCACGCAGCCCTCGCGATCTTTAGCTACGGCGTGTTCGGTCTCCTGGCGCTGACCTCGGCGCTCTTCCTTTTCAGGCATTTCTCGCTCAAGTCAAAGCGCCTTGGAGGCTGGTTCTCGTTCCTTCCCTCAATCCGTGACCTGGATCACATCGAGCTGCGCCTCCTGGGGACGGGCGCGACGCTCCTGACGCTCGCCCTCCTGTTTGGTTCGGTCTACTGGTCGCGCGACACCTCCAACGTCGGGCACTTCAAGCTCGCAGCCACTGTTGCCGTGTGGCTTGTGGCCGCCGTCGCCCTGGGCCTGCGGATCTCCGGCCGGCTTCTCTCAAAGAGGTTTGCCTGGACCTGCCTCGCCCTTTTCGCCGCAGCGCTCCTCTCCCTCGGGGCGGTCGACGAGAGCCGCCACCCCGTAACAAAGCCGGTCACCCAGCAGCACACTCAATGAGCGAGATGTGCCTCTTCGTGATCGGTGCGACGCACCACAACGCCCCCGTCGAGGTGCGCGAGAAGCTCGCCGTGGACTCGGAGGTCGGGCTGCGCCAGGACCTCTCCGCGGTCGGCGGCCTCAGGGAGATCGCGTTGCTCAACACCTGCAACCGCGTCGAATTCTACGGCGTATGCGCCGACCAGGCCTCCGTGGACTCAGTCCAGGCGGTCTACTGCGCGCGGCAGAAGTTCGAGGTCGGGCAGTTTGAGAAGATCCGGTTAAGGCTGACAGGCAGGGAAGCCGCGCTTCACCTCTTCGAAGTGGCGAGCGGGCTCGATTCGCAACTGGTCGGGGAGAACGAAATCTTCGGACAGGTGAAGGATGCCTACGCCGCAGCGCAGGCCTCCGGGTCCACGGGCGCGGTCCTCAATCGCCTCTTCCAGAAGGCATTCCAAGCGGCCAAGCACGTGCGGACCCACACCGGCATCTCGTCGGGCCGCGTGAGCATCGCCAATGTCGCGGTCGACCTTGCCACCAACATCTTTGGGGACCTGGCCGACACCAAGGTCCTGGTCCTCGGAACCGGGGAGATCGGAGAAGGCACGGCCAAGGCCTTCAAGAGCCGCGGCGCGGAGGACCTCGCGGTCGCGGGCAGGCGCCTGGAGCGGGCCGCCGAGGTTGCCGGCGGGCTCGGGGCCGAGACCGTCAAGTTCGAGGAGCGAGATGTCCATATCGCAAGCTACGACGTCGTCGTTTGCTCGACGGCTGCCCCCACGACGATCCTGAGCACTTCGGCTGTCACGGCGGCGATGAAAAAGCGGCCGGCGCGCCCCCTGCTCCTGATCGACCTTGCCATGCCGCGAGACATCGAGTCCTCCGCCGCCGACCTCCAGAATGTCTTCCTCTACAACCTGGACGACCTCGCGAAGATCGCCGAGACAAACCGTGTTGCGCGCGAGGCCGAGGTTGCGCGGTGCCGGGAACTCCTTGCCGAGCGCGCCACCAGCCTTTGGGAGCATGTCCAGCGCTACCTTGCTTCCGCGCCCGGGCAGGCGCGAGGCCCGGGTCGCCCGGAGGGCGCAGCCGAGGCCGAGGCTCCGCGCACGGGTGCCTAGGACAGGTTGCGGCAGATCCAATCCGCCTCGGTGAGCCCCGTGGGGTTCACGAGCTGGGACTTCAGCTCAGCCGCCTGCCGCGCCGTTTGCGCGCGCCGCGACGGCTCGCCGACACAGGCAGAAAGCTGGGAAGCGAGCGCTTCCGGCGACGCGGCACCCTGGATGAACTCGGGGTACATCTGCTCGCCCAAAAGGATGTTGGCTATCCCAAGGTACGGGACCTGCACCAACCAGCGCCCTATCAAGTAGGTCAGGAAATCGGTCCGGTAGGCGATCGCGCCCGGGATGCCGGCAATCGCGCAGTGCATGGACATTGTGCCGCTGCTTGTCAGGACCGCGCTGGCGGCGACGGGTGAGCCCGTCTGCTTCAGGACCACGTCGGGGGGCAGGCCCATCGCCTCCAACTGGGACCGTATGGCCCCGCTCGGATAAAGGATCACAGCCGAGCGTCCCCATCCCCTCCTCGCGAATTCACGAAATCCGGCGAGGAGCGCGGGGGCAATAAGTCCGACAGCCTTCGGCCTGCTGCCGGGCAGCAGCAGCACGGGGCCCGACGGGTCGCTGCGGACGGGGGCCACATAGTCCGGGGCCATAAAGGGGTGCCCCACGAAATCAACCTCGAGCCCCGTGTCGGCATAGCACGCCACCTCGAAGGGGAAGATCACGGCGAGGGCGTCCAGGTTGCGCGCCATCTCGAATCTCCTCTCACCCCGGGACGCCCAAATCTGCGGGCTGATGTAATAAAGGGTCCGCACGCTGCCGCCTCCCTTGGCGCTGATGCCCCGTAGCCTGAGCTCCTCTGCAATCCGAAGATTGACGCCGGAATTGTCCACGAAGCAGACCGCCCTGGGACGGTAGCGCCCGATCCACTGGGCCGTCTCGTCGATCAATTTCCGGAAAAACGAGAGATTCCTCACGACCTCGCCCAGACCCACGACCGAGAGGGCCGTTCGGTCATAGAGAAGCTGGGCCCCTGCGGCCGCGAGCCTCGGCCCACCCAGGGCCGCAACCCTTAGGCCTGGCCTCCGCCTCAGCAGCCCCGCCACCATCCGCGCCGCGTGCTCGTCGCCCGAGTGTTCTCCGGCGACCACAAGCAGGTCGGTCGCGTCTCCCAGCGGCGGGGGCAGCGGAAGCGATTGGGCCTGCGTCATTTCTTGCGGATCTGGTCGGTGATCGCAATCGCGACCTCAAGCGCGCTTTTCCCTAGAGCGGCCCCGACCTTCGGTTGGCGTTTCTGGGCGACACTATCGACGAAGTGCGCAAGCTCGAGCGCCAGGGGCTCGCCCTTCTCTATCGGTATCTGGTGGACGGGGATCGAGCTCGTGTCGCCGGCCTTAACGAGGCCCACCTTCATCTTCAGCCCAAAGGCAATGATGTCGCTCTTGCGGACCAGGTGCCCGGACTGGTTCATGAAATCGAGCGAGAGGTAGGCGTTGTCCTGGAAGATGCGGATCTCCCGGGCCTTCTTCAGGCTCATCCGGCTGGCGCTCAGGTTCGCCACGCACCCGTTCTCGAACTGGATCCGCGCGTTGGCGATGTCCTCGGTCTTCGAGAGCACGTTGATCCCTACGCTGTCGATGCGAGCGATCGGGGACTTGACCAGGGCAAGCACGATCCCGATGTCGTGGATCATCAGGTCTAGGACGACGCCGACTTCGGTGCCCCGGACCTGGTAGGGCGCGAGACGCTCCGCGGTGATGTATTGAGGCCGGTTCGCCTCCTTCTCAAGGAAGCCCATGACCGGGTTGAAGTGCTCGACGTGGCCCACCTGAACGAGGCAATTCTTTGCCTTCGCCGCCGCGAGGACCCGCTCGGCCTCGTCGAGCGAAGCGCAGAGCGGCTTCTCTATCAGCAGGTGGCAGCCCGCTGCCAGCAGCGGGAGCGCGACCTTCTCGTGGAGGTCTGTCGGCACGACGACCGAGGCGGCATCGCAAGAGGCGGCCAGCTCCTCGAGCGATTCAAAGCGCCGGCAGCCGACCTTCTCGCTGATCTCCTTGGCTCTGGCCGCCGACGTGTCGTAGATCCCGGCGAGCACGGCTGCCGGGAGCGACGCGTAGATCCGAGCATGGTGCTGGCCTAGAGAGCCGACGCCTATGACGCCGCAGCGAATCTTGGGGGCGGACATGGTTTGAACGTAGCCTGCAACCGAAGGGGGGGCGAGCCACAAACCGCGGGTCTATGGGCCGCCGAGGACGCCGGCCGTAAGGGTGAGGCTGCGGCGGGTCTTCGCCGCATGAGCCGCATTGTGGGTGACGAGGATCAGCGCCGTGTTCGCGGACGAGCAAAGCCCGAGCAGCAGGTCGATGACCTCGTTGCCGGTCCGCTCGTCCAGGTTGCCGGTCGGCTCGTCGGCCACGATCAGCTTCGGTTGGTTCATGAGGGCGCGGGCCAGCGCCACGCGCTGCCTCTCGCCGCCGGAGAGCTGGGAGGGAAGGTGATGGGTGCGCCCGGCAAGGCCCACGTCGCCCAGAAGCGACCGGGCTCGGGCGCGGGCCGCTGCGTCCACCCCCCCAAGGATTCGCCTTGCGAGCAGCACGTTGGAGTAGGCATCGAGCTCGGGGACGAGGTAGAAGGCCTGGAATACCATGCCCAAGTAACCCGCCCTCCGGGTGGCCCGGGTGTCGCTTGAGCCGCCCCACGTGACGGTGCCCGAATCGGGGGCGTCGAGACCAGCAAAGAGGTTAAGCAGCGTCGACTTTCCTGATCCGGACTCGCCGCGTATGCTGACGCTCTCGCCGGCGGCGACATCCAGGTCCACGCCCCGGAGCACCTCCAGAACGGCTTCTCCGCTCTGGAAACTCTTCCTCAGGCCGCGTGCGCTCAGGATGAGGTCACTCATTTCGAAGGGCCTCCACCGGTTTCAGGCGGGCCGCGCGCCAGGCAGGGATGAGCCCGGCCAATGTTGAGATGACGATTGTCAGCACGACGATCAGGGCGACCGTGGATACCGAGGTGTGGGACGGAAGCTCGCTGAACTGGTAGAACCTCCGGAGGACCTCCTGGCGCTGGGTCACCCGCGCCACCCAGAGGATCACGTTGTTGCGGAAGGCGAGCGCCGTGAAACCCAGGGCCAGGCCCGCGACCGTGCCAAGGATGCCAATGAAAAGCCCCTGTGCGCAGAAGCAGGCCGCGATCTGGATGGGACGCCCTCCCAGTGCCCCGAGGAGGCCAATCTCGCGCGTCTTCCTCACGACCGAGATCAGGAGGGAGCTCGTGACCGAGAAGGCCGCCACGATCACGATGAAAAGCAGGAGGAAGAAGATCATCCCCCGCTCCAGGTTCAAGACCCACAGGAACTCCGAGAAACTGTCCTCCCAGGAGAAGGCGCGCGTTTCAGGCGGAAGCACCCTGTTGATGCTCGCGACCGCATCGTCCTCGTTCACACCGGGCTTCAGGCGCACGTTTATGCCGTGGACCAGGGAACCCAGGCCGTAGAGGTCCTGCGCGAGGCGCAGGGTCCCGTAGACCGTGCTGCTGTCGAGCTGCTGGTGGCCGATGTGGAGGATGCCGACGATCCGTACCTGCCTCGGCAGGAACACGGAATCGGCGCTCAACTTCTCGATGATGAGCGGCGAGTAGACCTCGATCGTGTCGCCAACGTTGGCCCCGAGGCTCGTCGCAATCTGGTCGCTTAGGATCACCGAATCGTCGTCCAGGTCCTGGAGCGATCCGACGATCAGGTACCGGTCGAGAGGGGTAACCTTCCAGACGCTGTTCAGGTCGAGGCCCCGGAGCATCGGGAACGCAGGCCGGTCGCCAAACTTTATCATGACCGCATCACTCGCGTAGGGCGTCGCAGCCTCCACACCTGGGGCCGATTCGATTCGCCTGACGACCGAGGGGTAGTCCGGGATCGGCCCACGGGCCTTGACTTGCACCTCCCCCTCCGTGTCGGTGATCAGGTGGCGTATCTCGAAGGCGAAACCGCCCATGACGCTCATGACGATCACCAGCAGCGCGACCCCGAGCGCCACGCCAAGCGCGGAGATGATCGTGAAGAAGGGAAACCGCCGCCCCGTCGGGAAAAGCTGCCTGTAGGCGAGGTGGAGGTACCAGGGCACGGTTTTAGGCGCCGTCGGCCGCCTTCGTCTCCGCGGGTCGCAGCTGCGGAAAGAGAATGACGTCGCGGATGCTCTCCGCACCGGTGAGGAGCATGCAGAGGCGGTCGATGCCGACACCCATGCCGCCGGCCGGCGGCATCCCGTGCTCAAGCGCCAGCAGGAAGTCCTGGTCCACACTCTGGGCTTCGCCCCCGGCCTGCTTCTCGAACATCTCTCGCTGGACATCCGGGTCATTCTGCTCGGAGTACGCAGGGGCGACCTCCATGCCGCCGATACAGAGCTCAAACACGTCAAGGGTTGTCGGGTCCTCGCGATTGATCTTCGCAAGCGGGCAGAGCTCCTTGGGCAGGTTAAGAACGTAGGTCGGCTGGATCAGGGCTGGCTCGATCTTCTTCGAGAAGATCTCGTTGGTGACCTCAAAGTCCTCCCAGCCGGCCTCGACCCTAAGGCCCATCTTCTCTGCGGCCGCCACGTGCTCGGCCTTGCTCTTGCTAAACCACTGCGGGTCGCCCGTCTCGGCTCGGATCAGGTCCTTATACGACACCTCGCGCCAGGCCCCGCCAAAGTCGATCGTCTGGCCGCTCGCCGGATGGAGGATCTTGTCGCTGCCCAGCACCTCGCTGCACACGGTGGTCAGCATGTCCTTGATAAGGACCATCATGCCGCGGTGGTCGCTGTAGGCCTGGTAGAGTTCGAGCATCGTGAACTCGGGGTTGTGCTTGCGGGAGATCCCCTCATTGCGGAAGTTCCGGCCCATCTCGAAGACCCGGTCGAGGCCGCCGACAAGCATCCGCTTTAGATAGAGCTCAAGCGAGATCCTCAGGAAGAAGTCCACCCCGAGTGCATTGTGGTGGGTCGTGAAGGGCTTGGCCGCGGCGCCCCCGGCCACCGACTGGAGGATCGGGGTCTCCACCTCGATGAACTTCCTGTCCTCCAGGAACCGGCGGATCACCGCCACGACGCGCGAGCGCAGGAGGAGACGGTTGCGCGACTCCCTGTTCACCACAAGATCAAGGTAACGCTGCCGGTAGACCTGCTCGGAATCGGCGAGACCGTGCCACTTCTCGGGCAGAGGGCGCAGCGCCTTGGAGACCAGCACATAGGACTCGACGCGGACCGTCACCTCCCCGGTCTTCGTCTTAAAGAGCGTCCCCTTGGCCCCGACAATGTCGCCCAGGTCGAGTTTCTTGAAGGCGGCGTAGGCCGCCTCGCCGACCACGTCCTTCTTGATGTAGAGCTGGATCTCACCCTGCTGGTCGAGGATCTTCACGAACTGGCTCTTGCCCATGTCCCGGATGGTCACCAGGCGACCTGCAACCGCCACCGCCACCGTGTTGTCCTGGCCGTCAAGGTAGGCCTTCAGGGCCTCGCCCGAGAAATGCGTGGTGGTGCACTCGGCGCGGAACGGGTCCGTGCCCGCCGCCCGGAGGTCCGCAAGCTTCTGCCGGCGCACTGCGTGCTGGTCGTGGGAGATGTCGGCAGGTAATTCGCTCATCGGAGCGGGTCAACCTGCCGCACCGGGGCCCTTGGGGCAAACGGAAAGTGCCGCTCCGTTCCTTGCTTGTGATTCGCGGGCGTTCGTGTCCATTTCAAGGCATCAATACCGACAGCAACACGTTGATGGACACCACCCGCAAACCCACATGGCTCAGGGCAAAGCTGCCCACCGGCCCCGCCTACTCCGCCGTGCGTGGCTTGGTCGACGGCCACAAGCTGCACACGGTCTGCCAGAGCGCCCAATGCCCCAACCTGGGGGAATGCTGGTCCCGAGGCACCGCCACGGTGATGATCCTGGGCAACATCTGCACCCGGTCGTGCAACTTCTGCGCGATCCAGACAGGCAGGCCGACCGAACTCGACCTGGGCGAGCCCGCGCGTGTGGCCGAGGCCGTGGCCACGATGAACCTACGGCACTGCGTGGTCACGAGCGTGGCCCGTGATGAGCTCAGCGACGGCGGCGCCTCGGTTTGGGCGGCCACGATCCGCGCCATCAGGCACCGCAACCCTTCGACCGCGATCGAGGTGCTCGTGCCCGACTTCAAGGGGAAGACCGAGGACATCGATACCGTGCTCGACGCCAAGCCCGACATCTTCAACCACAACGTGGAGACCGTGGAGCGCCTGCAGAAACCCGTCAGGGTCCAGGCACGCTACGACCGCTCGCGCGGGGTCCTGCGCCACGGAAAGAGCCGGGGGTTCACGATAAAGACGGGGATCATGCTGGGCCTTGGGGAGCGCCACGAGGAGGTCGAGCGGACCCTGCGCGACCTGGCGGGCGACGGCGTCAACATCCTTACCATCGGCCAGTACCTCCAGCCGACCAAGCAGCACCTGCCGGTCGACCGCTGGGTCACGCCCGACGAGTTCGCCCACTGGAAGCAGTTCGGCCTCTCGGTGGGATTCGGCGTCGTCGAAAGCGGCGCCATGGTCCGCTCAAGCTACCACGCCGATGAGCAGTCGCTCAAGTACACGGGCGAGGAGCACCTTAATACGCAGAACGCCCTAGCGGGCAGCTGAGCCAAAAAAGGAAAAACATGTGCGCCTTGGTCACACGCCAGGAGATCGTCAAGAACTGGCTCCCGCGCTACACGGGAGTCCCTCTTGCCAAATTCGGCTCCTACATCCTCCTCACGAATTTCCAGCGCTACGTGGACCTCTTTGCCAAGGCCCACAAGGTGCAGGTTCATGGGCGCGACAAGCCCATGCCGACGGCAACCGCGGGAAAGATCACGATCGTGAACTTCGGGATGGGAAGCGCCAATGCCGCCACGGTCATGGACCTGCTGAGCGCGATCACGCCCAAGGCGGCGCTTTTCCTCGGAAAGTGCGGCGGCATCAAGCACCGCGCCGAGGTGGGCGACCTGATCCTGCCGATTGCCGCGATCCGGGGCGAGGGAACGAGCAACGACTATTTCCCGCCGGAGGTGCCCGCCCTGCCCTCATTCGCGCTCCAGAAGGCCATATCGACCACGATCCGCGAGCACCGGCGCGACTACTGGACCGGCACCGTGTACACGACCAACCGGCGGGTCTGGGAGCACCATGAAGATTTCAAGAAGTACCTCAAGAGGATCCGCGCCATGGCGGTCGACATGGAGACGGCGACGATCTTCATGGTCGGCTTTGCCAACGGCATCTCGACGGGTGCGCTCCTGCTGGTCTCCGACCAGCCCATGGTGCCCGAGGGCGTGAAGACCGTGGAAAGCGACCGGAAGGTCGACGACACGTTCGTCGGAGACCACCTCAAGATCGGCATCGATTCGCTGAATCAGCTGATCAACAAGGGCGTCACCGTCAAACACCTCAAGTTCTAGCTCAATTCGAGACGTCGAACCAGAACGGCGCGTAGAACTCCCTGCCCGATAGGTTCACCTGGCTCCAGACCACGTAGCGTCCGGGGCTTGGAATCGTGACGCGAAAGGTAAACCTTGGCCTATAGGCGTCGGGGGCCTTGGTGACGTCGGACTCGTTCGGGTGGATGTGCGCGAAACCGCTCCTCTGGACGTCGAAGGCCACCAGGTGCGCGAACGCGTTCATGACCGGCAATAGCCGCACCGGCCCGCCGTCGCCGCGCCTAAGGGAGAGCGTCAGGTCCGCCGGGACGCCCGCCCGGACGGGCAGCGAGGAGGGGGTCAGCGCGAACACGAATCCGTCCTGCGAATAGCTCCACGACACACGCTGGGTCCCCGCGGCGGAGGGATTGGGGGCGCCGTCGACCGTGAGCTCGGTCTCCGAATATAGGCCCCGGTTGGTGGCCACCGGCGTGAAGTCCGCAAACAGCCTGTAGACGCCCCCGAACCTGGGGCGGAATGAGAAGGTCCACTCGCCGGGGCGCCTTCCCGGCTCCGGGTGCTCATGCTGGTAATCGTCCAGGGACGGGTCGACGATCAACAGGTGCATGCGCTTGGTCTGCACGACCTGGAGGTCCTCGGGGGCTATCGGCTTTCCGCTGAAGGTCGTGAGCGTGAGGGTCGCCTTCACCAGGCCGCCGGCGAGCGCGGGGCCGGAAGTCCTGACGGCCAGGGTGACTGGGGAGCGCACGGAAACGACGGGAAGGAACTGGGGGTTCGCCGGGTCGCAGAATTCGATCACGTTGCCCCCCTGAACCCGGAAGTCCATGTGGCTTAGGTTCGTGCCCGTCGGCAGCTCTCGAACGATCACAAAAAGGGCGACCGCAACCCCGGTGATGATCGCGATTCGGCGCTTCTCGGGGCGGCCCATTCCCGGCTTCTCGGGGACGGCCGTCACGGATGCATGCGCTCGACGAAGTCCCTGGGCTCCCATTCGCTCCCGTCGGCTCTCCATGTGATCCGGCCCTTCTCGTCAATCAGGAGCGTGGCCAGCGTGTGGTTCAGGATGCCGTCCTTGAATACCGCAATGACCCCAAACTGGGTCAACAGGTCGCGGATTGCCGGCTCCGGCCCGGTCAGGAAGGAGAAGTTGGAGGTGTCGATCCCGCGGGCGTCGGCGTATTCCCTCAATACGCCGGGGGTGTCGTAAACCGGGTCCAGCGTGACCGAGACGAACTCAATGTCCGGGATGCCGGCCTTCCTCGCCAGCTTCTGGGTCGCCATCATCTTGCTGGTCGAGAGGGGGCACATGTTGGCAACCGGGCACCGCGAGTAGATAAAGTTGAGCATGACCTGCTTCCCGCGGAACCGGGCGCTGTCCACCACGTGAGCGTTCTGGTCGTAGAGCACAAACTGCGGCACTGCGTCCCCCACCTCGCGGTAGGCCTGCCTGCCCTTTTCAATCGTGTCCTGGTGCAGCATCCGCGCCCCGGCATCGACCGAGTCGAGCACCGCCTTGTCGTCCGGCCAGATCTTCTCGAGCCTCAGGTCGCCGCCCTTCTCCACCACCAGCTCGGCCCGGATCTTCTCCCCAGCGGTCGCAGCCGCGGCGTCTCCGGGGGAAACCCTGAACTCCATGGTCATCGCCGGCATGTAGCCCACCACCTCGTTGTGGCGCACGACCAGTATCCCCTTTTTCGCATCCGCAGAGAGGACCTCGCCCGTAAGGGGGTAGCGCTTCTCGCCGTTTGACGGGGCCGCGGCCTCCGCAGCCGCGCCCGTGGGCGCCTTCGCGCAGCCGGCGACCCCCATGAGGGCGCAGGCCAGGGCGCATGCGGCAATGGGGCGCATAGCATATGTTCTCACACCACCACCAATCCGTCAGAGGAAAAAATTGTCAAAGCCATAGGTGCGCGCATCCTGTTACCTTCCAGACGCCATTTCCGGACACCATGTCTACCGAAACCCATCCCACGCGCAGGCCCGGATACCAGCCGGGGTTGGCCGCCTTTTCAGCACTGGCCGCGGCCTGGGTCTTCGTGCTGGTGACCTTGGGAGCGTTCACAACCAGCATCGGCGCAGGGATGGCATTCCCCGACTGGCCCCTTTCCAACGGATCCCTGAACCCGAACGGCTGGCTCACGAACGTAGCGATGTTCGCCGAGCATTCGCACCGCCTGAGCGCGGGCCTGATGACGATCCTGACCCTGGTGCTTGCGGCCTGGATCTGGCGCTTGGAGAGCCGGGCATGGCTGCGCAACCTCTCGCTCTTCGCGGTGGGGCTCGTCGTCTTCCAGGCCATCGTCGGGGGCCTGCGCGTCCTTCTTGAGCCGGTGCAGGTGGCAGCCGTGGACACGAGCCTGGGGCGGCTCTTCGCCATGCTCCACGCCTGCCTCGCCCAGGGGATGGCCTGCACCCTCCTGGCAATCGCCCTGTCCTGCTCGGCCGCCTGGATTGCGAAACCGGTCCCCGTGGGAGCCAGGGTCCGGTGCATCGGCAAGGTGTGCTGCGTCCTCCTTTTTCTCCAACTCGGGATAGCGGCCGTCATGCGGCACAGCTTCGCGGGACTGGCCATCCCGACATTCCCCTGGTCCACGCCCGAGGGCGGCCTCCTGCCCAGCGCCTGGAATTTCAGGGTCGGAATCGCCTTCGCCCACCGGGGGATGGCCTGCGTGATCGCGGTGGCGGTGGCCTCCTACGCAGTCTCGATCTGGAGGGACCGTTGCGCCCCGCTTGTTATGCGCGCGGGCGCCTCGGCCCTGCTCAGCCTCCTTGCGCTGCAGATCATTCTCGGTGCCGCGGCCATCCGGACCCTCCGCGACCCGGAGATCACCACCGCACACGTGCTGGTCGGCGCACTCACCCTTGCCACGGCGTTCTGGCTCACGTGGCTGGCCCATCGGGATGCGATCGAGGGGACGCCTTCGCGATGACCGAGGCCACCCCATCAAACGCTCGGTTCGCAGACTACCTTGAGCTCACCAAGCCGAGGCTGAGCCTGCTCTCCGTCCTGACGGCAATGGTCGGATACTTCTCGGCTCGACCGCAGCACAACCCCGGGCGCCTGGCGTACCTGGCGCTCGGAGCTTCGCTCGCTGCCGGCGGCGTCGCCGCCCTCAACCAGTGGATGGAGAGCGACACCGATGCCCGCATGCACCGCACCGAGCAAAGGCCCATCCCCTCCGGCAAGATCGCAGGCGGTTCGGCCTACGTGCTCGGCTGGGGGATGTGCTTTGCCGCCCTGATCATGATCTTCACTCAGGTCGGGAAGCTCTCGGCGCTGTTCACGCTGCTGACAATCGCCTCCTATCTGGGCTGCTACACGCCCGCAAAGCGATCCAGCCGGTGGAGCACCGAGATCGGCGCCGTCGCAGGCGCCTTTCCCCCCCTCATAGGGTGGTCGGCCGCCGAGGGCGGCGTGTCGGCGCTCGGCTGGATTTTATTCGGCATCCTCTTCTTCTGGCAGATCCCCCACTTCATGGCGATCGCATGGACCTACCGCCGCGAGTATTCCGCGGTACATTTCCCCATGCTGCCCGTTCGTGACGAATCCGGGGGCAAGGTCGCGGGCTGGTCATTCGCGGCGACGCTTTGCCTGACGGTCGTGAGCCTGCTGCCTGCCTTCCTGCGTCTCACAACCCCCTGGTACGGGGCCGTCGCCGCGCTTGTCGGTGCCTGTTTCCTGTGGCGAGCCGCCGCGTTCCTCAGGTCCGCAAACAGGGACCAGGGAGCGCGCCGCCTGTTCTTCTTCTCGCTCGCCTACCTGCCCATCCTGCTCGGCGCTCTCGTGGCGGACCGACTCATCGCCTCCCACCCATGACCGTACACGACCTGCCCGCGATCGAGGCCACCTTGAACGGGGTCGCCACCGTCCTCATCACGACGGGCTTCATTCTCATCAAGAAGGGCAACCGCACGGCTCACAGGGCCTGCATGCTCTCGGCCGCGGCGGCCTCGGCCCTCTTCCTGGTCTTCTACCTGACCTACCATGCGCTCATGCGGGGGGCCCATACGCCCTTCGGGGGCGAGGGGGCGATACGCTGGGTCTATTTTGTGATCCTGTGGACCCACATCCCCCTGGCGGCGTTGATCGCCTTCCTGGTACCAAAGACCTTCATTTTTGCCCTGAAGGGGGAATTCGAGCGGCACCGCGCCTGGGCGCGCGTCACATTCCCGATCTGGTTCTACGTCTCGATCACCGGAGTGCTGGTTTACCTCTTCCTCTACCAGTGGTGGCCAGCCCGGGTCTCCTAGGGGAGGAGCCCCGGCGGGTTTGTCGGTAGACCGGACGCGGCCAGCCTCGCGCGAATCCGGGCGACTTCAAGGGTTGCGGCCTGCAGCCGCCCAGTCTGGCGGTTGCGCAGGTCCCTCAGGTATCCCGCCGAATCGCTGTCCCCGGGGCGCGTGCGCATGAGCGCGTTCTTCCTGAGCGAATCCTCCAGGGCCACGCGTTCGGCCTCCGCCAGCTCCAGCTTCCAACCGAGCCCGGTCCTGAGCACCTCGCGCACGGTCTTGCCGTTGACGATTTTAAACATCCCCAGGTCGATCCACTCGCTTCCGCTCGTCTGGCCGACCGACATCACTCGGATGCGTATCGCCTGCACCGCCTGGTCAAAGTCGTCGAGCTGCTCCGGGCTAAGCCGGCCGGACGCATGCGAACGCCACATCGAGAAGTCCATGTAGTCCTCCGCGCGCACCTGGGTTTCAAGGGGGTCGCTGGGGCCGCACCCCACGAGCACGAGCAGGACCATCGCGAGCGCCACTCCAAGGCATGCCCGCAGGCTCGGGTCGTTGGGCAGGGAGGAGCTCACGCGCCGAAGCCTGGCTTGCCTCGCCCGGGGGCGCAAACCCTGAAGGCGAAAGCCCTTCGAATCAGAATACCGCACCCAGCCGAGCCGCAGGGTGCGCGATGGAGATCCGTGTCCCCTTTACAGGGCTTTTCGTCCCTTATTTGACCGTAAGGATGCCCGTCATTCCGGTCTGGTAGTGGGCCGGGAAGGTGCAAAGGAAGTGGTATTCGCCAGGGACCGTGGGCGCCTTGAAGTCGACTTCGCCGGATTTGCGGGGCCCAAGGAGGTCGATCTTGGCCAAGATCTGGCCAGCCAGAGCCGCCGGGATATAATCGGTGTCCTTGGACATCAGGGCCGCCGCGTCGAAAGCCGCCACGTCGGTACCGGCCTTCAGGAGGACCCAATTGTGGCCCATGACCTCCTTCGGCTGGGTGCCGTTGTTCGTGAGAACAACCTTAATCTCCTCACCGGGCGCCGCCTGGATGGCCGTCACGCTGTATTTCATCGTGTCACCCGCCGTGATCTCGACCGTGCGCGGGCCCACCGGGGCACCTGAGGCCGTGGATGCGGGGTCCTTCTGGCCGCAGCCGGAAGTGACAAGGGCGACCAGGGCCGAGATGAAAAAGAGTCGAGTTCTCATGATATTCGGAACCTCGCCCAAGGCCTCAGCGAGGGCAAATCGAAACATGTTTTTTAGCGGAATCGCGAGGGCCCTGAATTCTAATCCCTTATGTGTCTTTTAGCCGGGTTAATAGGTGACAGGGCGGCTCGCAGTATGCTAATCCTTACTCACCGGTATAACAGTCTTAATGGAATAGGGCTTGAAATGCCGGAATCTTCTCTGACTGTACCCGGGAGTTCGCCCGCCGTTTACCGACGGCGATTCCCACGACTGCACCCATGTTTTTGCCCAAATATATCACTAAATTCTCGCGATGGATCGGCACGGCGGCGGCCTTGGCCGGCATAGTTCTCCTGTCCGGCTGTTTCTGGTTGGACGGCCCCCAGTCCACGTTCGACCCCAGCGGCCCGGTCGCGCGGCGCCAGATGGACCTTTTCTACACCACCTGCTGGGTGTCCCTGGTCATTTTCGTGGTTGTCGGGAGCGTATTGGCCTATGCGATGATCAAGTTCCGGGCGCGAGGCGAGGCCGACGAGCACGCCGAGCCGCCCGAGCAGGCCCATGGTAACCCGCTGGTTGAGATCAGCCTGATTGGTGCATCCGTGCTTTCACTGGTAATCATTGCCATACCGACACTTAGCGGAATCTGGTATTCCTTTGACGTCCCGGTTGAGGACAAAGCTGACACGTACGAGATCACGGCCACGGGCTACCAGTGGTGGTTCAAATTTGATTACCTGAGCGAGACGGCCCAGACGTTGGACCCGAGCGGCAAGCTTGTGAACGCCCCCTTCTCCACGGCCAATGAGCTCGTGATCCCCGCCGGGCGCCCCATTCACATCAACCTGCGCACCGTGGACGTGATCCACAGCTTCTGGATCCCCAAGCTCGCGGGCAAGGTGGACATGATGCCCAATCGCGGCAACCACCTCTGGTTGCGCTCGGACAAACCCGGGTATTTCTGGGGCCAGTGCGCCGAGTTCTGCGGCGAGTCCCACGCCGTGATGCGTTTCCGCGTCATCGCATTGGGGCCCAAAGAGTTCAATGACTGGGTGAATGCCCAGATGGCTCCTGCAAGAAAGGTGACCCTGACGGCGGGAACCGACGCGGGCCAAGCAAAGGCCCAGTTCGCCGAGTACCGCGCCTTCCGCCGGAACGAGGCGGGCTACTCCAATACCTTTGACGTGTCCCCCCTTGATGCGTGGCGGGCCAAGCAGGTCCCCCCCGCAACGGGCGAAAATCCCGCCCTGATCCAGAAGGGCCGTGAGCTCTTCGCAGCCAAGACCTGTTCAAGCTGCCACACCGTCCGCGGGGATGGCTACATCGGCGTAGTCGGACCCGAGCTGACCCATGTCGGCGCGCGCTCCACGATCGCCGCCGGCCTCCTTGAGAACGACCGCGATGAGCTTCACCGCTGGATCCACGCCCCCAACGAGGTGAAGCCGGGCAACACCATGTGGGTCGCCGGCTACCTAGCCAATGGGATCAAGCTGACCCCCGAGGACGAGGACGCCCTGGTCAACTATCTTCAGAGCCTCAAGTAATTCGCACCATGGAAGCACTGGCAAAAACCGATTTCCTCGCCAAAGGGGAGCAAGCAGCAAAGCCCCTCGTCCTCTGGCGCCCCACGGCGAAGACGGGCCTGATGGGCTGGCTCACCACGGTGGACCATAAGAAGATCGGATTCCTTTACGGAATCTCCGCGCTCTTCTTCTTCATCTTCGGCGGCTTCGAGGCCCTCCTGATCCGCATCCAGCTCGCGGTGCCGAACAACTCCTTCCTCACCTCGGCGCAGTACAGCGAGATGTTCACGATGCACGGGACGACCATGATCTTCCTGGTCGTCATGCCCATGGGCGCCGCGTTCTTCAACTTCATCATGCCGCTGCAGATAGGCGCGCGTGATGTCGCGTTCCCGCGCCTGAACGCGTTCTCGTTCTGGACGTTCTTGGTGGGCGCCATCATCGTGAACCTCGGCTGGTTCATGAAGGACGGAGCGCCCGACGCCGGCTGGTTCGGCTATGCCCCCCTGACGACTCGGCACTTCAGCCCGACCCATGCGATCGACATGTGGGTCATGGGCCTGCAGCTCCTCGGCGTCGCGTCCATTGCGGCGGCCCTGAACTTCATTGTCACGATCATCAACCTGCGCGCGCCGGGCATGACCATGATGCGCCTTCCGGTCTTCACGTGGATGACCCTATTCACGTCGTTCCTGATCGTCCTCTCCTTCCCTGCGATCACGATCGCCCTGATCGAGATCATGATGGACCGCCTCTTCGGAACGAACTTCTTCGAGGTCTCCAACGGCGGCCTGCCCATCCTCTGGCAGCACCTCTTCTGGATCTTCGGGCACCCCGAGGTCTACATCCTCATCCTTCCGGCGATGGGCATCATTTCCGAGATCCTGCCCACCTTCTCGAGGAAGCCCCTTTTCGGCTACCCGATCGTTGTGTTCTCGGGAGCGTCGATCGGATTCCTCGGATTCGGCGTGTGGAGCCACCACATGTTCACGACGGGCATGGGCACGACCGCGACTGCGGCCTTCGCGCTCATGACAATGGCCATCGCCGTCCCGACCGGCGTCAAGATCTTCAACTGGATCGGCACGCTCTGGAACGGCCACCTGACGATGCGCACCCCGATGATGTTCGCGATCGGCTTCCTTTGGATGTTCATGATCGGCGGCCTCTCGGGTGTCATGCACTCGGCAGCCCCCTCGGACGCCGAGCAGCACGGGAGCTACTTCATCGTCGCCCACTTCCACTACGTCCTGATCGGTGGCTCCCTCTTCGCACTCTTCGCGGGCATCCACTACTGGTTCCCGCTGATGTTCGGCCGCAGGGTGAGCGAGTTCTGGGGCAAAGCGTCATTCTGGCTGGTCTTCATCGGCTTCAACGTGACGTTCTTCCCCATGCACTTCCTCGGCATGGAAGGCATGCCCCGCCGCACGTTCACCTATGACGGCGATATGGGTTGGAACGTGGGCAACCTGATCTCGACCGTGGGGGCCTTCATCCTGGCCATCGGTGTCGCCGTCTACTTCGTCACCATGATCTACACCTTCTTCAAGGGAGAGGTGACGACCAAGGACCCGTGGGACGCCCGGACGCTCGAGTGGAGCCTCCCGAACCCGCCGCCTGAGTATAACTTCCGGGTCATCCCGACCGTCCATGCCCGGGACGGCTGGTGGTACGAGAAGCGCCACAAGGGCGAAATCGCGAAGGAGGAAGCGGAGCACGCCAAGGCCGAGGACTCGCACGGCGGAATCCACATGCCGTTCCAGTCGATCTACCCGTTCCTGGCCAGCGTTGGCATCCTGGTCGGCGCCATCGGCGTCGCCGTCATCGATCCGGCCAACACGACGCAGTACCCGGGCTTCTGGGGCCCGAAGGTCGCGGTCACGATCCTGGGCGGCCTGATCATGTTCGTCTCGATCGTCCTGTGGGCGCTCGAGGGCAACGACGGGTACCACATCCACCTGAACGAGGACGGAAGCATCAAGAGCGAGGACTTCCACTCGGGCCACTGAGGCGACCCAAAGACCAGCACCCATCTCCATGAGCAGCACCGCGGCCGCAGGCACCATAGATCACCACCACGACTCGACCACAGTCACCGGCATACCGAACAAGAAGCTCCTCATGTGGGCCTTCCTTGCGTCGGACTGCATGTTCTTCGGCTGCCTCATCTCGACGCACCTGATCTACAGGCTTCACCCGCCCCCAGGGACGCCCAACGCCCGGGACGTGTTCAGCATCGAGCTGACATCCTTCTCGACGTTCATCCTGCTGATGTCGTCGCTCATGATGGCGCTCGCCGTGAATTCGATCCAGAAGGGGAACCTGAAAAGCCTCCGCTGGTCGCTCCTGACGACGATCCTCTTCGGCCTTATCTTCCTCGGCTGCCAGGTCTACGAGTTCAGGAACTTCGTCTACGAAAAGCACCTAACGATCACGAACAGCATCCTCGGGACCACGTTTTTCACGCTCACCGGGACGCACGGCCTGCACGTCTTGATCGGCGTCATCTGGCTGACCGCGATGCTGATCTACTCGTTCACGGGGCGGCTCACGGAGAAAGATTCGATAGACGTCGAGTCGATGGGTCTCTACTGGCACTTCGTTGACATCGTCTGGATCGTGATCTTCACCGCCGTCTACCTCCTCGAATACATCTGACAAGGCTATCCCGGCAAACAACCCATGAGCGCACCCGCCTCCACCGCCCACGCACCCGGCCACGAGCTTGAACAGAGCAAGTTCTGGATCTTCGTACAGCTAGCGATGCTGCTGGCCGTCATCACGGGCCTTGAGCTCGTGACGGTCTACCTGCCCTTCATGAAGTGGATCCTGATCTCGGCCCTCGTGGTCCTCTCCACCGTGAAGTTCATGTTCGTCATTTTCTACTTCATGCACCTGAGGTGGGACAAGGCGTTCTGCACCATCCTTTTCTTCATCGGGCTGATCCTTGCCGGCGGGACCATGTGGGCGCTCCTGAAGCTCTTTGGTGTCGCCGACAGCAAGCCGCTGACGATGCTGGAGCCCTCGGCGATCGTGCAGGCGGCCTAAGGCGGCCGCCCGGAGGGCGTCCGGGAACCCCAGAATGATCGATTGGCGCCATTGGCATAACGAGCCGTACCTGACGGGCGGACTGATCCTGGCGGCCTGGCTCTTTGCGATCCTGGCGGGGCCCCTGAGACAGAGGCTGGCCCCGGGCAAGCCCTACCCCCGCGGCAAGGCGGCCCTCTTCTACTCGGCCTTGGTCATCTTCTACCTGTCCGTCGGCTCACCCCTGGACCAGGTCTCAGAGCGGTTCCTGCTCTCGGCGCACATGGTGCAGCATCTCCTGATCATGTACCCGGTGGCGCTGCTTCTTCTCCTCGGGATACCTGCGTGGATGATCGACCCTGCGCTCAGGGCGGTGGGCAGCACGAGCGCCCTCAGGATGCTCTTCCATCCGCTTTCCTGCGCGCTCATTTCGACGCTTGTCATCAGCGTCTGGCATGCGCCGTTCCTCTATGAGTGGACGCTCCAGGACAAGCTTGTCCACGTGGGCGAGCACCTCATGTTCCTGGCCGCCTCGCTCCTCTATTGGTGGCCGCTCGCGAGTCCCTCAGAGGAATTCCCGGCGCCAAGCTACGCGGTGCGCATGATCTACGTGTTCGGAACCGAGATCTCCATGATCCCTGTCTCCGCCTACATCGTCTTTTCAGGCGACATCCTCTACCCGACCTACGAGTACGCCCCCCGGCTCCTGGCCGGGTTCTCGCCGGCGGATGACCAGCTGACCGCGGGGATCATCATGAAGATTTCTGGGATGCTCGTGTCTTTGACCGCGCTCGGCGTATGCTTCTTCAAATGGTCGAGGTCCTCAAACCGGTCGCCGGAAGGCTGACGGGGCGCGGAAGGGCGGCGCGCCTTCTCGCCGAGCCGCCTCGTGCCGTCGTGCTCGCGCTCTGTGCGGCCGTGCTCGGCCTCCGGAGGGCAGAGGCGTGGTCGAACCCCCAGTTCTGGGCCGAGGACGGCTATTTCTACGAGCGCTCCTACGTGACCGGCTGGCATTCACTCTACCTGCCCTATGCGGGCTATCTGCATGCCGTGCCGAGGGCGGTGGCGACGCTGGCCGTTCATCTTGACCCGGCACTGGCCCCCGGATTCTTCGTCCTCCTGGCGACCCTGCTTACGCTCTATGTCTCGGCCCGCGTTCTCTCGCCAAGGTGTCCCCTGCCCCGCTATGCGGGTCTGGCCGCCCTGGCGGTGGTGCTCGTCCCCGACACGCGCGAGGTGCTCTTAAACATCGTGAACCTGCAGTGGGTGCTGGCAGGGGGACTCATCCTTCTGCTCATTGCGCGTGACCCCACGGGATGGGCCCAGTGGGGCCACGACGCCGGAGCGGCGCTCTTCCTTGGGCTCACGGGCCCCTTCAGCATCCTCCTCTTGCCGCTGTTCGTAGGGAGGGCCTGGAGCCGAAGGACGATTCCGAGCGCCGCGCTCGCGGCCCTTGTGGCGGCCTGCGCGCTCGCCCAGGGTGTTTGTCTCATCATGCAGCCCTCGGGCGAACCGGCCGTCCCAGGGAGCTGGGGCGCGGCGCGCTTAATTCTTCCGGCGGTGGCGCAAAGAATCGGGGGATCCCTTGCCATGGGCTCCTTGCTTCCCCAAGGGGCCGGCTTAGGGGTCGGCACTCTCGGCGGGATCCTGACGCTTGCCGGTGTCGGCTTCCTCGCGATGCGGCCCGGGCCGATGAGGGCCGAGCGCCTCATGCTGGGCCTCGCCTTCCTCGCGATCCTCCTGGCCTCGCTCTTCAGGACAAGAGGGACGCTCCACGAGTACTTCACGCCGCACTCCAACTCGCGCTATATGTTCGTACCCCAGCTCCTCGCAGTCTGGCTGCTGGTCGAGGCCGCGTGCCGGAAGGGCCGGATTGCAACGTGCGCGGCCGTCGTCCTAACCGTGAGCCTCGCCGTCAACCTCCCGCGGCTCAGGGAGCCGGCCTACGCGGACATGCAGTGGGCCCGCTACGTTCCAAAGATCCGGGCAGGAGAGGCGCTCAAGATTCCGATCAACCCGCCAGGCTGGATCCTCACGCTCCCGGCCATGCCGAAATGAAAAGTCCCGGACCGCTCCCCCCAAGGAGGACCGGGCCGGGACTGAATCAGGGGAGGATCAGACCTTCGCCGGGGGCAGGAGGTCTTCGATCGAGTCGCTCTCGACGCTCAGGTCGGCGAAGAGCCACGACGAGAGGTAGCGCTCGGCCGACGACGGGATGATAGCAACGATCTGCTTGCCCTTGTTCTCGGGCCTCTTGGCCACCTGGATGGCCGCCCAGATCGCGGCGCCGGAGGAGATTCCCACCGGGATGCCGTCCAGCTTTGCGACCTGTTTGCTGATCGGCGCCGAGTCGTCCTCCTTCACGGTGATCACCTCGTCATAGATCTTGGTGTTCAGGATGGCCGGGATGAAGCCCGCGCCCAGACCCTGGAGTTTATGGGGGCCAGGCTGGCCTCCGGATAGGATCGGGGACCCCGCGGGCTCGACCGCGATCACCTTGAAGGAGGGTTTGCGCGCTTTGATGACCTCGCCGATGCCGGTGATGGTCCCGCCGGTTCCGATGCCGGAGATGAGGATATCGACCTTGCCGTCCGTATCGTTCCAGATTTCCTCAGCCGTGGTCTTGCGGTGGATGGCGGGATTCGAGGGGTTCGAGAACTGCTGGAGGATCACGCTGTTCGGGATCTTGGTCGCGAGCTCCTCGGCCTTTGCAATCGCGCCCTTCATGCCCTTGGCGCCCTCGGTGAGAACCAGGCGGGCGCCGAGGACCTTCAGTATCTTCCTGCGCTCCGTCGTCATCGTCTCGGGCATCGTCAGGATCAGCTTCAGGCCACGGGCTGCCGCCACGAATGCGAGGGCGATTCCCGTGTTGCCGCTCGTCGGCTCGATCAGGACCGTGTCCTTGTTGATCCGGCCGCTCTTCAGCGCATCGTCGATCATCGCGAACCCGATACGGTCCTTGACGCTCGAAAGCGGGTTGAAGAACTCCAGCTTGAGGAGGATTTCAGCCTGCGCGCCATGGGCGGCAGCCGTCCGGTTGAGGCGCACGAGCGGGGTGTTTCCGATCGTCTCCGTGATGTCGTTGTATATCTTGGCCATGTGGGTTGTGTTTTAGCGTTCGAGTTTGTGTTTGGGTGTGGGAGAAAAATCGGCGCCCCTTAGATGGCGTAGTCTTCGTCGAACGAGTGAGTCTGCCTGAGGCGCAGGCGCACCAGGTCGTTCACGCGCAGGTTGAGGTCGGTCAATTCGGACCGGGAGATCTCGACCTCCACGTGCTCGCGGGTCTGGACCTGCTCCACCATGAGCCTGGCCTGGGGGCCGGCGGCGTGGATATGGCGGACGATCGCCGAGATGCCCGAGCCCCCGGCGTCGTGGAGCGTGACCTCGATGTCGTGCGGCCGCACGTAGATCTGGCCCTCGTGATCGGGTTCCTCCGGCTGCAGGCCACGGCGCCCCCCGCCCACGAGGGCCGGGGCGCGCAGGATGTTCACGTTGCCGAGGAACTGGTAGACGAAGGGCGTGGCGGGCTTGTCGTACACCTGCTGAGGAGTGCCCACCTGCTCGACGTGCGCCTTGTTCATGATCACGACCTCATCGGCGATCTCGAGCGCCTCCTCCTGGTCGTGGGTGACAAAGATGGTCGTCAGCTGGATCTCGTCGTGGAAGCGGCGAAGCCAGCGGCGCAGGTCCTTTCGGACCCGGGCATCGAGGGCCCCGAAGGGCTCGTCCAAAAGGAGCACCTTGGGCTCGACGGCAAGGGCGCGCGCCAAGGCTACCCTCTGGCGTTCGCCCCCGGAAAGCTGCGAGGGATAACGCCCGGCCAGCCCGTCAAGCTGCACGAGCTCAAGGAGACGGTGCACACGCTCGGCGATCGAGGCCCCCGAGGGCCGCTCGGAGCGCCTTCGCACCCTCAACCCGAACGCCACGTTGTCAAACACCGACATGTGCTTGAAGAGCGCGTAGTGCTGGAAGACGAACCCCACCTTGCGCTTGCCGGCGGGCAGGTCGGTCACGTCCTCTCCGTGGAAGAGCACCCTGCCGCTGCCCGGGTCGGGGAACTCGAGGCCCGCGATGATGCGCAGGAGCGTCGTCTTGCCCGAGCCCGATGGCCCAAGGAGGGCCACGAGCTTCCCCTGCGCCGCGTTGAGGTCGACGCCGTCCAGGGCCGTGTAGGACCCGAACTTCTTTCGGATGCCATGGGCCTCGATGCTCATGTTGTTCCCTTCTGGCGCCACTCGACGGCCGACTTCAGGATGAGCGTTGCGATCGCCAGGAGCGCGAGCAGCGAGGCAACCGCAAAGGCGCCCGTGATGTTGTACTCGTTGTAAAGGATCTCCACGTGAAGGGGCATGGTGTTGGTCTCGCCGCGGATGTGCCCGCTGACGACCGAGACGGCGCCGAACTCGCCCATCGCGCGCGCGTTGCAGAGGATGACGCCGTAGAGCAGCCCCCAGCGTATGTTGGGGAGCGTGACGCGCCAGAAGGTCTGCCAGCCGCTGGCCCCGAGGGTGATGGCCGAGTACTCCTCGTCGGTCCCCTGGGCCTGCATGAGCGGGATCAGCTCCCGGGCCACGAACGGGAACGTGACGAAGGTCGTGGCCAGTATGATCCCGGGCACGGCAAAGATGATGCGGATGTTGTGCTCGATCAGCCACGGGCCGAACCATCCCTGGGCCCCGAAGACGAGGACGTAGATCAAGCCGGAGATCACGGGCGAAACGGCAAAGGGAAGGTCTATGAGCGTCGTCAGGAGGCTTTTCCCCGGGAACCTGAATTTCGTGATGGCCCACGCCGCCGCAACGCCAAAGACAACGTTCGCGGGCACGGCAATCGCCACGGTTAGCAGCGTGAGCCGGATCGAGGCGAGGGCGTCCGGTTCACGCACCGCAGCCAGGAAAAAAGCTCCTCCCTTGGAAAACGCCTGCGCAAACACCACCAGGAGCGGCAGGATCAGGAAACATGCCAGGAATACGAGCGCCACGGTAGTTAGGAGCCAGCGGGCCCATGCCGGGTCCCTGGTCGCGCGTCGACTGGCGGCGCTCGTGGGGCGCGGGTTGGGGGAGGTTGCGAGTGCTGAGTCCAAGATCGGTGGTCCGTTGTCTGGGGGGCGGAGCGTTGCGGATTGTGTTAGGGGGCCCAACAGGGATTCACGTCATATCGCCTGATAGCGGCGGCTCCACTTTTGGAGGAGGTTGATGAGAAGGAGCAAAAAGAAGGAGGAAACCAGCATCACGACCGCAATGGCGGTCGCGCCCTGGTAGTCGTACTGCTCCAGTTTCGTGATGATCAGCAGGGGAACGATCTCGGTCTTCATCGGCATGTTGCCCGAGATGAAGACGACGGAGCCGTATTCCCCGAGCGCCCTGGCAAAGGCGAGGGCGAACCCGGTGAGGAGCGACGGCGCAAGCTCCGGCAGGATGATGCGGATGACGGTCTGCAGGCGGTTCGCGCCCAGCGTGGAGGAGGCCTCCTCGATTTCGGGTTCGAGTTCCTGGAGCACGGGCTGGAGGGTGCGCACGACGAAGGGAAGGCCGATGAAGGTCAGCGCGATGAAGACACCGGTCCAGGTGAACGCGACCTGGATGCCAAGGGGCGCGAGCCACCGCCCCACCCAGCCGCTCGGCGCGTAGAGCGAGGTGAGCGCGATGCCGGCAACGGCGGTCGGCAGGGCGAAGGGGAGGTCCACAAGCGCATCCACGATTTTCTTTCCCGGGAAGGAATAGCGCACGAGGACCCAGGCCACCACCAGGCCGAAGACCATGTTGACGAGCCCGGCCGCAAGGGATGCCCCGAACGTCAGCCGGTACGCGGCCACCACCCGCGGCGCCGCGACCGCACCCACAAAGTCATGCCAGCTCATGCCCGCCGTGCGCAGGAAGGCGGCCGACAGCGGGACAAGGACGATCAGCCCCAGGTAAGCGAGCGTGAAGCCCAGGGACAGCCCAAAGCCGGGCAGGATGCTTCGTGAATTGCGGGGGCTGGCCATCGGAAGTCAGGGCCTACACGGTGGACCAGCCTGGAAGAAAAGCGCTGGGGGCGTCTGGGCTCCCAGGGCTCGGAGTGTTCTGCGGCCCGTCATTTCTGGTAGATCTGGTCGAAGACTCCGCCATCGGCGAAGTGGGTCTTCTGGGCCAGGGTCCATCCGCCGAATACCCCGTCTATCGTGAAGAGTTCGAGCTTGGGGAAGGTCGACGCGTATTTCGCCGCGGCGGCCGGGCTCCTCGGGCGGTAGTAGTTGCGGCCCGCGATGTCCTGGCCCTGGTCGGAGTAGAGGAACTCGAGGTAGGCCGTTGCGACCTCGGTGGTTCCCTTCCTCTCGGCCACCTTCCGGACCACCGCGACAGGCGGCTCGGCCAGGATGCTCGAGGAGGGGACTACCGTCTCAAACTTGCCGGGCCCAAACTCCTTCTGCGCGAGGAACGCCTCGTTTTCCCAGGCCAGGAGCACATCGCCGATCTCCTTCTGGGCAAACGTGATTGTCGAGCCGCGGGCGCCCGAATCCAGGACGGGCACGTTCTTGTAGAGGGCCGTGATGAACTCCCTCGCCTTGTCCTTGCTCCCGTACTTGCGCTCGGCAAAGCCCCACGCCGCCAGGTAGGCCCAGCGGGCCCCTCCCGACGTCTTGGGGTTGGCGGTTATGACCGACACGCCCGGGCGAACCAGGTCATCCCAGTCCTTGATGTTCTTGGGGTTCCCTTTGCGGACCAGGAGGACGATGGTGCTCGTATACGGCGTCGAGTTTTCCGGTAGCTTCGTCTGCCAGTCGGCGGGAAGGAGGTCGCCGTGGACGTGCAGGTTGTCGATGTCGGCGGCGAGGGCGAGCGTCACCACGTCGGCCTGGAGGCCATCGATCACGGAGCGCGCCTGCGCGCCTGACCCACCATGGGACTGCTTCACCACGACATCGTCGCCGGTCTTTGCCTTCCAATAGGTCGCGAAGGCCGCGTTGTAGTCGACATAGAGCTCTCGAGTCGGGTCGTACGACACGTTGAGCAGCTCGATCGTCTTGGCCGACAGCGCAACGGCGGCAGACACCGCGACGAGGGTCGCGAGGAGGGTACGGGTTCCGCGGAATTTCAGAAGTCTTGTCATCGAATTAAAGGTGCTTTCCTGCCAAGCGGCGTCCCGCGGACGGGTCTGCACAAGATTGGCCCTTGCTTGTTTTCGGTTGGTTCCTCCGTGGGTCCGGTTGGAGAGAAAGGGGATTCTGGAATTTCCCAGGGGTCAGGCCGGGTTGGATCGGGCCGGGCGATCCGATGCCAGGCGCACCTTCTCGGTGCGCTCGATCTGAGTCACGCGTCCATCGTGGACCACGAGCTGGACCACGCCGTAGCGGAGATCCTGCACCTGGGCGCGCACCAATGCGAGCCACTCAGGCTCGCCGGGAGCCGGGACGCTTGTTGAGGTGATTTCTGCAGCCATGGTAGGTTCGGGTTAGATTGAGTACTCGCCGAGTATGTGGTGGAGGATTCCCTCTGCTGGGGAGGTCCGCGCGCCTCGCGCACCGGGGGCCCTCTGCCCGAGCTGGCGTCGCGCGATGCGCGCGGGAACGCGCGTCTGGACGGGGGTCCCGGCAACCTCCGGCGAGAAGGGGAGAGAGACGCTGTCGCGCTCCATCTTCCGGAGCGTGATCTCCACGACATCGGACAGCGTGTAGCGGTCGAGTATCGCGGCTATGGCATTGCGCACGTCGAGCATGAGCATCCGCAGCCCGCAGTGCGCTTCGTCCGGACAGGTGCACGGCTCGTACGCCGACTGCGAAACGCAGCCAATCGGGGCCAGCGGCCCGTCGATCAGCCTCACCACCTCGCCGATGAAGATCTTCTTCGCCGGCCTGCCGAGCCGGTATCCGCCAAACTTTCCCCGCTGGCTCTCGACGATCCCGGCCTCCTTGAGGGCCTGCAGGATCTGCTCAAGGAACTTGACCGGCAACTGCTCGCTCTCCGCCAATTCCGAAACCTGCACAAGCTTGCGGTTCATCTCGGCTGCGATGCCTAGGTTGATGAGCGATCGCAGGGCATACTCACCTTTCTTGGAAAGCTTCATGGGTGTAGAATTTCAATCTACATTAATTAAGTATGGATTAAGGCAAGTCCTTTTGCTCCGGCCCGTGTCATAATCCCACCAGCGGCCCAAACGGATTTTGTAACCCGTTATTCGCTCGTCATTTCATATATCTCGGCGAGCGCGGTCCCCGTGGTCGCATTGCTGCCTGATATGATGGCGGTGTAGGCCCCGGGGGGCACGGTCACCACCATCGCCGAGTCCGCTGAGCCCGACGTCAGGGCGAAGGCTCCCACGGATTGCATGTCGGATGTCGTGGCCAGGCGATAGGTGACGCTCACCGCAGAGGTCCCGGCGGTCGGCTTGTTGCTCCACCCCGAGTTCATGGCGACCAGCGTGTTCGTCGAGTCGTAGAGTCCAATCGAAGGCTGGTCCAGGGTCCCGGTGAGGCCAAAGGCTTTGAGCGCCGGGCCTATTCCTCGAATCAGGAGCTCGGCCGGCTCGTTGCCCTCGACCACAAATCCGCAGATCGCCACCTGTGATCCCGAACCCACGAAACAGCGCGCCGAAATGTTCTTGAGCTGCTGCGGCACCAGCGTGCTGAGCTCATAGACCTCAGACAACGCCACGCCGCTCGTGGCTCCGAAACCCGAAACCTGAACCGTATAGCTTCCGATGGGCAGCGTGAGGACCATCGCCGAATCCTGGGAGTTTGCGGCGAGCGCAAACGCCCCGGTTGTCACCATGTCGGCCAAAGTCGCCTGGCGGACGGTCGCGGCGACCGCCGAGTTGCCCGCCAGGGGCAGCGCGCCCCACCCGGCATCCGTGGCAATCAGCAGGCCCTGCGAATCAAACACCTGCGCCACCGGCGCCGCCAACGTCCCCGAGACCCCAAGGGACGCAAGCGCGGGTCCCACCCCGCGGACAAGCACATCCTTGGTGGTCCCAGCCGGACCGCCGATCACGAAGCCGGCGATGACGACATTGGATCCCGTCTCGACCTGGGCGCGCACCGACACGTTCACCAGCCTGTGGCTGTACGCGGTTGCGCCGCCTAGGGCCGTGATCAAGTTGGCCACATTCGGGCTTCCGAGGCCGGTGCAGAGGTCAAAGCCTGGACCGGCGGCGTACGCCCCATTGGTTCCGCTCGTGATGTCGTGGAACGCATTCGTTCCGGAAAGGGGATAAAGGTGGGGGTTGAGGAGGCCCACGGGGCCCAGTCCCGCCGTGGATCTGCCCTGGTTGATCAGCGCCGCGATGCCTGACCAGATCGGGCAGGCGACGCTGGTGCCCCCGAAGCTCAGGGCGACCCCGTTCACGTAGTCCAGGACTCCGATACCCGAGCCGAACACGGGCAGGTTGCCCGCGCCCGCGTTGACGCTTTGGAGGTCTGCTATCGCAAAACCCGCCACGTCCGGGACGCACCTCATCGTCTGGCCCGAGAGGACCGCGTTGCCCGTCTGATAAGCAGGCTTGGTGAAATAGCTGCTCACTCCGCCGCCGCTGGCGTCCTCCTCCGTCGACAGCTGGTTCCAGACGACCTCTCCGGCATCCACCCAGTTCCCCGCGAAGGTGATGTCCGTTCCGCCCACTGCGGTCACGCTGGGGTCGCTCGCGGGATAGGCCACCGCAAGGGGAGACAGGGAGTTGTAATTGCCGGCACCGGTCCCGCCGCTCGTATTCGAGCCGCAGTCGCCCGACGACGCCAGGACCGAGACCCCGGCTGCGGCGAGGCTTGCGTAGACCTGCGAGTAGGACCTCATCACCGAGGCTCCGTCGGAGCCCTCGGTATTACCGAAGCTGATCGATAGGACCGACATGTTCGGGTACTGGGGGAGGTCATTGAGGACCTGCGCGACGCATTCGAATGCATCCGTAGCCACATACATGCGGATGGCCGCCCCGGGGGCGATGGCGCTGATCCACTGGGCGTCAATATTGGCCTCGATGGTGCCGGCAGGGGGTGGATTGGCGCCGGCGCCACCGTCCACGTCGACATTCACGAAATTGCCGAGGGACTGCCGGATCCCGGTCGCCGACCAGAAGATCGGAAGGTCGCTCGTGATGGCGGGAGATTGGCCGACGATCGCCACGATCTGGCCGGCACCGGTGGCGGCAGCCGGAATATTGTAGGCGGAGTTGATGTTGTCCGGCGTCACGAAGAAGCTGCTCCCGAACGAGTCGTCCGGACGGAGGACGGCAGCGGGCTCGAGGTGGCGCATGCGGAATTCGGGCTGCAGCCCGTTCACGCTCAGGACGACGGGCGCCAAGTCCGAGGGCATCGAGGGCTCGGAAACCGCCGACGTATATTCGCCATCGGACACCGTCACCCGGGCAAGGAGCACGCCGAAGGCATGGGCCACGTCGGCCGTGGCTCCACGGACAAAGACGGTGGTGTGGGTCCTGTCACGCAGGGTCGCCGTGAATCCCTGGGCCGAAAGCCAGGAGGCCACGCGGTCGTAGTCGCTGCGCAGGGGCAGGTACCTCGCCTCCATTTCACCGGAGGTCACGGGCTCACCGGCCGCGATGCGGGCCTGGAGCCCCGCAAAGTCGCGCATCTGGAGCGACACGGAAAAGGACATCGGGGCTGCGAGCTCGGCGCCTGTTAGGACGGAGCGCACGATCCGCGCACGGCCGATTGTCAGGCCGCCCGCGTCGGGTGTCCGGACCGAGCCCGCCACGGTCCCTTGGGCCGGCAAGGCGGATGCCGACGCCTCGGGTCCCGGGACCGATGCAAGAATCCACGCTAGAAAGACCGCAGCGCACCCTCTGGCCATCGGGCCCATCAGAGTCGGATCCTCAGGCCGTCGTGCGCCAGCTTGTACCCGGCAGGAAGCGCGGCCTCGGCCGCCGCATGGTCCGTCAGATGGGTAAGGTGGGTGAGCCATATCGCCTTCGCCCCGAGCCCCATGCCCGCCTGGACCGCCTCGTCAATGCTCATGTGGGACGGGTGCGGCTGGGGCCTGAGGCCGTCCAGGACCACGGCGTCAGAACCCCGCGCCAGGTCGATGGCCTCCTGCGTCAGCCTCTTGCAGTCGGTGTAGTAGGTGAACTTCCTGCCGGTGCTCCTCTCCATGAAAACGAGGCCCAGGGTGACCGTCTCGCCATGGGGCAGCGGGGTCGAGCTTATCGTTCCCTGGGGAAGGTCCATGACGGCGGGCATGTCGACGAGCCGAAACGCCGGATATCCCCTCACGGCCGCCTTCTGGACCATGGCGTAGGGATAGATTGCCTCCACGCGGGCCCTCCCCTCGGGAGTCGTGTGGACGGCCAGGGCCTCACCGCCCCGCATGTCGCAGAACCGCCGCAGGTCGTCCATGCCCATTAGGTGGTCCGAGTGCCCGTGCGTGAGGATGAAGACGTCCAGGGCGTCGACGCCCTCCCTGACGCATTGAATCCGGAATTCCGGCGCAGCGTCGACCTGCACGTGGAGGCCGTCCATGACCACATGGATGGAGGTGCGCGTCCTCTTGTTGCGAGGGTCCGAGGATGCGCACACGGGGCACGAGCACCCGATCATGGGTACGCCCTGGGATGTTCCGCTTCCTAGAATGATGACCTCCATGACTTGGGGCGACGATTGGGGGGGGCGCGATCCAATGCAAGGCGGGCATAAGAGGAAATGGGGACAGGCTCCGCAGGGCGGAGCCCTGGAGCGCCAGCGCCTCCTATGCGCTAAGCGCCCTTATCGGCCGCACGCACGGGCCTTTGTCCCTAAGGCACGACGTAGATTTCCACTAGCGCCACACCCGTCGTGCTCCCCACACCCGACACATGGACCGTATAGCCAGCCGGAGGGAGGGCCATCAGCAACGAGCAGTCTCCGCTTCCCGGGGTAAGGGCAAACGCGCCAGCTGATGCGGCGGCGGCGGCGATGTCCGAGGCATTCGAATTATTGCTCCATCCCGCATTGTTGGCGATCAGGGTCTGGCCGTTGTAGACCTCCAAATAGGGATGCGCGATGACGCCGGTGACTCCGAACGCTGCTAGGCCTGGACCGACAGCCCGGATCAGGAGTCTTTTCGGCGAGTTGCCGCTCACCACATCGCCCGGAATCAGAACATTGCCTCCGGTCCCCACCACCGCCCGGGTGGATATGTTGACCAGCTGGCTGTTGCTCGGGGCCAACTGGTAGATTTCCGCAAGTGCCACGCCCGTCGAATTATTAACCCCCGACACCTGCACGGTGTACGCCCCGCCCGGAAGGCTCAATAAGAGCGCACAGTCCGCGCTCCCAGGCGCCAACGCAAACGCGCCGGCCGACGCCGCGGCGCTCGCGATCTGCGCCGCATTTGTGCCGCTGCTCCAACCCGTGTTCGACGCGACCACCGTCTGTCCGTTATACACGGTGAGCTGGGGTTGTGCGAGGGCGCCTGCGACTCCAAACTGAGCCAGCGCAGGCCCGTCTGCCCGGATGAGAAGCTGAATGGGGTCGTTGCCCGAGACCACGAACCCCGGTATCAGGATGTTGCCGCCTGTTCCCACCTGTGCCCGGGTCGAGATGTTGATCAGGCTGCTGACGGGCGTCCCGACCGAGACCGTGGCAATCGCACTTGTGGCCGAACCCGCCGAGTTGCTCACCACAACCGTGTAGTTTCCCGCCGTTGACGCGGTGTAATTCTGCCCCGTCGCTCCCCCTATCGGGGTGCTATTGAGCTCCCATTGGTAGCTCAGGGGAGTGCTTCCCGATGCAAAGACCGCCAACACCACGCTGCCACCGGATGAGATCGTTGCGCTCTGAGGGGAAATACTGATCGAGGGGGCGACTATCGCAGGAGACACTGAAACGGCCGCGAGCACGCTCGAAACCGCCCCTGCCGAATTGGAGACATTCACCGAATAATTTCCGGCATCTGCGGAGGTGAGCCCATTCACCGTTAGGCTCGCGCCCGAACTTACGTACTTCGAGCCGTCGATCGTGATCGCCTGGTTATTGAATAGCCATTGATAGGTTAGAGGCCCTGAACCGCTCGCCGTCACGCTTAGGGCAAGGTTTGAACCCGTGACCAGATTCTGGCTCACCGGCTGAACGGTAATCGTCGGGGCCACGGCCGCCGGACTGCCGATCGTGAGAGCAACCGTGTTGCTCTGCACGTAGCCTCCATTCTGATTCACAAGGACCACGAAATAGCTGCCTGCGTCTGAGTTCTGGATATTCGTAAGCGTCAGATTGGAACTCGACTGATTATTCTGGTTGATCGGAATGCCATTCTTAAACCATTGGACCTCGAAGTTCCCGCCGCCAAAGCCCACACTGAAGGTGACATTCGATCCCAGGGACGCCGTTTGGTTTGTGGGCTGTTGGGTGATTGTTGGCAGATTTGTAGCCGTGCCCGAGGTCACGATGGTGAAATAGGTCACCGTGGAGTAGGCGGTCACAGAACCGCCTGCGGGCGCCGCGGTGTTCTCCGCGATGGCCGTGTCGAATTGGATATGGCAATAATAGATGCACCCCGCGCTCAGCGTGCCGGCCGAGATCGAGTACGACGTGAACGGAGACGGATTGGTAGGCGTAATGTAGGCCTCGTCCAGTTTGGTGGAGCCTCCGTTGTAAGGCTGGATCCTAAAATCCATGTGGCTCAGGCCACCACCCGCCCCATAACTGGTAAATGCGTTGAAATTGATGGCGGTGTTCTGGGTGGGGTCGATGACCAATTGTCCCGAGGAATTCCACGAGCCGTTCGTTATCTGTGGGACATTGGGGTAAAGGTCTCCTGTTAGGCTAAGTGTGAAATTCGAATACCCGGTCGCAGAGAATATGTAGTTTCCGTTCGGGAACGCGGCGTCCAGCGCTGCCTGCGAGGTGAACGATTGAAAATAACTATATGCCTGGTCGTTCTGGGAAAAGGGCACAACCACGGCTGCCAGTCCCGGCGGCGTGACGCTCATCGCCACTGTACCATCCAAGCCACAGTAGAACGCAAGCGTGGGGTCGGCCACGGGAACACCGAGCGCCGTCTGGTCGTAGGAATGTCCCTTGTCCACGTCGGTTTGCGGAGCACTGCTGCTCTGGGCACCTAGGCGCGAGCCACAGGCCAGCGCAATCATCGCGGATAGGAAAACAATCGAGGCAATTTTTGATGTTCTCATGATTCAGATTGATAAATCCCCCCTCGATCTCGCGTACATCGGATCGCGTAATGCCAATGCGCATACACGCGGAACAGCATCGGCTCATTCTTGGGCTTCGTCTCGCCCAAAGGGGGCGGCGCTCGACGGACAAGGCGAAGCGTTTATAAATTCAGTTTCTCAGCATTTTTTCTGGCGGCGTCTGCAATTCGTTCCAACCCGTGACGCCGTCGACTCTTCCTTGAGGAGAAAATAATCCTCATAGAGTTCGCATGCTATGCATCGCTTGCTAAAAATGATGCAGAAATTGTATGCGTGCGGGAGGGCATTCGTGCAGCAGACAATACCAGTGCTCGCGCCGAAAAGCCGCGCCTCGCCGGATGGGCGCTCGCCCCCTTTGATCAAAATACTCCTGACACTACGGGATTCCGTGCGGGCCTGGAGAGAGGGAACTGGCGTCCCTTGCCCCCGACCTCCAAAGGGCCCCTTCCCGGCCTAAAAAAAAGCGCCCCGGCCTTTTCGGGCCGGGGCGCCTGTTAATTGATTCCGCTCTTGGGATCAGTAGTCCATGCCGCCGCCACCCGGGGGGTGGGCCGGAGCAGAGTCCTTCTTGTCCGGGATCTCGGTGATCATGCACTCGGTCGTGAGCAGGAGCCCAGCGATCGAGGATGCGTTCTGCAGCGCCGTACGCGTGACCTTCGTGGGGTCAACGACGCCGGCCTTCACCAGGTCCTCGTACTTGTCGGTCGCCACGTTGTAGCCGAAGTTGCCCTTGCCGGCGAGAACCTCGCCGACGACAACTGCGCCTTCAACACCGGCGTTCGAGCAGAGCATCCGGATCGGGTGCTCGATGGCCCGGCGCACGATCTGCGAGCCGATCTTCTCGTCACCCTCGAGGGAGAGGGCGTCGATGGCCTTGGCCGTCCTAAGGAGCGCGACGCCGCCGCCGGCGACGATACCTTCCTCAACGGCCGCGCGGGTCGCATGGAGGGCGTCCTCGACGCGGGCCTTCTTCTCCTTCATCTCGACCTCGGTGGAGGCGCCGACATTGATGACGGCGACACCGCCCGCGAGCTTCGCGAGGCGCTCCTGGAGCTTCTCGCGGTCGTAGTCGGAGGTCGTCTCGTCGATCTGGCGACGGATCTGCTTCACGCGACCCTGGATGTCGGAGCCCTTGCCGCCGCCTTCCACGATCGTCGTGTTTTCCTTGTCGACCACGATCCGCTTGGCGCGGCCGAGATCGCTGACGGTGACATTCTCAAGCTTGATGCCGAGATCCTCGGTGAAGCAGCGGCCGCCCGTGAGGATTGCGATGTCCTCTAGGATGGCCTTGCGACGGTCGCCGAAGCCGGGGGCCTTTACGGCCACGACGTTGAGCGTTCCGCGGATCTTGTTGACGACAAGCGCTGCCAGGGCCTCACCCTCGACCTCTTCGGCGATGATCAGGAGCGGCTTGCCGCTCTTTGCGACCACCTGGAGAAGCGGGAGCAGGTCATTAAGGGCGCTGATCTTCTTCTCGTGTATAAGGACGTAGGCGTCCTCGATCACGGCCTCCATGGCCTCGGCGTTGGTCACGAAGTACGGGGACAGGTATCCCTTGTCGAACTGCATGCCCTCGACGACCTCGAGCGTGGTCTCGATGGACTTTGCCTCCTCGACAGTGATCGTTCCGTCCTTGCCGACCTTGTCCATCGCGTCCGCGATGATGTTGCCGATCGTGTCGTCCCAGTTGGCTGAGACGGTCGCGACCTGGCGGATCTCCTCGCGGTCGGAGACCTTCTTGGAAATCCTTGCGAGCTCGGCGACAGCGACCTCAACGGCCTTGTCGATTCCGCGCTTCAGGAAGATCGGGTTTGAGCCCGCGGTGACGTTCTTGAGCCCTTCGCGGTAGATGCCCTCGGCGAGGACCGTGGCCGTCGTCGTGCCGTCGCCGGCAGCGTCGGAGGTCTTGGAGGCGACTTCCTTCACCATCTGCGCGCCCATGTTCTCGTAGGGATCCGGCAGTTCGATTTCCTTGGCGACCGTGACGCCGTCCTTGGTGACGGTCGGCGATCCGAATTTCTTATCGATGACGACGTTGCGGCCCTTGGGCCCAAGGGTCACCTTGACGGCGCGGGAGAGGAGCTCGACGCCCCGAAGGATTTTTTGACGAGCTGACTCGTCGAATAGGAGTTGTTTGGCAGCCATTTTGATTAAGTTTTTGTTGGATTGATTCTGTGTGTACCCGGCCTCAGGCGATGACGCCGAGGATGTCGTCCTCGCGGACGAGGGTGTACTTCTGCTCTTCGAGCTTCACCTCTGTGCCGCCGTACTTGCCGACCAGGACGCGGTCGCCGACCTTCACTTCGAAGGGGATGACCTTGCCGCTCTCGTCGCGCTTGCCGGTGCCGAGCGCAATGACTTCGGCCTCCTGCGGCTTCTCTTTGGCGCTGTCCGGGATGATGATCCCTCCGCGGACCTGCTCTTTGTCCTCGAGATGCTTCACGAGAACGCGATCACCTATCGGTCTGATTTTTACTTTAGCCATATGGATTTGGTTTTGGGTTGAAGGTCGGAACGCGGCGACGAGTCGCCCCGTATCCGGAAAGGGTTACTCGAGCGTTACTTCTTGGCCTTTTCGTCGTCCACGACCTCGAAGTCGGCGTCGACAACGTCGGCCTTCTTCTCGGCCTTGGGCTCGGGGCCCGGCTCCGCGGCGTGGTCGCCCTGGGGCGCTGCGCCTGCGGCCTTGGCCGCGGCCGCGGCCTCGGCGTAAAACTCTGAGCCCACCTTAGTGAGCTCCTCGAGTGCCGACTTCATCTTGTCGCCATCATTGGACTCAAGGGCCTTCTTGGCATCGGAGAGGACGGCCTCGACCTTGGACTTCTTGTCGGCGGGCAGCTTGTCACCGGCGTCCTTAAGCGCCTTCTCAAGCTGGTAGACGGATGTGTCGAGCTGGTTGCGGGTCTCTACAGCTTCGCGCCGCTTCTTATCCTCGGCGGCGTTGAGCTCCGCTTCCTTGGTCATCTTGTCGACCTCTTCCTTCGATAGGCCCGAGGAGCCCTGGATCGTGATCTTCTGGTCCTTGCCGGTGCCCAGATCCTTCGCCGAGACGTGGAGGATTCCGTTGGCGTCGATGTCAAAGGTGACCTCGATCTGCGGGGTGCCGCGCGCCGCCGGGGGAATCCCGTCGAGGCGGAACGTGCCCAGCGTCTTATTGTCCCGTGCCATGGGGCGCTCGCCCTGGAGGACGACGATCTCGACGGACGGCTGGTTGTCGCTGTAGGTGGAGAACGTCTGGGTCTTCTTGGAGGGGATGGTCGTGTTGCGCGGAATCATGGCCGTGGCGACGTCGCCGGCCGTCATGATGCCGAGCGTCAGCGGTGTGACGTCAAGGAGGAGGACGTCGCGCACCTCGCCCTTTAGGACGCCGCCCTGGATCGCAGCGCCAACCGCCACGACCTCATCGGGATTCACGCCCTGATGGGGCTGCTTGCCGCCGAGGGTCTTAGCGATCTCAACCACCTTGGGCATGCGGGTCATGCCGCCCACGAGGACGAGCTCATCAATCTGGGCGGAGGTAAGGGAGGCATCCTTCAGGCAGTTCTTGAACGGCTGAATGCAGCGCTCGAAGAGGCTTTCACAGATCTGCTCCATCTTGGCCCGCGTCAGCTGGACGTTCAGGTGCTTAGGACCCGAGGCGTCGGCCGTTATGAAGGGCAGGTTGATGTCGACCGACTGGGTGGACGAGAGGGCGATCTTGGCCTTTTCGGCCTCTTCCTTCAGGCGCTGCAGGGCCATCGGGTCCTTGCGAAGGTCAATGCCGTTGTCCTTCTTGAAAGCATCCACCAGCCATGCGATCAGGGCATCGTCCCAGTTGTCGCCGCCCAGGTGCGTGTCACCATTCGTGGCCTTGACCTCGAAGACGCCGTCGCCGATCTCGAGGACGGAGACGTCAAAGGTGCCGCCGCCCAGGTCGAACACCGCGATCTTCTCGTCCTTCTTCTTGTCGAGGCCGTAGGCCAGCGAGGCTGCGGTTGGCTCGTTGATGATGCGCATGACCTCTAGACCCGCGATCTTGCCGGCGTCCTTGGTGGCCTGGCGCTGCGAGTCGTTGAAATAGGCGGGGACCGTGATCACGGCCTGGGTAATCTTCTCACCCAGGTAGGCCTCGGCGTCGGCCTTCAGCTTGCCGAGCACAAAGGCAGAAATCTGCTGCGGGGCGTACTGCTCGACCTTGTCGCCGATCTGGACCTCAATGTAGGCGTCGCCGTTCTTACCCTCGACGACCTTGAAGGGCATGTTCTTGGACTCCTCGCGAATCTCGGCGAATTTGCGGCCGATCAGGCGCTTCGATGAAAAGATGGTGTTGCGCGGATTGGTGACCGCCTGGCGTTTCGCGGCCTGGCCGACCACGCGCTCGCCCGTCTTGGTGAAGGCCACGACTGACGGCGTGGTGCGCGCGCCTTCGGCGTTTGGAATGACGACAGGCTCGCCGCCCTCCATGACGGCCATACAGGAATTTGTTGTGCCCAGATCAATGCCTAGAATGCGGCTCATGCCCTCTATCCAGCACTGGGTGTGCCTCTATTGGGGTGATTATGTTACCATCTATTAAACAATCACTTAAAAAAAGTACGGTCGAAATTAACGCGACGAATTAGCGCCAATTTATGCCATCTTGTCCCATCACTGCGCCGAATGGGACAGGTCCTGTCCCAGGCGTGCGGTGGTTTCAGCCCTTGGACCCCGTGGTCGCTATCCCGCGGATGAAGCTCCTCTGCGCGAGTAGGAAGAGCAGGATGACGGGCAGGATCGTGACCGCACTGGCCGCCATAAGATAGTGCCATTGCACGCCCCCATTCTGTGATTGGTAGCTCTCGAGGGCCAGAGCCAGCGTGTACGTGTCCTTGCGCGTGAGGTAGATGAGCGGCCCCAGGAAATCGTTCCAGGCAAAGATGAAATGGAAAAGGGCCGCGACAACCAGGACGGGCGTGCTGAGCGGCACGATGATCCGCCAGAAGATCCGCCATTCGCTGCAACCATCGATTCGCGCCGCCTCGCTCAGCTCCTCGGGGATCGTCCTGAAGAACTGCCGCATGAGGAAGATGTTGAAGGCGCTCCCGAACCACGTCGGAAGCCACAGGGGAAGGAGGGTGCCGATCAGCCCCAGGGACTTGAACACGCCGTAGAGGGGCACCATGAGCACGGGGAAGGGCACCATCATGGTGGCCAGGGTCAGGGCGAAAAAGGCGTCGCGCCCGCGCCATCTCAGGCGGGCGAAGCCGTAAGCGATGATTGCGTTCGAAAAGACCGTTCCCACGACCCCGAGCACGGCCACAACGAGCGAATTTCTGAGAAAAATCCAAAAGCCGACCCGGTGCCGGTCGGCCTCGGCGTCGCCTCCCAAGGCGGCCAACGCGCGCGGATAATTGTCCCAGCGAAACCTGACCCGAGACGCAATCTGGCTGCGCGGGAGGATGTCCCATGCCGGCGGAGGCCCCCCCTCGCCCAGCGCCGTCTCGACCTTCTGCGTAACGTGCCAGGACCCTGCGGCCACAGGGTGCACGAGGTGTACGGTACCGTCTCCCGCACGTTGTCCCCGCCCGACGAAGCCGAGCTTCCCCGCATTGGGGCCCGACTCGTACCGCACCACAGCGCCCTCCTGGGCAACCGGATAGTCCATGGTGACTTCGACGCTGCGGCCGGCCAGCTCGGCGGTGTAGGCCCTCGGGATGAAGGTCAGGGGCAGGGAAATCGTCTGCTCGATGGGCTTTAGGGAGGTGCTCACAAGCCATGCAAAGGGCAGCACGAACGCAATGGAGCACAGGACCAGGAGCCCCTGGACCACCCTCCTCGAAACCTTGTGCTCGCGCGCCATGACTAAGGGGAGTCGTCCGTGCGGCTCCGGGTGAGCCGCGCGGCCATCCAGGTAAGGGCCGCGGTAACCAGGAAGAGGATATAGGCCATCGCGCTCGCGTAGCCCATCCGGATGTCCTGGAATGCCGTTGAGAAGAGATAGATCGAGTAGAAGAGCGTGGAACGCTCGGGATTGCCGTCCGAGGCGTTGCCGTTGCCGTTGGCCGCCTCCGACATGATATAGGCCTGGGCAAAGAGCTGCATGGCGCCGATCAGCGCCATGATGGCATTGAACGCGACCACCGGGGCGATCGTCGGGAGCGTCACGTGGCGGAAGCGCTGCCACGCCGAGGCCCCGTCGATCTCGGCGGCCTCGTAGAGGTCGCGCGGCACGTTCTGCAGGCCCGCCAGGTAGATGACCATCGCGTTGCCGGTGCCCCAGAGACTCATGATGACCAGCGCCGGCTTGGACCACGAGGGATCGGCGAGCCAGGCCGGGCCATGCATCCCGAAGAGGCCGAGGATCGGATTCAGGATCCCGTTCATCAGCCCGTACTCCCCGTTGAAGATCCAAAGCCAGAGCATCGCCGACGCGACGACGGGCACGATCGACGGCATGAAGAAGAGCAGCCGGAAGAAGGAGCGCCCCCGGACCTCGCAGTTCAGGAGCATCGCAAGCCCAAGGGCCATGAGCGTCCCGAGCGGGACCGAAAGGCCGGCATAGAAGAGGGTATTGCGGAGCGACTTCCAGAATAGCCCGTCGTGCACCAGCTGCTGGTAGTTCTCGAGGCCGCACCACACCGGGGCCTTGAGTATGGAGTAGTCGCAGAAGCTGTAATAGAGCGACGCGATGACGGGATAGGCGGTGAAGGCGCAGAGCCCGACGATCCACAGGCTCGTGAAGGCGAGCCCCGACCCGAGCTGCTTTTTCTCGCGGCGGGTCATTGCGGTGCCGTCTCCCCCAGGGCGGACCATTGCCCATGGCGCTCGAGGCTCCTGCGGTAGCGCGCCCAGCTCTCGTCGAGCCGGGACTGCGAGTAGCCGAGCGCCTCCTCAGGCGTCGCGTCCAGGAGCCTCACCCGGTCGAAGGCTGAGATCACCTCCCGGTAGTATTCCTGCCAGATGCCCATGTCCGGCACGGTGGTTGCATGCGGGCTCGCGGCGAGCTGGCGCATCATGGCGATGTGGGGATGGAGGTTGTGGTCGGTGAAAAACGGGCTCCAGACCTTCAGGGGCGATATCTTCACCTGCAGGTAGTCCAGGAGCTCCCCGCCAGCGAGCTCGTCGCGGCTCCTCGCATTGGGATTCGAAGAGTTGACGTACTTGATGAATTGCCAGGCCTCGCGCGCGTGCCTGGCGCCGCGCGGGATCGCGAGGGCGTCGGCCTCCGCCATGGCGAAGTCCGCGATGCCGGGGACGGCCTCGGGCCAGGGCCCCACCCCGTAGTCCAGGCCCGGCTTATACTGGTGGATGTAATTGTCGTAGAAGACCCCCTGGAATACCATGGCGATCTTGCCCGTGAAGAACGGGGCCGACGGCGACGCCCAGGGACCGAACTCCGACGCCAGGCGCTTCACATTGTCGAGGCCGTAGAACCGGGTGAACGATTCGATCCAAGCGTAGGCCGCCACGTTCCTTGGGTCCGTCGCGAATGTGATCCTGTGGTCGGCGTAGAGCTTCCCGCCGAACCAGTTGCAGAAAATCCACGGCCACCATCCCGGGTCCTGGGGGAGGAATCCCACCTGGGTCAGGCGCCCGGTCACCGGGTCGTGCTTGGTGAGGCGCCGGGCGAAGTCGTTGAATTCCGCCAAGGTGCGGGGCGGCTGCTCCGGGTCGAGGCCCGCCTCCCTGAAAAGCGTCTTGTTCCAGTACAGGGCCATGACGGCGGGCGTGCTGATCCCGGCGTAGACGTGGCCTCCGTGCGAGCAGATGCCGGCATACACCGGGTAGTACCGGTCGAGCCACTGCTGGTTCGTCATGCCCTCGGCGCGGATGAACCGGTCCAGGGGCTCGAGCGCCTCGGCGTCCGCGAACGTCGCGATGTTCTGCTCATGGAGCCCGGCTATGTCGGGGGGGTCTCCGCCGGCGGTCGCCACGAGCGTCTTCCGGTCGACCGAGGAGGTGGAGTAGTAGTCGACCACGATCTGGTCCTGAGACTGGTTGAACCGGTCGATGACCGTCTGGATCGCCTGGCCCTCAAACCCGACCCATTTGTCCCAATAGGTGACGTGCACCGGAGCCGCGGCCGCGGGCAATAGGGCCGCCAGGAAGAGCGGCAGGCACGTCTTGGGTCTGAAGTTCAAACGGGGAGTGGGTGGTGCGCGGCTTGGAGAGGCAAGGGGCCGTCCCCTCGATCCAAGGGCCACGGGGACTTAGACGTAAATGGGAGTTTTTCGACCAGATTCTTGTAAATCCGCCTGTCCCCACCAGATTGCCCCCATGGAAGTTGAGATCCAAGTGCCCGACGAGGTACCGGTGATGACGCTGCCCAACCTGGCTTTCTTTCCCCAGGCTCTTCTGCCGCTGCACATCTTCGAGCCGCGTTACCGCAGGATGCTCGGCGATGTGCTGGAGAGCAACCGCATCTTCGCCGTGGCGTGCCTCGACACGGACGCGGCCACGGAGAAGCTTCAGCTTGAGCCCCCGCATCGCGTCGCCTGCATCGGGCTGGTCCGCGCCTGCCAGAAGAACGAGAACGGGACCTCCAACCTGCTCCTTCAGGGCCTCTGCCGCGTCTCGATCGAGTCGATCGTCTCCGACGAGCCCTACAGGCGCATCAAGATAAGGGCGCTTGTCAGCGAGCCCGGCGCCGCACCTGGCGAGAACTTGAGGCTCAAGAAGGAGCTTTCGAGGCTCATCAGGCTGAAACTCCGCCTGTGCCCCGGAGGGGGCGACGGCATGACCGACCTGCTGAAGACCATCGAGGACCCCGATATCTTCGCCGACATCGCCGCCTTCAACCTCTGCGATGACACGCCCCTGAAGCAAAGGCTCCTTGAGACACTCGATGTGAACCGGAGGCTCCTGATGCTCCTCCACATCCTCAGGTCCGAGGTGGACGCGGCCATGCTCCACAAGAGGCTGCAGGGCGGCCTCTCCGACGACCAGATCACGTCAAACTGACCGATGCCCCATGCGGAGATTCGCCATTTTTTAGCAACAAAGGGCGAAACAAGTATGGTTTTTTCGCGTCAATGTGTTCAGTCAATATGCGTCCCTATTGAAATCAGTGATTTCATTCCCACCCGTCCAGGTTGTCGCCGCTGAAGATATAAAGCGGGTCCTGTACGTCGACGACATGCGCGAGCTCCGGGAAGTGGCCCGCCTCGCGCTCTCCCGCGTGGGCCACAAGGTTGAATGCGTGTCGGATGGCGCGCTGGCCCTTGAATTGATCCGGGCCAACCCGGCGGTTTTCGACGTCGTGATAACAGACCATCACATGGAGACCATGAACGGCCTCGAACTGGTGATGCGGCTGCGGGAGATCCGCTATCCCGGCAGGATAGCCGTGGTGAGCTCCGAGCTTAACCATGACGTGGAGGACGACTACCGCAGCCTCGGCGTGGACCGTATCCTCTACAAGCCGGTCGAGTTGTCAGCGCTCAGGGCTCTGGTCCTGGAGCATTGAACGGACGAAATGGAGCCGGCTGTCGGGGTTGAACCGACGACCCTCGGTTTACGATACCGATGCTCTACCACTGAGCTAAGCCGGCGACAGAAGGGGCACTCCACCAGCCCCCCCTAGACCTGTCAAGGGCGGCCGGAAAAGACCCGCCCCAACCGACCCGGCATCCCTTCCCCCCCGAACGGCACCCAATCTGTATTAGCAGGGCGAATGCCAGGGTCCCGGACAAGACCCGCTCCTAATAGTCTTTTTTTGGCATGGCCCGGAGGGCTCGCCGCAGTGATACTGCGGGTCCGATACTTCGTTAGTTAAACCCCGTTAGCCCCCATGGTTTCTTCATCGTCAGAGTCCCCCATGGATGGAGCGTCGACAGCGACAGCGCCCCGCTCCCTCCAAGACGTAGTCATCCGCCTTGCCGGCAATTCGCAGGACGGAATCCAAACGATTGGAGGCTTCCTGGCACGGCTGGCCGGCCGATCGGACCAGGATGTCATGACCTACATGACGATCCCGGCCACCATTTCGGGAGGGCCCTCCATTTTCCAGGTGAGGATGGGCACGGGCGAGATCCTCTCGGCGGGCGACCAGGCGGACCTTCTCGTCGCGTTCTACCAGGAGAGCTACAACGGCCACATCGGCTTTTTGCGCCCGGGCGGCGTGCTCCTCTACGACAGCGACCATGTCACGCCCGAGCCGGGCGACCACCGGTTCACCTCCGTGGGAATCCCGATTACAAGCCGCACGGTCGAGGCGGTCGGCGGATCATCGAAGGACAAGGGCAAGAACCTCTTTGTGCTGGGCCTCCTGGCGCGCCTCTTCGAACTCGACGTGGCGAAGCTGACCGGCTTGGTGAAGGACCGCTTCGGCGGGCGCTCCGAGGACATCGTGCGCAACGCCATGCTGGCCTTCGACGCGGGCTACGGCTACCCGTCCGAGGGGCTGCGCGAGTGCTTTTTCCGCCTTGAGAGCCCCGCGGCCAAGGTCGGCGGGCGGCCCCAGGTAACGCTCGACGGCAACACGGCCCTGGCCTACGGGCTCATTGCCGCGGGGGTGCGCTACGGCGCCGGTTACCCCATCACGCCCTGGACCTCGATCATGGAGATCCTGCGGACCGAGCTTTCGAAGTACGGCGGGATGTTTGTCCAAACTGAGGACGAGCTGGCCGCCGTGTCCTACGCCCTCGGCTTCTCCTATGCGGGCCATCTCGCCGTCACCGGGAGCTCCGGACCGGGACTGTCGCTTAAGATGGAGGCCCTCGGCTGGGGAACGATGGCCGAGATCCCGCTGATTGTGATCAACGTGCAGAGGGGCGGCCCGAGCACGGGGATGCCGACCAATGTCGAGCAGAGCGACCTCCTCCAGGCGCTTTATGGGAGCCACGGCGACGCACCGAGGGTCGTCCTCGCCCCGCGGAACGTCGAGGAGTGCTTCTATGTCGCGCTCGAGGCCGCGCGCATCGCGCGCAAGTACAGCACGCCGGTGATCATCCTGTCGGACCAGGGCCTGGCGACCCGGATCGAGGCCTTTGACGAACCCGCCCTTGAGACGCTCATGCGGGACCCGAAACCCGACCTCTCGGAACGCGGGCAGGATTTCAAGCCCTACCCCCTCGACCGGATAACCCGGCACGCGCCCCCGGGTTCGCGCATTGCGACGGGAAAATACCCGACCGTGAGCGGGCTTGAGCACGACGAGTTGGGCCACCCCTCGGGGAACTCGTGGATGCATCAGAAGATGAACGAGAAGCGACGGGAGAAACTCAAGGCCCTGAGCGCCGAGATCCCGCTTCCCGAAGTCTACGGGGATGCCGAGGGCGAAGTCCTCCTCGTCGGCTGGGGCTCGACCTGGGGTCCCGTGCGCGAGGCGGTCGGACGCCTTCGGAAGGCTGGAACCAAGGTGGGCCAGATCCACCTGATGCACCTGAACCCGATGGCCCCAGGGCTCGAGGCGGTGTTCAAGCGGTACCGCCACGTCCTGGTCGTCGAAATGAACGACCCGGGCATCTACGGCTACGGCCAGATGGCGATGCTGCTCCGGGCGTGCTACGCCCTGCCGCACATCTCGAGCGTGGCGAAGACGGACGGGCTCACCTTCAAGGTGAGCGAGATCGTGGTCGGGGTGAACAAGCGCGTCGACCTGAACCGCCAAGGAACCACGGCCTAACCCGAGCCAAAAAAACCACCCCCCCCTTTAATACGATGTCCTCAGCCACCCTTACTCCTCCCGCCCCGACAGTGCCCGGAGCGCCTCTCACAAAGAAGGCCCTCGCCGGCGACCACCCGACCTGGTGTCCGGGATGCGGCGACTTCGCGGTTCTGGCCGCGTTCTACCGCGTCCTTGAGCGCCTCCAGTACCCGCAGGAGTCCATCGTGACGATGGCCGGCATCGGGTGCTCGTCGCGTTTCCCCTATTTCGTGAACACCCACGGGGGCCACTTCATCCACGGGCGGTCGCTGCCCTTCTCGGCCGCGGTGAGCCTGAGCCGGGATGACCTCCACGTGTTCGTGTTCGGCGGCGACGGCGACGGGTTCTCGATCGGCGGCAACCACCTGGTGCACACCGCGCGCAAGAACGTGCGTCTGACCTACGTGATCATGGACAATTCCGTTTACGGCCTTACGAAGAAACAGACCTCCCCGACCTCGCCTATCGGCTTCAAGTCGAAGACCGACCCAACCGGCGCCATCGACCAGCCGATCAACCCCATGCGCACGCTCGTCAACAGCGGCGCTTCCTTCGTGGCCCGCTCCCATGCGACCCAGGTCAACCACATGATCGACATGATCGAGAAGGCCGCCCGCCACGATGGTTTCTCGGTGGTGGAGATCCTTTCCGAATGCGTGGAATTCTACGAGGGCGCGTTCGACGCAGCCAATCCCCGCAAGGGCGGCCAGTTCCGGCTGATCGAGAACCACGACCCAAGCGACCTGGTGGCGGCCTACAAGCTGGCCTCCGAGCCCTCGCCCGGCCTCTTCGGCGTCTTCTACGACGGCAAGCGCCCCTCGAAAAACGAGCTCGAGGCGGGACTGATCGCGAAGGCGCGCGAGCGCACGAAGGGCGCGAGCGACCTGGACCTCCTGCAGGCGTCCTTCCGCAAGGCGCGCTGAGGACCGGGGCCCGGACCCTCGGGGCGGTTTGCCTTCCAGGCCATGACCGCGGGCCCGCCCCCGGGACCCGTTATGTATTCGGTATTTGTATACACGGTCCCGCCTTCCATCGGCGCCGTGGGAGCAGCGCGCGGTTGACGCCTCCCCCGCCCGCGGTTTCCTTTCCCCTTCTTACCGGAAACCGGCCGTGACCTCCACCCAACGCATCGACTACACCCTGCCTGCAGAGCTGATCGCGCAGACGCCTGCCGCGCGCAGGGACGGCTCGCGCCTGCTCGTGGTGGACCGGACAACGCGGAGCGTCTCGCACCGGATGTTTTCGGACCTTGCATCCTACCTGCGCCCCGGCGACACGCTCTTCCGGAACACCGCGGCCGTCCTGCCCGCGCGCCTCCACGGCAAGAGGTCGACCGGCGGCAAGGTCGAGTGCTTCCTGCTCCGGAGGTCGGAGTCCGCGCACCCGGGCGCCGAACTCTGGCAGTGCCTGGTGCGGCCGGGCCGCAGGCTTCCCCCCGGCTCGTCCTTCGAGATCGAGGGCGGAGGCCTCGCCGCGACCGTTGTCTCGATTGGCGACAACGGCTCCGCGCAGGTGAGGTTCGTCGTGAGGGACGGCGGGTCCGTGGTGGAGGCGGCCAACCGGGCAGGCGACGTGCCCCTGCCTCCGTACATCGAGCGCCGGGACAATTCCCTGCGTGAGCAGGACCGCGAACGCTACCAGACGGTGTATGCGGACCGCGCAAGGCAGGTCGCCGTGGCCGCGCCCACGGCCGGGCTGCATTTCACCCCCGAGCTGCTCGGGGTCCTCCTGGCGTCAGGCGTCAAGACGGCCGACTTGACGCTCCACGTGGGCTTGGGGACGTTCAGGCCGATCTCGACCGAGACGATCGAGGAGCACCCGATCCACAGCGAGGTCTATGAGATCCCGCCGGACACCCAGCGGGCCCTGTTTCCCCCGCTCTCGGGGAGGCGGATCGCCGTGGGAACGACCTCCGTGCGCACGATCGAGGACTTTCTTTCCCGCCACCAGGCCCCCAGCGGGAAGGTGACCATCGCGGAAGCCTCCCTTTTTCTCTACCCGCCCGCCGTATTTCGGGGCGTGGATGCGATGATCACCAACTTCCACCAGCCCCGCTCCACCCTGCTCTGCCTGGTTGCGGCATTCCTGTCGCCGGGATCGGCCGACGGGATCGACTGGCTCATGGAGATCTACGCCGGCGCCATCGCCCGTCGCTACCGTTTCTTCAGCTACGGCGATTCCATGCTCATCCTTTAGGAAAAGCCTTGTTGGGTTGTGTTTTAAGCCTTTTGGAGCAAAAGGTATAGCTCCACTAGAAATCCAATCCCATGAAATACCTGTCCAAGACTCTTGCCCTCGCCGCCCTCGTCGCAGGCTTTGCCTCCATCGCTTCGGCCGCCACTGAAACCTACGCCATCGACTCGGTCCATTCGTCCGTCGGGTTCTCCGTCAGGCATTTTTTCACCAAGGTGCCCGGCACCTTCACGCAGTTCAGCGGCACGATCACGGTCGACCGTGACAACCTTGAGAACAGCTCGGTCGTGGCCACGATCGACGTCGGCAGCGTCAACACCTCCAACGAGAAGCGCGACGCCCATCTGAAATCGCCCGACTTCTTCGACGCCGGCAAGTTCGGGACCATCACCTTCAAGAGCACCTCCTGGAAGAAGACCGGCGACAGCTCATACGACGTCACCGGCGACCTGACCCTCCACGGTGTCACCAAGCAGGTCGTGCTCAAGGTCGACAGCCTCGGATTCGGACCCGGGATGATGGGCTCGCAGCTCTCCGGCTGGGACGCCTCCGTCACCCTGACCCGTGAGGACTTCGGCGTGAACGGACCGGCCATGCTCGGCAAGGCCCTTGGCAGCGAGGTTGTTGTCTCGATCACCGTCGAGGCCGATCTGAAGAAGTGAGCCCGGACGAGCTTCAGACCCTGATCGAGGAAGCCACTTTCGACTACGTTTCGGGCGACCCAGAGGTTGCCCTGGAAAAGCTGGGTCGGGCGACATCGCACTCGCCCGACTCGTTCGAGGCCTGGCACGCCGTCGCTGAAATCAACCTGGGCCTGCGCCGCCTCGACCAAGCTCTCGCCGCGGGTGAACGGGCGCTTTCCTTGAGGAAATCCGACCCGCTTGCCATCGCCACCCTTTCCCGCACATGGATGGAGCGCGGGGACAAGGCCAAGGCGGAGCACTACGGCGCCATGGCCCGGGTGCAGAGCTGGAAGGAAGAGCTCGGGGCACCGGTTGAGCCCGATGCAGGCGGGTTGCGTTGACGGCCGTCACCCCCCGTTGACACGGGTAACTTGCCGCAGGTAAATTCGGGGGAGACTGCCGCAACCATGGAATCCCCGACCTATACCCTGGAATTTGAGAAGCCCCTTCGTGAGCTGGCCCGCCAGCTCGACGAGCTTCGCCAGCAGTCCATCGAGAACAACGTGGACATGCTTCAGGAGACCCGGTCGATCGAGAAGAAGATCGAGGCCATGCAGCGCGAGATCTACTCCAATCTGAGCCCGTGGCAGAAGGTGCAGCTGGCGCGCCACCCGAAGCGGCCGTACGCCCTCGATTACGTGTCGATCATCTGCAAGGGGTTCCAGGAACTCCACGGCGACCGCCAATACAACGACGACCGTGCCCTGGTCGGGGGCACCGCGTTTTTCGACGGACAGGCCGTCATGATCGTGGCGCAGCAGAAGGGCCGCGATCCCAAGGAACGGATTGCCCGGAATTTCGGGATGCCCCAGCCTGAGGGATACAGGAAGGCATTGAGGATCATGAAGATGGCCGAAAAATTTAAGATCCCTGTGCTCTCCTTCATCGATACACCGGGGGCGTTTCCAGGCGTGGGCTCGGAGGAGCGCCACGTCTCGGAGGCGATCGCCGTGAACCTGCGCGAGATGGCCATGCTGAAGACCCCGACAATCTCGGTGGTGGTCGGCGAGGGCGGCTCGGGCGGCGCGCTCGGCATCGGCGTCACGGACCGGGTGCTCATGTTCGAGAACAGCTACTACTCGGTGATCACCCCCGAGGGCTGTGCCGCGATCCTCTGGAAGGACGGCGCCGCGGCGCCGAAGGCCGCAGCAGCCCTGAAGGTGGACGCGGACGACCTGGAGAAGCTGGGTGCCATTGACGAGGTGATCGCGGAGCCGCTCGGCGGGGCGCACAACGACCCGGCCCAGGCCGCCGCAGCCCTCAAGTATTCCCTCCACAAGCATTTGAACGACCTTCGGGCCCTCACTCTGGAGCAGCTCCTCGAGACGCGGTACGCGCGGTACCGCCACATCGGCTCCTACGAGGAAGCCGGGGTCATCAGGTCCTAAAACGGTCCGACCGGACCTAGCGCCGGACGGTCAAAAGCTCGATCTTCGACGCCGTGGCCATCGACGGGTCGATGTCGATCAGCGCCGCGGACATGCGGACATCCCCCGTGGCGACCTCGAACCGCCGGGGCATCCCATCCATGAACCGGGAGATCACGGGCGCCACCTCCCTTCCGAGCACGCTCGCATAGGGCCCGGTCATCCCGACGTCGCACATGAAGGCGGTGCCCTTCGGCAGCACGCACCCATCGGCCGTCGGGACATGCGTGTGGGTCCCCAGGACGGCGGTGACCCGCCCGTCCAGGTGCCAGCCCAGGGCCTGCTTCTCCGACGTCGCCTCGGCGTGAATCTCGACAATGATCGCGTCCGACTGGCCCTTCAGGCGCGCGATCATCCGGTCTGCGCATGCGAAGGGGTCCTCGGCCTTCATGTTCATGTACTGGCGTCCCAAGACCGTGAACACGGCGACCCTGAAGCCGCGGGCGGCGATGACCACGTGGTCCCATCCCGGGCACGACTCCGGCAGGTTCGCGGGCCGGCACACGCGGTCGATCTGGCCGATGTCATTCTCCCAGCCCCGTTGGTCCCAGACATGGTCGCCGAGCGTGATCGCGTCGACCCCGGAATCCAGGAGGGACCGGGCGATCGTCGCGGTGATGCCGGAACCGGCGGCCGAGTTTTCGCCGTTTGCTATCACGAAATCGATGGCCGACTCGCGCTTCAGGCGCGCGACCTTCTCCTCGACGATCTCCCGGCCGGGCTTCCCGACGATGTCACCTATGAAGAGCAGCTTGAGCACACCCGGAGAATTTGGCCCTAGTGGGCCCGCCGGCCAGCCAATTCACGAGGCTTGCCTCGCCCGGCCGATTATATTGCGATGGCGGGCTTTTCTACAAAGCTACCCGCCATGAAGACACGCACCCAACCGACTCCGTTTCCAAAGGCCGACATCGGCCCCGAAATGAAGGGCTCCGACGCCGTCGTCGCGTGCCTGATCCGTGAGGGCGTCGACGTCATCTTCGCTTACCCAGGCGGAGCCTCGCAGGAGCTGCACCAGTCGCTGGCCAGGACCGACAAGATCCGCGTGATCCTCCCCCGCCACGAGCAGGGCGGCTCCTTCGCGGCCGAGGGCTACGCGCGCGCCACCGGCAAGGTGGGCGTGTGCATGGCGACGAGCGGACCCGGAGCCACAAACCTGGTCTCGGCGATCGCGGACGCGTACATGGACTCCGTGCCGCTGGTCGCAATCACCGGCCAGGTGAAGAAGGAATTCATCGGCAAGATGGCGTTCCAGGAGACCGATTTCTTCGGGATGACGCTCCCGATCGTGAAGCATTCGTACCTCGTCATGGACGTGAACGAGCTCCCGCGCGTGATGAAGGAGGCGTTCCACCTTGCCCGCAGTGGCAGGCCGGGCCCCATCGTGATCGACATCCCGAAGGACGTCCAGCAGACCAAGTTCCGCCCCGTCTTCCCCTCGACCGTCGAGTTCCGCAACCCGATCCTCTCCGAGGAGCACAAGGCCGATGACGAGAGCCTGAAGAAGGTCCTCGCGCTTGTCGCCGGGGCCAAGAGGCCCGTCATCTATGCCGGCGGCGGCATCATCTCGGCGGATGCCCACCTCGAGCTCCGCGCGTTTGCGGAGCTGACGAACATCCCCGTCGCGACGACGCTCATGGGGATCGGCGCCTTCCCGGAGTCGAGCCCGCTCTCCATGCAGTGGTTCGGCATGCACGGCGCGGCGTACGGCAACTGGGCCGTCGACGACGCGGATCTCCTCCTGGTGCTCGGCGCCCGCTTTGACGACCGGATCACGGGCGACACCGGCAAGTTTGCGGGGAAGGCCTCGATCGTCCACATCGACATCGACGCGTCCGAGCACAACAAGAACAAGCGGGTCGGCATGGCCGTCGTGAGCGACGTGAAGTATGCGCTCAAGCGGCTCAACGAGCTCGCCCTGGCCGCCAAGTTCACCCCTCCCGACACCGCGCCCTGGCACGCCCAGATCGCGACGTGGAAGCGGGAGCACCCGTTCAGCTTCGAGCCGAGCAAGCACATCCAGCCCCAGGAGGCGGTGAAGGTGCTCTATGAGCTCACTAAGGGCGACGCCATCATCACGACCGGAGTCGGCCAGCACCAGATGTGGGCGGCGCAGTTCTACCGATTCGACGAGCCGCGGCGCTACATCAGCTCGCTTGGCCTCGGGGCCATGGGCTACGGCTACCCTGCGGCACTCGGTGCCAAGGTCGCCTGCCCGCACAAGCAGGTGATCGACATCGACGGCGACGGCTCCTTCGCGATGAACATCCAGGAGCTTGCCACCGCGCACATCGAGAAGATCGCGGCAAAGGCCATGATCCTCAACAACCAGCACCTGGGCATGGTCGTCCAGTGGGAGGACCGTTTCTACGGCAGCGTCCGCGGCAACACGATCCTCGGGGACGAGAACAACGTGGGCAGCCCGGACAACCCGGACGCCCTCTATCCGAACTTCGTCAAGATCGCCGAGGGCTACGGGGTGGGCGGCCGCCGCGTGATCAAGAAGAGCGAACTGCGCGAGGCCATCCAGGAGATGCTCGACTACGACGGGCCCTTCGTCCTGGACGTGATCGTGCCGTACACCGAGCACGTGCTTCCGATGATCCCCGCCGGCAAGACGGTGAAGGACATGCTCCTTAAGTAAGGGCTCCGGAGCCCTTACCGTGGAGGAACCTGCTCGTAGGCGGCCCAGCCGCCCACGAGCGCGTGAACGACCCCGCTTCCCACCCGGTAGGCTGCCTCGAGCGACGGCAGGTATGCCGAGTAGCCCTTGGACAGGCTCTCTCCTGACAGGCTTTCCGCAGCCGTAGCCCCCGGCCATTGCATGCAATAGTTCGAGGCGGTCCTTAGCACCAGCACCCGGCCCGCGTCCGCGCGGCCCGCCCTCGCGAGCCAGGTGACGGCCTGCACGGTGCCGGTGTCCTCCATGGCGCTCGTCGCAAAGGTGCCCGCCCCGCCGGTATAGTAGCGAACCCAGGCCTCCGCCCATGCGTTCATCAGCTTCCCGTGCCAGTAGTTCATGGAGGCCAGGTTGTCGCCCTTCAGGACAAAGGGGGGGCGAAGCGCGTTCGGGTAGCCCGTGTAGAGGGCGCGGTGCCTGCGCAGGGGCTCGCTGTCCTCAAGCGGGGTGTCCCGGGTCAGCCGGTAGGCCCAGTCGACCAAGGCGGGGTTTAGGTGGAACACCTGGCCCTCGGGGACCACGACCGGTTCCTCATAGGGGCCCTTCTTGCGAAGCGGCACGTGTCCCGTGGCCCATCCGGTCGGCATCTCGCGGGCGTCAATCTCGTGGCCCAGGTCCCCGTCCACGACCCATTCCGCCCAGGCGGCCGAGCCGAGCGACATCACGTCCGGGTTGGCGCCCGCAATCCCGGCCACGACCCAGTAGGCCTTTGACAGGTCGAACCGGGGATCAAGCCCCAGGGCCATGATCGTGGCCGCGCTGTGGATCGTGCCCACGCCCGTGACGACGCCCAGGATGCTCCCGTCGGGGGTCGACCTGAGGTGCCGCTCCCCCTGCGGGAAGTCCCACACCCGGTCGAGCTTTTCGCGCTCCACCCAGTACTGGAACTCGCCGGGCGTGTCCCCCGTGTCCTCCCCCGCCTCAAACATCGTGACGACCACCACCTTGACCCTGAGGGGGGGCTCGGCCGCGCGGAGCGACATCGGTATGGCGAGGAGGAGGGCCAGTAAAACGGCTTTGCGGATCATGCCCCAACCCTAGCAGTTCTTGGGCCTCTTAAGGGAGCCCTTTCAGGCGGGCTCAAGCGGCCCCTCGACTCCGATTGACAACCGGGCCCGTACGCGCGCGTATGCTCGTCTCCAAACGATGCCACAGACCCCACCCGCCAAGCTCAGCCTGCTCGGGATCGCGTGGCCGATCTTTGTCGAGCAGACCCTGCGCATCCTGATCGGGACCGTGGACACCTTCATGGTGAGCCATGTCTCCGACGGTGCCGTGGCTGCGCTCGGCGTGGCGAACCAGGTCATCATCCTCTTCGTCGTGGCGTTCAACTTCATAGGGATCGGGACCAGCGTCGTCATCACCCACCACCTCGGGGCAACGGACCGGGCGGGCGCCGACTCGATCGCCACGAACGCCATTGCGGTGAACACCTGGCTCGGAGCCGCGTTCAGTGCGGCGGTTTACTTTCTCGCGCTCCCGATGCTGCACCTCATGCAGCTTCCCTCGAACCTGATGGACTACGCCCTGCCCTTCCTGACCCTGATGGGGGGGACCCTGTTCATGGAGTCCATGAACATCTCGATCGCCGCAGTGCTTCGGGCCCACCATCACACGCGGGACGCGATGCTCGTCACCCTGGGCCAGAACGTCCTCAACGTGATCGGCAACTCGATCACGCTCTTCGGGCTCTTCGGCTGTCCGCCCCTGGGGGTCCTGGGCGTCGCCCTCTCGGGCATCATCAGCCGCTGCATAGCCTGCGTGGCCCTCTGGATCCTGCTCGACTACCGCATCCACCTCAGACTGCGCGCCCTCGACTTCGTCTCGGTCTCCTGGGGCAAGGTCCGGCGCATCCTTCACATCGGGCTGCCCGCGGCCGGCGAGCAGATCTGCTACTGGACGGCGTTCATGCTGGTAACGACTTTCATCGCGCGCATGGGCGGCCAAAGCCTGGCGATCCAGTCCTATACGCTCCAGATCCAGCGGATGGCCATGCTCTTCAGCTTCTCGATCGGCCTTGGGACGGAGATCATCATCGGTCACCTGGTAGGTGCCGGCCGATTCGAGGAGGCCTACCACCGGCTCCTTGCCAGCCTGCGCACGGGCCTCCTTGTGGTGACCGCTGTCGTGCTCGTTCTCGCCGCCTTCGCCCCCTACCTCTTCCGCGGCTTTACCCATGACGCCGCCATTGTTTCCGGGGGCGTTCTCCTCCTGCGGATTGCCATCGTCCTGGAGCCAGGCCGCGTCTTCAACGTGATCATCATCAGCTCCCTGCGGGCAACGGGCGACGTCGGGTTCCCGATCCAGATGGCGGTCCTGTCGATGTGGTGCGTCTGGGTGCCACTGGCCTGGTTCCTGGGACTAAAGCTCGGCATGGGGCTGCCTGGAGTCTGGATCGCCATGCTGACCGACGAGTGGCTGCGGGGCCTCCTCATGTACCGTCGGTGGAAGTCCAGGCGCTGGATGGCGTACGCCAAGCGGAGCCGGGCGCACGTTGAGGAGATGGCGACCTCGATCGGTATGGCCTAGCCCGCGGCCTTCGGCTCGGTCGCAAGGTCGAGTGCGCCCTTCAGCTCCACCTTGATGACCGTGGCGTCGGGATCGAGAGCGGAATCCGGGATGTCGATCCAGAGGACGCCGGGCATCCCGACCCAGGCGGCGCCCCCGACCTTCTTTGCCGTGAGCTCGGGGCCCCCGACCACACTCACGCGCAGGATGTCGTTGCGGATGCCCTTCACCGCAACGGATCCGTTCGGCCGGTCAAAGCAGATCAGGTAGAGGGTGTCCCTCGACTTGTTGAGCGTCGTCGCCCCGTAGAAGTAGCCGCCGGGGAGCCCGGCCACCGATCCGTAAATCGCCTCCCCATTCTTGTGGGTCCAGCGACCCAGCCCGCGGAGCACCGCGGCCTCCTCCTCCGGGATCGAGCCGTCGCTCCTCGGGCCCACGTCAAGCAGCAGGTTGCCGCCCATGCCGGAGCATTCCGCGAGCATCCGCACAACCTGGCGCACGCTCTTGAAGTTCCTGTCCTTCTTCTGGAAGCCCCATGAGTCGTTCACGGTGGCGCAAAGTTCCCAGGCGGACTTCGGGGCTACGAGGGGGATGTACTGCTCGGGGGTCAGGTAGTCCCCGTACTTTCCGATCCGCCCGTTCACGATTCCCTGGGGATTCCACGCATTTAACTGCTCCCTGAGTTCCTTGAACTTCCACTGCTCGTCGGTCCGCTCCCAGTCGCCATCAAACCAGATCAGGTCGGGATGGTACCGGCCCGTGAGTTCCTTCAGCTGCCCCCGGTGGAAGACAAGGAAGCGCTTCCAGGCCTCCGGGTCCTCGGCCCCCTGCGGGTAACCGAACCGGTTCTTATAAGTCGCGTCCGAGCGGTTTGCCCCGGGCGGCAGCACGCTCGCGTAGTCGGGATGGGACCAGTCGAGATTCGAGAAATAAAGCCCTACCTTGAGCCCCTCCCTGCGCAGCGCCTCGCAGTACGGCCCGACCAGATCCCGGCCGGCCGGGGAAGCGTCCTTTGCGTTGAGCTTTGAGAGCTGGGTGTCCCAGAGGGCAAACCCGTCGTGGTGCTTGCTCGTCAGGACGGCATAGCGCGCGCCCGCCTCCGCAAAGAGCCTCGCCCATTCGTCGGGGTGGTAGTTCGCGGCCGCGAAGGTGGCGGCCTGGGCCATGTACGCCTGGTAGGTCGTGTCCCCGTCGTGGAAGGCCCACGACTCACTGCCCACGCCCTGGGAATAGATGCCCCAGTGGATGAAGATGCCGAGCTTGGCGTCCCGGAACCATTCCATCCGGTCCGCCACGGGCTGCGCATCACCCGGTGCTGCGCCCATCCGGGGGGCACCGAGGGCAAAAATGAGGGCCGCTGCGGCCACAAGCAGGTGGCGGGTGGCGGGCAATCCCGGCAAGGCGGGGTGGAACGAGCGCATGGGCATGTGGGGGTTTGGGGTTCCCGCGGCTCCTAACCATCCGCAGCGGGGAACGGGAGAATCTCCTTCGGCCGATTTAGACAGCGTTGGCGCGCCTCAGACAAGCGGATTGGCTGGGGGGCCTCAGGACCCGGGACGCCACGGCCTAAGGCGAAGAACGAACCGCCTCACATGCCCGCGGTAGCGCTGATAGGCGTCTCCAAAACGTTTCTCGAGCTGCGGCTCCTCGACCAGGGGGATATAGAGGAGATTAAGGACGAGAAAGAAGGCCGCCCAGGCGGCATGCCACGGTGAATCGAGCACGGCCGCCTCGCCGAACAAGATCAGAATGATCCCAGAAATCATGGGGTTAACAGCTGTTGCTCGTTTTATCTCTTTTCATGATGAGATTACTTGTTTTATAAGCGATTGGAGCCGACAATTTGGGTATGAAGCTATCGGCTTGGGCAAGGCGAGAGGGGATTGGCTACCAGACGGCTTGGCAGATGTTCAAGGGTGGAAAGCTGCCGCTACCTTCGCACCAGTTGGCAACCGGCACGATCATTGTCGAAGACGCCCCGGTTGGACCGAACGGGGCGGCACTCTACGCGCGAGTGTCCTCGCACGACCAGAAGAAGGATTTGGAGGCCCAACTTGGCCGATTGGCGGCCTACGCGATGAGTCGGAGGCTGAACGTGGTCGGGAACGGTATCTGAAGTAGGTAGCGGTCTTAACGGACACCGGCGCGGCCTGATGCGGTTATTGCGCGACCCGAAGGTGCAGACGGTTGTGGTGGAGCACCGGGACAGGCTGATGCGATTTGGGGCTGAATATGTGGAGGCAACCCTGATGGCACAAAACCGGCGCCTGCTTGTCGTTGATGAGAGCGAGCTCAAGGATGATCTTGTTCAGGATATGATTGCGGTGCTGACCAGCATGTGCGCCCGCCTCTACGGGCGGCGTTCCGCCAAGAACAGGGCGGCAAGGGCCATCGCTTGCCTCCAGAAAGACGACGCTTGATCACGATCACCGCCAAGCTTCGTGACACTGCCAGCTTTCCCTTGTTGGAAGACTACGCTCGGTTGTTTTCCCAACTGGAACGGCGGCTCTTCGTGGAGCTCTACGTTCATCAGCGGAAACTCCCTGAGGTAAAGCGTGAGTTTGTTGCAGCACATGGCATCACGGCTCGGCAGTTCAACTCAATCGCAGCCCAGCTGCGGGGGAAGGTGGAAGCCGTCG